>TARA_R110002167_G_scaffold12764_10_pt1 | contig 85033 bp, 79 predicted proteins | sample TARA_R110002167 | Tara Oceans TARA_R110002167 (sample SAMEA4398238) | marine metagenome | biome: Polar Biome; feature: [MES] marine water layer (ENVO:01000295) within the mesopelagic zone...; material: water (ENVO:00002006), including particulate matter (ENVO:01000060) such...
GCCAACGCTGATTTCCTCGACCTGATGTTCATCCAGTACACGTTGGTCGATACCTTCGTAACGACCACATAACAGGATGGCACCAGGGCCTGCTGCCAATTCGCGACAACGTTTCTGGTTCAGCGTTTTTCCCCGTGGGCTGAGATAAATCAGCGGTAATTGCGGTGCTTGCGCATGCAATTCACACAGGGTGGCGTCGACAATATCCGGGCGCATGACCATACCGGCCCCGCCCCCGAAAGGATTGTCATCTACAGTGCGGTGACGGTCGGTTGCATGATCGCGAATGTCTTTGACATCCAACGACCAGATCCCGTTTTCCAGTGCCCGTCCGGCCAAAGCTTGGCCGAGCGCGCCCGGGAACATTTCCGGGAACAGAGTTGCAACCTTGGCCTGCCACACAGACATCGATCAGGCCTCCTTTCCGCTGCCGGTCGCGGTTTCCGCGCCTACTGCATCAGCAGTGACGGCATCAGAATCGCGGTCGGCCTGAGAGTCTTTGCGGGCGTTGCCCGGACGGCGGGTACGATTTCCCGGTCCTTCTTCATCCTGCAAAAGCCCCTCGGGCGGATTTACCACCAGCATGCGTTCCGAAAGGACCACTTTGGGCACGACTTCCTTGGTAAACGGCAGAACGACGACTTTGCCACGGACTTCTTCCAGCGCGATTTCGATAACATCGCCTGCGCCAAAATCAGCCACACCCCGAACGGTCCCGAAAAGAGATCCATCAACGTGATGGGCTTTCAGGCCGACAAGATCGGCAAGATAGAATTCGTCTTCGTCTTCCGTTTCCGGCAAGGCCGTCCGCGGTACATAAAGTTTGGTACCACGTAGCCGTTCGGCGGCGTCCCGGTCGTCCACGCCATCGATTTTGGCAATCAACTGGTCGCGAACATGTCCGACAGGAGACAGTTTGAATTTCGCCTGTCCCTTGGCGTCGAACAACGGGCCGTAACCGACAAGGTTATCCGGGTCGACGGTATAGCTTTTGACGCGCACGGCACCACGCACCCCATGCGGGGCGGTGATCATGCCGACGCAGACAAATGCATCGTCGGTTTTGGATTTACGAATGTCAGCCATTTCGGTTCACAAATTTCCGGTATCTGATCAAAGCGTGCGAAAAGCTTATTCTTCGCTGGCAGCTTCTTCAGCAGGAGCCGCAGCAGCTTCGGCAGCTGCAGCAGCAGCGGCTTCGGCTTTTTCAGCTTTTTCACGAAGACGTTCCTGGGCTTTCGCTTTCGGAGCAGACTTCTGCGGCTGTACGGTCGGTTTGAACGCATCAGCCAGGCCAGCTTTGCCCAGGAAACGTGCAACACGATCGGTTGGCTGTGCGCCAACGCCGAGCCAATATTTGATGCGTTCTTCTTTAAAGGTTACGCGGTTGTCGGCATCCTTCGGGAGCATCGGATCATAGGTACCGACTTTCTCGATGAAGCTGCCGTCACGTGGGGCACGGGCATCTGCAACTACGATACGGTAGTACGGACGCTTTTTGGCACCGCCACGGGAAAGACGAATCTTAACAGCCATTCGGATAAGTTCCTTTCAGCTTGGGTTTGTAGTCTTCAATTTGCGACCCCGAGGGATCAATTTAATCCGGTTCGACGAACCGAGGTGTTTGGTTCTTAGATAAATTCTTCAGAACCGGGGGCTTGGTTATTTCTTTTTACCAAACCCCGGAAATCCCGGCGGCAATCCACCGCCGCCCAATCCCGGAAACCCGGGCGGTAATCCGCCCCCGGTACCGGGAAATCCTTTTGGTAATTGACCAAGGTCAGGCATCTCGCCGCCTTCAAGCATTGCCGGGTCCATTTTCGGCATGCCACCAAACAGACCCTTCTTGCCCATTTTGCCCATCTTTTTGATCATGGTGGACATGGTCAGATATTGTTTCAGAAGCTTGTTCACATCCTGAACGGAAAGACCGCAACCAGCTGCAATACGTTTTTTGCGCGATGCCTTGATCAGGGCCGGGTTTTCACGTTCTTTTGGCGTCATCGACAAGATGATCGCTTCTTGATGCGTCAGAAGTTTGGGATCAAGTTTGGTCTGCGACATCTGTTTTTTCAGCGCGCCCATGCCCGGCAGCATCCCCATGATGCCGGAAAGATCACCCATTTTCTGAAGCTGCTTAAGCTGGGAAAGAAGATCGTTAAGGTCAAACTGACCTTTTGCGAGCTTCTTCGCCATTTTCTCGGCGTCTTCTTTCTTGATCGTCTCGGCAGCTTTTTCAACCAAACTGACGACATCGCCCATGCCCAGAATGCGGCTGGCGATACGATCAGGATGGAAGGCTTCCATCTCGTCGATTTTTTCACCAGTACCGAGCATTTTGATCGGGCAGCCGGTGATCTGACGCATCGAAAGTGCTGCACCACCACGTGCATCACCGTCGATACGGGTCAGGACGATACCGGTGATACCAACTTTTTCGGCAAATTCCTTGGCCACGTTGACCGAGTCTTGACCGGTCATCGCATCGGTGACCAAAAGGGTCTCGGCCGGATTGACTGCATCACGGATCTGGGCGACTTCGCTCATCAGTTCCATGTCGATATGTAGGCGACCGGCGGTATCAAGGATAACCGCGTCATAACCTTCTTTGCGGCCCATATCCATGGCGCGCTTGGCAATCGACACCGGCTTTTCGCCCATAACGATCGGAAGGATACCCAGGCCATTGTCGTCGGCCAGAACCTTCAACTGCTGCTGGGCGGCCGGGCGATAAATATCAAGCGACGCCAGCAGAACTTTTTTATTGCGCTTTTTGGTCAGGTGAAGCGCAATCTTGGCCGAACTGGTGGTTTTACCGGAACCCTGCAAACCGACCATCAGGATCGGCACCGGGGCGGCGGCAGCAAGGTTGATATCCTCGCCTTCGCCCAGCATGTTTTTCAGTTCGTCATGAACAATCTTGACGACCATCTGGCCCGGTGTGACCGAACGCAGAACATCGGAACCAACCGCACGTTCGGTGGCATTGGTGATAAAGGTTTTAACGACCGGCAGCGCAACGTCAGCCTCAAGCAGGGCGACGCGTACTTCGCGCATGGCTTCCTTGACGTCGGATTCTTTCAGCGCGCCACGTTTGCGCAGCTTATCAAGAACCCCGCCAAGGCGATCGCTTAGTCCTTCAAACATCCCAAATCCCGTCTGTGTTTCCGGTGTTTCCACCGTCTGCGCACAAAAAACTAAAACCCAGTGCTCGACAACTCGAGGACTGGGGGAGTCACCTCTTGGGCGACCATTGTTGGGCTGGGTTTATGCGATGGGCGAAAGAGAGTCAAGTGCAATCAGGCGTAAAAGCGCCATGTTCTGCGCTTTTGATGCCGATCCAGCCCCAATCCGTGATTCATTTCGCCCAGTGCTTTGTTTAACCCGCGATTTTGCCAGGTTCGATGGCGCGGTTGTCGATCAGACGCGCCTTGCCCAGACGGGCGGCAACAAAGATACGGCTGGGTTTTATGACCTGTTTTGCCACAAGTTCCAGCGTGTTTTCGTCACGGATTTCAAGATAGTCAACCGGCCCGAAACCAGCCGCTATGATTTCTTTGCGTCCTGCGTCAAGAAGCGGGCCGATATCGGCACCCTGTGCGGCTGCATTGGTGATTTCGGTCAGAACCCGGTTCAGGGTTGGGGCTGCCTTGCGTTCATCGGCGGTTAGATACCGGTTGCGTGATGACATGGCCAGGCCGTCATCTTCGCGCAAAATTGGCGCGCCAATAATGTTGACCGGAATGTTCAGGTCAGCGGCAAAGCGACGAATGACCATCAGTTGCTGATAGTCCTTTTGACCGAAAACCGCACAATCGGGCAGGGCTTGCAGTAAAAGCTTGGTAACGACTTGGGCCACGCCATCGAAATGGCCGGGCCGGGCCGCCCCGCACAACACATCGGTCATGGATCCATCAACGCTGACTTTTGTGGCAAAGCCATCGGGATACATTTCTGTAACCGACGGGGCAAAACACAATTCCACCCCGGCGCCATCAAGTATTTTTTGATCATCGGGCAGGGTTCGAGGATAGGCACCGAAATCTTCATCCGGACCAAACTGGGTTGGATTGACAAAGATGCTGACGATCACGCGATCAGCCGTTTGCCGGGCATACTCGGTCAGGCTAATATGCCCGAAATGTAACGCCCCCATTGTCGGGACCAGCGCGATACGCAGACCTTCTGCGCGCCAGTTGGCAACAATCGCGCGCAGTTCTGCAACGCTGTGAACGGTTTTAAGCGTCATTGAATGGGTATCGATCGTTTATTGGACATATGGATCGGTGCCGTTATTTCACTGCGCGCAAATTGCCGGGTTTGGTCATGCCAAAGCAATGCTCGTCGGTTGGGAACTGACGTGCGCGGACCTCGGCGGCATAGCTTTCAACTGCCTTGGTGACCTGATCACCCAGATTGGCATAGCGTTTGACGAATTTTGGCGTGAAGTCGGAAAACAGACCGAGGATATCCTCGGTCACCAGCACCTGACCATCACAGGCGACAGAGGCGCCAATGCCGATGGTCGGAATATCGATTTCCTCTGTGATACGGCGTGCGATTTGCTCGACCGTGCCTTCGATAACAACCGCAAATGCCCCGGCGGCGGTAACCGCCTTGGCGTCATTGATAACTTTGGTCGCCGCTTCTTCCCCACGGCCTTGGCTTTTAAAGCCGCCCATGGTGTTGACCTGTTGGGGCATCAGGCCGATATGGGCCATGACCGGAATGCCACGCTGGGTCAGGAACGCGATGGTATCGGTCAGTTCGGCACCGCCTTCAAGCTTTACGCCCGCACATCCGGTTTCGGCAAGAATGCGCGATGCTGTGCGAAACGCCTGTTCCTTTGATTCCTGATAGCTGCCGAATGGAAGATCAACAATCACGCAGGCATTGGAACTGCCGCGGATCACAGCCGCGCCGTGATTGATCATCATGTCGACCGTGACGGCAAGCGTGCTTTCCATGCCGTAAACAACCATGCCCAATGAATCGCCAACCAAAAGAAGGTCGCAGTGTTCATCAAGGCGTTGTGCCATCGGCGTGGTATAGGCCGTCAGGCAAACAATCGGTTCGCCACCCTTGCGGGCACGAATGGCAGGAACCGTGATGCGGCCCTGTTTTTTTGTGGTGGCACTCATGACGTTTCTCCCCCGGGTTGACCGGATTTGGCAGCTTGATCTGTGTCAGGCGTGCCGTCATGTTTACAATATGATGGCCATCGGCAGGAACTGTTTTTTCGCAATCGCGAAATAGGTCTTTGGCCTCATGAAGCGTGGTAGGCTGGTTTGCCGCCACCGTTTCACAAGATATTCAGTTAATTTTGGAAATTCTTGTGCAAATGCACAACGCAATCACAAACCTTCGGCAAGGTCTTCAAGCATATCAATGCCGACAGCTTCGATATGGCGATTATCCTTAAGCGAAATTGTCGCTTCTTTGCGCAGTTGTGTCAGGGTGCGCGACACGGTTTCGATTGTCAGGCCAAGATAGTCGGCAATGTCTGAGCGGCTCATGGGGATATGGATCATGCCGCTTTCTTCGCCGCGGTGTTCCTGACGGCGGGCCAGCATCAGCAGGAAGGATGCAACCTTTTCCTTTGCCGTTTTACGGCCAAGAAGAAGCATTTGATCCTGTGCTGCGGCCAGTTCGTCGACCGCCATGCCCAACATGCGTTTTTCAAGGCGCGGATATTCATCAAACAGCTTTTCAAGCTTTTCACGCGGAAAACGACATGCTGTCACCGGTTCGATTGCTTCGGCGGTGTAGCTATAGGTCGCGTTCAATGCCAGCCCCAGAAAATCACCCGGAAACAGAAAACCGGTGATCTGGCGGCGGCCATCGCCCAGAAGCTTGTAAAGTTTCACCGAGCCCGACGTGACGTTGAATACGTAATCAGCGTCTTCGGCTTCGTGGAAAATCGTGCTGTGCGGATCAAACTGAACATGGGTCAGCATCTGACGCAGATGATCATGCTCCGTCCCCTGCAAAGATGAGCAGAAGGTCAAGTCTTTGATTCCGCATGCCTCACAAAGCTGGGAACGCACAGACATGGCAAACTCCGAAGCTACAATTTTCAAGGTCTTTAATTGGAATTAATCTATGCGAACAGTTGGGGGCAGTTCAAGCAATACTATCAGTCAGTTCAGTTGTTTTTGGTATGGCTGTCCTGCGGCGGTTGATCGTCATCGTCAAAAAGGATGCGGTTGGCAGCACCTTCCATATCGTCAAATTGGCCCGATTTTAGCGACCAAAGGAACGCTCCTAGCCCTAAAAGCCCCAAAAATAATGCAATGGGAATCAAAAGTAAAAGGTTGCTCATGCGGATGGGGCTCCTGCCTGTTGGGGGCGCAAGGATGCGCTTGAGCGGTCTGTAACGGCTGGTTTTTCGACTCCGGCACGAAGTCGAAGTGCATTGGCAATTACGATTAATGACGAGGATGACATGGCAACCGCAGCGACCAGTGGTGTGACCATGCCCGAAACGGCCAGCGGAATGGTAATCAGATTATAGGCAAAGGACAGGGCGAAATTCTGCCGAACCAGACGGTCGGATTTTCTGGCAACGTCAATGGCTTCGATGACAGCTGAAAGGCGATCACCCTGAAAAACGATATCGGCGACATTCTGGCTTATTTCCGCGGCACTGGCGGGGGACATGGATGCATGAGCAGCGGCCAGTGCCGGGGCATCATTGATCCCGTCACCAACCATAAGGTCCAGCTTTCCTTCTCCGGCACGTCGCGTGACTTCTGTGGCCTTGTCGGCGGGGGAAAGCTGTGCCTTCCATTCACGAATGCCAAGCGTATTGGCAAGCTGGGATACGGTGGCAGCACGATCCCCCGATAGCAAAGCCACGTCGAAATCACGCTGGCGCAAGGCGTCAATCACCTGTGCCGCATCATTGCGCGGGGTATCCCGAAACACAAATCGCGTGGCCGCACGCCCGGGTTCTTGTAACCAGATTTCGGGGCCAGTGATATCAACAGGCAGATCGGCATTTTCGGCAATGCCACAGAACGCCCGACTTCCCAGGCGGACGGTACTATCCGTCTTTTCCCCCGGCATTTTACCGGCCATTTTTGCCGACATGTCCACTGACAGGCCAAGCCCTGGATGTTCCTGAACATTGGCTATCGGATTGACGTTCCCGGCGGCACGCACCAGCGCACGTGACAGGGGGTGGGTGCTGTTGGCCGCAATCGCGGCAGCCAGTTCCAATGTTTGTGGGGGCGGATTGCCGACCAGTTCGGGTTTGCCAGTGGTCAGCGTACCTGTTTTGTCAAACAGAACCCCGCGAACTTTGGTCAGTCGTTCCAGCGCGGTTGCCGATTTGACAAGGATACCGGCACGCAACAACCGCCCGGTTGCGATTACTTGAACCACGGGCACGGCAAGGGCAATGGCGCAGGGGCAGGTAATGATCAAAACGGCGATGGCATTCATCAATGCTTCTTGCCAGCTAATTCCGCCAATAAGCCACCAGCCCAGAAATGTACTGGCTGACAGAATATGTACCACCGGTGCATAGGATTTTGCGACCCGGTCGGCAAGGGCGACATATTTTGCCCGTCCCTGCTCGGCGTTTTCCATCAACCGGACAATTTCCGCCAAAAGTGTTGTCTGGCCGGTGGCCGTAACGCGAATGCGAAGCGGCGCTGAAATATTGGTGGTTCCGGCAAAAACGGTCATGCCTGGTTTGGTGCTGGCGGGGATGCTTTCGCCGGTAATCAGACTGGTATCGACGTCGGATTGGCCATCAAGAATTTCACCATCAATGCCAATGCGCTCGCCCGCGGCAACCATAATGATCATGCCCGGCTTTGCCTTGTCGGGTGCAATCAGGCGGCGGGTTCCGTCATCTTCAAGAACAGTGACGGATCGTGCGTTTAATGACAGAAGATGTTCGGCCGCCGAGCGTGCCTGACCACGGGCGCGACTGTCCAGATATCGTCCGACGAGTAAGAAAAACAACAATGTGATCGCGGAATCAAAATAGGCATGTGGTCCGCCGCGTGCAGTTTCGACCAAGCTCATGGTAAGTGCCAGAATGACGCCAAGGCTGATTGGGACATCCATATTGACCCGGCCATTGCGGATGGCGCCAATCGCGGATCGGTAAAACGGCATTCCGGCATAGGTCGCAGCCGGCAATGCAATCAGCGCGGAAATCCAGTGAAAGAAATCACGTGTTGCCCCGCCCATGCCCTGAAAATATCCGGCCCAGACTGAAACAGATAACAACATCACATTGCCAGCGGCAAACCCGGCAACGGCAAGGCAGCGTAGCAATTCTTTGTTGCGTGCCTGTGTTGCCTGTTCAAGGGCCTTGGGATCAAACGGGATCAAACGATATCCCATCTGCAGGACGGGTTTGACCAAATCATCGACATCGGAAATCGCCCCGCGCCATGCCAGATGTAACCGTCGTGTCGTCATGTTGACGCGGGCGCGGATGACGTTTTGATTGCGCTGAAGCAGCGTTTCAATCAGCCATACACATGCGGCACAATGAATGCCGTCGACCATCAGGTTTAAATGATGGATGCCGTCGTCATCGGTATTGGCAAGGTCGGTGAAAATGACGGCCGCGATTTCATCGCTGTCAGGGCGCAATGGTCGGGCTTTGGGATCAATGCTGCGGCGATTGTAATAGGATTTCAGCCCCATTTCGCCAAGTAGTTCAAATGCACCGGCACATCCCAGACAACAGAAATCAGGCCCCGCCGGTGACATCACGGTCACCGGGTCTCCACAATGGCGGCAGGTGGTCTGGCTGGTCATGGTTTTACGAGGACGGTCTCGACTGTTTGGTAATTTTCGTCAAATGCACGGGCAACGGTGCGAATTTGCCAGCGGCCATAAACCGGGAAGGATGCACTGGCACGGTATTCTCCTGGCGCGATTTCTGCCAGATTTATGGTCTGGTCAAGGTCATCACGGTTTGCGCGCGTTAAAACGATTTCCATTTTTGCACCGGTAATCGGTTTGGAATCGCGATCACGGAACAAAACAGTGACCGTTGCCGACTGGTTAATCAAACCTTCAACTGAAAGCTTGCTGCGCCACCCCAATTCGGCCTGACGCTGTGCCCCGGACATGGCGGCATTGTAATTATTGCCTTCTTCAAAGGCGTGGTTGGTGACCAAGCCGTTCCAGCTTGTCATTGAAAAGGTGATCAACGACACATTGGCAATCAACATGATTGCGAAACCGCCGACGAAATACCACGGTATAAAACGGTCCGATTTTCGTGGGCCGCTTTGCGGATGTTGCGGAGTCGTGGTCTGGCTTGGCATGGTGTCATCTCCTGTCCGGAGCAGTATCGCAGCCGGGATCGTCGTTGGTATCGAAGCCGAATGTCTGTCCGGTTCGATTGTTTCCGGTTCGCCTATTTTGGACCGGCAAACACGGTATCATAAGTTTCACGAACATTGTCGTCGGTATCGGTCACGCTGAATTCGAACGGTGTTGTATCTCCGTCAAGTTTCGCCGGATTGGCTGCAATAAACACACGGAAGCTGCCGACACGGTCTGGTGCAACATTTAGGGCAAATGTCCCGTCTTGGTTCGGGGTCTGGCCGATCACCTGGAAGTCGGTGGCGTTAAGCCCGCTGATCTGCAGGGTATAGGTCTTAAGCGCCTGTTCTTTGTTCAAAACCTTAAGGGTATAGCCATTGCGAACATCACCATCCGAAAGGCGTACAAACAGTGGGTTACGGTCGCGCAGAACACTAACTTCCAAGGTCGAGCGGTTCATCAGGCCAAATGCCATGACCGACGTGACCAGTATCAGAAGGAACGAATAAAAAATTGTCCGCGGACGAATAATGCTGATTTTGGTTGCTTTACCCTGGGCGCGCAATTGGGTGTTCTGAACTGAATCAAATCGGACCAAATCGCGCGGGAAGCCGACCTTGTCCATCATCTCGTTACACGCATCAATGCACAGGCCACACCCGATGCATTCCAACTGCAGGCCGTCACGGATATCAATGCCGGTCGGACAGACGTTAAAGCAGGCGTGACAATCGATACAGTGGCCAACTTCGGGAACTTCGCCACGGACAAGGTTACGACGTTTGATCGGACCACGTGGTTCACCGCGCCAGCCTTCATAGGTCACAATCATTGATTCATCATCAAGCATTGCCGACTGAAAGCGCGGCCATGGGCACATATAGGTACAAACCTGTTCCCGGGCCCAGCCAGCCAGCAGATAGGTCGAAAATGTCAGGGATGCGATGGTAACATAAACACTAAGCGATGCGTTGCCGGTGAAAATATCAACCAAAACAGTCGGGGCATCGTTGAAATAAAGCACAAAGGCCCCACCGGTCGCGGCGGATATGACCAGCCAGGATAAATGGGTTGCCCCGATTTTCCAGATTTTTTCAAAGGTCCAGCGCGCTTTGTCAAGGCGGGCGCGGGCATTTCGATCACCCTGAATATAGCGTTCGACCAGCATGAAAAGATCGGTCCAGACCGTTTGTGGACAGCCATAGCCGCACCAGATGCGTCCGAACAGTGACGTCGCCAGAAACAGGCCGATGGCGGCCAAAATCAGCAAGCCGGTGATGTAATAGACTTCCTGTGGCCAGATCTCGATAAAGAAAAAATAAGCACGGCCAAGGTCCATATCGATAAGGACCGCCTGATCGGGGGCACTTGGCCCGCGATCCCAGCGCAACCACGGAACCACCCAGTAAATGCCCAAAAGTGCAATCAGTGCGTACCATTTCAGATTACGGAAATAGCCTGACACCCGTTTTGGATAAACCTTGTCTCGGGCCTTAAACAGGGGCTGGTCACGATCATCTTCGGACAGGCTATCATTGTGCGGGGCGGGATGAGCGGGATTGGGCTGTTGGCTTTGGGGCATGGCCATTATCGCTACCTGGCTGTTGTGCCGCATTACAGGTGGCTGCTCTCATGCGAGGAAAAACCCCGCCAGCCAACTGTGTGTATCGCGATCTTGAGCATGCGGCATGCTCAGTCGGTTAGGGTTCCGATTAGGATTATTCAAATCATAACGCTAACATACGAAAAACCCGCCGCGCCAAACCATGACACAAATCAATTTTTGATAAGGTCACAGTGTAAAAAGCGCGACGGGCCAACGATTTTTAACGGTTACTGGCCGCCACCCAGCGAATGGACATAAACCGCCAGCATTTTGATGGTTTCTTCATCCAGTCGATCACCCCATGCCGGCATCACGCCACTGCGTGAATTGGTTACGGTTTCGGTGATGGTTGAAAGGTCGCCACCATATAGCCAGATCGCATCGGTCAGGTTCGGAGCGCCAAGTTCATGAACACCCTTGGCGTCTTCGCCGTGACAAGATGAACAGTTATCAGCAAATATTTCCGTACCACGACTGGCCGCGGCTTTGTCGGTCTCGCGGCCGGTAAAGGCCATGACATATTGAACGACATCGCTGATGTCCTGACGTTCAAGAATTTCGTCACGACCAAAAGCTGGCATATCGTTAAACCGGGTATCCTCATTGGCATCCCAACGGACACCGACATGAATGGTTTCGTTGATGGCGTCAAGTGCGCCCCCCCAAAGCCAGTCATCATCCTGAAGGGACGGGAAACCGGGGTTACCCGATCCGCCTGTACCATGACAAGGTGCACAGTTCTCGGCAAAAATTGCTTTGCCGCCAGCCATCGAGAAGTTCAGCAGTTCGCCGTCATCGACGATTCCGTCAAGGTCAAGTGCAGCCAGACGTTCCATATAAGGGGCGCGTTCGGCAGCAACATTGGCCATGGTTTCGTGAAGTTGCGTACGGTTTGTGGTTTCAAACATCCCGTGCAAATAACCAGATGCGCTCGGCCAGGATGGATAAACCACCCAATACCCAACGGACCAAACACAGCAGGCCCAGAAGACGTAGACCCACCAGGATGGCAGCGGCGTATTCAGTTCCTTGATGCCATCCCATTCATGGCCGGTGGTTTCGCGACCCGAAACCTGGTCTTTTTCGACATGTGTCGACATAGCTCGGTTCTCCCCCTAATCCTGGTCCCGAAACGGGATCTGGGCATGCTCGTCCATTTCTTTCCGGCGGTTCTTGCTGGGCCACATGACCCAAGCAATGATTGCCCCGAAAAGCAGCATCAGCCACAGACCCCACAGGGGCCGGAAAAAGTCAGCGAGTTGCGTAAAGAATTCCATGACTACCCCTTTGCCTTAGCGCAGGTTCAGCTGCGGGTTGTAACTGGTGAAATCGACCATTCGGCCAAGGACCTGCAGATACGCAATCAGCGCATCCATTTCGGTCAGCTTTTCCGGATTGCCGTCGAAGTCGCCGGTTGCAGCATTCGGGTACCGGGCAAGGAAATCGTCGTAGTCCTCGTCCGCCATCGCCTGCAGATACAGGTCGGCTTTGGCGTTCTCGAGTTGCTCGTCGGTATAGGGAACCCCAACCATCTTAAGCGTCTCAAGATGCGCCTGGGCGTCATCAAACTTCAACTCGTGCTCGGCCAGGAACGGATAACCCGGCATGATCGATTCCGGCACAACAGCGCGCGGGTCAACCAAGTGGGCGACATGCCAGTCATTGGAATATTTTCCGCCGACACGGGCAAGATCTGGTCCTGTACGTTTTGATCCCCACTGGAACGGATGGTCATACATCGATTCCGCGGCAAGGCTATAATGGCCATAACGTTCGACCTCGTCACGGAACGGACGGATCTGCTGAGAATGGCAGTTATAGCACCCTTCACGGAGATAGATGTTGCGGCCCGCCTGTTCGAGTGGCGAGTAGGGACGAACCCCTTCCACCTTCTCGATGGTCTGTTCCATCGTGAACAAGGGCACGATTTCGACAATACCGCCGATGATGATGGTCAGGAAAATCCCAAGGACGAGAAGAAAGACGTTCTTCTCGACAATATGGTGTTTTTTCAGAAGCATTTTCGCATCCCCCCTTATTCGGCTGCCACGGTGGCCGGTGTGCCGATCGGTGCTTCGCGTCGCAGATCACCTTTGATCGTCTTGTAGACGTTCCAGACCATGATCAACGAACCCAGCAGGAACAGCAGGCCGCCCGTTGCACGAATGATGTAATAGGGATGCATTGCTTCAACGGTTTCGATGAAGGAATATTGCAGGAAGCCCAGATCGTCATACGCACGCCACATCAGGCCCTGCATGATCCCCGATACCCACATCGAGGTGATGTAAAGAACAATCCCGATGGTTGCGAGCCAGAAATGATGCGAAACCAACCGCATCGAATACAGGCGTTCACGGTGCCACAGAACCGGTATCAGGAAGTAAATCGCCCCAAAGGTAACGAAAGCAACCCAGCCCAATGCGCCGGAATGAACGTGGCCGATGGTCCAGTCGGTGTAATGTGACAGGCCATTGACAGCCTTGATCGACATGACCGGGCCTTCGAAGGTCGACATGCCATAAAAACCGACAGCGGCGACCATGAAGCGCAGGACCGGATCGGTTCGCAATTTGTCCCATGCACCCGAAAGCGTCATCAGACCGTTGATCATTCCGCCCCAGGACGGCATCCACAACATGATCGAGAATGTCATACCAAGGGTCTGCGCCCAATCAGGAAGGGCTGTGTAATGCAGATGGTGCGGACCAGCCCAGATATACAGGAAGATCAGCGCCCAGAAGTGAATGATCGACAGACGATAGGAATAAACCGGACGTTCAGCACGTTTCGGAATGAAATAGTACATCATCCCAAGGAAGCCGGCTGTCAGGAAGAACCCAACGGCATTATGACCGTACCACCACTGCGTCAGAGCATCCTGCACGCCTGAGAACATCGAGTAGGATTTGGCCCCCATGAAGGAGACCGGAATCGCCAGGTTGTTGCCCAGATGAAGCATCGCGATTGTTACGATGAAGGCCAGGTAAAACCAGTTTGCGACATAGATATGTGGTTCTTGTCGTTTCAGCAGCGTGCCAACAAAAATGGCAAGATACGCAACCCAAACCACTGTCAGCCATATATCAACAAACCATTCTGGTTCTGCGTATTCACGGCCTTGGGTAATACCCAATACATAGCCGAGTGCGGCCATGACAATGAATAGCTGATAACCCCAGAATACGAATGCTGGAAGGGCCTTGCCGCCATAAAGAGATGCGCGACATGTCCGTTGCACAACATAGAATGACGTCGCGATAAGAGCGTTGCCACCAAAGGCAAAAATCACCGCAGACGTGTGCAGCGGGCGCAAACGCCCGAAATTCAGATATTCGATGTCGAAATTAAGCGCCGGAAATGCGAGTTGCCAGGCGATAAGATCGCCCGCCAGAAATCCGACGACGCCCCAAAATATAGTCGCCAGTGCGCCCCAGCGCACAACGTCCATATTATAACTAACAGCAACAGGCGTTGGTGCTGTTTGTGCCATGCTCCCCTGGCTCATGCTTGACTCCCGTTCAAGGTGTTCGGGTGAACTGTCCGATCCAATCGGGCAGCTCCATCAGTCCCGGCGGTGACCTGGCAGACGGATGTCGTCTCCTTGCCACCTGCACCAAAAGCCCCGCCGATGACATGGTACTACCGATTTCGGCGGCATCATATGCAAAACGAGCGAGGTTTTCGATTGTCCAATGATTATGCGGATTAAAGCCATCCCTGCCATTGATCCACGTCAATGTTGGCACCAGAAAGCTTCGTCCCCTTTTAAATCACAGGCAAAACTCGTCCGCGTTGCGGGACAATTGATTGCTGATTGTGTTTATGCGCGCCCGGGTCTTTAAAAGTGTTGATACAAGTCAAGGTGGTTGCGAATTCTTTGCTGCATGATTGATAGAAATCGTGGGAAGAGTACAATTTATGTCAGTAACCTATCAGGCACGACCCCTTACACATCACACGGCGGATATGACCTTTCCGCTCGTGCAGATGATGCAGACCGGTCTTTCGTTTGATCGCTGGCGTGAATTCGTTGCCGAGTTCTGCGTTGATTGTCAGAATGTGGCCCCCGGGGCTGGATGTGATGATATCCTGTGGCAGCGTCCACGCGGGATTATGGTGATTTCGAACGAACGCGGCTATATCCACGGTCTGTTTTCTTATCAGGTGCGGGACGATATTGCCGAAGGACTGGTCCTTCATGTTGACAATGTCATGGCTGTTGAAATTGTTTCCCGGCCCTATGTGCTTGATACGATGCGTGATGCGATGAACCGCCTTGTCCATGATCATCACTGTGCGGCGGTCCATGTTTCATTGGGGGAAATGGACGAACGGCTTCGTGATTATTTCAGTGGTGCCGGGTTTGTTCCGCGTAAAATCCGCTATTGCGCCCCTGCAACCCCGATGACTTCTGCCTGATTTTATGCGCCGTCCTATTTGAGTTTGGTGGACGGCATGTCAGGACACCGTTATAAGGCCGATATGAACGGTATTCCATTCGTCAAAATGCATGGGCTTGGGAATGATTTCGTTGTCTTTGATGGACGACGTGATCCCGCTGTGCTTGATCTTGATAACGCAACCGCGGCCCGTATTGCCGATCGCAAGACCGGCGTTGGCTGTGACCAGTTGATTGTCATTGAACTCGCACGTGACGGTCTTGCCGATGCCTTTATGCGCATTCGCAATAATGATGGTGGCGAGGTCGAGGCTTGCGGCAATGCTACGCGGTGTGTCGCTAAGGTCGTTATGGGCGAATTGGGCCGCAAGGAAGTTATTATTGAAACCGTCGTCGGGTTGCTTGATGCCAATGGTCTGGCGGATGGCCGTGTGACGGTCGATATGGGACAGGTCAAACTGGACTGGCGTGATATTCCGCTTGGTCAGGCCGTTGATACCAATCATATCCCGTTGTCACTTGGTGGTTTATCGGATGCGGTTGGTGTGAATGTTGGCAATCCGCATGCAGTTTTCTTTGTTGATGATGCAGAACGGATTGATATCGAAAAGCTTGGTCCGGTTCTTGAACATCATGAAATGTTTCCTGAACGCGCCAATATCGAAGTTTGCAGCATCATCGGTGAAAATCGGATTCGCATGCGGGTCTGGGAACGCGGCGTTGGGGTGACGCGGGCGTGCGGTACCGGTGCCTGTGCTGTTGGCGTTGCGGCTGTACGCCGTGGGCTTACCGGGCGTAAAACCGAAATTATTTTGGATGGCGGCGTGCTGGGTATTGAATGGCTGCTGGATGATCACGTCTTGATGACCGGGCCGGTTGCAACCAGCTTTTCCGGATTTTTGGACAGATCCCTTTTGGGGCAGCACTGATTGAATTTTGATGCCGGTCTGCTTCTTTGAAATGGGCCGGTATTGTTTTGAATTGGCTCCGCGCTTGCGAAATGTCTGTCTGTCGGGCAAAACAAGGCGCAACCGGGTGCCGGTTTAATCCATGTCGGGACGCCCCCTCCCGTCTTTTGTGAAACTCAAAAGCAGGTTCAGATAATGGCTAATTTTAATACGCTTGACGGTGTCAATGTCGCTGGCAAGCGCGTTTTGCTGCGCGCTGATCTTAACGTTCCGATGAAAGATGGTGTTGTTGGCGATACTACACGTATCGAACGGACGGTGCCGGGGTTGATCGAACTGGCAGATGCCGGTGCGAAACTTATTGTGATTTCCCATTTCGGTCGCCCGAAAGGCGAACGTGTCGCGGAAATGTCGCTGAAACCGGTTGCGGATGCCCTTGCCAAACAGCTGGGCCGTCCGGTGAAATTTGCCGATGATTGCATCGGTGCAGCAGCGGCAGCCGTTGTCGATGGTTTAAAAGATGGCGAAATCGCCCTTTTGGAAAACCTTCGCTATCACAGTGAAGAAGAAAAAAACGACCCGGCCTTTGCGGCCGAACTCGCCAAGCTTGGCGATATATTTGTGAATGATGCCTTTTCCTGTGCGCACCGCGCACATGCTTCGACCGAAGGCTTGGCGCGCAAACTTCCGGCCTATGCTGGCCGTTTGATGCAGGCGGAACTCGAAGCTCTTGGCAATGCGCTTGAAGCACCGAAACATCCGGTTATGGCGATTGTTGGCGGGGCTAAAATTTCGACCAAGCTGGACTTGCTTGGCAATTTGGTTGCCAGGGTTGATCAGTTGGTGATTGGGGGCGGCATGGCAAATACGTTCCTCGCCGCAAAGGGTGTTAATGTTGGCAAGTCACTTTGTGAGCATGACCTTTTGGAAACCGCGCGCGAAATCTTTGCCAAGGCGAAAGCCGCCAATTGCGAAATCGTCCTGCCAGTTGATGGCCTGGTCGCCAAGGAATTCAAGGCGCATGCCGATTATACGGTTTCTGACATCAATGATGTTGATACGAACGGTATGATTTTGGATGCCGGTCCAAAGACAATTATCGATTTGAACAAACGTCTGGAATCCTGCGAAACGCTGGTTTGGAATGGCCCGTTGGGTGCCTTTGAAATTGCGCCGTTTGATACCGCAACGGTTTCGGTTGCCCAACAGGCAGCCAAACTGACCAAGGCGGGGAAACTGCTTTCGGTTGCGGGTGGTGGTGACACGGTTGCTGCTCTTCGCCACGCTGATGCCGATCAGGATTTTTCCTATGTATCGACGGCGGGTGGTGCGTTTCTTGAATGGCTTGAAGGCAAGGAACTTCCCGGCGTTGCGGCACTGCACGACTGATCAGATTTGTTTGATATCAAATGTAAAACCCCGCCATTTGGCGGGGTTTTTGCTATCCGGGAAGGCTGTTGCCGGCCGTTTGCGCGATGATCGTTTCACGGTCCATCAGGAAGGCGGCATAACCATTATCCATCATTGCACTGGCCAATTCGATATAGACGGCAAATAGACGTGACAGGGTATCGGTTTCTTCCGGGTCCAGAATGGCAAGCAGTTCGGCGGATCGCGCCTGACCGGTTTCAAAATGTTCCCAAGCGTGTTCCAGCAGGATCGTGCCCAGGCGGTCGAGTTCCTCGAACTTCTTTTGCCCGATGGCATTGCGGATTTCACCCAATGTAATATCAGCCGCGATCAAGATATCCGCCGGGATGGTCACCAACCGGTCGGGGCCTTTGATATCATCGGGCAAATCGCGCAGGATATGGACGATATAACAGAAAATGGCCATATCGCGCGCATGATACAGCGGCGGGTTGGTCAGAGGCGAGGTATAGCCGATTTCAGGATCAAATCGCGCGGAAAGCAGGTAGACGAAAATCGATGCCGGTGCTGCCGTTGCCCCTTCGCAATAGGTAATGAAGTCGTCCCATTCATCCATAGGCTCTTCGGCAACGTCGCGGCGCAGGGCATCCGCCAGATCAATCCATGGATCAACATTCAGATCGCTTCGGCCCAGCGTTAGGCGCAGCGCATCAAAAACCTGTTGGCTGAGCGGGCCGTTTTCAGGATGGGGATTATCCGCATCCGCTTTGGCCGCTTGGATCTGTTGCTGCCAATGATCAATGGCAATCAATGTATCTTCGCGTGCATAGTCGCGTTCGTGATCGGTCAGTTCAAGAAAACCATCGTCGACGATGTCATCAATGACCCGCATCGACGCATAAGCAGCCAAAAAGAACTGCTGTCGTTCTGGACCAAGCCGCATGGCCGCACGATACAGATTGGCGTTTTTCGCCGCGGCAAGAGTATTGCAGGCGGAAAACGGATCGGCATTCGGCCCGTCGTTTGGTACTGGCGTGGTCGTCATGCTGCGTATCGTCTTTCCCTGATGATCCTTCTACGAGTCATACAGCCTCGATTAGATCGACAAAAGGGTAATTGAACATCGTTGCCTGAATGATGGTGGAAATTGCGCCAAATTAAGGGGTCCTGACCCTAGAATTCCAGGCGATATCCAGCCGTTAGACCAAGCATCGCATCAAAACCATCCGTACCGCCGGTATTTGGGGCCGATGTTAGATCACTGGTCAGGCGACCATGCAGGCCGATCCAGATATCTTTAAATGGCATATAGGAAAGGCTTGCGGCAATCCCGGCGTCATCGGTACCTGAATTGTTGCTGCGGCGGGATGAAAACCCCTGATTGTAATAGTCACCTGGGCGATGGGTTGGAGTCACATCGTAATCGTGGCTGGTATCATTGCCGATACTCTTACCAATCGGCCCGTTCAGTTCGAAGACCGGGCCAAAGGCAATACCAAGGTCGGGGCGCGGTGCAAAGCCAAGGCCAATCTGAGCCGAAACACCCTTGCCCGGTTGGGGGCGGCTGTTCATTTCAAGCCAGAACAGGGATACATCCTCTTTTTCAACCCCGGATGGGCTGCCAAGGATGATGCTGCGATTGCCGCTTTGGGAAAAATACTGACTTAGTCCGCTTTGACCGAGCGGGGGCAGAATACCCGGAACCAGATTAGAATGCAGGAGGTCAATTTCGGGCACACCAATTGTCACGCCGGTTTCCGCAGGCGTGGCAGTCTGATTAGACTGGGCATTGGCTGAATGTGAAAACCCACCGAGTAGAAACGCAACGGCAGAACCTGCAATCAGCCATGTATTTGGACGTGATACATGCATGTCTCGTGTCCCGATAACCTGATCCCAACGGGTGCACATCCCTTGTGCAAAATTACTGGATGTTTCCGGTCCAGATGCGTCAGTCGGAAAGGAACGCCTTGATGGCTTTTATCTGTTCCCTATCATTCAAATGGGGGGCGTGTCCGCAGTTTGCTACGGTCAAAACCGGCATTTCCGGTTTTTGTACCTTCATTTTTTCAACTATAGAGGGTGGAATCAGATCGGATTTGGCTCCGCTGATCAGCATGACCGGGCATGCAAGCGCGTTGAATTGATCCCAAGCATCAAATTTATCAATATGTTCGGCAAAAACGCGCATGACTTCGGGATCGTAGTGCATCATGAAATTGCCATTTGGCAAACGGCGGACGGATCGTGCCGAAATAAAAGCCCAACTGGCCTCGTCGACAATTCCGAATGGGGCATAGATCAGTTTGACGATCTGTTCGACATCGCTGATTGTTTCGAACTCGGGTGATCCACCAACATAGGATTTGATCCGTGCGACGGCCGCGGGATCAAGTTCCGGACCGATATCGTTCAGGACAAGTTTTTCAATCCAGCCAGCCGCTTCGGCCGTTACGGCAAGGCCGATCAGGCCGCCCATTGATGTACCGATCCATTTGCAATTGGAAATTTTGAAATGGTCCAGCATCTCAAAGGTCTGGGCAACGTAAAATGGCACGGTATATTCCTGATCGGGGTCTTTGGCCCATCCCGAAAGCCCGCGTCCGATCATGGAAGGGCACAGCACGAAGTAGTCGTCGGAAAATTGCGGGGCGACGTGATCGAAATCATCTGCCAGCCGTGCCAATCCGTGGCTCATGACAAGGGCGGGTTTTTCCGATGAACCCCAGGTTCGTACGTGAAGTTCGTAGCCGCAGCAGGAAATGAAGTGGTCGCGAAAGGCGGGCATGGATTACTCCAATATAGATGCACAACCCGCCATCCGATTTATGCGTTGCGTTTGCGGGCAATCATGAATAACCGATTGAATGGGAACAGGGTGATCCCATCATCACGCGGTGGATAGACCTGTTTCAAGCGGGTTTTGTATTTCTGGCAAAAGGCGGCACGTGCCGTATCATCAGGCAAAGCTGTCAAGACCGGGCGCAGGACCGTTGACGATGTCCAGGTAAAGACCGGGTCTTCACCGCGCAGGACATGACAATACTGGGTTTGCCACAAATCGATGGCATCGCAATCTGTCGACAAGACATCGAAATAATCGCCCGGGCGCATGATGCGTATTTGCCCGATGGCTTCAGCAACAGCATCACGCCATTCATTTCCGGCTTCGCCAATTAATTGGTGGCTGGGGGCGAGGAAGTTGTTGGGGACCTGTATCGCCAACAAGCCACCGGGCCGTAAAAAGCCGGTCAGGCGGGGGAACAGTTTGACATGCTCCGGAACCCAGTGAAGGGCCGCGTTGGAAAAGATGATATCGACGGGGGAATTTGGTTCCCAGGTTGCAATATCAGCCTGTTGCCAGTCGATGTTTTCCGCGCGCTTGCGTGCGGTTTGCAACATCTCGTCAGACGAATCGACTCCGATAATCTGGGTATCGGCATTGTCTTGTGTGCGATAGGCCTGATCAAGCAAGGCAGTTATCGAGCCCGGCCCACAGCCAAGATCAACAATTTGGCGTGGCTTAAATCCGTCTGCCGGTTTGGGCAGACGGGAAATCAGATCAATGGCCGGACGGCGACGTTCATCGCCAAACAGGCCATAGCGAACGGGATCCCAGTGTGTATTGCTCATACTTCGATCCATACCGCGCAGCGGCCCGAAAGAAAACCTTTAAGGCGGTTTTTCTGCGTGGTTGGCTTATTTATGGGCGTCTTGTTCCTGCTGATCATAGTGACCTTTGATCAGTTGGAACATGAACAGGACAGCCCCGAAAAACAGCGCCAGGCCAACAAAATACGAATAACCATCATGTGATCCCGAAGCATAGAACAGGCCAAAAAGACCTACCACGATCGTCAGCACACCGAAGATCAAGCGATCGGCACTCATATTAGAACTCCTCTAAACTTCTGGTGTATATCTGTTTTTTGCAATCTAGCGAATTCCGCGTATCGATCAAGCGATAACGTCGCGCCTTATGCATCGCCCATTTGTCGAATTCTTTGAGGTACATCACGAAAGATTTCGACAAGCTGTAAATAGACCGGCCGCTTAAAAGGGACGATCAGGTCGGGTAATGTGCCAAAATCGGTCCAGCGCCAGCTATCGAATTCTGGATGGGGGACGTCAATTTTGATGTGTTTTTCCTTGCCGGTAAAACGCATGGCGAACCATTTCTGTTTTTGACCGCGATATTTGCCCCCAAATGCTTTGCCGATCAGATGGTCCGGCAGGTCATAAGTCAACCAGTCCGGTGTTTCGGCAATGATTTCGGCCTTGTCGGTCCCGATTTCTTCGCCTAACTCGCGTCTTGCGGCTTGTTCGGCTGTTTCGCCGGGGTCTATGCCCCCTTGGGGCAATTGCCATGCCCCTTCAAATCCGATTCTATTGCCGATCCAGACTTGTCCAGTTTCATTGAACAAGGCAATGCCAACGCATGGACGATAGGGCAGGTCATCTGCCGTTATACCTGCAATTTTACCGGTATCATTGGGCTGGTCTTTGACGGCTTTCTTTGATTTGCCGCCGGTTTTCTTGGCCATGCAATACTCCCTGCCACCCTGTTCCGGGAGGCTCTTAGGTCAATTTTCGATTGTTCCACTTTCGGCGTTATCACCGCCGTTGCCGCCATCAGAGGATGGGGCTGCATCACCATTTTTGAGCGCGCGTTCTTCCGCCAGTGCGGCTTCACGTCGGGCGGCTTCGGCTTCGACCGCAGATTGCGCTGTGACCTGGCGTTTGGCAAGGGCCGAAACCGGCGCAAGTTTAACGCCCTGGCGTTCAAGGCGGACCGCCCAATTTCGCAAACGCTGGATCGTCACGGGATAGGATTGGGCAATGCCAATCGCAACGCCGTTACTTTTGGCCTGTGCCACCAGATCAGCCAAACGGGCATCTATCTGGCGCCGGCTTGGCACATCGTCGATCATGATATTGGCAATGGCATTGGGGGTTTCGATATTGGCTGAAAGTTGCGCACCAAGGCTTATAGATCCGGAACTGGTCCCTTCGACATACATAAGGCCCGTACGGTCAATGAATTCGATGATCGGGCGGATAGCACTGTCGAGGCTGCCAAATTTGGTGCCAAGATAACTGACAACGCCGGCATAGCCGGGGAAACGCCCAAGAAGCCATTCAAACCTGACAAGGTTTTCTCCTTCGGGAAGGCTGGTCAAAAGTGCGCGAGGTCCGGGATCGGAAAGCGGGAAGTCAATTGGTTCCATCGGCAATTGCAGAAAGATTTCATGCCCCATTTCGCGAGCACTTGCAGCAACTTTTGGCAGATCGCGCGAATAGGGTGATAGCGCAAGAGAGATATTAAGTGGCAAATCTGTGATTGCGGCCTGTGTCCGTCTGTCGTTAAGGCCAATACCGGTCACGATGATCCCGACATAGGGCTGGCCTTCGACGATTTCAAAGGGTCGTTTATAGGCGTCAAATGGCGTTGTTCCATCATCGGCAATACGCGGAATGCGACCAAAACTGCCTTCTTCGTCTAGTCCGGGGATCGGTGCCGGGCGCAAAGCGTCGGGTTCAATCGGCTTGTCCAGTGCTTCTTCATAGGCAAGTTCTTCGAGGTTTGGTGTGGTGGTGCCGTCCGATGATACACCGTCCTGACCCGGATCACCGGCCAGATTGGAAGCACCACCAAGCTGATTGGTGATGTCTTCGGCACTTTGCGGATCACCGGTCTTGCCTGCATTGGCGGCTTCCTGTTCGGCACGGGTGCGTTCTTCTACATCGCGGACGCCTCGGGCGATTTCTTCTTGCAATTCACGTTCGGAACCGGGCACGGCGGACAAGGTCTTTGGGCCGCCCATATGGAACAGACGCCAGCCGGTTTCCGGATCCAGGATCGGAATCAAGCTGACGCCAATCACGCCAAATGGAGCAAGAAACAGGGTGATGATCAGGACTTTGGACAGCCACCAGCGCCGCGAAGGTGGGTGCTTTGGCAGACGATCCCACTGCATTTCAATCGGCAGCTCGTTAAAAGGAAGATCCTCGTATGACACGGCTTCCTCTGAAACATCTGTTTCATCCTCAGCCATGTCATCAAGAGGGTCCTGATCCTTCTTTCGGCGAAACCGCAAGAACTGTGTAAGTTTCCTGATCACGAAAGGTCAGTCTCTTTCGATGTGCAAGATCGCCCTCACCCTTGCGGGCGAGGTGCGAATAGGGCAATGCCCCGGATCATATCGAGTGCACGTGACAGTTGATAATCCTCCTGCGCAATTTCCTCGGCAGCGCTTCGGCGATCATTGGCCTTGTTTGCCGCATCGTCGATTGTTTGATCCTCGTTGCGCAGCGCGCCATTCAGATCCGCTTCTGAGCGACGCTGGGCGGTCTCGATGCTTTCCACGTGGGCCTGCGGGACAATAATGTCGGGCACGATGCCAACTTCCTGGATCGATTTCCCTGATGGCGTGTAATAACGTGCCGTCGTCAGGCGCAAGGCAACATTGCCTGGCATTGGCAGGATGGTTTGAACCGATCCTTTGCCAAAGCTTCGGGTACCCATGATGACAGCCCGGCGGTGATCTTGAAGCGCACCGGCGACAATTTCAGATGCCGATGCCGAACCGTCATTGACCAATACGATGATGGGCAGGCCTTCGGCCAGATCGCCGGGGCGGGCGTTATAGCGTTCGGTGTTTTCCGTATCACGCGGACGGGTTGAAACGATTTCACCTTTATCCAAGAAGGCATCGGAAACCGAAATTGCTTGGTCAAGCAAACCGCCTGGATTGTTGCGCAAATCGAGTACAAGGCCTTTCATTTCCGGCCCGATCTGATCGCGCATGTCGGTAATGGCACGTTGCAGGCCGCTAAAGGTTTGTTCGTTGAATTTGGTGATGCGGATATAGCCGATATCGTCTTTGGTTTCGGCGCGAACCGACTGGATCTTGATCACGGCCCGGGTCAGGGTAACATCGAACGGGGCCTGTTCGCCCTTGCGGATGATGGTCAGGCGGATGTCGGTATTGACCTTGCCGCGCATCATCTCGACCGCTTCGTTCAGGCCAAGTCCCCGGATCGGTTTACCGTCGATATGGGTGATGAAATCGCCCGGCTGCAGACCGGCTTTTTCGGCTGGCGTGTCATAAATCGGCGAGATGACTTTGACAAAGCCCTCTTCCATCGTGACTTCGATACCAAGCCCGCCAAATTCACCGCGAGTATCAACCTGCATTTCCTCGAAGTTATCCATATTAAGATATGAGGAATGCGGATCAAGCGATGTCAGCATGCCGTTGATTGCAGCTTCGATCAGCTGTTTGTCATCGACTTCTTCGACATATTTTGCCTTTACCTGTTCAAATACGTCGCCGAACAGATTCAACAACCGATAGGTTTCAGCCGATGTTGTTGTTGAAGATTGCGCCAGCGCGGGCAAAGCAAGGCCCAAAGTCATGCCGGTAGCGAGTGCAAATACTGCCAATCGAGAGGTTTTCATCCACTTACCTTGCCGTTTTTCGAGGCCAACCAGGGAAGCGGATTGACCGCTTCACCATCATGGCGCATCTCCAGATAGAGTTTAGGCGATATTTCACCCATTATTCCAACAGGTTCACCCGCCAACAAATATTGTCCTACCACACTGTCGAGCCGATCAAAACCAGCGATCAAGCTATGGTATCCTTCGCCGTGTTCGATAATCAAGAGGCGACCATAACCACGAAACGGTCCGGCAAACACAACTTTCCCGTCAAAGGGCGAAACGACTTGCGCGCGAGCGCGGGTATCGATCTCGATCCCTTTGGAATGTGTAACTGCCAGTCCGTCCGGTCCTTTTGACCGTTCACCGAACAGTGTAACGACCTTGCCGCTTGCGGGCATACGCAATTGTCCGTGTGCCAATGAGATCGAACTGCCGACCGCAAATTCTTCGTCATCCGCCGGTGTCGGCTTTTGGGCCGGTGCGTTTTTTTCAGGTGGTGGTGTCGGCGGTTCGTTTTTGGCAATCGTCGTCGAAGGTGAAGGTTTCGCTGGTTGTTCGACGTTTTTGGCGATCTGGCGTTCCGGGCGTATGCGCGGTATCGGAACACCGTCAGCCCGCTTTTTCAGGCTTGTCAGCAAATCCCCCAATGACCTTGCCTTGTCGGCCAGCTCATTGACGGCGCGTGACGCCATTTTCGCCTCGGCCTCGGTTTCCGAGCGTAACTTGCGCTTTTCGCCCAGCAAAGCGGCCAAAGACTGGCGTTCTTGCTGCAATTCGTCTGTGGCAGATGCCATTTCGCTGCGCCGGGTGCGAATGTCTTCCCGAAGGGTTGCGATTTCGGTCAATTCGGCACGCAGGTCGCGCGCATGCTGTTCGACACCGGGCAGGGCCGCCTTCAAAAGTATGGCCGATCGTAACGTATCCTGTGGGCTGGTTGGCAGTGCAATAACGGCTTCGGGCGGCGTGGTTGAAAGGCGCTGCAAGGCCATCAGGATGCGGGCGTATTGTCCGGCCTTGTCTTCAAGACTTGTGGATGCGTGTTTTTCGCGAACTTCAAGCCCGTCCAGTTGATCTTCCAGATCGGTCAGCGTTGTTTCAAGGCGCTGGGTCCGTCTGGCAACTGAAATCGCTTCGGATTGGAGGGCCTGTTCCTCGGTCCAGAGTTCGCGGGATTTGCGCGCCAGAAACTCTTCTTGTTTCTGTTGTTCGGACAACTGGCTTTCAAGTTTATCAAGCTGGCTGTCGACCTTGCTGACAGATTGGGCAAACGAAGGCATAGCCCCGCCTGCGATCATGGCGGTAATCACCGCCAGCGCAGGCAGGGTTGTCTTCGAACGCAAATCAGTTCGCAAGAAGCGCATCATTCCCTTTCAAACCTTTGACCAGCGGCGTGCCGGTCATTTCCACTGGCTGCGGCAACCCCAAAAGTTGCAGCAAAGTCGGTGCGACATCGGCAAGGCGGCCGTTTTCAAGCGTCACCCCTTCCGGCCCATTGACCAGAATGGTCGGCACAAGGTTAAGCGTATGTGCCGTGTGGGGTTCGCCGGTTTTAGGATCAACCATCATTTCACAGTTACCGTGATCGGCGGTGACGAATATCACGCCCCCGACCGATTTGACCGCATCGACAACTTTACCAAGGCAAGTGTCAACCGCTTCGGCGGCTTTCATCGCGGCTGAAAGAATGCCGCTATGCCCGACCATGTCCGGGTTGGCAAAGTTCAAGATGATCGTGTCATAGGTTTCTGTCTTGATTGCGGCGACCAGTTTTTCAGTAAGTTCCGGTGCCGACATTTCCGGCTGTAAGTCATAGGTCGCGACCTTGGGAGACGGGACAAGAATGCGGTCTTCACCTTCAAAAACCTTCTCTTCGCCACCGTTAAAGAAGAACGAGACATGCGGGTATTTTTCGGTTTCCGCGATGCGAAGTTGCTTCATTCCGGCTTTTGAAACCACTTCACCAAAAATATTGACCAAGGTTTGCGGGGGATAAATTGCATCCATATATTTTGCGTGCGCCGATGAATATTCGACCATCCCGGCCTGGACTGCAAATTTAACCGGTGTGCCACGATCAAACCCGTCAAAATCGGGTGCGCAGATTGCCGCCAGAATTTCGCGTGCGCGGTCGGCACGGTAATTGGTCATCAAAAGACCATCACCATCCTTGATGCCATCAAAATCCCCAATCACAGTCGGCAGGACGAATTCATCACTGGTATCTGCATCATAGGCGGCCTTGATTGCGGCTTCGGCACTTTCGGCGCTGCGGCCATCGGCATAATTTTTGCCCTGCACCATGGTGAAATAGGCTTGGCTGACACGTTCCCAGCGATTGTCGCGATCCATCGCGTAATAACGGCCGGTAACTGTCACAATCTCGATATTCGCATCCCCGATCAGGGCGCGGAATTTTTCAAGAAACTTGGCGGCACTTTTCGGCGCGGTATCGCGACCGTCAAGATAGGCGTGGATTTTGACCGCAATTCCAGCATTGGCAATGATTTTGGCAAGGGCGGCCATATGGACCTGATGCGAATGCACACCGCCTTCGGAAAGCAGGCCCGCGATATGGCAAACGCCGCCGCTTTGTTTAAGTTTCGCAATGACTTTTTTGACGGTATCGGTATTGGCGATGCTACCGGTTTTGACGGCTTCATCAATTTTGGGAAGTTCCTGCATCACAACCCGACCGGCACCCAAATTCATGTGGCCAACTTCCGAGTTGCCCATCTGACCTTCAGGCAGGCCAACATCCAAACCGGATGCTTTTAAAAATCCAGTTGGATTGTTGGCATAAAGCGCGTCCCAAACAGGGGTATTGGCCAATGCAACAGCATTGTCTTTACTTTCTTCGCGATAACCCCAGCCGTCCAGAATGCACAGCACCACAGGGCGTTGGCGCTTTACGGTATTTGATACAGTCACAATCATAACCCCACGAAATAAGGTAAAAGGCTGAATTACAGGTAAAGATGGTTCTTTGCGGGTAACTTCGCCATCATTACAAAGACGCCGGGCACGGTGGGTCCGCCCGCGAGCGTTGTTGATTAAAGCAATTTCACCGCGCAATCTATCACGAATGGGGGCATTGAACAGCCATCTGGCCGGGTATTTTTTGTGCAGGTGCAAAGCTGCTTTTTGACAAGGATCACTACCTGACTGTAATCTCCGTCGCAACGGTGATACCTCGAATAACCGCGATGGGAGAGCCCGTTTTGATCCCGTGATCAGAATGGCGCCGAAGGAGCAATTGCCCCGAAAACTCTCAGGCACATGGACCGTTGCGGATTGAGGCTCTGGAGAGAGAAAGCGGTGTCAGGGAAATATCCCGGCATCTGAATTTCCACCGAAGGATGAAGCCCTGTGATCAGAACCCTGTTGTTTTTGATCATAAGGCGCACAATCTCAGGTCAAGGGACAGAGGGGGCAAGACACCGGTTCTATAACGTCGGACGGATTTTTCCGTGCGGCAAAGAGCCGTGGGAGGCCCTTTTGATCGAAAAGAATAACACGCGTCCACAGGACGTGAATCTTTCTGTTGTCGACCTTTATACCATCGGGATCGGACCATCGAGTTCGCATACCGTTGGGCCAATGCGTGCAGGATATCGGTTTTGTCTTGAACTGGATGCGCGTAATTTGCTGACAAAAATCCGATCTGTGATTGTTGATCTTTATGGATCATTGGCTCTGACCGGCAAGGGGCATGCAACCGATACTGCTGTTCTGATGGGACTTACTGGCGAACGCCCGCGATCAGTGGACCCGGATAAGATTGCACCAACCATTGCCGCCATCGATGCCGATCATCAATTGCGGCTTTATGGGGCTCATCCGGTATCGTTCAATCGGGCAACCAACCTTGTCTTTCATATGACAGAAAGCCTGCCTGAACATCCCAATGGCATGCGCATCACGGCCTTTGATGGTGATGGTGTGGTCCTGCATAAACAGGAATATTTTTCGGTTGGAGGTGGCTTTATCGTTTCGGGCGATGATCGCGGTGCGGAATATTCCGGTGATAATATCACGCTGCCTTATCCTTTTTCGTCGGCGGATGAATTGATGGCGATTTGCAAAAAGGCAAAGCTGTCGATTGCTGAAATCATGGTCGAAAATGAAAAAAGCTGGCGTGAACCGTCAGAAACCGAAGAATTCGTTGATCGGGTTCATCGGGCGATGATGGATTGCATCGAACGTGGCTATAAGGCCGACGGCATCCTGCCCGGCGGGCTTAATGTCAAACGGCGCGCACGAAAACTGTATCTCGAACTGACGGAACGCCCCGAAGCCGGGCTTAAAGATCCGTTGACGGTGATTGATTGGGTCAATCTTTATGCCCTTGCTGTGAACGAGGAAAACGCCGCCGGTGCGCGTGTGGTGACCGCACCAACCAACGGGGCGGCTGGGGTTATCCCGGCGGTCTTACGTTATTACGAACGGTTCGGCGCTAATGTCACGCAGACGAAAATTCGTGAATTTCTGTTAACGGCGGCGGCAATAGGTTCGATTTACAAAAAACGCGCCTCAATCTCGGCGGCCGAGGTCGGCTGTCAGGGCGAGGTCGGTGTGGCATGCTCCATGGCGGCAGGCGCGCTTTGTGCGGTGATGGGCGGGACGCCAGAGCAGGTTGAAAATGCCGCCGAGATCGGGATGGAACATAACCTTGGTCTGACCTGTGATCCGATTGGCGGTTTGGTGCAGGTGCCTTGTATTGAGCGAAACACTATGGGGGCGGTCAAGGCAATCAATGCCGCGCGCCTTGCCATGCGCGGCGATGGTCAACATACCGTGTCGCTCGACAAGGTGATTGAAACCATGCGTCAGACCGGTGCCGATATGCAAAGCAAGTACAAGGAAACCAGTCAGGGCGGGCTTGCGGTCAACGTTAACGTGGTTGAATGCTAAACCCTGAACGTTGAGCTTGATTATTGATGATCAGACGCCCCCGGAACCGCAGTTTTGGGGGCGTTTGGCATTTAGCCTGATTCTTGCCACCATAAGCTGCCAATCTGTTACTCTTACAAAGAGCAAACAAAAAACAAAACGGGGCAAAGTCCCCAACAGGTTGGGCAAAGATATGAGAAAGAAACTGTTCCGCATCTATATCGCGGTCAGTCTGGATGGCTATATCGCGCGTGTAAATGGTGCGGTCGACTGGCTGGATGATTATGATCCGGCCGAGTTTGATTTTGATGGCTTTCTGGATACCGTGGGCACGCTGATCATTGGGCGAAAAACCTTTGATCAGGTGATGGAGTTTGGTGATTGGCCCTATAAGGACCGTCGCACGATTGTTTTGACATCGCGCGACCTGCCAAAAGATTGCCCGCCAAATACGGCGGCCTACGGTGGCAGCCTGATGGAACTTGCCCAGCAGCTTCGCGAAGATAAATCCGATACGGGCGATATTTGGGTCGTTGGCGGGGCCAGTGTGGTGACGCAATTCCTGTTTGGCGGCATTGCCGATCAACTGGATGTTTTTGTCATTCCGGAAATTCTGGGCGACGGTATCAGGTTGTTTGGCCGTGATGCGGCAGGCACGACACCGAAACTGGTTGCATCGCAAAGTTACAAATCCGGCGTCGTGCGCATGCAGTATGATTTGCGCTGAGGTTATTGCTTCAGTGCTTCAAGTTTTTCGGTAATCTTGGATGTAAGTTCTCGAAGTGCGTTTACAGCGCTGCGTTGCCAGTCGCTGTCGAGGACCATTTGCATCTTTTCCTGATAGTGGTCATTTACCACAACCGGGTCGCCCTTGTTGAGTTCTGCGCTGTTTAGAACGACTTCGGATTTGTTGTGAACTGTGACTTGCCAAAATCCAGGTTCAAACCATGACCAGAATTTTATCAAGTCTGCATCTATTTCTGCGGCGCTGTTATATTCCACATCTCCAGGTTCCAGAACGCGGTAGCCGGCCTGTTTGAAACCGTTGGAAATTGCTTTGTTAACAGCATCGGAGACGGTCTTGCCTTCGGGTAACATAACGTCGCCCAAGGCCATGCCATAGGTGTTACGCTTGCGCGCATAAGCGCGCGAGGTAAAGGACGTATCGTCGATCTCGTCATTTGCCAGTGATGGGATGTCAGGTGTTGACGGATCAATCTCGAATTTACGTTTATCTTCGACCGAAGTGATTTTTACGGCTGGGCCAACGGCCGGGTTTTCGATGGATGTCGGTTCCTGAATTTCGACAACGCTGCGCGAGGCTGCACAGGCGCCAGTTAGCATTGCAAGGCTGATGATTGCAGCGATTTTTAAGTATTTGGTTTGCATCGTTAATTCCCCTACTCAAACAGGTTGAGAAATACCGGCGGAAAAAGCTGTAATCAACTTATCCAAGAGTGGGGGAGCTAATGCTTTTGGTGACTATGGGCGTGATTATTCCCGATGATAGGGATGATTGGTCTGGATGGCGTGGGCGCGGAACAATTGTTCCGCGATCAGGGCGCGGACCAGCATATGGGGCCAGGTCGCTTTGCCCAGCGACCAAAGTGTATTGGCGCGTGATTTTAATGCGGTGCCATGGCCATCGGCCCCGCCAATGGCAAAGGCAATGTTTCCGGCATATTGATCCATCCAGCCTTCAAGCTTTCCGGCAAAATCGACAGATCCATATTCCTTGCCGTGTTCGTCCAGCGCAATCAGAAAGGCATTGTCGGGAATAACGCCCAGCAAAAGCTCGGCCTCGCGATCTTTAAGTTGATTGGGCGGGAGTTTTTTCTTTTCTTCGACTTCGCGCACCGCAAAGGGCCAGCGCAGGCGGGCTGTGTAATGGTCAAAAAGATCTTTTTCGGGGCCGGTTTTCATCCGGCCCACTGCCGCAAGGGTAATTTGCATCTTGCCGATCACGCCCGTGACCACCGATGGCAAATTCCCGCGGTGGTCGAAGCAAATCGGGACGGACTGTCTTAATACAGTCGCGTCGCCTGTTCTTTAAGAGCCGGGTTTTCAACGCCCCACATCTGTTCGATGTTATAGAACGCACGAACTTCCGGGCGGAACAGATGGACAATAACGTCGCCTGCATCGACCAGAACCCAGTCACCCTGTTGCTTGCCTTCTGCCAAAGCGCGGCCTTGACCGTCAGCTTTGAGGCGTTCGACAATATGTTCTGCCATCGACGCAACCTTACGAGAGGATGAGCCGGTTGCAATGATCATATGATCAGCAATAGAGGTCTTATCGATCAGATCAATCGTAACAAGGTCTTCGGCCTTGTCGTCTTCGAGTATGCTCTGGATAAGGGCAAGAAGCTCGCCCGGGGTCAGAGTCTTTTTTGCGGTACCTATGGTCGCCACCTTCACATTACGCGGGGCCCGATCCGTTTTGGATTCGGGGTCGTCCCGTCGGTCAAACCTGCCATCTGCCTTCGGCGCGGATTGCGGTCGAAGACGCCGGATGGCGCTTTATTGGCAGGTAAACCCAGGCCGGAACATCGTGATCGGCTAGTAAACCCGCCCTGTCCAATGGGATGCGCCAGCGTTCCATTCGCTTGGCTGCCGTCCCGGACAATGCCTTGTTAGAATACCCTTCACGGTCAAGGACCGCAATGGGAGCGCGCAAAATCAACCTGTCCCACCATTTCCATTTATGAAACTGGGCCAGGTTGTCCGCCCCCATCAGCCATACGAAGCGCGTTCGGGTAAAACGACGCTGCAAAGCTGCCAGAGTGTCCGCCGTATAACGGGTTCCCAGTTCGGATTCAATTGCAGAAACCACAATGCGGGGATGCTTTGCCATCATCAGTGCCGAATCAAACCGTTTCGTAAGGTCGGCCATGCCGGTTTTTGGCTTAAGCGGGTTCTGAGGCGAAACCAGCCACCAAACCGCGTCAAGACGCAAGGTTTTCAACGCTTCGAGCGATATATGCAGATGTCCCTCATGGGCCGGATTGAACGACCCGCCCAGCAATCCGACACGGGGCGGGGCGTTATGGCTTCGGGGCGTCGAAAAACTCATGGGCGGGTCTGGCCGGTGCCGCGCACGATGTATTTATAGCTGGTGAGCTGTTCGACTCCGACCGGACCGCGTGCATGCAGCTTGCCGGTCGAAATGCCGATTTCCGCGCCCATGCCAAATTCGCCGCCATCGGCAAACTGGGTTGATGCATTGACGATCACGATGCCGGAATCCACGCCATTAAGGAAGGTCGTCGTCGCATCGGCATCTTCGGCCAGAATGGCATCGGTATGGTGGGAGCCATAGGTGTTGATATGTTCAACGGCTTCGTTAACACCGCGCACGACCTTGATCGACACAATCGCATCCTGATATTCGGTGACCCAGTCTTCATCTGTGGCCGGTTTGATGCGGCCATCAATGGCCTGTGCGGTTTCATCGCCCCGCAGTTCACAGCCCTTGTTTACCAAGGCCTCGGCAATGCGGGGCAACAGTCGACCGGCAATCGAGCTATCAATCAGAATGGTTTCGGTTGCGCCGCAAATGCCGGTTCGGCGCATCTTGGCATTGACCACAATATCGACGGCCTTGGCCGCATTGGCGCTGGCATGAACATAGGTATGGCAAAGTCCTTCCAGATGTTTGAACAGCGGAATACGGCTTTCATCGGTGATACGACTGATCAGTGACTTGCCCCCACGCGGGACAATGACATCGATATAATCGGACAGTTTAAGCATCTCTCCCACGGCGGCACGGTCCGTGACCGGGATCATTTGAATGGCATGTTCGGGAAGGCCCGCTTCGACAATACCCGCGGCCATGCAATCGAAAATGGCGCGCGATGAATGAAAACTTTCCGACCCGCCGCGCAGAATGGCAGCATTGCCTGATTTGATGCACATGGCACCGGCATCAGCCGTCACATTCGGGCGGCTTTCATAGATGATGCCAATCACGCCAAGCGGTACGGAAACGCGCGCGATATCAAGACCATTATGTTCCGGCGACCATCGGGCCAGTTCGCGGCCGACAGGATCGGGCAGATCAGCAACGGCTTCGACACCGGCGGCCATGGCCTCGACCCGAGCAGGATCAAGGGCAAGCCGATCCAGCATGGCCGCGGATATGCCTTTGGTTCGGGCTGCTTCCATATCACGTGCATTTGCCGTAAGGATTATTTCGGCATTTTCACGCAATTTACGTGCAGCGGCTTTTAGGGCGTCGGTTTTTGGGGCCGATGGGATCTGTGCCAGTTTCAGGGCGGCTTTGCGGGCATGAATGCCCATGTCGCGCATAAGTGCTGCGATGTCCTGTTTTTCAATGCTGGCAAGTACCGTCATGGTCCTGTTTCCGATCTCTGATGGGGGCCCGGTGTTTTGAACTGTGTCGTCGGGCTTTAGTGTAATTTATCGACAAATCGGCAAAGTAGTCCTCAAACCGGCAGACTGCAATCATCTTGGTTGATCAAAAGTCGTAGGGCAAAGATTTCCGTTCTGCCTGTTTTCCCGTTTTGCTTTGGGGTGATGTCTGTTAACTTTAAAGGGCTCGGGTTCTGAAGCAATGATAATTCATTGGGAATAATAGGGAATACGGTGCGTACCAAATGGTGCAATTCCGGAACTGCCCCCGCAACTGTAAGTGCCAGTCCCATCCATTGCGTCACTGGAAAATTTTCCGGGAAGACGGATGTAAGACGTTAAAGCACAAGTCAGGAGACCTGCCCGGGCATTCGTAAAGCGGAAGGCGGAAGTGCTGCTTTCCTGCACGGTGGGTGCTAACACAAGGATTATGTACCATGCATATCGAACCGGGCATTGTTGATGCCGCAAAAATTGGCTTGTCATATGCGACAGCGACGGGTGCTGTTGGCGTAACCGCAAAGCTGACCTTTGATACTATGCGCAATGACGGTGTCATTGCCACGGTGTTGCGCTCTCTTGCGACGACAGCATTTGTTTTCTGCTTCTTTCAGGTTTTGCCGCATCATCCGGTCGGGATCTCTGAAGTTCATCTGATTTTGGGTTCTACCCTGTTTCTGATTTTTGGTGCGGCACCGGCGGCCGTTGGCCTTGCACTTGGTCTTTTGTTGCAGGGCGTGTTTTTTGCACCGTTCGATTTGCCGCAATACGGCATCAATTTGACCACGCTTCTGGTTCCATTGTTCGCCATGAGCATGCTGGCATCGAAAATCATTCCGGCCAAGGTTGCCTATAAGGATGTCACCTATGGGCAGGCATTGGCACTTTCGACGGCTTATCAGGGCGGGATTGTTGCCTGGGTTGCCTTCTGGGCTTTCTATGGACAGGGTTTTGGCGCGGCCAATGTCGAACAGGTCGTCACATTCGGCGGGGCCTATATGATGGTCATTTTGCTTGAGCCGCTTGTTGATCTGGGTGTTCTGGCCGTTGCGAAAATGGGCCATCGCTATGCCGATATCGCGCTGTTTGATCGGCGTTTATATCGCGCTGCGGCCTGATCGCGCGCGTTACTTTATGTCGAAATTCAAGCCGCGGGCAGTTTTCTGCCCGCGGTTTTGTTTTGGCTAAATAGTTCTGCAACTTGCCAAAAGGCCTTTAGGGGGCCATTTGTTGTGATGGGGAAGGGACTTCGAGAGAGCCCGGACCGTTTGTTTGCAATGCTCTACGGTACGTGCCCGGGGAAAGAATTTGAAAAATATGTCGAATAATCAACCGACGGCTCGTGCCGAATTCGGTGTTGTTAAAACGTTTTTGCCTTATCTCTGGCCGCGTGGCGAGTTCGAGCTTAAGGCGCGTGTGGTCATCGCCCTTCTTTTGCTGTTCGCGGCAAAGGTCGCCAATGTGTATGTCCCGGTTTTGTATAAATACGCTGTTGATGCGCTGGGCGGCGGGGCAAAAACGGGTGCAACCGGCGGTGGTGCGGATACGACGACCCTGATTGTCGTTCCTGTTGGTTTGATTGTGGCCTATGGCCTGATCCGGGTTCTGTCTTCGGCCTTTGGCGAATTGCGGGATGCTGTTTTTGCCAAGGTTGCGCAGCGTGCCATTCGCACATCCGCCCTTGGTGTGTTCGAACATCTGCATGCCCTGTCATTACGGTTCCACCTTGATCGCCAGATGGGCGGACTTACGCGCGCCATTGAACGCGGGGTCAAGGGGATAGAATTCCTTCTGTCCTTCATGTTGTTCAATATTCTGCCGACTTTTCTTGAAATCTTTATGGTCTCGGGCATTCTGTGGGTGCTGTACGATTTCTGGTTCGCCCTGATCACCTTTGTCACCATCGTGATCTATATCGCGTTCACCTTGATCGTGACCGAATGGCGGATGAAGTTTCGCCGTGAAATGAATCAGCGCGATGACGAGGCCAATACCAAGGCTATCGACAGCCTGATCAATTATGAAACGGTCAAATATTTCAATAACGAGGAACACGAATCCCGGCGTTATGACCATGCGTTGCGCGGGTATGAAGTCGCGGCGGTGAAATCGCAGGAATCTCTGTCGAAGCTTAATATCGGGCAGGGCGCGATCATTGCTGTTGGGTTGGTTCTGAACATGTTGCTGGCGGCCAATGGGGTCAAAGATGGTTCGATGACCATCGGTGATTTTGTTTTGGTAAATACCTATCTGCTGCAGCTTTACATGCCGCTAAACTTCCTTGGTTTTGTCTATCGTCAGATCAAGCAATCGCTAACCGACATGGAACGCATGTTTTCGTTGCTTGATGTTGAAAAGGAAGTCGAAGACAAAAAAGATGCTCCGGATCTTGTCTGCGATCAGGCGTCGATCCGGTTTGAAGATGTCAAATTTTCCTATAATCCGGATCGGCAAATTCTTAAGGGCGTCAGTTTCGACGTTCCGGCCGGTAAAACGGTTGCCGTGGTCGGCCCCAGCGGGGCAGGGAAATCAACATTAACCCGCCTGATGTTCCGTTTTTATGATGTGTCGTCGGGGCGCATTACCATCGATGGGCAAGATATTCGTGACGTTTCGCAAACATCCTTGCGCCGATCAATCGGCATCGTGCCACAGGATACCGTCCTGTTTAATGATACGATTGCTTATAACATTGCCTATGGCCGTCCGGGGGCAAGCGATGCCGAAATTACCAATGCGGCAAAACTTGCCAGTATTGATCGTTTCATCGCGGCCCTTCCAGAAGGTTCCAAAGCCATGGTCGGTGAACGGGGCTTGAAGCTTTCGGGGGGCGAAAAACAGCGCGTATCGATTGCACGTATGTTGCTGAAACGCCCGAAAGTGATGATCTTTGACGAGGCGACCTCGGCCCTTGATACAAGAACCGAAAAAGATATCCAGCAAGCCCTTCGTGATGTGTCGCGCGGTCATACGACGCTTATGATTGCGCATCGGCTTTCAACCGTCATTGATGCTGATGAAATCATTGTGCTGCGTGAGGGGCAGGTGGCAGAGCGTGGCCGTCATCAGGATTTGCTGACGCAGGATGGTCTTTATGCTGAAATGTGGGCCCAGCAACAGGAAATTCGCGAGGCCGAAGAAATCCTTGCCCATGCGGGTGAGGTAACGACCTAGGCCGACTTTCGCGGGGGCTGTCGTTTTGGATCCTGCCATAAACCGACGGTACGGCAGATAACCGTGCCGTCCGCGGTGCGGAAGGTTTTTTAACCGCTTAGTCCGTCAAGATTGCCAAATGTATCAAGTGCCTTGTATCGAACGGTGTCGCGACCACTTTCCTTGGCATCATAAAGGGCTTCGTCGGCAACCCGCAGCACATCAAGCGGTTCATGCAAGTCGGTTGTCTCATTCGAAATCCATGTTGCTCCGACGCTGACCGTGATTGGCACGGAGTTTCCATCGGGACCGGTTACGTGGCATTGGTCCCGCACCGCATTACACAGTTTGTAACCCAAATACATGGTTTGTTCGAGCCGAAGACCCGGCAAGATACAAACGAATTCTTCGCCCCCGAAGCGCCCGACAATATCATGGTCACGCAGGCTGGATGACATGATGGCGGCGATATCCTGAATGACCTTGTCGCCGACCAGATGCCCATAGGTATCGTTGACCTGTTTGAAATGGTCGATATCAAGCATGAAAACACCGGCCGATCCGTTTTTGATCCGGGCGGCGGTCATTTCACGCGAAAGAAGTTCCTGAAGTCCACGTCGGTTCCAAACGCCGGTCAGGCTATCGATCATCATATCGCGATGGGCGGCATCCAGATCGGCAAGCAACTGTTTCTGGTTGCGTTCCGTATAACGCAAGGCAAGAACTGTTTCGACCCAATGCGCAAGGTCTTTCAGGGTCTCGATCTCGCTGTCGGAGAACTCACGTGTTTTTGTGTCGATAATGCACAAAGTGCCGAGTTTAAAGCCTTTTGAATTCGATAGTGGAACACCGGCATATGCGCGGATATGCGGGGCCCCCTTAACCAGAGGATTATCGCTGAATCGGTCGTCTGTTTGTGCATTGCCGATGATAAGTGGTGCATCATGCATGATGGCGTGACCGCAGAAGGAAATGTCACGTGGTGTTTCGGGAACTGCCAGATTAACGCGTGATTTGAAAAACTGTCGGTCATTGTCGAGCAATGATATCGCAACGATCTCGGTGCCAAAAATCCGTTCGCAAAGTCGGGTGATTCGGTCCAATTCCGGGTCGCGTGGGGTCGATAAAATCCCCATGCTTTCGAGCGATTCCTGCCGTTCTTCTTCGTTTTCTGGAATCGGTGCAGTTTTCAACATTGATCTCCCACGGCAGGATGAATATTTTTAATGAAACTTGGTATCAGCCTGACATTGGTCCCTGATACGGGGCATCAGTGCAAGCCTCATCGCAAATCGTCTGTGTGATTTCTGTCTTTTTTAGGTGGGAAGCCGGGGCTGAATTTCCAGATGTCTATCAGTCAGGTCAGAGCAAAATCACCGGATCATTAATTCGAATGGTGCCGGGTTGAATGGTTCTGCAAGTTGCCCCGCCCCGCCAATCAGGCCGCAGGGCTTTTTCAAGGCCGGCAGCGGCTTCTTCCATACGGCGGCACGGATCGGTTTCACCAGTGATTTCGACAATCAGATTGCCGATCCGGATTTGGGTGCCCGGCATCTGGGGAATTTCAATGCCCTGAACCAAAATATTGGCGCGACGCGTCGTCCATGGCAAATCTGCGCGATCAATTTCCGCACAGGCCGCCTGCCAGTCTTCCATGGTCATTATGGTAATCTGACGTTTGCGCAGTTTGCCGCGACAATCACCATCAATACCGTGCGTCAGGCTGACATCAACAGTGTCGAGTATTTCCATTGGCGCACGCGAGCGGGCCTTGCGGGCGATACCGATCAGGGTGGCTGTCATGCTAAACTCATCGGGTTTATCGGATTTGTACTTTGGTGCTGTCGGGCATTATCTGGCAGGGTTCAGTCGATTTCCGCATCAGGTTTTCCATTGGCCCGATACGACCCAGCGCCCGGCGAAGTTTTCCGGTACCAGAATGGTTTGGCGCGGAGTGGCGCTGTCATCGCGTTCTGGATAGTCGGTGGTATAATGCAGACCGCGACTTTCATGACGCCACAGGGCGGACTGAATGATCAGCTTGGCCACGACCGACAGGTTGCGCAGTTCCAGTAAATCGTTGGTCACACGGAAATTGCCATAATATTCGTCGATTTCCGATAGGAGCAGATCAATGCGATGCTGGGCACGTTGCAAACGCTTGGTCGTGCGGACGATGCCGACAAAGTCCCACATGACATTGCGCAGTTGTTCCCAGTTATGGGCGACAATGACTTCTTCGTCGGAATCGGTAATGCCGGTTTCATCCCAATCAGGGAGGTCCTTGAACCGGTCATCAACCGGAAGTGCTTCAACAATATCGCGTGCGGCGGCCTCGCCAAATACCAGGCATTCCAAAAGCGAATTGGATGCCAGCCGGTTGGCCCCGTGCAAACCGGTTCCAGCACATTCGCCAATGGCATAAAGCCCGGTCAAATCGGTACGACCACGCAGATCGGTCAGAACCCCGCCACAGGTATAATGGGCGGCTGGAACAACCGGGATTGGTTGTTTGGTCATATCGATGCCATAGGTCAGGCAGGTTTCATAGACCGTCGGGAAATGCTCGCGGATGAAATCCGCGCCTTTATGCGTGATATCAAGATAGACGCAATCCGCACCAAGGCGTTTCATTTCATGGTCAATTGCGCGGGCAACAATATCGCGCGGGGCCAGTTCGCCGCGTTCGTCAAACCGGTCCATGAAACGCGTCCCATCGGCCAGCAATAGTTTGCCGCCCTCGCCGCGCACGGCCTCGGTAATCAAAAATGATTTGGCCTGTGGATGATAAAGACAGGTCGGGTGGAACTGGCTGAATTCCATATTCATCACCCGGCACCCCGCGCGCCATGCCATGGCAATGCCATCACCGGTCGATCCATCAGGGTTGGACGTAAAGCGGTACACCTTGCTGGCACCCCCGGTGGCAAGAACCACGGTGCGGGCGTTAAAGGATCGCACCTGCCCGGTTGTCAGTTCAAGTGCATAGGCCCCGATGCAGCGGCGGCCTTCACCGCCGAGCTTACGATCCGTTACCAGATCGATGGCCAGGTAATCTTCAAAAATTTTGATATTTGGGTGTTTCGCCGCCTCGCTTTGCAAGGTGGTCTGAACAGCACGCCCTGTGGCATCTGCTGCATGGACGATACGGCGGTGGCTATGTCCGCCTTCACGCGTCAGATGAAACGGCTGGTCATTGCCGCCCTCGGGATCACGGGTCAGTTGAATGCCAAGCTCGTCCAGCCATTTGATGGCATTGGGCGCATTGCGCGCCACAAATTCCACAGTATCGCGTTTGCAAAGTCCGGCACCGGCAACCAATGTATCTTCGACGTGGTTTTCAATGCTGTCGGCTGCGTCAAGCACGGCGGCTATCCCGCCTTGCGCCCAGTTGGTTGAACCGTCATCGATTTTGCCCTTGGACAGGACGGCAACACGAACATGTGGGGCAAGTTTGAGTGCCGTGGACAAACCGGCAGCACCGCTGCCGATGACAAGTACATCATAATGGAAGGACAGATCGGTCATGATATCCCATCGCTTGTGAGGCAAGGCGGCGGATGGCATCTGGCGCGGTGGCGTCATCATCCGGGGCCCCAACAGAAGCCGCAGAATAGGACTGCTTTTGGTTAAGCTCAAACATTATTCGTCGTAATTTTGCCTGCAACTTCATTGATATTGTGGCAAGTCTGCTTGCGCGACGTATTATTTTGTTCTGATACTGAGCAATGAAATCTGGCTCGAAGGGGAAAATATGATGCGGACTGAGACATCATTGGGCAATGTTCACACTGGCGGCTGCCACTGCGGCGAAGTGCGATATGAAGTTTGCGGGGAATTGCATGATGCGGTTATCTGTCACTGCAATCTTTGTCGCAAACTGCACGGCCATGTCAGTTCTTATGCCCGAATTGGTAAGGATGCGTTGCATCTGATCCGTGACGAAGGGTTGCGATGGTATCGGCTTTCCGATCAGACTGATCGCGGATTTTGCAAGGAATGCGGATCGTCGCTGTTCTGGCGCCCGGTTCGCTCCGAAGAAGTCGCGATCACACCGGGCACACTTGACGGTGCAACCGGGATTGCAACGTCGGGCCAGATTTTCTGTGCGGACAAGGGGGATTATTACCCGATTGATCCGGCGATCAAGGTGTTGGACTGCTGATGTGATTTCAGCGGCGGATTAATCCTGATCGGTAACGCCGGGTACTTTCATCCAGGTCAGTTCGTGCTTGTTGTTATACAAATGCACGACTTTTGATCCGGGAATATCAGCGAACTGAGTAATGGCGGCATAATCAGTGTCACCTTGCAGTTTGATCGTGCAGATGAAATTGGTCGCCATACCGGCATCCATCCAATGATTGACCAATTGATACAACCGATCCGGATAGCAGATCACATCCGAGCACAGCCAATCGATATAGCCAACTTCATCAGGATTAAGGCCAAAGGCACTTTCCTGACGGAAATCGACACGCGGCAAGGTGGCAATCTTGGCATCAAGACGGGCTTTGTCGATGCTGATCACATCTGTGCCAAATTCATGCAGCACCCATGTCCAGCCGCCCGGACTTCCGCCCAAATCCATGGTGCGGTCGCCAACTTGTGGCCCAACGCCCAGGCGGGTGAAGGCTTCCCACAGTTTTAGATAGGCGCGGTTTGGCGGGGTGGTTTTGTCTTCTTCAAACTCGATCTCGCCATGTTTCCATGGGCTGGAACAATCCATCGATGCGATGATGGTATCGGGATCGATCAGTGTCCATGACCCCAGCGGTGCGGTCGGCGCGGGGTCACCGAAAACCTGACGTTTTGCCGAAACATGCGGCAAATTGGCTTCGATCAGCTTGGCACGGGAAAAATGATCAAATTTGAACATCGCCCAGTTACGCTGATTGAATTTCAGGATTTTGGCCGCACCCTTGATCGACGGGATGGCAAGTCGGATTGGATTTCGCCAGACATTCTGCGCCCAAAAGACGCGGCGTTCCGGACCCGGCGCAAACATCAACCGGTCATGGCTTTCGATCACGTCGCCAAGTTCGGCGCGCAACTGATCTTCAAAGCCGACCGGTGCCAGATAACCGGTAGCATCCATTGGTTCGATGACGGCGGTGATGCCATCGGGGATATCGAATGTATTGATATCTTGATCTGTGTTTTGTTTCATAGGGCTGCTTTTACCGCGCTTTGTCGGCCGGTAAAAGCAGCAAATTGATGATGCAAGGACAAGCTGGTTGAATTCAGATTTATTGCAGGATCGGACGGGCAAATACGCTTTGTACGGGGCGATTGTTCGGTCCGTGCTGAGTACCGGTAAATGCCTTTAGCTGGGCATCTGATATCGTCTGTGGCTGTTTTTGAACAAGCCAGGTGACACCTTCGCTACAGGGCGGCGTCGTCAGCGATCCGTTGAAACGATAATAATCGCGGTCTTCGGATAATACGCTGGCGATATTGGTATTGTTCGGCGTGGCTTTGCTATCACCGGCCATGTGCGGCATGTTTGTCCAAAATGATGCCAATGCCGTATTTTCAGTTCCGATGTCATACATGATCGCAACAACGGCAAGGTTTTTGTCTTTATCGGCGTGAACCAAATGGGCTTCAAGTGCAAAGGATTTACCGTCGATATGGTTCTCGCTTGGTGCATGGAAATGCATCTGGATCAGATCAAACCGATGGTTATCCAAGTTGATATAGGCGCCTGAGTTCAGGTTAATCTGAACTGTATGGCCATTATTGACGATATCCTTTGCGGTGACGTCATAATGAAACTCAATCGGGGATAAATCCGCTTCGATGCGATTTGTCAGGTTGATCGGGCTTTGGTTCTTGCCTGTTCCGCAAATCTGATTGGCGGGATCCAAGGTTGACCAGTGGCTTGGCGCACCAGCACCGTCATAGCCCCATTTTGAATGGGATTGTTCTGCGGTTACGGCGTAAGAACTTGTTAGCAAAATTGAAAAGGCAAACAAGCTGGCCGGGATAACTGTTTTTTTCATGCTGAGGTCCTGTCCAATACGAGGGTGCGATGCCATGGTATTGAAAGAATATAATTGTTCTTTCAGGTGCTAATATTATTCCGCTTTTTGAAAATAACACCCCTTGGGGTTGATTTATTAAAAATCAATATTCGCCAATGGTGTGGCGTCCGCACAATAAAAAAAGCGGTCATTTGGGCGTAAAAAAGGGCAAGCAACGAAGGTTGCTTGCCCGAAAATCTTCAAGATAAGAACGACTAGAATTTGTCAGCCTGGACCAGACCATCAATCAGCAGGACCTTGGTTGCATCACCTTTGATGCCAAAGTCATTGTCATTGATCATGGCAAGTGCGCCATCACCCATGATGGCAAGACCTTCGATCTTGTTCGGGGCCATCGGGTAATCGGCACTATCGAAACGAAGGGTCTTGGAAACGGCCTTCAGATCGATTTTTTCAAGGTTATTTTCCTGTTCCAGCGATGGGCTGGTGGACATGTCGTCCCAGCGAGATGCCAGAATGTTTGATGCATCGTCTAGTTTGACTTCATGGAGCTTGGTGGTCTTGTCCGTGCGTTCAAGCACCAAAAGGCGGTCATCGCCAAGGCCAAGAACCTCGGAAATGCGGGGAGCGTTCTGTTTTTTCGATGGATCGTTGCGGAAGGTCTGCGGATCATCAAGCTGATAGATATATTCGCCGGTCAGTTTGCTGTTTGCGCGGTCATATACGAACAGACGGGTGTTTTTTGCTTTTTTATAGGTATCAGCATCCGGGTTCGACAACGGGTTCTGAACCATGAAATAGAGTTTACTTTCATCGGGCGATACCGCCATCGATTCAATGCCGCGATTTGTCTGGCGTTTTACCAAAATGGCCGGAAGACCACCGGTAACTTTATAGGCAGCACCTTTAAAATCATCTTCTGAGCCGACCGGAACAATACGTTCATTAACTGTGCCATCGGCTGAAACATGCAGGATCGAAGGTGCGTTTTCTTCGCCGATCCAATAAGAACCATCATTCAGGCGGATAATGCCTTCGGCATCAATTGCCGAAACAGATTGCGCCAATGCATTGCCATTGGCATCAACCGGCTTTTCGGTTTTGGCAACGGTCAGTTTGTTGGTCAAACCGGTCAGCGGCACACCGTTCTGATCTTTAAGGGTGATGACATCCTTGATATCAAAGCTGCCGTCATCTTTCAGGAAGATGGTGTAGATCGATGGGGAATAATCCGGGGTCGGATAAACGCGGACTTTTTCACCCTTGCAAACCACATCGGCGGAAACACCCAGAACGGTTTCAACATCACCGCAAACGAAGTTCGGCCCACGGTCGGAAACCGCATAAAACATGTTGGCCGGATCGATCGGGCGGCGATAGGCACCTGAACCAAGGCCAACGGTCAAATCGCGGGCTTTGCCGCCATCCACCATGACAGTCGACAGATTGTTAATCGCACTTTTGGTTTCAAAAACCTTGGCCGCGCCCGCCATCGCTGTTGTCGCAAGAAGCATAGCCGCAATACCGGCAAAACCGGCTGCAATCGTTCGTTTCATGGTGTGATCCCCCATCGTGTAACACATACGAAGAAACGCCCGAACCCTGCGAAGCATCGGTTCAGGCGCAAATGATGAGGCTCACATTAGAATTTTAGTGTGACAGTTTGTTTGCGATTGGGGGGCGTTTCCGTGAAACAACGCGCAAGTCGTAATTGGCCAGACGAGTGCAATGCTGCCAGATGGTCGCAAGGCAGGCGGTTACCAGAAATCCTCGCGGCGGACGGTAAAGGTTTCGGTAACACTGGCATATTCGTGATAGCCAAGCCGGGCGAGGGGTTCGAACAGGGTAACATCGACCTTGCCATCGCGAATGATCGCATCATCGATATGTAATCCCGTAACCGTTCCGATCACCATGCCGTTTGGCCGTTCAGGATTGCCACCGGGCAGGTCAACAATCTGGAACACCTTGCATTCGATATGGATCGGTACGCCCTTGATGCGGTGTGCACGCACGGTTTGTGCCGGTTCTTTGGTAAGTCCGGCATGGTCAAACTCGTCCTCGTGCGGCGGTAATGGGGCGGAGCATAAATTGATTTCGCGCAGCATCGCACGCGGTGCAACCGCGGCAATGAATTCGCCGGTTTCGCGTGTATTGGCCAGACTATCTATTGATCCGCCGGATGAAAACATCACCATCGGCGGATTGCCGTTAACCGCGTTGAAAAACGAATAAGGTGCCAAGTTCGGCCGGCCCTGTTTATCAACCGTTGAAATCCAGCCAATCGGGCGTGGTACCACACAGGCCTTGAACGGATCATGCGGCAGGTTGTGGGGTGTTTTACCGGGTTCATAGAACATGTCTGATCCTTGTGATGATGTTTGTCACAAGGCTAGGCAGGGTGTGGGGCCGTGGCAAGCGGCGAGTTTTGCTGTTTTGGTTATTTCGGGTCTGTCTTTTTGCCGGTAATGCGATCGGAAATCTGGATGGCAAGTTGTTCAAACGCGGCATAAACCGGTTTGATGCCAAGGCCTGCAACAAAGGCAATGACAGCCACAGATGCATTGGCAAAATTGCCCGCACCATCGCCAAGTGACGGGATTAATTCAACGATAATCAGACCGAACATTGCGCCCAGAAAGACACGTGTGCTGTAACCCGATAGTCGGAACCGGGAATAGGTTTCGTTGTTTCGGGCATCTGTTGTACGTTTTAGCACGTAAACGGTTGTCCCGATTGCCCCCCATCCCATCGGGATCAGATATTGATCAATGGCACAAAGCCATATCCATCCTGCTGGATCATTTGTCCCATCGGCGGTGCAACCGGCATGGGTCGATAAAATGATGATCAGGAACAGAGCGACCAGAATGATAAATCCCATGACCAATGGCAGGTTATAGGGTTCAAAGAAGCGCAGAAACCAATGTTTCGCTTTGCTTTTATGGGTCTGCTTTCCCTCATCCTTTACTCTGGTCTGTGCGCTTTCCCAAATGGTCAGCCCGTTCAGGTTTTTTTCGGGAAAAATGAAAGCCGTCGTTTCCTGATACGTGCTGCGAAGGTCTTGTTCCAGTTTCGGGTCGACACTTCCCGCTGTTTGGGCATCGGCGATCAGGGCCAATAATCGTTTGTATATTTCGGCGCGGTTTGCGGCTTCGGTTGGTACAGCGCCCAGCACATAGCCGTGCCGTCCAATATAATCGGCCAGACATTCCGCCTGGGTCAGAAGGCTCGGATATTCTTTCAAACCAAGTGCAGACATAATTCGTCCTCCCCCCGCTGTCAAAACAACGTCCTAGGGTTGCGTTATTTTAAGTATAACGCAACCCTTAATCAGGAAAAGGAAGGGTAAGGTTGCTTTGGTTCAGGATGCCTGTGCGGGCGCGTATTCATGTTCGCGCAGATGTTCCGGGCGGTCCGACAGATGCAGGCGGGACTGGATCATTGGTGTTTCGGCAACGATACTGCCGCGCCGGATAACGTAAAGCCGGTTGGCCCGCATACGGATGGCCTCGATCGTATCGCGGGCCTGCAAGACAACGAAATCGGCATTATGGCCAATTTCAATTCCGTAACCGTCAAGGCCCATGATCTTGGCCGGTTGATGTGTTACCGCATCAAAACAGGCGCGGATATCATCACGTGATGTCATTTGCGCCACATGAAGCCCCATCGATGCGACTTCCAGCATATCGCCAGATCCCATCGAATACCACGGGTCCATGACGCAATCATGGCCGAATGCCACCGTCAATCCGGCCTTGCGCAATTCTGGTACACGGGTCATGCCGCGCCGTTTGGGATAGGTATCGTGACGCCCCTGAAGCGTGATGTTGATCAGCGGGTTGGCAATCGCGCTGACCTCGGCCTCGGCCATCAGGGCGATCAGTTTTGACACGTAATAATTATCCATCGAATGCATCGATGTCAGGTGTGATCCGGCAACGCGCCCCTGAAGGCCCAGGCGCTGGGTCTCATAGGACAGCATTTCAATATGACGTGACAGTGGATCATCGGTTTCGTCGCAATGCATGTCGACCATCAGGCCCCGATTGGCGGCCATTTCGCAAAGCTCGGTAATGCTTTGTGCACCATCCGCCATGGTGCGTTCGAAATGCGGGATACCGCCAACAACATCGACACCCTTGTCCAATGCGCGAATAACATTTTGTTTGGCCGTCGGGCTGCGCAGATAACCATCCTGCGGAAAGGCCACCAGTTGCAGGTCAATATAGGGTGCGACCTGTTTTTTGACCTCTAGCAGTGCATCAACCGCCAGCAACCGATCATCGCAAATGTCAACATGGCTTCGGATCGCCAGCAGGCCTTTGGATACCGCCAGATCGCAATATTTAAGGGCGCGTTCGATCACCGCGTCGATGGTCAGTGATGGTTTAAGTTCGCCCCAAAGCGCGATGCCTTCCAAAAGCGTGCCCGATTCATTCATTCGTGGCAGGCCAAGCGACAGCGTCGCATCCATATGGAAATGGCAATCGACAAAAGGCGGGCTGACCAGCATGTCGTCGCAATCAATTTCCTCGGCGGCCAAAATGGCAAGTTGCGGACCGATGTCGATGATCTTGCCATGCTTGCACGCGATATCAATACCGGTGCGGCCATCGGGAAGGTTGGCATTTTTAAGGATCAGATCGGCTTGCATGGTCGCATCCTTCGAAGTGCTATGTTCTAATCATCAGACGATTTAAATGACGGCTTGAATGACCCTGAAAATCAACGCTGTCCCTTGAACCATGGCACCAGCAATGCCTTGGGATAATCGGCTTTGCGCGCCACAATGATCAGGGCGGCAATCGACAGCAAATAGGGCATCATCAAAAAGACCTGTGATGGCAGAAATGCGCCAACTTCGGTCTGCAAACGGACCTGAAATGCATCAAACGCGCCAAATAGCAATGCCCCCAGCAATGCCTTGCCCGGTCGCCAGCTTGCAAACACCGTAAGCGCAATGCAAACCCAGCCACGGCCATTAATCATACCAAAGAAAAATGCGTCAAAAGCCGACATGGTCAGGAACGCCCCGCCAACTGCCATTAAAGCCGAACCGGCAACCACAGCCCCAATGCGAAGGGCGTAAACTGAAAGTCCCTGTGCCTCGACCGCGGATGGGTTATCGCCAACGGCCCGGATCGCAAGGCCAAGCGGCGTGCGATACAAAACCCAGCCGGTGACAAACACCATGACAAGGGCAAGCATGGTCAGGGCCGTTTGCGAAAATAGCGCCGGGCCAATAAACGGCAAGTCCGACAGGATGGGAATATCCAGCGGCTGGAACGGGATGATGCGCGGCGGCGAGGTGACATCGGGCAATGCCGTGCGATAGGTGAAATAGGACAGGCTGGTCGCCAGCAATGTGACGCCAATCCCCGATACATGCTGTGACAGGCCAAGCGGCACGGTCAGGATTGCATGGATCAGGCCAAAAAATCCCCCGGCAAGGGCGGCAACCAGAACGCCCCCCCATAAACCGGCACCCAACCAAACTGCCATCCATCCGGCCATGGCACCTGCGGTAAAGATGCCTTCGATGCCAAGGTTAAGCACCCCGGCGCGTTCACAAATCAATGCACCCAGCACCCCAAAAATCAACGGGGTGGCGATGCGAAGGGCGGCGGCCCAGAAATTTGCGGTTAAAAGGATATCGATAATTTCCATTGTTTGTTCCCTTAACCGGCTGATTTCTGGCGGCCGAAATGAATTTTAAACCGGGTCAGGAACCCGCCAATCAAAACGCACAGCAGTGACATGGCAACAATCAAATCGGCCAGATAGTTTGAAACGCCTATCGCGCGGCTCATGGAATCTGCGCCAACAAAAACCGATGCCACGAACAATGCTGATATAATAACACCAATCGGTGACAGCCGGGCCAGCATGGCAACCACAATCCCGGCATACCCATATCCCGGTGACAGATCCGTTGCCAGATACCCTCGTGTTCCAGCCACTTCGGAAACACCGGCAAGACCGGCCAAGCCGCCTGATAACATCGCCACCAGAACCATGGTTTTGGTTACGGATATGCCGGAAAATCTTGCGGCGGCGGCATTTTCACCTACCGCACGGATTTCAAATCCCCAGACGGTGCGTTTGACGAAAATCGCCAGTGCAAAGGCGCTGATCAGGGCAATGATCAGCCCCAGATGAACCCGCATCCGTTCCAAAAGCGGTGGCAAAATGGCACTATCAATGATCGGTTCGGATTGTGGCCAGCCCATCGACATCGGGTCTTTAAGTGCGCCTTCAAGCATCATCTGTACAAACAGCAGGACGATGAAATTCAGCAACAAGCTGGTGACGACTTCGTCCACGCCCAGCCGGGTTTTCATTATTGTCGGGCCGATCAGCATCACCGCCCCGGCGGCTGCCCCGGCAAGCATGATGACCGGGATCATGATATAGCTGGGGGCGTCAATCACACCGGACCCAACGGCAACGGCGGCCATCGCCCCCATGTAAAGCTGCCCCTCGGCGCCGATATTCCAAAGTTTGGCCCGAAAGGCAATGGCAGCCGCCAGGCCGGTCAGGATCAGTGGCGTGGCACGGGTCAGCATTTCCGAGATTGAAAACAGCGACCCAAAGGCACCGCTGATCATAAGGCCATAGGCCGGAAGGATCGGTGCCCCGGCAAGGCTCAGCGGGATGGCTGCCAGAATGATTGCAAACGCCGCTGCCATGACGGGGACACCATAGACCAGAAAGGCAGACGGGTTGGTGCGGGGTTCAAACCGGATCATGCCGGGCCTCCTGCAGCGCGGGTATCCGCATTGTGTTCATTCTTTTTTTGACCAGCCATCATCAGGCCCAGTTCGGATCGATCAATATCACCGGCTGCAATTACGGGTGAAACATGACCGGCATGGATTACGGCGATCTGGTCTGACAGGGTCAGCAATTCATCAAGATCCTCGGATATCAGGATCACTGCCGCACCGCCTTCGCGGGCTTCTAGCAAGCGTCGGTGGACTTCGGATTGTGCGCCAACATCAAGGCCGCGTGACGGCTGATTGGCAAGGATCAGCTTGGGTGATTTTTCCAGTACACGGGCAAGAATCAATTTCTGGATATTGCCGCCTGACAGCAAGCGCGCCGGAGCATCCGGGCCGGGGCAACGGACATCGTAATCGGCAATCGCATGTTCGGCACGTTTGCGGATGGCGTCGAAATCAAGGAAGCCAAATTTTTGATAGTCGCGCGATCTGACGTCTTCGATGGCAATGTTTTCCGCAACGGTCATTGATCCGACCATGCCATCGTGATGGCGATCTTCGGGGATGCGGGCGATGCCGTTTTGAGCGAATTGATGGGCATCGAATTTCGTGACGGGTTCACCGAAAATTTCGACTGTGCCGCTATCGGGGCGATCAAGCCCGGCGATTAATTGCGCCAAGGCAGCCTGCCCGTTGCCTGATACACCGGCAATGCCCAGAATTTCGCCTTCACGGGCCAGCAGGCTAACATTATGCAGTGAACGGCGTGCATCCCCACGATCAATCGTGATGTTGTGCAGTGAAATGACCTCTGCGCCGGGGGTGCGTTCACGGCGCTTGCTAATCGGCACGTCGCGGCCAACCATCAGTTCGGCGATGGACCGTCGATCGGCTTGATCGGTGGTCATTTCACCGACTTTTTTGCCGCCGCGCAGGATGGCAATACGATGCGAAACGGCCAAGACTTCAGCCAGTTTGTGGGCGATGATGATCACCGCAAGACCGGTCGCGGCAAGCTTTCGAAGGATTGCAAACAGGCTGTCTGCTTCCTGTGGTGTTAAAACCGCCGTTGGTTCATCAAGAACCAGTAAACGGGCATCACGATACAGGGCTTTGAGGATTTCAACGCGCTGTTTTTCGCCAACAGTCAGCTTATGAACCGGCTGATTAAGATCGACATTAAGCCCCGATCCCGACATCAGATGATCAAGCTTGGCGCGTGCCTTTGTCCGGTCGCGGCGCAGCCGGAAAATCGGTTCGGTGCCAAGGACGATGTTATCCAGTCCGGTCAGGTTTTCAGCCAGTGTGAAATGCTGATGGACCATGCCGATCCCGGCATCAAGGGCGGCCTGCGGCGCGCCGGGTTCAAGCGGGGCGAGGATGTTATCATCCGCACCCGCGACCATCACGGCCCCCTCGTCGGCGACATAATGGCCAAACAGAATATTCATCAATGTGGTTTTGCCCGCACCGTTTTCGCCAAGCAGGGCGACGATTTCACCCCGGTGGACATCAAGGTCGATGGCGTCATTGGCAATCAGCGGGCCGAATCTTTTGGTAATTGCGGCTAGTTTAAGCAGCAATTGCGGGGACGTTTCCGTAGATGGGGTGGCAGCAGATGACATCCGGCAAATCCGTTAGTTTTTATGCGTCACGCTGTGGATAGTGGTGGGGTTACCCCCTAAAAACGAAAGGCAGCCCGATGTTTAAACCGGACTGCCTTTAATTTGGAAAGAAATCTTACATAGAAGATTTCGGTTCTTCGTCATTCACCGTCACGGTGAATTTGCCATCAAGGATTTCAGCCTGTTTTGCGTCGACCTCGGCAATGGTGCCTTCTGGCAGAAGGGCGGCGTCAAGAACGACGGTACCACCACCCGGTGCCATATAGCTGTACTGGCCGTAATCTTCGGCTTTGAAGGTGCCGGCTTTGACCGCTTCGATTGCGTGATCAATGGTTGGTTCCATGTGCCACAGGGCCGAACCCAGAATGGTCCCCGGATAGTCAGCAGCCGTATCGATTACGTTGCCAACGGCCAGAACGCCGCGTTCTTTGGCGGCATCCGAAACGCCGAAACGTTCAGCATACATGATATCAGCGCCCTTATCGATCATGGCAAAAGCAGATTCTTTGGCCTTGGGCGGATCATACCAGCTGTTGATGAAGGCCACGGTGAAGGTCACATCGGGATTAACCGATTTGGCACCTTCCATGAAGGCATTCATCAGACGGTTGACTTCGGGGATGGCAAAACCGCCAACCATACCGATCTTGTTGGATTTGGTGGCTTTGCCAGCAGCGATACCGACAAGGTAGCTGGGTTCATGAATGAAGTTATCAAATACCGAGAAATTGTCGCTTTCCGGGCCGAAGCTTGACCCCATCAGAAACGCGGTTTCCGGATATTGGGCGGCAACTTTGCGTGCCGCACGTTCGACACCGAAAACTTCGCCGACGATTAGGTTGGAACCATTTTCCGCATATTCACGCATGACGCGTTCATAATCGGTATTGGCGACGTTTTCGGAAAATTCATAAGCAATATCGCCACGTTCTTGGGCGGCATTCAGCGCTTTGTGGATACGCGAAACCCACTGCTGTTCGACCGGAACGGTAAAGATCGCCGAAACTTTGATCGGGTCTGCCTTTGCCAGCGTCGGTGCGCCAAGACCAAAGGATACCACCGCGGCTGCTGCGGCCATTGCTGACAGCATTGCGCGACGGGAAAGACGGAAAGTACCAAGCTTCATGATGTCCCCCTGCAGGATATTATCAATCGTTGAATTTCTAATTTCTGCGTATTCGGTGTGCAGATTGTATACGTGATCAGAAGAAGGGCAAATACAGAAGTTGTCCAAACGGTCAATTTGCCGTTTTCGGTTAAATGGTTGTGATAAAATTCACATTAGGATGTCGTAAACTGCGTGGGAATACGGATAGGTGGGTGGCGACGTCTCGTGGCGATTTTGAAAAATTCCTTTTGGAAACCTCGGTCTGACCAGATTGAAATCATCGAGTCCAAAGGGGCCTTCAAGGATTTTGGACAGGCGGGTTTGGTGACGAAAATCTTCCGGTTTTTGAGGCCAACCCGTTAAGATTGTCTAAACAACTGAAACTACTTTTAAAATGCTGCGACTCCGAGGAAAATTTCGGAGTCGGTTAATCCTTTCATTAACTTTTGCGGCGATGCTTTCCTCAAGAAATATGGGGAACCTGGAACGCATCATGACAAAGAATACATCCTTACCGCTTGATCAGGTTATGGTCGGGGACTGCATCGAACTGATGAACAGCTTGCCGGAAAAGTCAGTTGATCTGATTTTCGCCGATCCGCCCTATAACCTGCAACTGGGTGGTGATTTGCTGCGCCCTAATAATTCCAAGGTCGACGCAGTTGACGATCACTGGGACCAGTTTGACAGTTTCCGTCATTATGATGATTTTACCCGTGACTGGCTGACAGCCGCGCGTCGCGTCCTTAAGGATACCGGTGCGATTTGGGTGATCGGATCGTATCACAACATTTACCGTGTCGGCACGGTGATGCAGGATATCGGGTATTGGATCCTGAACGACATTGTTTGGCGCAAGACCAACCCGATGCCGAATTTCCGTGGCAAACGTTTCTGCAATGCGCATGAAACCTTGCTGTGGTGTTCAAAGAATTCCGAGCAAAAGGCCATAACCTTCAACTACGAAGCGATGAAGCAGCTCAACGAAGGGCTGCAGATGCGTTCCGATTGGTTGATGCCGATTTGTTCGGGTTCCGAACGGTTGAAGAATGAAAAGGGCAAAAAGGTCCATCCGACCCAGAAGCCCGAAGCCCTTTTGCAGCGGATATTGCTGGCAACTACCCGTCAGGGTGATGTGGTGCTTGATCCGTTCTTTGGGACAGGAACAACCGGTGCTGCGGCGCGTCGTTTGGGGCGTCACTTCATTGGGCTGGAGCGCGAAGAAGATTACGCCAAGGCTGCCAAAGACCGAATTTCCAAGGTTCAGATGCTTGACGGTGACAGTCTTGAGACGACCGAGTCGAAGCGTTCACTGCCGCGTATTCCATTCGGGGCCGTCATCGAACGTGGTCTTCTGGCACCGGGTGACAAGATTTATGACAACCGTGGAAATGTTGCCGCAATGGTGCGTGCCGACGGGTCGATCAGTCACAAGGACAATGCCGGTTCTATCCATCAGATCGGCGCCCATGTTCAGGGCGCACAGGCTTGTAATGGCTGGACTTATTGGCATTACAAGTGTGATGGGCGATTGGTTGTGATCGACAATTTGCGCAGCCAGTTGCGCAAGGAATTGGGACAGGTTCCTGCCTGATTTGTCGCAGTAAAATATGCCTGTGTGAACTTGCATGAACATGATTTTGAAGGCCGGGATGGTTGTAAAACCTTCCGGCCTTTTGCATTGTTGCGTGTTTGTTGTTATATGTATGTATCGTTTCTTATCCATAAGGATAGATGGAGAGTCTCATGCAGGTAGGCGCAACAGGTAGTGCCGCATATGCCCCGAACCCGCTTCAGATCCAGCAGGCAGCTGCGCCGATCGCGGAAACGGGTGGTAACGATCTTCAATCGCCGCCGACCCAGCGGGTCGAGCAGTCGGCGAGTGCTGATACCTCGCAACCGGCATCCCCGCCGAGCGGTTCAGGCCGCGGGCAGATTATTGATATCTACGCCTGATTTGGTGAAATACAGTTTTTAAAAGGCCCGTGCCAAACTGGCAGCGGGCCTTTTTTTGTGTTTCTGAGCAAATGTCAGGATCCCAGATCAGCGATATTTCAATGCGTGGCGGACGATCTTTTTCATCAGGGTCGGCAGGGCAAAATCCGACAATCCGTCAATTGTTGTCCAACTGCCATCAAGTTTTTCGCATTCCGTGGTGGTAAGTTCGGTTGCCAGTACCGTCACATCGAGATGGAAATGCGTAAAGGTATGGCCGACCGTGCCGTCAAGTTCGGTCCATTTCGCCTTGATCGGGGCCTCGGACAGCATCACATCATCCGGGGCATCAATCGTGCGCCAGTCGCTTCCGGGGACTTCGTATAATCCGCCCAGCAATCCTTTTTCCGGGCGACGACGCACAAGGATCTTGCCGTCATCGCGGCGGATCCAGAAGGCATAGCCAACCCGCGTCGGTTTGGCGGGTTTTTTGCGTTTTTTCGGAAGGTCCGGGGCAAGTCCTGATTTGCGGCCGTCACAGGGCGTTTGCCAGGGGCAAATACCACAGGCGGGATTACGCGGGGTGCATATGGTGGCCCCCAAATCCATTAATGCCTGAGCATAATCGCCGGGCCGATCGGACGGGGTCAGGGCAGCGGACTTTTGCTTGATTTCGGGTTTTACATCCGGCAAAGGCGTTTCCAGCGCGAACAGACGCGAAATGACCCGTTCGATATTGCCATCGACCGGGCTTGAATGCCGGTTAAAGGCAATCGCGGCAACGGCGGCGGCGGTATAGGGGCCGATGCCGGGCAGTTTTAACAAGCCATCCTCGGTGTCGGGAAAAATACCGTTATATTCGGCGGCGACGACCTTGGCGCATTTATGCAGGTTGCGCGCACGGGCATAATATCCCAAGCCTTGCCAGGCATGCAGAACATCGTCGAGTTCGGCCTTGGCAAGCGCGGTTACCGTTGGCCAGCGTTGCAGGAATGCCGCAAAATAGGGACCAACCGTGATCACGGTGGTTTGTTGCAACATGATTTCGCTAAGCCAGACATGATATGGATCGGGCGTTTCGCCCGGTTCCGCCCGCCAGGGCAGGGTGCGATGATGGCGATCGTACCAGTCCAGCATGGTCCGGCCGAGATGATGAATTTCGTCAGTGGTGAAATGCACGGCGATCCCGTGTTATGTTGCGGGTATGAAAACGGGTATTATTGATCAGACCCTACGAAAGAAGTCGGCGTGAGCAAGCAAAAAGATATGACCAATACATCGTCACATAGCACGCCAGATCAGCGTGCGGATATGGTTGCGGCCAAAAATTCGGTCAAAAAAAAGCAGAAAATCACCCCGATGGGGAGTTCGGAACGCCGCATGGGCCTGCGTAATATCGCGGCGATGGTCGGCAATCTGACGCGTCCGCTGGTGCGCAAACGCGGTTTTTTTCAGGCGGAAATTATTCTGCATTGGGCAGAAATCGTTGGTCGTGACCTTGAACAATATACAATTCCCGTCAAATACAGCCCGCCGCGTGGGGAAAATGCCGGGGGAGGAACCCTTGTTATTCGGGTGAGTGGGCCGGTGGCGATTGAATTGCAACACCGCATGCCGCAAATCATTGATCGGGTGAATACTTATTTTGGATATCGCGCGGTTGAACGCATCAAAATGATGCAGGGGGACATTTCCCGCCCGGAACGCACGGTGAAACGACCGGAAAATGTACCCGAAGGCCCGATCCGTGAAACCAGCGTCATCGATATCGAAAAAATTGAAGACCCGCATCTGCGCGAAGTTTTGACCCGTTTGGGGCGACATATTTCCGGTGATATGCATGCGCGCGGGCAACCGGGGCGCAAGAAATAGCAGGTGGTGTGTGCCGGAATGGCATATGTGCCTTTGGTCATGTCGGGGTGGGATTGGTCGAATCATTTTTACATAATGTGTGATCATGGAGTTGCCGCATTTCAGAACGATCTTGGCGACTCGTTGGCTCATTAGCGCTTTTGGGGGGCGTGTTGACTCCCGCGCTGCAACAGGCTTGTAATCATAAATTATTGTTTTAACGGAGGTTTCCTTGCTGAAGGCAGTTAAGTTTTTTACGGTCGCAATCGCATTTGCGATCAGTGTTGTCGGGGCGCAGCAAGCCAAGGCTGTGGAATACAAGGAACATGTGCTTGGCAATCCGGATGCGCCGGTGACGATCATTGAGTATGCGTCGCTGACCTGCCCGCATTGTGCCGCGTTCCATAATGAAACCTTTCCGGAAATCAAAAAGTCGTTGATTGATACCGGGAAGGCAAAAATGATTTTCCGCGATTATCCGCTTGATGGTGTTGCTGTGCGTGCCGCCGCTGTGGCGCAGTGCGCTGGTGATGATCGTTATTTCGGTGTTTTGGGCATGTTGTTCAAATCGCAGCTGACCTGGGCACGTGCCAGTGACCCGATTGAAGGCATTAAACAGGTTGTGCGTTTTGCCGGTATGGACGGGGCGGCTGTTGATACCTGCATGGCGGATGAAGCCCTGATTAACGGGATCGTTGCGTCGCGCATGCGTGGGGAACAGGAATTCAAGGTCAATTCAACGCCGAGCTTTGTTATTGGCGATGAAACCTTTGCTGGTTCACGCGAATTGAAATTCTTCGAAGACAAGGTCGAAGAACTGACCGATTGATAAAATTTATGTTGCCGGATGCGCGATGGGTGTCCGGCAATTATTCAGGGAATGGGGCGGCCGGGGGCATGATTGGTCCAGTTTAAATCGCTACGGCTGACGGGGTTCAAGTCCTTCGTCGATTCAACCGAATTACTGGTGGAAGACGGGCTGACAGGTGTTGTCGGCCCGAATGGCTGTGGCAAATCCAATCTTGTCGAGGCATTGCGCTGGGTCATGGGGGAAACCTCGGCCAAGCAGATGCGTGGCTCGGACATGTCCGACGTTATATTTGGCGGGACATCGTCCCGTCCTGCGCGCAACGTTGCCGAAGTGACCGTTGTTTTGGACAATGCAGAGCGCAAGGCGCCTGCCATGTTCAACGATTTTGAAACGCTAGAGGTCGTAAGGCGGATCGAACGCGGTGGCGGCTCGAATTACAAGGTCAATGGCAAGGATGTTCGTGCGCGCGATGTTCAGTTGCTGTTTGCCGATGCGGCGACCGGTGCGCGATCAAATGCGATGGTATCCCAAGGCAAAATTGGCGCGCTTATTGGGGCAAAACCAAGTCAGCGCCGATTGGTTCTGGAAGAAGCCGCCGGTATCACCGGTCTGCATTCGCGCAGGCATGAGGCTGAGCTTCGCCTTAAAAGTGCCGAACAGAATATGGAACGTCTTGAAGACGTTCTGGTAACCCTTGATAGCCAGATTGCGTCCTTGCAAAAACAGGCTCGTCAGGCCGAGCGTTATCGCAAGCTAAGCGGTAGTATTCGCCAGACCGAAGCCTTGTTGTTCCACATCCGGTGGACCGATGCCGAAAAACGCAAAGCCGATGCCCGTGAGTTGCTGGTGTTGGGTGAAAGTGCCGTGCGTGATTTGACCGCGCAGGTGACCGAGGCGACAACCCTTCAGGCCCATATTGCCGCCAGCATGCCCGACCTTCGCAAAAAGGAAAGCGATGCGGCGGCTGCTCTTCAGCGCATGGTCATCGAACGCGAAGGCTTGGACAAAGACAAGGCGCAAATCGAAACCCAGATGGCACAGCTTCGTGCCCGCATTCAGCAGATTGATGCCGATCTTTCCCGTGAAGCCGAACTGGCAAGTGACGCCGAAGGTGCGTTGAACAAGCTTAAGGATGAGCGCGAAGAATTGCGCGAAGCGCAGGGCGGTGAAGGTGATGAACTCGACGAAGCAAAAGAACGTGCCGTCGAAAAGGCCGGTCGTGTAGAAACGCTTGAAGGGCAGGTTGAAGAACTGACGGGTAAGGCTGCTGCCGAAGAAGCCCGACTTAAAAGCGTTCAGCAACGCCTAAGTGAACTTTCCGCACGCCGTACACGTTTGACCGATCGTTATGACGAGGCCGTGGCCCGTCTTGATGATATCCGGGTCGAGGCCGATTTTACCGAGGTGCTTGAAGAAGCCGGTCTGGCGCTTGAAGAATGCGAAGAACTTTGTGAACAGCGCAAGCTTGCCATTGAAGAGGCCGAGATGCGGCTTGCCGAATTGCGCGACCGCGAAGACAGTCTGAAAACGGCGGAAACCACATCGCGTGATGCGCTTCGTGATGTTGAAAGCCGCAAGGCACGACTGGTTGCCGAGATCGAGGCACTTGAAAGCCTGGCCAAAGGCAATGCCGATCAGCAATTCCCGGCGGTGATTGAAAAACTGTCGGTCACAAGTGGCCTTGAAATGGCGATGGCGGCGGCATTGGGCGAAGACCTTGATGCGTCTGACGCCGAAGACGCCCTGATGCATTGGTCGGCGGTTGATCCCGGTACGGATGATCCGGCCTTGCCCGATGGGGTTCAGGCATTGGTGAAATTTGTTGATGGCCCGGCGCTTCTGAACCGCCGCCTATGGCAGATCGGCGTGGTTGATGATGAGGCGACCGGGAATTGGCTGGCCAAGACGCTTAAAACCGGGCAGCGGTTGGTGTCACGCGAAGGGGCGCTTTGGCGCTGGGATGGATATCGCATTAAGGTTGGGGCGGAACTTCCGGCCGCGATACGGCTACGGCAGCGTAATAGACTTGAAGAATTGCGCCTTGAGCTTGAAGAAGTTGACGAGGCCGTCGAGCTGGCTTTGGAAAAGGCCGATAGCGCGCGCGAAAATGTTGAACATTTGGCAGAAAACGTTGAAGCCGCCCGTAACAGCGAACAGGAAGCCCATCGCGCCCTTCGTGAAGCTGACGGGGCCTTGTCACGTGCCCGCGAAGAAATTGCCAATATTAAACGCGATGCCAGTGCCATCGAAGGGCGCCTGCAAAATGCCGAAGAAGCCGAAAGACGTGCCAAGCAGGACTTGGACGAACTGATTGCCGAACAGGAAGAATTGGCGGCAACACCCGAGGAATCAAGTGAAGGCCTGATGGAAATCAAGGCCGAGCTGATTGAGAAGCGTGCCGATCTTTCGGATGCGCGTGCCGATCAGATGGAAGCACGTAGTCAGCTTGAACGCATGCAACGCGATTCTTCGGGTCGTCACCAGCGCCTTGCATTTGTTGAAAATGAAATTGCGTCCTGGAATGACCGCGCATCGGGGGCCGGTGAACGGGTTTCCCAATTGCGTGAACGCCAGGAAGAAGCCCGGATGGAGCTCGAGGAGCTTGAACTTAAGCCCGACGAGATCGAAGAACGCCGGGCGATTTTATCAGATCGGATTGAAATTGCCGATCAGGCCCGCAAGGATGCGGCTGATGAATTGGCGCGTTGCGAGAATGCCCAGCGCGAAGCCGATCATAATCTGAAAGAAGCCGAACAAAAACTGGCAGAAGCCCGCGAAGGTCGTGTGCGCTGTGAGGCGCTTTTGGAACAGGCCGAGCAGCATCGACACGATTTGATCGAACGTATCCGCGAACGCGTTAACGCGACGCCAGATCAATTGGCCGAATTGGCCGAAATTGATCAGACCGTCGAATTACCGTCAGAAGCCGATATCGAAGCCCGGTTGCAACGCCAATCGCGCGAACGTGAAAACCTTGGTGCGGTCAACCTGCGTGCCGAAGTTGAACTGGCCGAAATGCAAGAACAGAAAGACACGCTTGTATCCGAGCGCGATGATTTGATCGCGGCCATAGACAAGCTGCGCAACGGTATCAATCAGCTTAACCGCGAAGCACGAACACGCTTGAAGGCCGCATTTGACGAAGTCGATAAACATTTTCAGCAGTTGTTTGTGCGTCTGTTTGGCGGGGGCGGCGCGCATCTAATGCTGACCGATGCTGATGATCCATTGGAAGCCGGTCTTGAAATCATGGCATCCCCACCGGGCAAAAAATTACAGCATCTTTCGTTACTGTCAGGTGGGGAACAGGCGCTTACGGCAATGGCCCTGCTGTTTGCTGTGTTTATGACCAACCCGGCACCGATTTGCGTGCTTGACGAAGTTGATGCACCGCTTGATGACGCCAATGTTGACCGGTTCTGTAAGCTGCTTGAAGCCATTGGCCGTCATGCCAATACCCGGTTCATGGTGATTACCCATCACCGTATGACCATGGCCCGTATGAACCGCCTGTTTGGTGTGACCATGGCGGAACGCGGTGTTTCCTCGCTGGTGTCGGTCGATCTGCACCAGGCAGAGGTTTATTCCCAGAAAGAGCAGAAAGAGCTCGACTTTACGAACTGATCATTTTTCCCCCGATGGGTATCGTTTGTGACGGACTTTCGCTAAGAGAGTAGTCATCACAAGAAAATCAAAACGGGAAAAGTACGGAAATGTCCAAAAAAGTGCGTGAGCTTTACGAGCAGTTTCCTTATCCGCTGCGTGATCCGCAGGAGGAAAAGGACCGGCTTCTGATGCCGCCGATGGATACGCTTTCCCGGGTTAATCATTATGGTTTTGCTGGCCGCAAGAACGTCGATGCTGGTTTCCGTGCGCTCGTTGCCGGTGGCGGTACGGGCGATAGTATGGTCTGGCTGGCGGAACAGTTGCGCGATTGTGGTGGTCAGGTGACCTATCTTGAACCGTCACAAGCCAGCACGCAGGTGGCGCGTGCGCGTGCCGAGGCGCGCGGACTTGTTAATGTTACCTATGTCAACGCGACCATTGGCGAATTTGCCGCAATGGCACCCGAAAAATTCGATTACATCAATTGCGCCGGTGTGCTGCATCATCTTGAGGACCCGGAAGAAGGTCTTCGTGATCTGGTATCGGTTCTGGCCGATGATGGTTGTATCGGAGCGATGCTGTATGGTGAACATGGGCGTTTGGCGGTTACGGAATGGCGAAAAATGGTGGCACTACTTCTGCCGGGCAAGGATCTGAATGAGCAACTTGCGATGACGCGCAGTCTGCTTTCGAGCCTGCCGGAAGGTAATATGCTGCTTAAAATGGGCGGTGGCCCAGGGTTCATCAAAGGCTTACTTGAAAACGATCCTGAAATCGTTGATTTGCTGCTTCATCCTGTTGAATGTGCCTATGACGTTCATGGGGTTTATGATTTTGCCGCGTCTGCCGGGCTTGATGTTGCTGCGTTTACCGGTTTTTTTGGGTTTGGCGGAACGGGCAAGGCCCATTACAGCATCGAAAACCACATCACGGACCCTAGAATTCTGCGTGATCTGATGGCCTTGCCCCTGCGTGATCAACAGGCATTCTGTGAGCGATATAGTGCGGCGATGCCGTTGCATGCATTTTATCTGACCCGTCCGAATAAGGTGCCGTCAGTTGCGGTGATGCCTGATCGTGATTTGTGTCCATGGTTCTTTGTGGCGCCGTCAGACAGTTTCTTTGATGATCTATTGAAATATGCCGGAAAGCCGATTGTTCTGGCCGATGGGACTGGCAATGCGGTTGATCTGACCGGGGGGCCGGATTTGGCAAAGCTGCTTGCGCTGTTTGATGGCAAAACATCTTTTGGCGATATCTCGGTCCGGTTGCGCGATGAAATCCTGCATAAACAACCAATTGATATGAACCAGATTGCCGATAATACGCTGGCGGCGGTCTGGGCACTGTTCCACAAGTTTGACTGGATGCTGGCATCATCCCTCGAAGGTGGCGGGCAACAGCATGATGCAGAGCGCCGCCTGTCGGTTCTTGCGCCAAAGTAGTTGCACGCAACAGCACGAAGTCGAAGTCGCTGGGGGTGATTCATAATGAATCGGTCCGATGGCGGATCGTAGATTGTCGACCCTGTTTGCGTAGGTTGGTGTGATATTGCGACCAAACCGGGCGGCAGAGGGCGGAAATGGATAAAAAGCGATTGAATTCACACTTGTTAGTAAAAACATCGATTTAGCGGTTCAACAGGGCAGGAACCTAGGGAAACCGCCGGTTGCAGGCCGAAACCCCATAGGGAGCATGGCAAAATAGGGTGCTACTATCGCCTAACATCAAATGTGAATGAACGCACTTTTTTGGCTTAAAATTGTTATAAAACAAATAGTTAATGTGGATTTGTTCCCCCCGGCATAATGGGGTTTTACGGCTTGACAGCCTATAGGGCGCTAAGTATGTTGCCCGCGCATTTCCTTGCAACGTTTGCAGGGCTGCCAGAGCGGAGTTCACGACGATGAGCGATGAGAAAGATCGCGCTTCATTAGAAGAGCTTGAAAGCAAATTGGCAGCAGTTGCAGACAAACGCGAAGAGACGCATAGCCCGAACCGGGCTGCCCGCAAAACATCCCAAGGGATGGCAATAGGTATGCGAATTTCGGCGGAAATGATTGCCGCCGTTCTTGTTGGCCTTTTGATTGGCTGGGCGCTGGATCGGGTGCTTGATACAATGCCCTGGCTGCTTGTTCTGTTTGTTTTTCTCGGAGCGGGTGCTGGTGGTCTTAATGCTTATCGGGTTGCCAAAGGATACGACAGTGCTGTCGGACTTGGGCGCGCGATAAGAGAGCGCAAGCAAGGGACCAAGGATTGACCTTGGCCTTACTAGATTGAGCGAGGATTACGGTGGCTGGACCGCTAGAGCAGTTTGAAATCAAGCCCTTGGCCGAGCTTTCGGTTGCTGGTATTGATGTTTCCTTCACCAACTCCGCACTTTGGATGGTGCTCGCAGCCGTTCTCGTGACGTGCTTCATGACGCTTTCCATGCGTCGTGGTGCATTGGTCCCGGGTCGCTGGCAGGGTGCTGCTGAGGTGATGTATGAGTTCGTCGCCAATATGCTCAAAGATAATGTGGGAACCGCGGGTCGCAAGTACTTCCCGTTCATTTTCACGTTGTTCATGTTCGTTATGTTCGGGAACTTGCTTGGCATGATCCCGCACAGCTTTACTTTTACAAGCCACATCGCGGTTAACTTCGCGCTGGCTTTGGTGATTTTCGTCGGTGTGACGGTCATTGGTTTTATGCGTCATGGTACGCATTACTTTCGGATGTTCTTCCCCGAAGGTGCGCCGATTGCGACCGCGATCATTTTGATCCCGATTGAAATCATCTCCTATTTCTCTCGTCCGTTCAGCTTGGCGATCCGTCTGTTTGCAAATATGACCGTCGGACACATCATGCTGAAAGTTATCGGTGGTTTCGTCGGCCTTATCGGCATTCTTGGCGTTCTTCCGTTTGCTCTTCTGACGGGGATTACTGTTCTGGAGTTCGGTATTGCTGCGCTTCAGGCTTATGTGTTCACGATTCTCACCTGCATCTATCTCCATGATGCAATTCACATGCACTGATGTGTGTGGTCTGGTGTGATCTCTTATTGCCTGTAAGAAATTCGAAAGGGTGAAGTTATGGAACTCGATGCTGCTAAAATGATTGGTGCGGGCCTGGCTGCTATTGGCATGATTGGTGCTGGTATCGGGGTTGGTAACATCTGGTCAAGCCTGATTGCGACCGTTGGTCGTAACCCGGCTGCCAAAGGCGATGTTGAACTGTATGGCTGGATCGGCTTTGCCGTTACCGAAGCTATTGCACTGTTCGCACTCGTCGTTGCGCTGATCGTTCTGTTCGTCTAATCGGCGCCTTTTGCGCGAATACTCGGCCCGGCGAGGAACGCCCTCGCCGGTGTCGTTGAATTCGGGAGTAGGCTATGCCGCAATTTGATCTCGCGACGTTCTCGGAACAGATTTTCTGGCTTTTTGTTATTTTTGCCGTCCTCTATATGTTGATGTCGAAAATTGCATTGCCAAAAGTCGGTGAAGTTCTGGAACGCCGTCATAAGACTATTGAAGACAATCTTGGCAAGGCACGGGCGTTGAAAGACGAAACCGATGCCGCCATCGCGAAGTACGAGGCTGCCTTGGCAGAAGCTCGTGATGCCGCACAGGCTGACATTCGCGAAGCGACGGAAAAAGCAGCTGCCGAGCATGCTGCAAAAACCGAAGCGCTGGTCAAGAAACTGTCGAAAAAGACCGCTGATGCCGAAAAGGCTATTGCCGGTGCGAAAGACGACGCAATGAAAGGTGTGGCAGACGCCGCATCCGACATCGCCCGTGAAGCAACCGACAAACTTATCGGTGTCAAGGTTCAGGCCAAAACCGCCGAAAAGGCTGTTTTGGCGATCGTAGGAGAGTAAGAAGATGGCAACCCCACACGAGGTTACGTTCCTTACCGATCCTTACACCTGGACCACGCTTTCCTTCTTGCTGGTTGCCGGTTTCGGTGGCTTCAAGGCTGTTAAGGGGATTTCCGGCGCACTCGACAAGCGTGCTCAGAAAATCTCTGAAGAGCTCGATGAGGCACAGCGTTTGCGTGAAGAAGCTCAGGAGCTTCTGGCCAAATATCAGGCCAAACAGCGCGAAGCCCTGAAGGAAGCGGACGAAATCCGCGCCCATGCCAAGGTGGAAGCCGACCGCATGCTGGAAAACGCCTTGGTCGAACTGAAAGCGTCGCTTAAGCGTCGTGAACAGCAGGCCATGGATCGTATTGCTAACCTTGAAAGTCAGGCAATTGCCGAAGTTCGCGCCCGTGTGGCCGAAATCGCGGCACAAGCCACGCTGGCACTGGTAACTGACAAAGTCACCACAGCAAAGGCAGACGAGTTGGTCGATAATGCGATTGCGGAAATCAAAGGTCGCCTGAACTAAGATTTTTCGGTTATCCGAAATCCAAAACCCCGCAGGTCACCTGCGGGGTTTTTGTTTGCTTGAATACTTTTTGCCTGATGAACAAGGCATGCATCTATATCGCATGATATAGGTGCGTTGTTTTAGCGCCTGAATTGCCGGTTGCGGGGGCTGCTATGTACCTTCGATTGATCACACGGGCAACAGCATGAAGCATCATTGATGCCGTTTGTTTTACACAGGCACCTAAGGTTGATGAGGCTTAGCTATGGCCATGATCAGGCAGATCAGGGCTTTTGTGCTGCCAAAAGCAAAAAGGGTGGGCGTCGACGATGGTTTTCCCATTTGGCATCTGCTGCATTTTTCACCGGCTCGGGTTCCAGAAGGCGGTTTAACTGTAATCCTGCATCAAGGAGGCCATTCACATAGGTTTCTACGGTGCGGTGATATTTGATCACGTCATCAATAAACCAGCTTGTGTGTCTGGGGCCTTCTTCGCGGTAATTGTCAACTGGCCAGAACAGATCATTGCCTTTGGCATCTTTGTGCCATTTCTGGCCCGCCAGTGCGGTGCAAATCGGATGTTCAACAGAGAACGCAAACCTGCCGCCAGATTTTAACTGATTGGCAATATCGATGATGGCGGTGCGATAGTCCGCAACATAGTGCAGAGCCAGCGACGATACGATCAGATCAAACTGCTGGTTGGCAAATGATGTCGCGGCAAGGTTTTCTATTGCCCCTTGTTCAAACGTGATGGTTTCATCGTCCGTCATCTGGTGTGCCGATGCCAGCATTCTGGCGGATACATCCATCCCAATTACAGATGCAGCCTTGTGATTGCAGGCATATCGGACAAAATCCCCAAAACCGCAACCAAGATCCAGAATATCCAGTCCGATCAGGTTTTCAGGTAACAGGCTGTGCAGGGCAGGCTGTTCCAGCACGTCGTTTAAACCGGTGCCGGTTTGGCGAAGAGAGCGATAGCCCTCATGGAAGGTGGGATTGTCGTAGACATTCTGGATTGAAGGCATTGGTGTTCACCATCAAACAGGACAGGAAGTATTCTTTGTGACCTGTTTGATGACAGGGTGCAAGTTGGCCTGCATTAGAGAGCGATATCCCCAAAACGTTCTGCGCGGTAGTGAGGAGCATCCAAGTCAAGGGTCGGGCCTTTGGGAACGATGCCTGTCGGGTTGATCATCAGGTGGCTTTGATAATAATGGCCTTTGATGTGATTAAAGAAGACGGTCTGCTTGATGCCGGGCATTTGATACAGCTCGCGGGTATAGGCTGACAGGTTTGGATAATCTTTGATCATCCGCAGATTACATTTGAAGTGACCGTGATAGACCGGATCAAATCTGATCAGGGTTGTAAACAGCCGCCAGTCGGCCTCGGTCAGGCGTTCACCTGCCAGATAACGCTGGGTCGATAGGCGACCTTCAAGCCAATCCAGCGTTTCAAACAGTTTGGTCACGGCGCCTTCATAGGCATCCTGTGTGGTTGCAAAGCCTGATTTGTAAACGCCGTTATTCACATCATTATAGACGCGGTTATTGATAGCGTCGATTTCAGCACGCAAATCTTCGGGATAATAATCACCCGGTTTCGCCCCAATATCGTCAAAGGCGGTATTGAACATCCGGATGATTTCTGATGATTCGTTGCTGACAATATTGCCGGTTTTCTTGTCAAAAAGGACCGGGACCGTCACGCGCCCGGTATAGCCGGGTTTGGCCGCACTATAGATTTGATGCATGAATTGATGATCACCAACATGATCGGGAAGACCATCATTCGGGGTAAATTCCCATCCATTTTCAAGCATTCGCCAGTGAACGGAGGAAACTGAAATTAAATGATCCAGCCCCTTTAAGGCACGCAAGATCAGGGTGCGATGGGCCCATGGGCAGGCATAGGAAACATACAGGTGATATCGCCCGGCTTCAGCCGGGAATTCGCCCGTGCCGTCACGCGAAAGCCAATTGCGAAACGCCGCGTCCTGGCGTTTAAATTTACCACCGGTGGATTTTGTGTCGTACCACTGGTCTTTCCAGATGCCGTCGACCAACAGGCCCATGATCGTATCCTTCGGTTTGGAGGCGGTTTCTTGTTTGGCCTTTTGTGTGTGGCCTGATAGGGGGCCCTTCATATTCGTCATTTCCCCGTTGAATGCAATCAGGCTATATGACATTAATTTGTTTCCATATGGGCAACAATAATACGATCATAACGGCGAGGGTACGGGATGCTGATTGGTAATCTGGATGGGATGACGGTTTTCGCCCGCGTGGTCGAGGAACAAAGCTTTTCCGGGGCAGCGCGCAAGCTTGGCATGTCCAAATCCGCTGTCAGCAAGCATGTTACCAAGCTGGAAGACAATCTTGGCATTCGGCTGTTGAACCGCACGACACGCCGACTGAGCCTGACCGATGCGGGGGCGACTTTTTATCAGCACTGTGCGCGCGTGGTCGAAGAAATCGAAACGGCCGAACACGCCCTGACAGATTTGCGTGGAACGCCGCGCGGGACGCTGCGTATTTCTGCCCCGCTGACTTTTGGCCAGCGTTACATGCCGGATCTTTTGGCTGAATTCATGGGTATGTATCCGGGGCTGCATATTGATATGCATCTGGCCGATCATATGGTTGATCTTGTGGCCGAAGGGTTCGATATGGCAATTCGCATCACACGGCTTAAGGATTCCAGCCTTATTGCGCGCAAGCTTGCCGAATTTAATGCGTATGTAGTGGCCTCGCCTGATTATCTGGCCGAACATGGAGAGCCACAGCACCCGTCTGAACTGGTCGGGCACAAGACGCTGGCCTATACCAACCTGGCCAGCCCCAATGTTTGGGATTTTGAAGGACCAGACGGACCGATCAATGTCCGGGTCAATCCGGTCATATCGTGCAACAACGGTGAATTCACGTCTATTGCTGCAATGCGCGGGCTTGGCATCGCGCGTGAGCCAGAATTCATCGTGGCCGAAGCCCTGCATAAGGGCAAGCTGGTTGAAATTCTTAAACCATTCAATTCACCGGCGCGCGGCGGCATATATGCCGTCTATCCGGAACGTCGCCACTTGCCGACCAAGGTTCGCATTTTTATTGATTATCTGGTGGAAAAGTTCCGTGGTGGATTATGTAATTTCCACAAAAGCTTGTATTCGGGTGACTAAAGCTATTTGCTTTCGATCCGCCATCCGAACAAGCATATCAATCCAACCAAAATGGCAATGATTGGCAAGGGCAGCAAATTTGTGATCCCACCGATTACCGTGCGGTAGCTTTCGGTTTCCATTAAACCGGCCCAATTGCTTCCATGCCAGTTACGATCATCGCGCATACGGCGAAACTCGGGCAGACCCATTTCAATACGGCCGATATATCCATCGTTCGCATGCACGATGTCAGTTAACAGATCGGCTGTTGAATTGGTGTTTCGCCGTTCACTGGTTAGCACATCGCGATCAACATGAAGGGCGGTCTGGGCACTGTCTTTGCCGTCTAGTGCCTGAACACGGATCAGGCCACGTTCAGAAATCGGCAAGGTTGCCTGCCATGTCTGGTCTGACTGCTGTTCGAATGTCGCCCTGACCACAATACCGGTTTCCGGATTGGCCCCGGTTGCGATTGTTGGTTCGGCGCCGATCTTGCGCCATGTCAGAATAAGGCTGTTGCCATCCGCACTGCGTTCGGTGGTGATGGTGTTTTCATCAAGGGCAGGTTCCTTCATCAGCCAGTGTGACAGACGGCGCAATAATTCCGCAATCGGCCCGCCGCCATTATGCCCACGCTGCCAAAGCCACATCTGATCGGAACTGAGCATTGCGGCACGGCCTTCCTCTATCCGGCGCAGGGTTAGAAGGGGTAAATCATCGGCGCCAACAAGAAGGGTCATGACGTCATTGCCAGCTTCATGGGTTTCAACCTGACGATACCAGCGGCCCCATTTTGGGGGGGTATTGATTGAACCGGCAATCGGGGCGGTAACGGGATGAATACGTCCGGCAGCATTTACCTGTGGGACAAAGGGTTGTTCGATCATGCGCCCTGTTGCGGTTGCCGGCATCAGATCCCCCAGAACTGTATTTGATAAGCCATCCGGGCCCAGATATTCCGGCCCGGCGACGACCAGCGCAGCGCCACCCCATTTGACATAATCGACAACCTTTTCCAAATAATGCGACGGTAAAACGCCGCGCATCTGATAGCGGTCAAAGATGATTAGGTCGAATTGGCGCAGGCGAACTTCAAACAGATCGCGGATCGGAAACGGGATCAGGGCCAGTTCATTGATTGGTGTGTCATCGCCTTTTTCCGGCGGGCGCAGAATGGTGAAATGCACCAGATCAACACCGGGATCAGCGCGCAACAGGTTTCGCCAGGCCCGTTCACCGGGATGGGGTTCACCAGACAGCAACAACACGCGCAACCGGTCGCGAACTCCGGTGGTTTCAAGGATCAGGCGATTGTTGGTCTGATCCGTTTCGTTTGCGGTTTCATCCATGCGCAATTCGGCAATAACCGGGCCGGCATGTGGGACTGGAATGGTAACGCGGTGTGGTTCATTGGCCGGAAGGATCAGGTTGCGTTCGGTACCGTCTTCATGAAGCATTCGGACTGAAACCGGACTGCCTTGGGCCAGACTGTGATCAATTGCTTCGACCATGAAGTCGGCATTTTTGCCAACAATGCCGTAATCGGCGGTTTGGTGGATTTGTAATCGGCGATCTCGTTCATCATCACGCCCGGTGATAAGGGCATGCAGTGGCGCACCAAGATCAAGGCTGGACGGGATGTCGTGAATTTGCCCGTCCGTGATCATGACGACCCCGCCCAGTCGTTCACGCGGAATACCGCCCAGCAATCGATCAAGGGTGGTGAACATGCGGGTGTCGGTTTCCCCCGGGACGTCTTCAAAGCGAAGTTCAATAGTGGGATCATCGGTGAAGTGATTGCGGATTTGCGAAATCGCCGCATCGGTTTGTTCTGCACGACTGCCGATATTCTGGCTGGCGGACCGGTCGACAAGGACAAGGATAATGTCGCTAAGCTTTTCGCGATCCTGATCGGTAAATTGCGGGGCAATCAGGGCCAGTACCATGATCGCCATGGCAATAGCCCGCCAGATTGTTCCGCGCAGGCGAAAAGCCGCAAATAACAGAATGGCTACAATACATATTAGGATGAGGATATTAAGCCAGCCCATATCAATAAGCGGCGCAATCTGAAAATCCTGCCAGCTTTTGTTCATCGGGCCAGCCTTTCAAGAATGGCGGGCAGATGTACCTGATCGCCCTTATAACTGCCCGTCAGGGCATACATCACAAGGTTGACACCAAACCGCCAGGCCATTTCGCGTTGCCGGGGGGAAATATCGTCGGTGCGGTTTTCAGAATTACGACCTTCATCAAGCATCCATGCCGATGCCCAGTCATTTCCGCCAAACAGAACCGATGCAACACCATCCAGACGTTGATCCGGTCGGGCATCAAGCCAAAGCGGTGATGCAAAACGGCCATATGGATGATCCAGAAGATAGAAACTGCGAAACAGGATGTGGTCACCCGGCGCGCGGTCAAGGATCGGAATTTCAAGCCCGGCCAGCAATCGGCGCAGGCGGGCAGGTTCTGCTTCCTGATCGCGGCTGTCGATCAGGATCATACCGCCACTATCAAGGTATCTGTTGATCTGCGCCTGCGCGTAGGCTGAAAACGGTTGTTGTCCGTCAACCAGCGGCCAATAGATCAAAGGATAGAAACTGAGATCATCAGATTCCGGATCAATCGCATCAGCCGGGGCCAGATCGGCGGCACTGCGCCGCCGTAGAATTTCAGTTAAACCGGCCAGTCCTGATTTGCTTAGCCGGTCAATCGCGGCGACATCAGTTTTAAGATAGGCCAGACGCGGTTGCAGGGCTGCAGCCTGTATTTCAACCGCGCTTGCCGTTCCTGTCATGGCCGCAAGTATCATAATTGCCGATGTTCCACCCACCATGACCACCATCAGGATCGTCGTCAGGGCGTTGTGACGCCGGGATCGGCGAATGCTGACATGATGGACAAAGATCAGCGCCGCACCATCAAGAACAAGCAACATCAGGGCCGCCAACAGGCAAAGCGCGGCCAGATCAATCTGGTCATAGTCGGTAATCTTGCGCAGGGCTGTGGTGCCTGGCCAGCGGATATGACTGTCGAGGTTGTCCAGAAAAGGCCCAAGGTTAAGGGCGACGGCCTGACCGTTTTCGCCGTAAATGCCCGGTGGGTGGCGTGGATTGGGCACAGGCAGCGGAGCACGAAGCGGCAAGATGGTGGCATCGGGTTGATGCGCGCGTCCAAAGCCATCGAGAACCGATTGTGGCGGCAGGCTTGTTTGCAATTCGGCCTCGGGCCGGTCACTTGGGCTGGCAAGAGGCAGAAGGCGTTGCCAGATTTCAACAAACAACCCTGACATTGGCAGGTTCGACCAATCCGCCCAAGGCGTGACATGGAACAGAACAACCCGCCCGGTATTGCGCGGCGCACTTGTGATCAGGGGGGTGCCATCGGTCAGGCGGGCCCATGTCTTGGCGACAATATCCGGATCGGGTTCGGCCAGAAGTTGGCGATTAATGGTAATTTCTTCGGGGATCTGGATGCCATAGAATGGACTGGAATCCGGAAACTTCAAAAGATGTTTTGGTTTTTCCCATGACATCGACCCACCGAAATCCCGGTTTCCCAACCGCAATGTGACGGGCAGAAAGTCACGTTCGATTTCAGTTGTGGCATCACCTGCGAAACGTACCAGCATACCGCCATCCTGAACCCAACGTTCAAGGGCAGCGTATTGGCTGCCAAGTCCGGAAATCGGGCCCGCGGCGACAAGGATATCCATCTTGTCTTCCAGCAATCTTCCAAGCGGCGCATAGGTTATATCGGCATAGGGTGAAATGGCCCGGTCCAGAAAGAAATAGCGATCCGAAAGTAAAACCGGGCTATCCCCTGAACTGACAATTACCCCCACCTTGCGTTGCTGCCAGCGGGCACCGGTCTGAAAAACGGTGGCGGCGGTTTCCATTCCCTCGACCCCGACAGATTGGATCGAATTGGTAATGTCGCCTGGCAGCAGGATTTCAGTGTCGGTGTGATCGCTTGTTGCGGCCAGTGTAACGTTATGACGCAAAAGAACACTGCCCTGGTCGTTGCGCGCCAGAAGAATGATATCGCGCGCTAGCTTGCCGCGATCATGAGTCAGTGTGATGCCAAGGCCGGTGCGATTGCGGACCAGCGACTGGATCGCGATGCGGCTATTGCGCTTGGGCGACAAAATGGTGATGGGTGCAAGGGCGTCAAGATCGTTTGCCAGTTCAGCTTTGCCGGGGTAATCCAGATCGTCTGTCAGCCACAGAATGCTGCCAATTGAATTGGCCATATGTTGCTGATCGGCAATCAGATTGGACAATTGCGGGTAATCCGGGGCCCACGGACGTGGATGCAGGCGGTCAATAAAACGATCTGCCTGATGCGCAGAGACCGGACCGATGATATCGGGCAGGCGCGTGATGGTTGCCCCTGCTGGTTCAGGGGCTGTTTGGGCCAGATAGATACTGCGCAGGTCAAGGCGTGCCTGATTGATGATTTCGTGCAAGCTGGCGCGATAGTCCGGCCAGTTTGCTGCTGATGACCAACTATTTTCGGCAATGATCAGGACCGCGCCGTCATTTTGCGAAAACTCGTTGCGGTTTAAAACCGGGCGGGCAGCAGCCAGGATCAGCATGATCAGGATCAGGCATCGCAGGATGGTTTGCCAAAGTGGGGCACGCTGCATGTCGCGCCGATTGGTGCGCAGGCCGCGCAAAAGACGTGCGGCGGGAAAAACGATTTGTTTTGGCGAATGCGGGGCGGATCTGATGATCAGCCAGACAATCGGCAAAACCAGAACAGCAGCCAGCATCGCGGGATACAGAAACGTGATCGCAGCAAGGTTCATCACGCCCCCGTCTTGCTGCGACGGTTAGTTATCGGTCGCCCGCGCCCGTTTGATCCGGCTTGGCTTTGGCGTTCGCTTAGATGTTGATAAAGTGCAAGCAAAGTCGGGCTGGCACTTTCCGATGTGATGTAGCGATCATAAAGCCAGTCGTTTTCACGTGCGGCATCGCGAACGGACGCCCGCCAGACTTGGGCACGTTGTTTAAAGCCTTCTTCAAGGTCTTCGAACCGTTCGCTTCGGAAAATCATTTGATCATCGGTATCAAGGAAATTGATCCGTCCGCTAAAAGGCGGGGCAATTTCGGCCGGATCAAGAACATGCACCAATGCACCGTCATTTTGATATTGGCCAAGGGTTTTGATCGCGCGGGACGGTGATTGTGATTGCGAACTATCGGCGAATTCGAGGAAATCACTCAGCACCAGAACCGAATGTTTCCTGCCGGCATGCATCGTGCCGACCTGATCGGCAATGGTGGCCGGGCTTGCCAACATTGCATGGGCCAGTTTTTCAAGATGTTCTGCCGATGTGATGCGAGTGCGTTCCGCATCGAATGTGCCAACCGTTTCACCGTTGTGCAGCAGCAGATCAGCCAGCGCAATCGCAATGATCAGGGTGCAGGTCGCCTTGGTGGGGATGCCGCGTTTTGAAGACCAATACATGGACGGGGAAAAAACCGGCCAAATCCAGTAATTGTGGCTGGCTTGCCATTCTGTCTGGCGGATAAAGGTGTGATCGCCGCGTGCCGAACGTCGCCAGTCGATCTGATTTGCGGGATCGCCGGTGACATAGGGCCGGAACTGCCAAAAGTCGCTGCCGGGGCCGACTTTGCGGTTGCCGTGAAGGCCGCTGCGCAGGCTCATGGCCATGCGGCGGCTTTCGTCGATCAGTTGTGGCAATTTCGCCGCGAGCGCCCGTGCGGCAGCAACATGATCGTGGACAGCGGCCAATGCCAATTTCTAGTTCTCCTGCAGGTAATCCAGCGCGTTGGTAATCAGCCCCTTGGCGGTAAAGCCTTCGGCGCGGGCGCCATAAGTCAGACCGAAACGATGGCGCAAAACAGGCACGGCAAGGGCTTCGATGTCTTCGATTGATGGGGCAAATCGGCCAAACAGCATCGACCGCGCCCGGCAAGCAAGCGATAAGGCCTGTGCGGCGCGTGTTCCCGGTCCCCAGGCGACATTATCGCGGATATCGTCCATATGTGTGCTTTCCGGGCGGCATTCGCGGCAAAGTGCGATGATGGTATCAAGAATTCGGTCGGGCATTGGCAGGCGGCGGACAAAATCCTGCGCCTCGGCCAGATCGTCGGCCTGTAGTACCTGACGCGGGCGCGTGGGATATCGGCTGGTTGTTTCGGTCACGATGCGGCGTTCTTCATCCTGATCGGGGTACCCCAACCGGACTTCAAGCAGAAACCGGTCAAGCTGTGCTTCGGGTAGGGGATAGGTGCCTTCCTGTTCCAGCGGGTTCTGGGTTGCCAGAACATGAAATGGTTCCGGAAGTTTGTGGCTGTAACCTGCAACCGATACTTCGCGTTCCTGCATGGCTTGCAATAGGGCGGATTGTGTTCGCGGGCTGGCGCGGTTGATTTCATCAGCCAAAAGCAATTGGCAAAAGACCGGTCCCTTGATGAAACGAAACGCTCTTTTACCGTCAGAACCTTCTTCCAGAACTTCGGAACCCAAAATATCGGCGGGCATCAGGTCGGGTGTGAACTGAACCCGTTTGTCAAGCAGGCCAAGCACTTTGCCCAGTGTATGGGCCAGCAATGATTTTCCAAGTCCGGGCGCACCAACCATCAGAACGTGACCACCGGATAAAATACCGATAAGTGTTTGCTCTACGGCCTCATTCTGCCCAAATATGATAGATGAGATCATCTTGCGGGCTTCGTCCAGTCGACCAACGCAGATATCCAGTCGTGCCGCATCGCGTTCAAGGCTGCTGTCTTGTGAAAGACCCATTTCTTCGGGGAAACGTGGCGCGTTTGTCATGGCGGGAAAACTTTGCTTCTTTTGTTGTAGTGGTCCTGGATTCCGATAGCCCAATAAGGATGGTATCAGCGATATGAAGTCGCGCAATCTTTTGGTTTCAAACCCAAGTGTATATCATGAGTAAAAACGAAAAAACCGTCGATCTTGCCGAGAAGCTTTGGAGCCGACTGCGTACCGGTAAAACGACCGCAGGCCGTCATCCGCAGATTTGTGGCGACATACCTATGTCTATAGGTCGGGATGGAACCTGGTTCTATCAAGGTGGCCCAATCGGAAGAGTTGAATTAGTTAAGCTTTTTGCATCTGTCTTGCAGCGTGACGAGGAAGGCGGGCATTGGCTTGTAACCCCGGCTGAAATGGCGCGTATTGAGGTCGAAGATGTTGCTTTTATCGCGGTTGAACTTGAAAAAACCGGCGAGGGTGATGAGGCCATCATCCGTTTTCGAACTAACATCGATCAATGGGTTGAACTTGATAAAGAACACGGTTTGCGTGTTGAACATGACCCGCAGACCGATGAGCCGTCACCTTATGTGCAGCTTGACCGGGGATTGGAAGCGCGCCTGAACCGGGCGGTGTTTTATCAATTGGTCGATATGGCGACCGAAATTGCCGAACCGGAAAGCGACAAGGTCCGGATAGGCGTTTATAGTCACAATGAATTCTTCGAGATCGGAACGCTGGAGGCCGACCAATGACACCGGCCCAAATTATTGCGGCACTGAATGCGCCGCGCGGCGATATCGTGCAGCGGCGGGGCGATCATGCGGTAGATTATCCGGGATCAAAGTCACGTGCGCGCGCCTTTGCCGAAGGCGAACTTATTGCCCGCCCGGCGGCAGTTTTGGTGCCATTGGTCCGGCGCGAGGAAGGTTTGCACGTTATTTTCACGCGTCGCACCGACCATCTGAGTGATCATGCAGGGCAAATCAGTTTTCCCGGCGGCCGTCAGGAAGACTATGATCTTACACTCGAAGAAACCGCCCTTCGCGAGACCGAGGAAGAAATTGGTCTGGTGCGCCGCCATGTCGAGTTGGTCGGCCGTCTGGATGATTATTATACGGTAACCGGCTATCAGGTAACGCCGGTCGTCGGGTTTGTGACCCCGCCATTCGATATTGTGCCGGATGCGCAGGAGGTAGCAGAAGTATTTGAAGTGCCCTTGCAATTCATCCTTGAACCACGAAACCAGAAACTGCAGACCGTCACCTTTGACGGAGCTAGACGTCGCTATTTTGCCATTCCTTACCGCGAATATTACATTTGGGGGGCTACCGCCGGGATGCTGGTAAATTTCAGTGAAGTTCTTAAGGCTGGTGTAAATCAGTCATGATCGGAGACCATCGGTAATGCTGCGACAGATTATCCAAATCGCCCTTCCCGTTATTTTGCCGTTTATTGTTTATGGGCTTTGGCTGAAATGGGCACGGGCCAAGGCTATCCGCGAAGGTCATGACGTGATCCCGCCGTGGGACAAGGGGCCGTGGCTTTTGCTGTTGGGGATTGGGGTTGCGTTTGCCGGTGCGATCTTGATCGCAACCGCACTTGGTACTGGCGCATCGCCTGATACCATCTATCATGCCCCCGCATTGAAGGACGGTGTTGTTCAACCCGGATATTTTGAACCAAAGAAATAACCCGATACGCCAGCAACCGATATCAAGATTAAAAGCCGACAAAGATTCTGCATGACAGCACTGATAGCAACCGGCCATTTGCAGCCACATGGGGTGATGACCCATCCCGATACGGTACGTGTGTTTGACGCGATTGCCGCCCATGGTGGTACCGCACGGTTTGTTGGCGGTATTGTGCGTGATGCTTTGTTAAAGCGTGAGCTGTCCGATATTGATATTGCCTGTGACCTGAAACCGGAAGAAACGGTTGCTGCACTTGAAAAAGTGGGGCTGAAAGTCATCCCAACCGGGATCAAGCATGGAACGGTAACCGCAATTTCCCAAGCGCATGCTTATGAAATTACCACGCTTCGGGTTGATGTGGTTACCGATGGCCGCCATGCTGAGGTTGCCTTTACCGATAGTTGGTTGGGGGATGCCAAGCGGCGCGATTTTACCTTTAATGCGCTGTATTGCGATCTCGACGGTACGATTTACGATCCGTTCGATGGCGAAATCGACTTGCGGGAAGGCCGGGTGCGCTTTATCGGTGTCGCCGAAGATCGGATTGCCGAGGATTACCTTCGCATTTTGCGATTTTTCAGGTTTCACGCATGGTTTGGGCGACCACCGCTTGACCCGGTTGGGGCAGAGGCCTGTCGCAAGGCGGCGTCCGGGCTTCGTGATATTTCACCCGAACGTATTCGTGATGAACTTTTAAAATTGTTGCGATCACGCAGTCCGGCGGCAACCATGACGGATATGATTGGCTTTAATGTATTGCCTGTCATTCTGCCTGACATTGTCGATACCGCCCGCTTGCGGATTATGGAATGGCTCGATAGCACTGCCCTTGCCGATCCGGCAATCAAGCCTGATCCATTGCGCCGGTTGGCGGCTCTTTATCGGCCTTCGGATAATTTCGAAGATGAAATGCTTGCCGCAACCGAATTTGGCCGGTCATTGCGACTGTCGGGCGATGAAACGGACCGGTTTGCTGCAATGATCGCCAATGCCCATTTGATCAGTCCGGATATATCCGATGATATGATCCGGCGTGATTTGTATCGTATGGGGGCGGATGCGTTTCGGGATGCGGTTCTGTTGGCGTGGGCAGCGCGTGCCGCTATTCCACCGCGCCTCAGTAGTTCGGAAAACAGCCGTTGGCAAAATTTGTTGCAGGCTGCAACCGATTGGGTGCCAGTGACATTGCCAATCCAGGGGCGCGATCTTTTATCAGCCGGTTTGGCTCCCGCCGGACCGCAAATGGGACAAATGTTAAAGCAGGCCGAGGAATACTGGCTTGCCAATGCCTTTATGCCCGGGCGCGAAGATCTGATGACCTATCTGGCGGCTGAGAATGCCGTAAAATTGCAGGAGTAATTATGACCGAAGGCGTTACAGGTCACCGTATTTGTTGTTTTGGTGACAGTCTGGTCAATGGCGTGCGTGATGCGGAAAAGGGCGGTTGGCCAATGCGTCTGGGCCGTCGGTTGATCAATGAGGCCAAGCGTGAAGCCACGATCTATAATCTTGGCATTCGTGCCGAAACCAGCGAGGGCTTAAAGGCCCGTTGGAAATTCGAAGCAGAACTTCGCATGGTGCCGGAATTTCCAACGATCCTGATGTTTAGCTTTGGGGTGAATGACGCCAACCACGCCGAAGACCGCGGCGAGGAAACGACGATGCGTGTATCGCCGGGAAAATCAGCCACCAATGCCGCCGAAATTATTGGCGAGGCCTCAAAACTGGCACCAACATTGTGGATCGGACCGCAAGCGGTGATTGATGGCGGAAAATCCAGTAAGGACATCAATGAACGTCTTGAAGGATTGAACCAGATTTATGGGGAAACAGCCCGTGGATTTGGCGTGCCCTATCTTGATGTGCATGCAACGACACTTGCCGATCAGGACTGGCAACGCGCGCTTCGCCGTGGCGACGGATATCATCCGGATAGGGCCGGATATGACCGACTGGCAGAATTGATTTGGGATTGGGACGGCTGGCGAAATGCCGTGGGGTTTGGTTAATACCAAGCGCCTAAATATAGAAATCCACAAGACTGCCACGGCCATTTGCAGAATTGGCGATCGTACCGGTTGATTGACCGTTGGCACCATAGCTGTTGGCGGCATCATCGGCGTGACTGTTTTCAAGAGTCAATGAACTCTGACGATTTTCGAGCTGGCGTTCATTGCGCCCGGTTTCGGCCACCTGTTGAACACGCGCAACTTCTTCGTCGGAAATCCGGGTCGAATTGGCAACCTGTTCAACCGATTGTTTTTGTTCCTGCGCGGCCTGATTGGCGCGCGATGATACCGGGCTCGCAGGGCGAACCGGAATCGGCGGTAGAAGTTCCGAAGTACTGGTAACACTGACCATGGTGGCAGGGCGGCTCGATACTGTTGATGTTTTGGGTGCAGAAATTCATTCTGCAATTGTGCGATATTAGCGTCGGCGATCTTAAAGGAAAGTATTATTTGCATCCTGTCGGCAGGCCGATGCCGTCGATGTCCTTTTTCTGATGTCAAGATCAGCGGGGGGCGTTGGGGGATATTATGATGGCATCAGATTTCCGGGGCGTCGTAATACCCGCTGGCAAAGCGTTCTGGATTATTTTTCGCAATGGTTTTGAGCTTTGCGGCTTCGATTGAAATGTGATCCAGCGTGATATCGGTCCGCGCGGGTGGAATGCGCACCAGTGCAGCACTGACCGTCATAAGCGGAAAATCGCAGCTGTCGCCATTCCGGGTTTTGCCGATCAGATAGCCACGGTCGCGCGTTTCCGCGTCATAGAAGCTTTTGATCTGTTCATCGAACATGGACTGGGCGCGTTGAACCGCACAGACCGCGTCCTCAAAGTCAACAGATTGGACGTATCCAAAGAAATCGTCGCCGCCAATATGACCGACAAACCAATCATTTTGGCTAAGCGCCTTGCCGAGAATATCCTTAAACAACAGGATCGCCCGGTCACCCTGACGAAATCCGTATAAATCATTGAATGGTTTAAAATTGTCGAAATCGAAATAGACAGCAAATCGGCGTTGCCGTGGACGCGCCAATGCATCCGCAGCGTAACGGTAAATCGCACTGTTCCCCGGAAGGCGGGTTAATGGATTTTCATCGCGTGCATTCAATGTGTTGCGTTCATTAACCGCCCGCAGAAGCGCACTTTGATCCAAAACGCCAAGATAAAGTCCGTTTTCGGTCAGGATGACACCATCAAGCGAGTCTGCTGCGACAAAGGTTTCAAGCAATTCTGACAGGCTGGTATTGATATCTGCAATCGGGCAACGGCGCAAAAACCGGCTGATATTTGTGCGGTTGGCCGGGTTTTGCAAAAGTTCGCGCCCAAACGGCGTATAGATGAATGCCTTGAAATCTGAATCCCTGATCACGCCAAGTGGTTCGCCCTGCCGGTTGATGACCGGGGCAATGGCGATATCTGTATTTTTTTGAAAATAAGACAGGATTTCAACCGGATTGATGTTGTTTTCAATCGGTGGTGTATCGAGCAGATAGGATCGCAAAACATCGCCGTCACGCTCTATGCCGCGGCGATTTTCCAGTGATACCCCGGAAATGGTGGGCACAATATCGGTGCGTTCCGGTAAATCAACGGATGGACGGGCAATAAAGAACCCCTGCACCAGATCGCAACCAATCCGCCGACAGCATAGAAACTCTTCGCGTGTTTCGACCCCTTCGGCGACGACCTGTGCCGCGATCATATGGGCAAAAGCCGTGATTTGCGACACGAACAGTTCCTTGCGCCGGTCACGATCGACGCCATCGATAAAGAACCGGTCGATCTTGATGATGTCCGGTTCGCATTCATAAAGCGTGCGTAATTGGGCAAAGCCGCTGCCATAATCGTCAATCGCAACCTTGAAACCCTGACTGCGATATCGCAGCAGGATATCCTGAAGATATTGCGCATTGCTGATATCGTGGCGTTCGGAAATTTCAAGGAAGATTGTGTCGCGTTCAAGTCCGGCCTTGCGAAGAAGCTCGGCCGTGCGACCCGGCTGATAATCGCGGGTACGGACAACGCGGCTGTCGAAATTGTAAAACAGCTTCAGACGGCGGGCATCGGGCAGGCGTGAAAATTTGTTGATCGCCTTTTCGCGCAGCATCATGTCAACGCCGTGCAGATTGCCAGTTTCCCATGCCGTGTCAAAAAGCGACTGGATTGATTCAAATCCGCTGTCTTCCCAACGGCGCAGTAATGCTTCATAGCCGAAGACATGCCCGGTATGCGGGTTGACGATCGGTTGAAAGGCAAAGTCGACTTTCTCGACGATTTGCTTCCAGTTTCGAAGACGTATGGCAGGTCCGACGGATCTGTCTGCGGTCAGTTCGTCCTCCACATCAAATGCCAAGGCAGTTCCCCGATCATCAAAAATTTGCTGGGCCCTCCGGGCGGCAAAAGACATCAACAAGTGATGTATCGCTCCTACCGCAGGATAGGCAACATCTTGATGACAGTACGGTTACGAATATGTGACATCCGCAGAAAACCGACATTTTTTGCCGTAATAGGTCGAGTGATCCTATACAGGCAGCTAGACAAATTTCTGAAATGTAATGGCGGGTATTCAGCCCCGCTACAATTTTGCCAGAGGATGATGTTCTTGTACGAGGCCTCGTAATCGCGATTCGAGGACATGGGTATAAATCTGGGTTGTCGAAATATCCGAATGCCCCAGCATCTGTTGCAGACTGCGTAAATCCGCCCCATTGGCGAGTAAATGGCTGGCAAAGGAATGGCGCAGTACATGTGGGGACACCCGCGACGGGGCTATTCCGGCCTCGCTGGCAAGGTCCTTGACCATATTCAGAAACATCTGTCGGGTAAGGTGCCCTGACTTGCCGCGTGACGGGAATAGATAGGGCGACGTTCCGGGCTGTTTGGAACTTGTTATCGGGATAAAGGCATCACGTATTTCAAGATAATCGCGCAAGGCATCCCGCGCCGGGTCCGATAGCGGTACAAGCCGTTCCTTGCTGCCTTTGCCCCGAACAATCAGCATCTGTGGATCGCGTGCAGCGGCGCTAAAGGGCAATTCGACCAGTTCGGAAACGCGCATGCCGGTCGCATATATCAGTTCGACCATGGCCAACAGTCGCTTGCCTTTGATGCCGTCATGGCTGGCGGCAGTCGTAATCAGGTGATCGATTTCCGTGATTGTCAGGAATTTGGGCAATGTGCTGCCCTGACGCGGGCTATCGATATGGGCCGACGGATCATCATTGCGATAGCCATCAGCATAAAGGAATTTATGGAACTGCCGAACCGCGGAAAGGCGCCGTGCCTGAGTGCGCGGTGCCAGACCCGCATCCCCCAATGACGCCATGTATTTCCGAAGATGGCTATCCTGCGCGGCAATAAGATCGGATTTCTGCGAGGTTAGGCTGGCGACATAATCCTCAAGATCGCGGCGATAGGCATCGAGTGTATGGATGCTTGCCCCGCGTTCGGCCGCCATCATTTCCAGAAAGGCGGCGATCAGATTTTTGTTCAGCAGTTCGGCCACGTTATTTATCTATCACTGGATTGGTCCGTTACTGGCCACGCGTCATCAGGATTTCGACGGCCAGGCGACGTGCTTCACGCGTAAGTCCAATATGGTTTAGTGCGCCAATTGCATCCGAAAGATCTTTGGGATCACCGTTCGGTGCCCCGGCCACTTGCTGTGCCTGTAATGCAAGGGCGACGGCCTTTGCACGCTGCAAGTTCATGGCGGCGGTTTCAAGATGATGGCTGACTGCCGTGCTGACGGTTTGACGGTCATCAAGATAAGGTGCTGTTAAAAGCGCATCCCAAAGGGCAACCGGGACTTCGATCCCGAAACCATCAAACAGGCTGAAAATTAACTCGGCATCGCGTTTGGCCTGCAATTGGTCGCCGCGTGCGGCATCCATTTCCTGCCATTCGGTCATGCGGGCACGGTGCTTTGCCTGTGCTGCATTCATCGGTGCGCTGGTTGTTGATGGTGGTGTCAGGGTAATCGCACCGCCAAGGCCAAATCGCACTGGTGTTGTCTGTGCATCGGCGGGCAGATTTGTTGTGACATGATCGCCGGTTTCTTCGGCAATTGGTGTGCCCGTGTCTTCCAGTCCGGCAAGGGCCAGAACCGGATAGAGCAGGATCAGACGCGATTCGATATCGTTACCGGGATTTGCACTGTTTTTTGCAATTTTCAGCCAGCCTGACGCACGCTCAAGATTATCTGCGGCGATGGCAGATTTCAGGGCATTAATTGCAAACCATGAAAAATCACCATTCACGGGAATATCAGCCAGAATGTCCGCCGTCAGGCGCGATGCCTGCGCAAAGTCGTTATTGATCGTTGCTGCTTCATATAGTGCGGCAAGAATTTCGGCGCGCGCGGCGGGAACGTCACTTTTGATGGCGGCCTGATAAAGCTTGGCATATTGGCGGGCCTGTACGCCTTCTGGTGCACCGTCAAGCGCATTGGTAAGTGCCGTGTCATCGAATGATACGGCGGCATAAATGGTGCTAAGTTGTGTGGCATCGATTAAGCCAATTTTTTCGGCCTTGCGGGCGGCTTCAAGGCGCACATCAGTTGCGGTTGCCGATGCGTTTACCATGCCCAGTATCGCGGCGGCATTGCCCGTTTCAAGTTGGTTGGTCGGGATGCTTTGTTTGGCAATTTCAAGCAATGCGATGTCTTGCGGACGCAGATTGTTCAGGATATCTGGTGATGCGGCGGAGCCATTGCGAATGGCGGCAACCAAACCGAAGAATGTTTGGTCATTTTCACCTTCCATTTCACGGATCAAGTCGGTCGAAAAAGAGGCCGAGGGTCGATCATTGGCATGCAACGCACATATCACGGCGGCTTTTAACCAAAATAACTCATCAAAACTTGTGCTGTATCCGTTAATTGCAGCACAGGCCTCGTCAAGATTCGCCGCAATCATTAATGCGCTGACTTCGACCTGCGCCAGCATGGATCCACGGGTGCTTTGTGGTGTGGCGCGAACCAGTTCAATGGCCGCGTCAAGTTCGCCCATGTTGATCAGTTTGGCAGCACGGGTTTCCAGCAGGCTGATATCTTTGTGATCACTAGGCACGGCCGCGATGCTTAGAAGCAGGCGGCGCGCAAGATCACGCGCGGTATGTGTTACGGGCGTCGCCGGAAGATCGGTGATCAGGCGTGTTGCGGTGATGCGGCTTGTACCGTTCCACATATCCACGCCAAGGCCACCGCGTTCACGGCCCAATGTTCCGACAGCTTCGGCATCAACGGCCTGAAGGGCGACGGCCTGTACAGCATTGGGATCGGCGGGAAATGCTTGGGGTTGGGGGCTACCAAATGTTCCACCTGAAAGGGGGCTTTGGCTGGTGCCGTTTTCAGGCAGGTTCCGCGATGCGTCTGGTTGCGAATTTGCGTCCTGTTCGGCTTCCTGTTTCAAAAACAGCGGTACAGGGGCCTGCGCATTGGCAAAAGCCATGGGCAGGGTAATACCGGCACCTGTCATCATCGTGACGAAACAGGATTGCATCAGCAGGCGAGAACGCAAGCGCATGTTAGTTGAACCTCGAATTTGGAATGGTTTCTTCGATCTGGCTTGTCGGTGCCGGAATGTCCCAGGTGACAAGGAATGTGGCGCCACCGGCGATGACAGCAATGACAAGCAGTAAAATAAGACGTGATAGAATCTTCATGGTTATCCAGACTTCAGTGCGTTGGTTCGTGATGCGCGTGGATCAGTATGCGGCGCCCGGTACGAGATGCAAGACAGAGCCGACATGCAATTGTGCAAAACCATGGATTAAGCCCCCGATTGTCAACTTGTCTCGTTCCCCGAACTATGTCCCTGACATCCCAATCCGGCGATATCAAGGCAGTTTAGGCGTCGGGTCCTCATAGAGGGTTAACAAAATTGCCAAAAGATCAATAACGTTATTAGGGTCAGGACCCCTTAATTTGTTTGAAATGGTCAATCAGATTTG
>TARA_R110002167_G_scaffold202616_1_pt1 | contig 84962 bp, 80 predicted proteins | sample TARA_R110002167 | Tara Oceans TARA_R110002167 (sample SAMEA4398238) | marine metagenome | biome: Polar Biome; feature: [MES] marine water layer (ENVO:01000295) within the mesopelagic zone...; material: water (ENVO:00002006), including particulate matter (ENVO:01000060) such...
AATCACTCTCTCTCAGCGGCAGAGCAGTGACGCCGGACGCTTACGTTAAAGTGGGGACAATGCGCTGATCAAAACTGGAGGAAGCTACGCGGCTTTGACTGCCTCGCCAAAGTCATCACGGGCATCACGTTCCAAGACGGAATTGAAACCACCCATAAAGGTAAGGTCGCCGCATGACCGACAAGTCTCAAACACCAGATTTGACAATAATTCGGTGCGCCACTCCCTGAACTTCTGTGGGTGGAAGGATCGTAAGAATGTCGCCAAGGATCTGAAGCGGATTTATCAAGCCACCGATGATGTCGAAGCCGAGAAAGCCCTGGCGGATTTTGAGGCGGAATGGGGCCATAAATACCCCTCAATCGCCCCAAGCTGGCGGCGGGCATGGCAAGAAGTTATCCCGTTTTTTGCCTTCCCACCAGCGGTGCGTAAAATCATCTACACCACCAACGCCATCGAAAGCCTGAACCGCGTCATCCGCAAAACTACCAAAACACGCGGCAGCTTTCCAACCGACGATGCCGCGACAAAGCTGATCTATCTGGCCATCCGCAGCTTTGAGACCTCTGGCCGCCGCATAAGAGACTGGGGTGCCGCCCGAAATCAATTCGCTATCCTATACCGCGAACGGTTCAATAAATGACCCATCAAATCCGCATGGGCTGACACGCATACACAGAGTTTCGGATACTCCCCCGCCGCCGCAAAAAAACCGACGCCTTGCGAAGCATGTCATTGGCCTGGCGACGCTCACGGAAGTCGCGCTGAAGCTCTTTCATCTGCACCCGCTCAGACTGCGTCAGACCCTCCCGATCACCTGTCTCAACTGCTTGTTTGTTGACCCAGTCCCGCAGCGTTTGAGGGCTGCATCCAATCTTTTGCAAAATCGATCTGAAACACGCAGATCGCATCTCATAATCCGCTTCATTCGCAAACACCAAACCCACCGCCCGCGCCCGCACTTCTGTTGAAAAACGGTTCCCTGAATTTCCTTTGGTCATGACTTACCTTCCAAGCGCGATGCTCTTGGGTTAACCCGGACTGGTTTGGGCCGAAGATTCGCAAGAATTGGGCTATCGCGGGGTCGGACGTTTAATGGGCGAAAGTGGCACCAAGATTGTCGGATCGCAGACATAGACTGCGACAACCGCCAGCAGTCATGGCTTCAATATAGCGCAGGATTTTCTGGATCACAGAGGGTTGGCTGTGTCTGGCCGTTAACCTTGATCTCTGCGCCCGCCGTATCATCGGCAGGGCACCTCTCGTGGCTTTGGGCGCAACGCAGCGGTTGGCAACCGCGGGAGGCGTGATTTGGCGCGTGCGGCGGATGGCTGTGGGTCAGGTTTCTTTGAGAGAGACGAGGTGGGCGGCGGAGCCTGTGAGGGCTGCGTAGTCGTCTTCGATGACGCTGACTTTGAAATTGCCCATAAAACCGGCAAAGCGCCCCTTGTCGCGGTAGGCATCCGCAAAGCCGAATTGGGCAAGGTAGGGGGCAAAAGCACGCGCCACCCCGCCCACCAGATAGACCCCGCCAAAGGGCAATTGGATCAACGACAGATTGCCACACACGGTGCCGAGGATCCGTGTGAAAAGCGTCGCAGCTTCAATGGCGCGCGGGTCTGATCCATCGGCGCAGGCGGCCATGATATCTTGTGCAGAGGCTTCGCGTGGCGATTGTGCTTCTTCGCCAAGGAAGGCGTAGAGCCGTTCAAGCCCCCGACCCGAAAGCACGTCTTCGACCGCAGGGAATCCGTGCGCGTTCGAGACATATTCGCAGAGCCGCAATTCGCGCGCAGTGCGGATCGGCAGGTTTGCGTGGCCGCTTTCGGATGGGGTGACGAGCCGTCCGAATTCGGTGTCGAAAACCGGCGCTGCGTTAAAGCCGGTGCCGACGCCAACGACAAGCATAGCCGCGTTTCTGGCACTCTCGGGCCCGTCTATGACGGTGCGCAGGTTGGCCGGATCAATGTGGCCTAGCGCATGGCCTTGGGCCTGAAGATCGTTCAGGATCGCGACGGTTTGGGCGTTGGTTGCGCGCCGCAGCGTATCCTTGTCCATGGTCCAATCCAGATTGGTCATCGAGGCGCGCCCGTCGCGCACCGGTCCCGCCACGGCCACGCAGGCGGCAATCGGGTTCACGTCATGTTCGTCGCTGATATAGCGCCGCAGGACGGTTTCGAGCCCGGGATAGTCAGCGTTCGAGTAGCGCCGGATGGTGCCTGATACGATTTGACGTCCGTCTGCGAGGGCCACGCGGGTATTTGTGCCGCCGATATCTGCGACGAGGGAATACTTGTTATCGGGATGGGTCATAATCGTTAACTTTCTGCGCGCGCAATCGCGGATTTGAGCGCGTAATAAGATGATTTGGGCGTGCGCTGCAAGGTCTCGAAGTCGACATGGATCATGCCGAAGCGTTTTTCATAGCCGAAGGCCCATTCGTAATTGTCCAGAAGTGACCAGTAGAAGAACCCCTGCACATTGGCCCCGTCATCGATGGCCCGTTTTGTGGCAAGGATATGGTCGGAGGCGAATTGGGCCCGTTCAGGGTCATAGACCGCGCCGTTTTCGATGTGATCGTCCCAGGCCATGCCGTTTTCGGTGACATAAAGCGGCAGGTCGCCCACATAGTCACGCGCCATGCGGGTCAGGAAGTGGTGTAGCCCGTCGGGGTAGATTTCCCAGTCCATTTGGGTTTTGTCCAGATCGCCTGCGACGCTTTTGATGTGTGGCCAAGGTGCGGATGTGTCGTGGGCGATGTTGTTGCGGGTGTAGTAGTTGACGCCCAGAAAGTCGATGGGTTGGCTGATCTGGGCCATGTCGTCGTGCCAGTTTGCCGGCATATGCTGCCCAAAGCCGTCGGTGACAGTTGCGGGGTAGCTGCCTTGGCTGATCCCTTGAATGAACCACCGGTTGTAGATGGCGTCTTGCAGGGCGGCGGCGGATGCGCTGGCGGGGCTGTCATCGGCGGGCTGGGCGTATTCGAAGTTGAGCACGATGCCGCAGTTTTTCATGCCCTGCGCCCGTAGCCGCGTCATGGCCTCGCCGTGTGCGAAGGTGATGTGATGCATCGCCCGCGCGGTGGCCCGGATGTCGCGCAATCCGGGCGCATGGTGTCCCAGGAAGTGCGACAGGTATGACACGCACCACGGCTCGTTTATGGTGGCGATGGATGTCATTCTGCTGCCGATTTTATCAGTGATCACATCGACGTAATCGCCAAAGCGCAGAACCGTGTCGCGGTTCATCCAGCCGCCCTGATCGGCCAGCGCCGAGGGCAGGTCCCAGTGGTAGAGGGTCTGGAAGGGTTGCAAGCCACGCGCGAGGATGGCGTCGGTCAGCCGGTCGTAGAAATCGAGCCCCTCGGGGTTCACGGTTTTGCCGTCGGGCATGACCCGCGCCCAACTGGTCGAAAAGCGGTAGGCGTCCATGCCCGCGTCGCGCAGCAGGTCCAGATCGGCGCCAAAGCGGTGGTAGTGGTCGCAGGCCAGTGCGCCGTTTTCGGCGCGGATCACATTGCCGGGGGTGGCAGCGAACGTGTCCCAATGGGTCGAGCCTGCGCCGCCGAATTGATGTCCTTCGATCTGGTAGGCCGCGGTGGCGGCACCAAAGAGGAAGCCTTGTGGAAAGTCGGCGCGTTTGAAGTGCATGGGATGTCCTTAGGGCGTGAGGGCGGAAAATGAAGGAGCGGGACCGGTTGACTGACCGACCATCAGCTCGGCTTCGAGCAGGTGTGATTGGGTGCCTTGCTGCGCAGAGGCGATTTCGGCCAGCAGCATTTCGGCCAAGCGCCGCCCTGCGTCGCGCACCGAGGACCGCGTGGCGGTGAAGATTGGCACGTCGTCGCCGTTGCCCAGATAGGAGAGCACGTCGTCGTGGGTGATGATTGATACGTCACGGCCCATGACCAGGCCGGCCTCTTCAATGGCGCGCCGTGCGCCCATGGCGACGATCAGGGAAGACGTCAGGAAGGCGGTTGGCGGGTGCCGCAGTTGCAGCAAGTCATGGGCGTGTTTGTGGCCGAAATTTTCGGTCATTTCGCCGGACCGCATCAGGTCGGGGTCGACGGGCAAGCCGTTTTCGCGCAATGCGTCCTCGAAACCGGAGCGCCGCCTGAAGGCGAAGTCCATGACCTCGAGACCGTTCAGCAGCCCGATGCGCCGGTGCCCGAGGTCAAGCAGGAACTGGGTGGCGCGGTGGAAAGCGCGGCGGTTGTTCACATCGAGCCATGAGTAGCGGGCGGTGGTGCCGGTGGCGCGCCCGTGCACGACAAACGGCAGGCCAATGGCGTTCAGCAGCGGGATCCGCGTATCGTTCATGCGCGGCGAATGCACCACCACGCCGTCAACCGAGCGCCGCGATTTCATGCCGCGGTAGATGTTTTCCTCGTTGGTGTCGTCGACCATCGATAGCGTCATCTCATAGCCGTTGCGCGAATAGGTTTCGCCCGCGCCCGCAATGAAGTCCGCAAAGATCGGATTGACCACCTCGTGTTGCGAGGACACAGGGATGACGTGGCCGATGGCGAGCGCTTTGCCGGTGGCCAGACCTTTGGCGCGGTTATTGGGGCTGTAGCCGAATTGATCGGCGGCAAGGCGCACGCGGTTGCGGGTGGCCTCGGACACTTCTGGGTAGCCGTTGAGCGCGCGGCTCACGGTTGTCTGGCTAAGCCCGAGGTTTTTTGACAGTTGTTTCAGGTCCATTTTGTCTTCAAAGCGCTTTCAATTTTGTCATATGTTACGGCCTGGATATAAAAACGTCAAAGGCCAGTATAATCGTGGCAGGGAATTGAGAGGACTATTTTGCGCGTTGTTGCGCCAACATATGATTGACTCATGGGCCTGTTTGGCAGACCTTGCGGTTGTCAAAGCGCTTTGAGTTGATTCTGGGCGCTGCGGATTGTGTGATCCGGCCTTGTGCCGGTCTTGCATTGGTGCACAGAAATGTGTGGTAGATTATGCGCGGAATACGCGTATTGTGAGGACGCGCAGCACTGCGCACTAGGGAGGACGACTTATGAAAAAATCACTCTATTTGGGTGTTGCCGCTTTGGCTTTGGGCACAGCGGCACAGGCACAGCAGGTGACGGTTTTTGGCACATGGCTTGGCCCCGACCAAGAGGCTGTTGAAGCTGTTTTGGCCGATTTTGCCGCGAAATCCGGCTATGATGTGCGCTACACGGGGTCTGACAGCTTTGAGCAGCAGATTCTGATCGATGCAGAGGCCGGGTCTGCGCCAAACATCGCGGTGTTCCCACAGCCCGGTCTGGCCGCTGACATGGCGTCGCGCGGTTTCTTGACGCCCTTGGCTGATGGCACTGCCGACTGGATTGTCGACAATTATGCCGCCGGTCAGTCCTGGGTCGATCTGGGCACATATGCCGGCAAAGACGGCACCGATGACCTTTACGGGTTTTTCTTCAAGGCCGACGTGAAATCGCTGGTGTGGTATAGCCCCGAGAACTTTGAAGATGCCGGTTACGAGATCCCGACATCGATGGAAGACCTCAAGTCCTTGTCAGACCAGATCGTGGCTGATGGCGGCACGCCGTGGTGTATCGGTCTGGGATCGGGCGCCGCGACAGGTTGGCCTGCGACGGATTGGGTCGAGGACATGATGCTGCGCACCCAAGCGCCTGACGTTTATGACCGTTGGGTGTCCAACGAGATGCCGTTTACCGACCCTGCGGTTGTGGCGGCGATTGAAGAGTTCGGCGCATTTGCCCGTAATGATGCATATGTTGCCGGTGGCGCCGGTGCGGTTGCCACGACAGACTTCCGCGACAGCCCCAAGGGTTTGTTCACCTCGCCACCGCAGTGCTATTTGCACAAGCAAGCCTCGTTCATTCCTGCGTTCTTCCCTGAAGGCACGGTTGTTGGCGAAGACGCCGATTTCTTCTACTTCCCGGCCTATGAGAGCAAGGATCTTGGATCCCCGGTTCTGGGCGCGGGCACAGTGTGGACAATCACAAACGACAGCCCCGAGGCGCAAGACCTGATCACCTATTTGCGGTCGACCGATGCAAACGAGATCTGGATGGCCAAGGGTGGTTTCCTGACGCCACATAAGGGTGTTGATACGTCCAAGTTTGTTGATGAGGCCACAAAGAAGATGAACGATGTTCTGCTGGCGGCGACAACATTCCGCTTTGACGGATCCGACCTGATGCCGGGCGGTGTTGGTGCCGGATCGTTCTGGACGGGTATGGTTGACTATACCGGTGGCAAAGATGCAGGCGACGTTGCACAGGCGATCCAGGATTCCTGGGACGCGCTGAAGTAAGCGGCTAAAAACGATGGGGCTGCCTGGTGGATTTCATCGGGCAGCCCCACCACATTTGCATGTCTTTTGGGAGGGGAACCTATGCAGCCAGCGTTACTCGGTCTGTTTACGATCATTGTTGGTGTGGGTGGCTGTGTCGGCTACTTTTACTTCTCCAATCAATTTCTCGACAAGGTGCTGTTCCCCGCCAAGGGTGTGAACGCCGGTCGCAATATCAACCGCGCCAATATGATCCGGCCCTGGCTGTTTTTGGCCCCTGCACTTGCCGCGTTGAGCCTGTATCTGGCCTATCCGGTGTTTGCCACGCTGTGGTATTCGCTGACCGACCGTGACCAAGGCAATGCCTTTGTCGGCTTGGCCAATTACCGTCAGATGTTTGATGACCCCAAGTTCTGGGAGGCGCTGCGCAATAACATGCTGTGGCTGATTATCGTGCCTGCGGCCTCGACGGCGTTTGGCTTGCTGGCGGCCCAACTGACTGACCGCATCAAATGGGGCAGTATTGCCAAGTCGTTGATTTTTATGCCGATGGCGATTTCCTTTGTGGGTGCGGCGGTGATTTTCAAGCTGATTTACGACACCCGCCCTGTGGATAGTAACCAGATTGGTGTGCTCAATGCGGTGTGGTTGCAGTTTAATGGCGGTGCCGGATCGGCGTTGATGTTGCGCATTCTGCCCGCGCTGTTGCTGGGCGCGTTTGGCGCCTTGGTGGGCTTTGCCGGTCTGACGATGGCCCGCAGGTTGATATCGCCCGGACATGTGCACCCGACGGCGCTGATGAAGGTGTTGATCGCATTTGGTGTGCTTGTATCTGCCGTCTTGGTGTTTTTGGTGCTGCGCGGCATTTTTGGTATCGCGACGTTTAGCTTTCCTTACGGAGTGCCGCAGACGTGGTTGACGATCCCGCTGTGGAATTCAATTTTCCTGATGGTGGTGCTGGTCTGGATCCAGACCGGTTTTGCCATGGTGATCCTGTCGGCGGCATTGCGCGGTATCCCCGAGGAAACTATCGAGGCTGCGATTGTCGATGGTGCCAATCCGTTTCAGGTGTTTTTCAAGATCAAGATGCCGCAGATTGCGGGCACCATTGTGGTGGTCTGGACGACGATTACGATTGTTGTGCTCAAGGTCTTTGACATCGTGTTTGCGATGACAAACGGCCAGTGGGAAACCCAGGTTTTGGCGAATTACATGTATGACAAGTTATTCCGCGCCAATGACTGGGGCGTGGGGTCGGCGGGTGCCATGGTGATCATGTTGCTGGTCACGCCGATTTTGGTTTGGAACGTCTATAACGCCCGCAAGGAGATGCGCTGATGGATAATATCGCTGGGAGCAAGTCGAGCCTGACATGGGCTGTGCATATTTCTGTCGTTGCCTTGGTGTTGTTGTGGCTGTTCCCGACGCTGGGGTTGTTTGTGTCGTCGTTTCGCACCGCAGACCAGATATCCAGCTCGGGTTGGTGGAAATCGATGTTCCCGCAAGAGCAGAACCTGACGTTGCGCAGTGCTGATCCTGATGACGACGGTGCGCAGGTTCTGCGCGACGGTGTCTATGTGGTGGCGGGCAATCTGTTTGTGCAAGCCGGTGCCGATGTGGGCGCAAGCGAGGCCGAGATCAGTGTCTGGGGCACGACGAGCCGCGAAATATCGGCCTATGTGCCTGGTGATACGGCGGATCTGGGGGGCGGTGAGACGATGACCGTGCAGGTCAATGGTGATTATGTCTGGACCGGTCAGGCGCAGATGACCGGCAGGGGGCAGCGCGCCTTTGTCACAGCGGTGACGCCGCCGGAGTTTACGCTCGATAATTACCGCAATGTGTTGTTTGACGAAAATAACCGCGAGGGCATGACCAAGGCGTTTTTCAATACGCTGACGGTGACGATCCCTGCGACGATCATTCCGATTTTGATTGCGGCTTTTGCAGCCTATGCGCTGGCATGGATGGATTTTCCGGGGCGCGCGCTGCTGGTGGCCTTTGTGGTGGCCTTGTTGGTGGTGCCGTTGCAACTGGCGCTTATTCCGCTGTTGAAGCTGCACAATGATATCGGCATCGGCAAGGGGTATCTGGGGGTTTGGTTGGCGCATACCGGCTTTGGCTTGCCCTTGGCGATATATTTGTTACGCAATTATATGGTCGGGTTGCCCAGAGATATTATCGAGAATGCAAGGGTGGATGGCGCGACAGATTTTCAGATTTTCACCAAGATTATCCTGCCGCTGTCGTTTCCTGCCCTGGCCTCATTTGCGATTTTCCAGTTTTTATGGACCTGGAATGATCTGTTGGTCTCTCTGGTGTTCCTGATCGACAGCACCGGCGAAACCACTGTGATGACCAAGCAGATTGTCGAATTGTTGGGCACCCGTGGCGGCAATTGGGAGATCCTTGCGACCTCTGCATTTGTGTCGATTTCGGTGCCGTTGATCGTGTTTTTCACGATGCAAAGATATTTGGTGCGCGGTCTGTTGGCCGGCTCTGTGAAATAAGGAAACGAGATGAATTCGGCAGTGGCAAAAGCCCCCGTTGCGGTGGGTGCAATCGACAAGGACTGGTGGCGCGGGGCGGTGATCTATCAGATATATCCGCGCAGTTACCAAGACAGCAACGGTGACGGTGTTGGTGATTTGGCCGGTATCGTGCAGCGTTTGCCCTATATTGCCAGCCTTGGGGTTGATGCGATCTGGATTTCGCCGTTCTTTACCTCGCCGATGAAAGATTTTGGTTACGATGTAAGTGACTACTGCGATGTCGATCCGATGTTTGGCACGCTGGCGGATTTTGATACGCTGATGCAGACAGCGCATGGTCTGGGCATTCGTGTGATGATCGATCTGGTCTTGTCGCATACCGCCGAGGTGCATCCGTGGTTTGTGCAAAGTCGCGCCAACAAGACCAATGAAAAATCCGATTGGTATGTCTGGTCGGACCCCAAGCCCGACGGCACGCCGCCCAATAACTGGTTGTCGATTTTTGGTGGCTCTGCGTGGCAGTGGGATACCCGCCGCGAGCAGTATTATTTGCATAATTTTCTGGTAGCCCAGCCGGATTTGAACTTTCACTGTCCGCAGGTGCATGATGCCTTGCTGGATGTGGCAAGGTTCTGGTTGGACCGCGGCGTCGATGGGTTCCGGCTGGATACGATCAATTTTTACACCCATGACAAAGAGCTGCGCGACAATCCCGCGCTGCCAAAAGAGCGCCGCAATGCCGATACGGCCCCTGCGGTGAACCCCTATAACCATCAAGAGCATATCTATTCCAAGAACCGGCCCGAGAATCTGGATTTCTTGCGCAAATTGCGCGCGGTGATGGAGCCTTATGGTGCGGCTGCCGTGGGTGAGGTGGGGGATGCCCAGCGCGGGTTGGAGATTTTGGGAGAGTATACCGCGGGCGATGACCTGATGCAGATGTGTTATGCGTTTGAGTTTTTGTCCCCCGAGCAGCCGACTGCATCGCGTATTGTCGATGTTATGGCCCATGTGGACCGCGTGGCCGCCGATGGCTGGGCCTGTTGGGCGTTTTCCAATCACGACGTTGTGCGTCATGCCAGCCGCTGGAACCTGCCCGATGCCGCCCAGCGCATGTTTGTCAGTCTGATCATGTGTTTGCGCGGATCGGTGTGTATTTACCAAGGTGAAGAGTTGGGATTGCCCGAGGCCGATGTGGCGTTTGAGGATTTGCAAGACCCTTACGGCATTCAGTTCTGGCCAGAGTTCAAGGGCCGCGATGGCTGTCGCACACCGATGGTCTGGGAGCCGAGCAACACCAATGGCGGGTTTAGCAGTGGCGCGCCGTGGTTGCCTGTATCGCGCGCGCATCTTGGCTTGTCAGTGGCCAGTCAAGAGGATGATCCCGGTGCATTGCTGCATCACTACCGCCGCGCGATTGCGTTTCGTCAGGCTCATGCGGGTTTGAGGACCGGCGCGCATACGGCGGTGACGGCAAGTGGCGATGTTGTGCATTTCACCCGAAGTGACGCTGCATCAGAGATTTTCTGTGCGTTTAATGTCAGTGACACAGCCGCCGCGATCGCGATTCCAGCCGGTGACTGGACCCCGATCGGGGCCGCATTGGGAGCGGTGGATTTGCCCGGCGATGGCCACCTGCATCTGGGTCCGTGGCAGGTATGTTTGGCGCAGCGGCGCAAGACCGCGCAATAACAAGATAAAAGGGGAGACGACGATGGCTGATCTCAAACTAACCGATGTCGCGAAAACATATGGCGGCACGGTGGATGTTCTCAAGAATATCAATCTGGATATCAAGACCGGCGAGTTGATTGTTTTTGTTGGCCCGTCGGGCTGTGGCAAGTCGACGCTTTTGCGCATGATTGCGGGGCTGGAGAAAATCACCGGCGGCGAATTGCAGATTGACGGTCAGGTTGTCAATGATGTGCCACCAGCGCAGCGCGGCATTGCGATGGTGTTCCAGTCTTACGCGCTTTACCCCCATATGACGGTGCGCGACAACATGTCGTTTGCGTTGAAACTGGCGAAGAAGTCCACTGCGGAAATTGAAGAAGCGGTGGGGCGCGCGGCGAAGATTTTGCAGCTTGACGAGTATCTGGACCGCTTGCCCAAGGCCTTGTCGGGGGGGCAGCGGCAGCGCGTGGCGATTGGCCGCTCGATTGTGCGCGACCCCAAGGTGTATTTGTTTGACGAGCCGCTGTCGAACCTTGATGCGGCGTTGCGGGTGGCCACAAGGATCGAGATTGCCCAGCTCAAGGAATCGATGCCCAACAGCACGATGATTTATGTGACCCACGATCAGGTCGAGGCGATGACGCTGGCGACGCGGATTGTGGTGTTGGCCAACAAAGGCATCGCACAGGTCGGCACGCCACTGGAATTATATGAGCGTCCCGAGAACGAGTTTGTGGCGCAGTTTATCGGCTCGCCTGCGATGAACCTGTTGGCGGGGGAGATCATCAAGACCGGCAAGCAGACCACCGTCAAGCTGGACGGCGGTGGCACGGCTGTATCTGCGGTGCCTACGCAGGCAGCCGACAAGGGATTAAAGGTGAATGTCGGAGTGCGCCCAGAGGATTTACTGGAGACGACGGGTGAAGATTATATCTTTGAAGGTAAGGTCAAGATTTCCGAGGCCTTGGGTGAAGTGACCCTGCTGTATTTTGACAAGGTCGGCGACAATACATCCGTGATTGGCAAGCTGCCGGGTATTCATACCGATCTGCGCGGCAAAGCGGTGCGCATGTCGGCCGAGCCTGCCAAGGTGCAGATTTTCAACAATGGCCGGTCGCTGTATTACCGGTAAAACCGGAGCTTCATTTCAGACGTAAATGCGCCACCTGAAATTGGACTTCGGGTGGCGCATTTGTGCGAGAGGCTAGCCGCGGCTGCGGCGGCCTGTGCGCGCGCGGCCTTCACCGGCCTTGACGGCTGGACGGTTGAATTTGATCCAGTCGGCACCTGACGGGTCGTTGTTGGTCAGGAAGTTGGCGGCGCGGATCGCTTCCATTTCTTTGCCAGCGCGTGCTTTGGTCGATCCCAGACCGGTCAATTGGCAGAAGGTTTCAAGATCGATATCTTCAGGCAGGATGATGCCGGCCTCGGCCAAAGCCAGTTTTTTTGCGGCAATATCAGCGAGTTTTACTGGCAGGGCGATCGGGTTCATAATCGCCGAGGTCATGCCTGCGGTCATGGCCATGGGCAAAAACGCGTTGTTGATACCGTGGCGGTTGGGCAGTCCAAACGAGATGTTGGAGGCGCCGCATGTGGTGTTGACGCCAAGCTCTTCGCGCAAGCGGCGCACAAGTGCAAAGACTTGCAGGCCAGCCGTGCCCATGGCACCGATTGGCATGACCAGCGGGTCAACGACGATATCATGGGCCGGAATGCCGTAATCTGCGGCGCGCTGCACGATCTTTTTGGCAACCTCAAAGCGCACGTCGGGGTCCTCGGAAATGCCGGTGTCATCGTTGGAGATGGCCACGACGGGCACGTTGTATTTCTTGACCAGTGGCAGCACCAGCTCGAGGCGCTCTTCTTCGCCGGTCACCGAGTTTAACAGCGGGCGGCCTTCACATGCGGCAAGCCCTGCCTCGAGCGCGCCGGGCACCGAGCTGTCGATGCACAGCGGTGTGTCAACGATGGCTTGCACCCGCTCGATCAGTTCTTTCATCAAAGGCGGTTCAACAAAGTTGTTGTCGGCATAACGCGGGTCTTGGGCCATTTTGTTGGAAAACACAGCGCCCGAGTTGATGTCCAGAATGCTGGCACCGGCCGCCGCTTGCGAGATTGCGTCGGCCTCGACGGTGGAAAAGTCACCTGCTTCCAGCTCGGCGGCCAGTTTTTTGCGCCCTGTGGGGTTGATCCGTTCACCGATCACGCAAAAGGGTTGGTCGAACCCGATAACAGTCGTTTTGGTTTTGGATTCGACAATTGTGCGTGTCATATTCAGCGGTCCTTAGGATTGATTGGCTGGAACGGCAGAGCTGCCGCCGTGCGAGATGGCCCAGTTGGCATTGGTCTTGATCCCGCCGAGCGGGAAGAAATGCACATGAGAGATGTTGAAGTCGGGGTTTGCGGCCTTGTGGGCGGCAAGGTCGGTGATGATTTGATCGGGCTCGAACGGCATAAGCAGTTTGGTCATGTCCATGGCGCGTTTTTGCAGCACTTTGAGAGAGGCACCAACGCCGCAAGCGATGGCGAATTTGATCAGGGTCTGCAATTTGGCCGGTCCCGCGATGCCGATGTGGATCGGGATGTCGATCCCTGCGTCGCGCAAACTGTCGGCCCATTTGATGATGGGTTTGGCTTCAAAGGCGAATTGTGTGGCCAGCGCCATTTGCGCGTCGGAGGTATCCGCGAATCTGGCTTTCCAGCGCAGGGCGTCCATCACGTTTTTGTCGGATCCGTCAGGGTCGATGTCTTTGTTGCCCTCGGGGTGGCCTGCGACGTGCAGCCGTTTGAAGCCCGCTTTGCCGAACAGCCCGCTTTCCAGAAGTTGCATCGAGCTGTGGTAGTCGCCGTGGGGTTTGGCCACGCCGCCGGCCAGCAAGAGCGCCTGGTCAACGTCCGCTTCGCCTTGGTAGCGCGCGATCCAGTCGCCCAGCATGGCCGCGTCCTTGATGATGCGCGCGGGGAAATGCGGCATGACGCGAAAGCCGTCCGCGTTAAGCCGTTTGGCGGTTGCCACCATGTCCGCAATGGGGGTGCCTTCGATGTGGGCCACATAGACGCGGGTGGCCGCGGGCAGAAGGTCGCGGAAATTTTCGACCTTTTCAGCGGTGCGCGGCATGACCTCGATGGAATAATCCTTGAGGAAGGCCACGACGTTTGCATCCACCACAAGCGGCGCGTCGGCTTTTTTCTTGGAGAAAGGCAGGAGGGACATGGTGTGTCTCCGACAAAGGGGAAGGGTTAAGCCCAGCCGTCGTTTGCAATGAGGGTTTTGATCTTTGCGAGGTCGTATTCGGCGTCGATGCGGGCCACTTCGGCGGCGGCCACATCCGCGTCGGCGCCCTCAACGGGGTAGGGCGCCGCTTTGCGGAACCCTTCGAGGTAGGCGTCGGAGCCAGCCGCGCCTGATTTCATCGCCGCCCTGTCGATGGCTTGCTCGAACCGTTCAGGCAGTGGCAATTTGGTGCCGCGCCGTCCTTTGCCGACGATAACTTGCGCGGGCATATCGCGCCAGTAAACGATTGTGACATCTGCCATGTGATTCTCCCCTGAGGCCGGAGCCTGTTGTTGGACCCTTTTACGCACAGGCGCGCCCGAACCGATGTCGGTTTTCGACATGGTGGACGCAACCAGCGACGGGCACAGATATGGCGCGTGCCGCGCCAAAGCACCAGTGGCGGGCAGTGCAGATGTTTTCATGTTTAACCTGAGGCGCATTCATTTTGACTGATCACGGCGCTTGCACGCAGCGGGGTTGCAACCTACGTTGGGGGTAACTCGAAATGGAAGGCGTGATCATGACGCCGAAGCGTCCTAACGGTGCGGGCGCGTTCCCAAAAGCGGTAGAACGTCTCGCGCCACATCTGCCTGATCCGACCGCGCTATATGCAGCGCTGGATTTGGGCACAAATAGTTGCCGGATGCTGATTGCCCAACCCAAGGGCAGTCAGTTTCACGTCGTGGACAGTTTTTCAAAGTCGGTGCAATTGGGGCATGGCCTTGAAAGCACGGGGAAATTGTCACGCGCGTCGATGAACCGCACGATCAATGCGATCCGTATTTGCCGCCAGAAGCTGGACCGACATGGTGTGAAGAATATGCGTTTGGTGGCCACCGAGGCCTGCAGGCGTGCCCGTAACGGTGAAAATTTTGTGGCCCAGGTCCGCCGCGAGACCGGTTTGACCCTTGAGATCATCAAAAACGAAGAAGAGGCCCGTTTGGCGGTGATTTCCTGTGCGCCGCTGGTCAGCACGACGACCGAGCAATTGCTGGTGGTTGATATCGGGGGCGGATCGACCGAGCTGGTCTGGATCGACCTGACACATGTGCCGCCCCGAGAGCGGCCTCGCGCGATTATGCGCCTTCATGCGGGGTTCAAGTCCGATCCGGGGCCGTTTGCGGCGGCCAAGGTTGTGGACTGGATATCTGTGCCGCTGGGGGTGGCGACATTGCGCGACCAGTTTGCCGATGTGGATGATGATGCTGCAAGGTTTGCCTTGATGTCGTGGTTTTTCGAGGAGAATCTGGAAGACTTTTCGCCCTATGCCGCAGCGCAGGCCAGAGACGGGTTTCAGATTGTCGGCACCAGCGGGACGGTCACGACGGTCGCGGCCAGCTATTTGGGCTTGAAGCGCTATGATCGCACCAAGGTGGACGGCTTGCGCATGACGACCGACCAGATTGACGAGGTGATCCAGACCTATCTGTCGCTGGGCCCGGTCGGGCGGCGCAATGATCCGCGCATTGGCAAGGACCGGCAGGCGTTGATCATGTCTGGTGCGGCGATATTGCAGACGTTGATGCGCCTGTGGCCGACGGACAGATTGTCGGTTGCGGATCGCGGTTTGCGCGAAGGGCTGCTATATGCCCAGATGTCGGCGGATGGTGTGCTGGAAGATACCCCCTATTGAGGGGAGCCGGTGCCACCAGGTGCCGCGGAAAGAGAACGGACGAAATGGCGAATAAACCAACAAAGAATACATCGGGGCGCGGCCAACGCGATTTGCACATAAAGGTGAAATCGGCGCGTGGCCGGTCGATGTCGTCGACCATGTGGTTGCAGCGCCAGTTGAACGATCCCTATGTTGTGCGCGCAAAAGCCGAAGGGTTTCGCGGGCGCGCGGCGTTCAAGATTATGGAATTGGACGATAAATTTCATTTCCTGACCAATGGCGCAAGGGTGGTGGACCTTGGTGCAGCGCCCGGCGGGTGGTGTCAGGTGGCGGTGCCGCGCATCAATGCGCTGGGTGAGAAAAAGGGCAAGGAGATCGGCACGCTTCTGGGTGTCGATTTGCAAGAGATGGAAGCGATAGCGGGCGCGACGCTGCACCAGCTTGATTTTATGGCTGATGATGCCGACAAGCAGGTGATCGCGTGGTTGGGCGGTCAGGCGGATGTTGTGATGTCGGATATGGCGGCGTCGAGTTGCGGACACAAGCAAACCGATCACCTGCGCATTATAGCGTTGTGCGAGGCGGCGGCGTATTTTGCGTTTGATGTGCTGGCCGAGGGCGGCACCTTTGTGGCCAAGGTTTTGGCGGGCGGTGCGGAGGCCGATTTGAACCTGATGCTGAAGATGAAGTTCAAGAAGGTGGCCTATGTGAAGCCGCCATCGTCACGCGCCGATAGTTCCGAAAAATTTGTTGTAGCCACAGGGTTTAAGGGCCAAAGCTCAGCCGAGGTCCAGGGGCGCGCGTTGGATTAAGACAGGGTCAAGTGAACCCAGAGGATGGCATATGTCAGCGGATTCCGATATTTTCATTATTGGCGGCGGCATCAATGGCACGGGTATCGCCCGCGATGCGCAAGGGCGCGGCTTGCAGGTCGGGCTGGCAGAGATGAACGATCTGGCCTCTGCCACGTCGTCGGCATCGACCAAACTGTTTCATGGCGGGCTGCGGTATCTGGAGTTTTTTGAGTTTGGACTGGTGCGCAAGGCTTTGATCGAAAGAGAGGTTTTGCTGCAAGCCATGCCGCATATTTCGTGGCCGATGCGCTTTGTGCTGCCGTATCACAAGGACATGCGGTTCGAGGGTGACACCCCCACATCAAAGCTGATGACGCTGTTTATGCCGTGGATGCGCGGGCGCAGGCCGGCGTGGCTGATCCGGTTGGGCCTGTTCATGTATGACCATCTGGGCGGGCGCAAGATATTGCCCGCCACAAAGACGCTTGATTTGCGGGTTGATCAGGCGGGAGAGCCGTTGAAGCGCAAGTTCCAGCGCGCCTATGAGTATTCCGATTGTTGGATCGAGGATGCCCGCTTGGTCGCGTTGAATGCCCGCGATGCCAAAGAGCGCGGTGCGCAGATTATGGTGCAGACAAAGGTAACCCAGGCCCGGCGTGACGGTGACCATTGGCGCATTGCGCTGGAAGGCCCCCAGGGCGAGACCGTTGTCACGGCGCGGTGCTTGGTGAATGCGGGGGGGCCGTGGGTCGAGGATGTGATCCGCGAGAAGACACATGTAGAAGCGACCGAGGGTGTGCGCTTGGTCCGAGGCTCGCATATCGTGACCAAGCGGTTGTTTTCCCACGAGAAAGCCTATTTCTTTCAAGGCGAGGATGGCCGGATTATTTTTGCCATTCCCTATGAGACGGATTTCACGCTGATCGGCACCACCGATGCGGACCACGCCGATGTGAACCTCAAGCCGGTCGCGACCCGAGACGAGCAGGCCTATCTGGTCAACTTTGCCAATCAGTATTTTGAAGCGCAGATTTCGCAGGCCGATATCGTCTGGTCGTATTCGGGAGTGCGACCGCTGTATGATGATGGGGCAAAGTCGGCGACGGCGGCGACGCGGGATTATGTTTTGACGCTGAATGACGCGGGGCCGCCGCTGTTGAATGTTTTTGGCGGCAAGATCACGACCTACCGCAAGTTGGCCGAGACTGCGTTGAAGAAGCTGGGACATGGGGGGCCGTGGACGGCGGGTGTGCCACTGCCGGGCGGTGATTTTGCGGTTGACGGGCGCGATGATGTGGTGCGCGCGCTGATGGCGGCCTATCCGTTTGTGGCCGAAAGCTGGGCGCTGCGGCTGGTGCGCGCCTATGGCACGCAGGCGGCGTTGATGTTGGGTGATGCAAAGGCCGAGGCGGATTTGGGTGCGCATTTTGGCGCGACTTTGACCGCAAGGGAGGTTGATCGGCTGATGGAGTTTGAGTTTGCGACACGGGCCGAAGATGTGGTTTGGCGCCGCACCAAGCTGGGGTTACGTTTGACCCCGACCGAGATTGCCGAGATTGATGACTATATGAAAGCGGCCCAAGGGCGCGGCGCGGGGGACTAATATGACATATATTCTGGCGATTGATCAGGGCACCACATCGAGCCGCGCGATTATCTTTGATGGCGCGATGCAAGTAATCGCCTTGGCGCAGCAAGAGTTTACCCAGCATTTTCCACAATCGGGCTGGGTCGAGCATGAGGTGGCGGATATTTGGGAGACCTGTATCGCGACATGCCGCGAGGCGATTGCCAAGGCGGGGATTTCAGCCAGCGAGATTGCCGCGATCGGGATCACCAACCAGCGCGAGACGACGTTGGTGTGGGACAAGGATACAGGTAAGCCGGTTTATAATGCGATTGTCTGGCAGGACAGGCGCACCTCTGCGATGTGCCAAGCGTTAAAGGCAGAAGGGTTCGAGCCGGAGGTCACTGAAAAGACAGGGCTTTTGCTGGACCCGTATTTTTCGGCGACCAAGTTGAAGTGGATTTTGGACGAGGTAGACGGCGCGCGGGAAAAGGCCGAAGCAGGCAAACTGATGTTTGGCACGGTTGATAGTTTTCTGATCTGGAAGCTGACCGGCGGCGCGGCGCATGTGACTGACGCCACCAATGCCGCGCGCACGATGTTATATAATATTCGTGACGGAAAATGGGATGCGCAGATTTGTGACAGGCTGGATATTCCGCGGGCTATGTTGCCCCAGGTGCGCGATTGCGCCGCTGATTTTGGCACGACCCAGCCGGCGTTGTTGGGGGCGGCGGTGCCGATTTTGGGTGTTGCGGGCGACCAGCAGGCGGCAACCATCGGGCAGGCGTGTTTTGCGCCGGGCATGTTGAAGTCGACCTATGGCACGGGGTGTTTCGCGCTGTTGAACACAGGCGATACGCTGGTGCGGTCGCAAAGCCGTTTGCTGGGCACGATTGCCTATCAGTTTGACGGCAAGCCGACCTATGCGCTGGAGGGGTCGATCTTTATTGCGGGTGCTGTTGTGCAGTGGCTGCGCGACGGGCTTGGGATTATTGACAAGGCGTCCCAGACCCAGCCGCTGGCAGAGCAGGCCGATCCGGGGCAGGAGTTGTATCTGGTGCCTGCGTTTACCGGATTGGGCGCGCCGCATTGGGATGCCGAGGCACGCGGGGCGGTTTACGGGCTGACGCGTAATTCGGGACCGGCGGAGTTTGCGCGCGCGGCGTTGGAAAGCGTCGGGTTTCAGACCCGTGATTTGTTGGAGGCCATGAAGGACGACTGGCAAGATGCGCAAGACAAAGGGATTTTGCGGGTTGATGGCGGCATGAGCGCCTCTGATTGGGCGATGCAGTTCTTGTCCGATATTATCGGCGCGCCTGTGGACCGCCCGAAAATTTTGGAGACCACGGCCTTGGGGGCTGCGTGGCTGGCGGGGATGCGCGCGGGGATCTATCCCGATCAGGCGGGGTTTGCGGCGCAATGGGCGCTGGACCGGCGGTTCGAGCCAAAGATGGATGCGGCCACGCGGGACCGGCGTTACGCGGGCTGGCAAGATGCGGTGAGGCGCACGTTGAGTTGAGATTGGCGATTTAGGCTTGGCCCATCTCCCAGACGTCGAATTCGGGGCTGCATTTTTTGCGCAGCTTTGCCTCGACTTTATCGGACAACGTGAGCGCGACGGTGGGTGAGACATTGAGCCGTTTGAGCGAGATGTCCATGGCCAGACGGGTTTCCAGAAAGGTGATGAGTTTGTCTTGCGCCTCGTAGCGGAACAAATGGTCGACGCCGCAGTCCCCGTCGCCGGTGAGGATGAATTTGGCCTGTGATCCGACGGCGGCAAAGGGGGCGGGTTTGCCTTTGCAGTATTCCAGCACAAAATCGTCGAAGGATATATTGCGCGTGCTGTTTTCGTGGCCCAGCAGATCGTCGCGGTGCCGGTAGCGATACCAGCTGGACAGCCAGTCAACCGGGTGGCGCACCACGGCGCAGGTTTCGGGGGTTTGGCCGCCTGCTTGCACGAAAAAGGGTTTGAGGAATCGGTTGTAGCGGTAGACGGCCGAGTGTTTCAGGATCGGTGGATCGCGCAAAACCATCGATGCCCGCGGCGCCAATGCGCCCTCTATTGCCGTTGTTCCGGTTTTGGGAACAGCGAGGAAAACAAGGTTTTCTTTCCAGAAAACAAGCATTTGACGGGCACCTTTCGCAGCGTTTCATGAGCAAACTAATCCATTTATCTAAAATTAACCACCAATGATAAAGAATGCGTATAGAAGATTTCGGTTGCAATGTTCTTGTTTTGGACGCATTGGTTAACGGGAACGTAAGTAGAACAAACCATCAATTGTCGCCCGAGGCTGGGTGTGGAATAAGGACAAGAACAATGGCAACGGCAGAGCTTTTCAAAATGACAGATAAAAAGACGGCGGAAAAAGAGAAAGCGCTGGAAAGTGCCCTGGCGCAGATCGAGCGTCAGTTCGGCAAGGGCTCTATCATGAAGCTGGGCGGGCAGAACCAGATGCCTGCGATCGAGGCGACATCAACGGGGTCATTGGGGCTTGATATTGCCCTTGGGATTGGTGGTTTGCCAAAGGGCCGCGTGATCGAGATTTACGGTCCGGAATCGTCAGGAAAAACCACGCTGACGCTGCACGCGATTGCCGAAGAGCAGAAAAAAGGTGGCGTTTGTGCCTTTGTTGATGCCGAGCACGCGCTGGATCCGTCTTATGCAAAAAAACTGGGTGTGAACCTGGACGAGTTGCTGATTTCGCAGCCCGATACCGGTGAGCAGGCGCTGGAGATTGTGGACACGCTGGTGCGGTCCGGTGCGGTCAGCATGGTGATTGTCGATTCGGTGGCCGCCTTGACGCCGAAATCGGAGCTTGAGGGCGATATGGGCGACAGCTCTGTTGGGGTGCACGCGCGGCTGATGTCACAGGCGATGCGCAAGCTGACGGGATCGATCAACCGGTCCGGCTGTATGGTGATTTTCATCAACCAGATCCGGATGAAGATCGGTGTGATGTTTGGCAGCCCCGAGACCACGACAGGCGGGAATGCGCTGAAGTTTTATGCCTCTGTGCGTTTGGATATTCGCCGTATTGGTGCGATCAAGGACCGTGACGAGGTTGTGGGCAATGCGACCCGCGTGAAGGTTGTGAAAAACAAGGTGGCGCCGCCGTTCAAGCAGGTCGAATTTGATATCATGTATGGCGAAGGCATTTCCAAAACCGGTGAATTGCTGGATCTGGGCGTGAAGGCGGGTATCGTCGAGAAATCCGGTGCATGGTTTAGCTATGGTGACGAGCGCATGGGGCAGGGGCGTGAAAATTCCAAGATTTTCCTGAAAGAGAACCCGCATATTGCCCATGAGATCGAGGATAAAATCCGTGCGGCCCATGGGTTGGATTTTGATGGCAGTGCGGATGCTGATGATGCGGCGCTGCTTGACGATTGATCGCGGGTAAAGTGATGAAAACGGGAAGGGCGCGCATCATGCGGCGCCCTTTTTGCATGGCTGGTGGACACTGCGAGATCGGGGGGCTATTTCTGGGGCAACTTGAATTCAACCCCGAAAGCAGCCCATGACCAGCCTGTCTGATGTCCGATCGACTTTTCTAGATTTTTACAAACGCAATGGCCATGAGGTTGTGCCGTCTGGCCCGCTGGTGCCGCGCAATGACCCGACGCTGATGTTTGCAAACTCGGGCATGGTGCAGTTCAAGAACCTGTTTACCGGGGTAGAGCGCCGCGACTATCAGCGCGCGACAACGGCCCAGAAATGTGTGCGTGCAGGCGGCAAGCACAATGATCTTGATAACGTCGGTTATACCGCACGCCATCACACATTTTTCGAGATGTTAGGCAATTTTTCCTTTGGCGATTACTTTAAAGCTGATGCGATTGCCTTTGCCTGGGAGTTGTTGACCAAAGATTTTGGCATCGACAAAGACAAGCTGTTGGTCACGGTTTATCACACCGATGACGAGGCTGCCGCAATCTGGAAGAAGGTGGCGGGGCTGTCGGATGACCGGATTATTCGCATCCCGACCGATGATAATTTCTGGCGGATGGGGCCGACGGGGCCTTGTGGTCCGTGCACCGAGATATTTTATGACCACGGCGAGAGCATCTGGGGCGGGCCTCCGGGGTCTGCCGAGGAGGATGGGGATCGCTTTATCGAGATATGGAACCTTGTTTTCATGCAAAACGAGCAGTTCGAGGATGGCTCGATGCGCGCGCTGGATATGCAGTCGATTGATACCGGCATGGGGCTGGAGCGGATCGGGGCGCTGTTGCAGGGCAAGCACGACAATTACGACACCGATTTGATGCGCGCCTTGATCGAGGCCTCGGCCCATGCATCGAGTGTTGATCCTGACGGACCGATGAACACCAGCCACCGCGTGATTGCCGACCATTTGCGCTCGACGTCGTTTTTGATTGCCGACGGTGTGATGCCATCCAATGACGGGCGCGGGTATGTGCTGCGCCGGATCATGCGCCGCGCGATGCGTCATGCGCATATGTTGGGCAACAAGGACCCGATGATGCACCGTTTGGTGCCCGAGCTGATCAAGCAAATGGGCGCGGCTTATCCGGAGCTGGTGCAGGGTAAGGCGTTGATTGAAGAGACGCTTTTGAACGAGGAAATCCGGTTCAAGCAGACCCTTGATCGCGGATTGAAGTTGTTGGACGATGAAGTCGGAAATTTGCCCCAGGGTGCGAACCTGCCCGGTGAGGCGGCGTTCAAACTGTATGATACTTATGGTTTCCCGCTTGATCTGACCCAGGATGCGCTGCGCGAAAAGGGGCGCGGCGTTGATACCGACGGGTTTGACACAGCCATGGCCGCGCAAAAGGCCAAGGCACGCGCGGCCTGGGCGGGCACCGGCGAGACGGCGGATGCGTCAGTGTGGTTTGATATTGCTGACAAACACGGCACCACCGACTTTCTGGGCTATGACACGACGGTAGCCGAGGGTCAGGTTTTGGCGCTGGTGATGCATGATGGCACATCGGTGGCCGCTGCGGGTGGCAAGGTCGAGATTGTGATGAACCAGACCCCGTTTTACGCGGAAGCGGGCGGGCAGGTGGGCGACGCGGGCCTGTTGCGCACCCAGACCGGTGACGCAAAGATCACCGATACCAAGAAGGTTGCGGGTGTCTATGTGCATGTGGCCGAAGTGACCAGGGGCGAGATCAAAACCGGGCAAGGGGCCGAGTTGAAGGTGGATGCCGCGCGGCGCGCACATATCGAGGCGAACCATTCGGTGACGCATCTGTTGAACGAAGCACTGCGTAACACTTTGGGTGACCATATTGCTCAGCGCGGATCGCTCAATGCGCCGGATCGTTTGCGGTTTGATTTCAGCCATAACAAGGGGTTGAGTGCGGCGGAATTGGCCAGCGTGCACGACGAGGTCAATGGGATGATCCGTCAGAACGGCAAGGTCGAGACCCGCGTGATGACGCCTGACGATGCCCGCGCACTGGGGGCGCAGGCATTGTTTGGAGAAAAGTATGGCGATGAGGTGCGCGTTGTCTCGATGGGTGAAAAACCCGGGTCCGGCAAAGGCACCGACGGCAAGACCTACAGTTTAGAGCTATGCGGTGGCACCCATGTGACCCGTTTGGGCGAGATTGGAGCGTTTGTCTTGCTGGGCGACAGTGCGTCGAGTGCGGGTGTGCGTCGGATCGAGGCGCTGACGGGCAAGGCGGCGCTGGATCATATGGCCGTGCAAAGCGGTCGGTTGGCGCAGATTGCGGGGCTGATGAAGGCACCTGCGGCGGATGTGGCCGAGCGCGTGAAAGCGCTGATGGATGAGCGCAAGGCGCTGGCCAACGAGGTGTCGCAATTGCGCCGCGATCTGGCGATGTCGGGCGGTGCAAAGGCCGCGGGAGCGGTGAAAATAATTGCGGGCGTGCCGTTTCAGGCGCAGGTTTTGCAAGGCGTGACGGGCAAGGATTTGCCCGCATTGATTGACGAGATGAAGGCGGCGATGGGCAGCGGTGCTGTTTTGTTGATTGCGGATGCGGGCGGCAAGGCTGCGGTGGCCACGGGTGTCACGGCCGATTTGACGGGTAAAGTGTCTGCGGTCGATATCTTGCGCGCGGCGGTGCCGGCCCTTGGTGGCAAGGGCGGCGGTGGTCGTGCAGATATGGCGCAAGGCGGAGGTGCCTCTGTAGAGAATGCCGCACAAGCCATTGCAGACGCAGAGACATTTCTGGAGACAAAAGCATGAGCGCCCTTTGGATAGCCCATGTCATGGTGACGGATGAGGCCGCATACGGCGAATATGCCAAGCGGGCGACTGTTGCGATTGCAGGTCATGGTGGCGTGTTTTTGGCACGTGGTGGCAAGTTTGAACAGCTGGAAGGCCCCGAGCGGCCGCGCAATGTGGTGGCCCGGTTCCCAAGCCTGCAAGCGGCACATGACTGTTATCATTCGGACGCCTATCAAGAGGCGTTGGGGTTTGCCAAAGGCGCAAGTCAGCGCGAGTTGAGCATTGTTGAGGAAATTGAGTAACGTTTTCGACCTTGCAAACAAAAAGGCCGGTGCACGCAAGTGAACCGGCCCTTATTATATGTTTGAGACCTAGTTTTCGCCAGCGCGCGAATGCCGCTTGCGCTCGTGCGGGTCGAGGTAGCGTTTGCGCAGCCGGATCGAGTTTGGCGTCACTTCCACCAGCTCGTCATCGTCGATATAGGCAATTGCCTGTTCCAGCGACATGGTGACGGGTGTTGTCAAACGCACCGCTTCGTCGGTGCCGGAGGCGCGCACGTTTGTAAGCTGCTTGCCCTTGAGAGGGTTCACGTCGAGGTCGTTTTCACGGCTGTGTTCGCCGATGATCATGCCCTCATAGACAGGGGCTTGCGCGCCGATGAACATCTTGCCGCGGTCTTCCAGCTTCCACAGTGCGAAGGACACCGACACGCCGGCCCCCATCGACACCAGAACGCCCTGACGACGCCCTTGAATTGGGCCTTTGTAAGGGGTGGTGCCGTGGAACAGGCGGTTCAGAACGCCGGAGCCGCGGGTGTCGGTCAGAAATTCGCCGTGATAGCCGATCAGGCCGCGCGACGGGACCAGCGCGATGATGCGGGTTTTGCCCGCACCTGCCGGTTTCATTTCCATCAAGTCGCCCTTGCGCGGGCCGGTCAGTTTTTCGACAACCGAGCCTGTGTATTCATCATCAACGTCGATAGTAACCTCTTCCACGGGCTCGTGGCGCACGCCGTCCACTTCGGTGAAAATCACCTGCGGGCGCGAGATCGACAGCTCGAACCCTTCGCGGCGCATGTTTTCGATCAAGACGCCCATCTGCAATTCGCCGCGGCCAGAGACCTCGAACGCATCGCCCGATGGCGTGTCCTTGATGCTGATCGCCACGTTGACTTCGCATTCTTTGGCCAGACGGTCACGGATCACGCGCGACTGCACCTTTTTGCCGTCTTTGCCGGCCAGCGGGCTGTCGTTGATGCCGAAGGTCACGGTGATGGTTGGCGGATCGATTGGCTGTGCAGGCAGCGGCACGTTGATGGACGGATCGCACAACGTGTCTGCAACTGTCGCCTTGGTCATGCCTGCAATGGTCACGATGTCGCCGGCTTCTGCAACGTCGATGGCCTGTTGGCCCAAGCCACGGAACGCGAGAATTTTGGAGACGCGGAATTGTTCGATTTTCTCGCCTGTGCGTGTCATCGATTTTATCGTGTCGCCTGCGCGCAATGTGCCTGCCTCAACGCGGCCGGTCAGGATGCGGCCGATGAACGGATCGGCCGAGAGTGTTGTCGCCAACATCTGGAACGGCTCATCGCGGCGCGATAGCTGTGCGGGAGGCGGGACATGCGAGACGATCATGTCGAACAATGCATCGAGGTTTTTGCGCGGACCGTCGAGTTCGACATCGCACCAGCCGGCGCGCCCCGAAGCGAACATGGTCGGGAAGTCGAGTTGGTCATCGTCCGCTTCAAGCGCTGCAAACAGGTCGAACACTTCGTTTACGGCATTGTCCGGGTCACCGTCGGCCTTGTCGACCTTGTTCACCACAACGATCGGGCGCAGGCCAAGAGCCAGGGCTTTGGAGGTCACGAATTTGGTTTGGGGCATCGCCCCTTCGGCGGCGTCGACCAACAGCACAACACCGTCAACCATCGACAGGATACGTTCAACTTCGCCGCCGAAATCGGCGTGGCCCGGCGTGTCGACGATATTGATGCGCACGCCTTTCCATTCCACAGAGGTGTTTTTGGCAAGAATGGTGATGCCACGCTCGCGCTCGATGTCGTTGCTGTCCATCGCCCGCTCTTGGGTGGCCTCGTTTTCACGGTAGACACCCGACTGCTTGAGAAGTTCGTCGACCAAGGTCGTTTTGCCGTGGTCAACGTGGGCGATAATAGCGACGTTACGGATTTCCATGTGCTTTGCTTTCTGCGGATTGGACGTGTCAAAGACACGGATTTAGCGCGCGGATAGCGCGGCATGGTGTGAAAGGGAAGTCTAAATGCGCCCGAAGCGATTGTAGCGAGGGGTCTTAATGCGTGGACGTGGCCGAAAAGAGATGGATCACGAGGATTCCGAGCAGAATCATGCCCATGCCGATGATTGCAGGCAGGTCCAGTTTTTGCCCGAAAACGCTATAGCCGATGAGTGCGATGAACACGATGCCAAGCCCTGACCAGATCGCATAGGCGATGCCCACGGGGATGATTTTCAGCGCCAGTGCCATCAGGTAGAACGAGGCCGCATAGGAGACCACGACGATCACGGAAGGCCAGAACCTGCTGAATTGTTCGCTGGCTTGCAGCGCGGTGGTGCCGATTGTCTCTGTAATGATGGCAAAGACGAGCATGATGTAATGCGTGGGCATGGCGCGCACTTTCTTTAGGTTGCGATGTAGCGGTCTCGGCGGTGGTTCACGGCGATGACCATATTGGTCACCACAGCACCTACCAGCGACCACGCGACAATCTGGAGCGGGAAAATAAACACAGCGACGCTGAAAATTACCAGATCCGCGCCCAGTTGAACATAGCCTGCCCGAAAACCGGTCCGGTCCTGGATCAAGAGCGCCAGAATGCCAAAGCCGCCCATCGAGCCGTTGTGCCGGAACAGGATGAGCAGGCCTGCGCCCACCAGGCTGCCGCTGATGATTGCACCCAAGCCAAGGTTGAATGTGCCGGGAGTCCAGCCGTAGGGCAGCAGCAATGTGACGAGCGAGAGCAGCGAGACCGACAACAGCGAGCGCAGGGTAAACATCGGTCCCATGCGGATCCATGCGAGGACGTAAAACGGGATGTTGATCAGGAAGAAGACCACCCCGAACGACCATCCCGACAGGTAGGAAATGATGACGGCCAAGCCTGCGGTTTGTCCCGTAAGCAGCCCCAGGTTGGTGAGCAGGTGAACGCTAAGGCCGCAAAAGAAGACCCCCATCGACAGTCCTTGCAGGTCTTCGACGAGCGTGTGTTTGGTCCGGGTCGTAGCGTCGGTCATAAGAAGTCCGGTTGTTTGTGGTGTGATGAAAAAAGGGGCTACCTATAGGCACCCCCTTTGGAAATATATCTTTGCGAGATTACATCGCGGCGTCGAGGTTGCCCGCGATTTTTTCCAAGAAACCAGTGGTGGTCAGCCATTGCTGATCGGGACCCACCAAAAGTGCGAGGTCTTTGGTCATAAAGCCGGATTCGACGGTATCGACGATGACTTTTTCCAATGTGTCCGCAAAACCCATCAGCTGCGCGTTGTCGTCGAGTTTGGCGCGGTGCTTGAGCCCACCGGTCCAAGCGAAGATCGACGCGATGGAGTTGGTGGAGGTGGCTTGACCGGCCTGATGTTGGCGGTAGTGCCGCGTGACGGTGCCATGGGCGGCTTCGGCCTCGACGATCTTGCCGTCTGGCGTCATCAACTGGCTGGTCATCAGGCCAAGCGAGCCGAACCCTTGGGCCACGGTGTCGGATTGCACGTCGCCGTCGTAGTTTTTGCAGGCCCAGACGAATTTGCCCGACCATTTCATCGCCGAGGCCACCATGTCGTCGATCAGCCGGTGTTCGTAATAGATGCCTGCCGCTTTGAATTTATCGGCGAATTCGGCATCGAAAACCTCTTGGAACAGGTCTTTGAAGCGACCATCGTAGGCTTTCAGGATGGTGTTTTTTGTCGACAGGTAGACCGGCCAGCCGATGTTGAGCCCGTAGTTGAACGAGGCGCGCGCGAAATCTTTGATGCTGTCGTCGAGGTTATACATGCCCATCGCCACACCCGCAGAGGGCGCGTCGAATACGGTTTTCTCGATCACGGTGCCATCGTCGCCTACGAATTTCATCGTCAGTTTGCCGGGGCCGGGCATCAGGAAATCGGTGGCTTTATACTGGTCGCCAAAGGCGTGGCGTCCGATGACGATCGGGCTGGTCCATCCGGGCACAAGGCGGGGCACGTTTTTGCAAATGATCGGCGCGCGGAACACGACACCGCCCAAGATATTGCGGATCGTGCCGTTGGGCGAGCGCCACATCTGCTTGAGGCCGAATTCCTCAACCCGCTGCTCGTCAGGGGTGATGGTCGCGCATTTGACGCCGACGCCGTATTTCTGGATCGCGTGGGCCGCATCAACGGTGATCTGGTCGTTGGTTTCGTCGCGGACCTCCATGGCGAGGTCGTAATATTTCAGGTCGATGTCGAGATAGGGCAGGATCAGTTTTTGCTTGATGAAATCCCAGATGATCCGCGTCATCTCGTCGCCGTCGAGTTCAACGACTGGGTTGGCTACCTTGATCTTGGACATCGGTCCCTCCGCGATATGTATGAATTTGGTCATGCAATAGCGCAGTTTAAGGATTGGTGAAAGAGGGGTTGTATACAGTTGTATGCGCGGCAGGTGGCGGGGTGGTAGGCCCGGCAGGACTTGAACCCGCAACCAAAGCGTTATGAGCGCTCTGCTCTAACCAGTTGAGCTACAGGCCCCCTGTCGCGGAGGGATAGCAGGCGCGGCTGTGTGGTCAAGACCTATTCATCAGTTGTGTGGCGCTGGTTTGGGGGGGGCGCAGCGGCTGGATGTGAAACCACGTCGGAAAGCTGCGTCTTTCTGGGGGTCTGGTTGTGCATTTCGTTGCGCCCCACGCGATGTTGGGCTAAGGGCTGACTAAATTTTCGCAGCCGGGGATGATCGCGATGACCAAGAAGAGCCTGACTTACGCCGATGCGGGTGTGGATATCGATGCGGGGAATACGTTGGTGGAGCGTATCAAGCCTGCGGCCAAGCGCACCACGCGGCCTGGTGTGATGGCGGGGCTTGGCGGGTTTGGGGCGCTGTTTGACTTGAAAGGCGCCGGATACAAGGACCCGATTTTGGTGGCGGCCACGGACGGCGTGGGCACCAAGCTGCGCATTGCGATTGACACCGGGCTGGTGGACGGTGTGGGCATTGATCTGGTGGCGATGTGCGTCAATGATCTGGTGTGTCAAGGTGCGGAGCCTTTGTTTTTCCTGGATTATTTTGCGACGGGTAAGTTGGAGCTGGATCAGGCGACACGGATTATCAACGGGATCGCAGAGGGCTGCGCGCTGTCGGGATGTGCCTTGATCGGGGGCGAGACCGCAGAGATGCCGGGCATGTATCCGGCAGGCGATTTCGACCTTGCGGGCTTTAGCGTGGGCGCGATGGAGCGCGGCGCGGAGCTGCCAGTTGATGTGCGCCAAGGCGATGTCTTGCTGGGGATCGCGTCCAACGGGGTGCATTCGAACGGCTATAGTCTTGTGCGCAAGATCGTCGCGCGGTCTGAGCTGGGCTGGGATGATCCGTCGCCATTTGCCGGCGGCACGCTGGGTGCCGCGCTTTTGGCGCCAACGACGCTTTATGTCAAAGGTGCGGTTGCCGCGATGCAAGCGGGCGCGTTGCACGGGCTGGCGCATATCACTGGCGGCGGGTTGACCGAAAATCTGCCGCGGGTTTTGCCTGCGGGGCTTGGCGCGCGGATCGATCTGGATGCGTGGCCGTTGTTGCCGGTGTTTCAATGGTTGGCCGCGCAGGGTGGCCTGGATCAGGCGGAGATGCTCAAAACATTCAACTGCGGCATTGGTATGGTCGCCATTGTGAGCCCTGAAAAGGTTGGTGTGGCATGGGCCGCATTCGCCAATGCGGGCCATGAGGTGTTCGAGATCGGGACGGTCAGTGATGATGAGGGCGTGCACTATACCGGAGCGCTGCTTGAATGAAGCGGGTCGCGGTGCTGATTTCGGGTGGCGGCTCGAATATGGTGTCGCTGGTTGACGATATGGTGGGTGACCATCCGTGTCGCCCGGTTCTGGTGCTGTCGAATGTGCCGGGTGCAGGTGGGTTGCAAAAGGCCAAGGCGCGCGGGATTGCCACGCAGGTGATTGATCACAAGCCGTTTGGCAAGGATCGTGGGGCGTTCGAGGCGGCGCTTCATGCTGCATTGGTAGATGCACAGCCCGATATCATTTGTCTGGCGGGGTTCATGCGGATTTTGTCGGCGGATTTCACGGCACGATGGGCGGGGCAGATGTTGAATATCCATCCCTCGCTATTGCCGAAATATCGCGGGCTGCACACCCATCAACGCGCGCTGGATGCGGGGGATCATCTGCATGGCTGCACGGTGCATGAGGTGACGTCCGAGTTGGATGGCGGGCCGGTTTTGGGGCGGGCCCATGTGGTGATCGAGGACGGTGACACGGCCGTGACATTGGCTGCGAAAGTTCTGCCCTTCGAGCACCTGCTTTACCCCGCTGTGTTGCGGCGGTATGCGGTTGGCGACCGGCGGATGGTGGCGCTTGGGACGTAATCCTTTCAATGGGGTGGCTTATCGCATATGAGGAACCAACTTTGAGGCTCAAGAGCAAGAACGCGGATCATTTATGAAGACCATCACCACGACCGACGCGCTGGCCGCGTTTTGTAGCCAAGCCGCCAAACGCGCCTATGTGACTGTTGATACAGAGTTTTTGCGAGAGCGGACGTATTATTCCAAGCTATGTTTGATCCAACTTGCCTATCAGGATGAGGCGGGAGAGGATTCCTGTCTGGTTGATCCGTTGGTGGAGGGATTGTCGCTTGCGCCGCTTTACGATCTGTTTGCGGATGCCGGTGTGGTCAAGGTGTTTCATGCCGCACGCCAAGACCTCGAGATTTTCTTTGTTGATGAGGGGATAATCCCCACGCCGCTGTTTGATACGCAGGTCGCGGCCATGGTTTGCGGTTTTGGCGAGCAGGTTGGCTATGAGACCTTGGTGCGCAAGATTTGCAAGGCGGATCTGGATAAATCATCGCGGTTTACCGATTGGTCACGCCGTCCGTTGACCGATGCGCAGGCGACATATGCGGTCGCAGATGTCACCCATTTGCGCGATATCTACGAGTATCTGTCGGCCCGGCTTGCGAAATCCGGCCGGAAAAAGTGGGTGTCCGAAGAGATGGCGGTTCTGAATGATCCGGCCACTTATCTGATGGATCCAGATGAAGCCTGGCGCCGGGTGAAAACCCGCACAAATTCGGGCCGGTTTTTGGCCATTGTGCGCGAATTGGCGCGGTTCCGGGAGACCTATGCCCGAGACCGCAATATTCCGCGCAGCCGTGTGTATAAAGATGATGCGCTGGTCGAGATTGCGTCGACAAAGCCGCAAAGCGAGCAGGATTTGGGGCGGTCGCGGCTTTTGCTGCGAGAGGCGCGCCGCGGCGATATTGCCGCAGGTATTCTGACCGCAATCAAGGCCGGAGTGGAGGCGCCAAACGAGAGCTTGCCCAAGCCCGATTTGAGCCGCGCCAAGTTGCAGGTGAACCCTGCTTTGGCGGATATGCTGCGGGTGTTGCTGAAAGCCATTTCGGAGAATGAATCGGTGGCGGCGAAATTGATTGCCTCCAGCGCCGATCTGGATGCGATCGCGGCGGGCGAACGCGATGTGCCGGCCTTGCGGGGCTGGCGCAAAGAGTTTTTTGGTGACGAAGCGCTGCGCTTGTGCGACGGCAAAATCGCACTTGCAGTTAAAGGACAAAAGGTTGTGACTGTTTCGCTTTAGCGCGAAACGCTGCGCGTGTTTGTGGCCGCTTGCACGCGGATGGTGCGAATATCCTGAAGCTCTGCAAACGAAAGTTGCCGCGCAACGGTGACCTGCCGCGCAAAGGCGCTTGTTGGGGCAGTGGCGCCGGAGGTGGTTTCAATCCGGAAGGCAAAGGTCAGGACGCCGTTTTCGCGACCAGCGGTGACCAATTGCGCATTGAACTGGCCTTGAGTGCTGGCGATGCCCGTTGCCCGCACGATGGCCCCGTTGGATGTGCGTTCCAAGACCAATGCGCTGACCGAAGCGATTGTGCCACGGCTGTCGACGACGCGGGTTTTGCGGTTTTCGGGTGTAAGAGGGCGCAAAGCACCGCTTGCCGTGACGGGGGTGGATTGCGAAGGACCAAACCAGTTGAGAGGGTTGATCCGGGATTGTGAGATTTGGGCACAACCGGTCGCTGTCAAAGTGGCAGCAAGTATCAGGGGCAGGGTCACACGCATCATTTTGGCCTTTCGACAAATCACTTGGTCTTGGGTAGCGGATCACGGGCCGCTTGAAAAGCATCCTCTGGACCTGCCGCCCATTCAGTCCTACATCGGACCCAAAGACAGGAGATATGTTGATGGCCAGCGCCGCATTTGAAGAAATCGTCGAGGATTTCGAATTTTTGGATAATTGGGAAGACCGCTATCGCCATGTGATCGACATGGGCAAGGCGATGGACCCGCTGGATGAGGCGCTGCGCGTGCCTGCGACCAAAGTGCAGGGCTGTGCGTCGCAGGTCTGGATGGTGCCAAAGGTGCAGGGCGGTGTGTTTTCGTTTCAGGGCGACAGTGACGCGATGATTGTGCGCGGTTTGGTGGCTGTCCTGGCGGCACTCTATAACGGTTTGACCATACCCGAGGTGCAGGCCGTAGATGCCCAAGCCGAATTGGGGCGGCTGGGATTGCACGAGCATCTGTCGTCACAGCGGTCCAATGGTGTCAGAGCGATGGTCGAGCGCATCAGGGTCTCGGCAGTTTAAAGATCGTTCAGAGCGGTTTGAAGGTCGCCGTAGCCTGTGAAGCGGTACTCGAACGCAAGGCCCAGACGCGCAGCACAGTGTTCGGCTTTTGCCAGCAGGGCGGGGTCGTCAGTTTGTGCTTGGTAGACCAATTTAGTGTAATTTCCGAAATACATATCCCGAAGTGCGGGATGTTTGCCCAAGCCTAGCGGCTCCCAGACAAAGGCGTCGAATTGGCGAACCAAAAAGTCTGTCAGGTAGAAGGCTGTCATTTCGTCACGGGCGGCAAAGATGTCATTGGTTTCAAAAAACGAATAGCAATGTGGCCCTTGGAGCATTTCAATCCCAAGGTCCCCGCACTTTTGCAGCAATTGCCCCCCTGTGCCGCAATCGGCGTAGACTACAAAAATTTTGTCGTAACCGGCGCGGTGTTTTGCGACGGCCTGCTCAATTGCGGGGATGATCCGGTCGGGGTGGTTGTGGTAGATTGCGGGCAGGCATTGCAGATCCAGGTGGTCGAGGCCGTTTGCGTCTTTGATGGCCAGAATTTCACGCGCCAAAGCACCGCAAGCCAGCAGCAAGACCTTGCCGCCTGTGTGGGCTGCAAAACCGGTGGTGGTCAGGGTGTTGTCAGAGGGCAGGTCGGTCATTTGCGCGGTTTCGCGGTAAACCGGACAAGCAAGGCCACCCCGAGCCCGACGGCAATCCAGCGCGGGTTTGCGGTTTCATTGCCCAAAAGCGCCCAGACGGTCAAAGCGGCCGCGCCAATGACGGCGGCGAGGATGGTGAACAGGCGGGACAGTGGCATGGGCGGGCTCCTTTGCTTCAAGATGGGGTGATTGCACGCAAAAGAAAAGGCCCCGCAGGGTGCTGCGGGGCCTTGGGTCATGAGATTTTCAAATTCTAGGCGTGTGCCGCCTGGTTATGTTTGCGCGCCATAAAGGTTTTTGCGGTTTCCACGGCCACGGCCGCATCACGGCAATAGGCGTCCGCACCAATGGCTTTGCCGAATTCCTCGTTCAGCGGCGCGCCACCGACAAGGACGATATAGTCTTCACGCATCCCTTTTTCGATCAATGTGTCGATCACAACTTTCATATAGGGCATGGTTGTTGTCAGCAGGGCGGACATGCCAAGGATATCGGGGCCTTCAGTCTCGATCGCTGCGAGGTAGCCTTCGACGGCGTTGTTGATGCCAAGGTCGACAACTTCAAAACCGGCCCCTTCCATCATCATGCCGACAAGGTTTTTGCCGATGTCGTGAATGTCGCCTTTGACGGTGCCAATGACCATTTTGCCGACGCGCGGTGCACCGGTTTCAGCCAGCAGCGGCTTGAGGATGGCCATGCCGCCCTTCATCGCGTTGGCAGCCAAAAGAACCTCTGGCACAAACAAGATACCGTCACGAAAATCGGCCCCGACGATTGTCATGCCGCCGACAAGCGCCTTTGTCAGCACGTCATAGGGCGCCCATTTGCGCGCGATCAGGATGTTCACCCCTTCCTCGATCTCTTCTTTCATGCCGTCGTAAAGATCGTCGAACATCTGCGCGACAAGATCATCGTCGTTGAGTTCGGAAAGGATGATGTCATCTTCGTCGGACATTGGGGGAAACTCCTTGGCGCGTGGTTGCGCGTTTGTTTTACCTGTAATGCGCTTGAATGGAAGATGGCACGCAACTATTCGCGACATTTGTGCAATCGTGACCGACCAATGCTTGCAGATGTTTATGTTTTGTTCCAGAGTGGCGGCATGTCGCGACTGGTTGATCAGAACAATGTGCAAATGCGGGGCCGCGGTGCGGCGTCGAATCCTGCGGTGCGCTTTGACCGGTTGTCGGCACAGCATGTAGACGACGGCTGGGACCGTGACGAGGAACTGCCGGTTTTGCGCACCCAAGTGAGCCTCGAGGTGCCGCGTCGGGTGATATCGAAGAACACCTCGCCGGATTTGTCGTTTGACCGCTCGATCAACCCCTACCGCGGTTGTGAGCACGGCTGTATTTATTGTTTTGCACGTCCCTCACATGCCTATCTGGGCCTGTCGGCGGGATTGGATTTTGAGACCCGCTTGATTGCCCGTCCCGCTGCGCCCGCGATTTTGGAGAAAGAGCTGCGCAATCCGCGTTATAAGCCTGCGATGATTGCGATCGGGACCAATACCGATCCATATCAACCAATTGAAAAAGAACATCAAATCATGCGCGGGATTTTGCAAGTGCTGGCCCGGTTCAATCATCCGGTGGGGATTGTGACAAAAGGCACGATGATCGAGCGCGACATCGATATTCTGGCGCCGATGGCCGCCTTGGGCCTTGTGCGCGTTGGCATGTCGATCACCACGCTTGATAAAAAAACCTCGCGCGCGATGGAGCCGCGGGTGCCGTTGCCTGCCACAAGGTTGCGCACCATACGCAGACTGACGGATGCGGGTATACCTGTGCGGGTGATGGTGGCCCCTGTGGTGCCGGCGCTGACCGATCATGAGTTGGAGGCGATTTTGGCGGCAGCAGCACAAGCAGGGGCGGTTGCGGCTTCGTCGATTGTGTTGCGCTTGCCGCGCGAGGTGTCGGGATTATTCCAGGATTGGCTGGCAGAGGCGTTTGCGGACCGCGCCGCCCGCGTGATGGCCCGCGTGCGTGAATTGCATGGCGGGCAGGATTACGACCCTGACTTTGGCAAGCGCATGACGGGGCAGGGGAAATGGGCGGATTTGATGCGTCAGCGGTTTCAACTGGCGACAAGGCGGTTGGCGTTGGACCGCAAGCTGCCTGCGCTGCGGTCCGATTTGTTTTCTGTGCCACCGCAGCCGGGTGATCAGATGAGCCAGTTTTAGGGCGTGATCCTCAAGTGCGCGGTGCGCGGCGGCCACGGCGCGGGGCGGCCGCTGGGCCAGCGCCGTCGGTGCCGTCAGAGACGGAAGAGAACGCGCCCATGGCCGACGTGATGTCGTCAAGGGACGGGCGGGGGCCAACTTCGCTATTTTCCAAGGCCGCGCGCATGGCTTTGAGGTGTTCGGGCATTGTGCCACAGCAGCCGCCGATGATGGTGGCGCCTGCGTTGCGGGCCAGAACCGCGTAGTCGCCCATCAGGGCTGGCGTGCCATCGTAATGGATGTGCCCGTCGTGGTATTTCGGGATGCCTGCGTTGCCTTTGGCGATCAGCATTGAAGTCTGATCGACCTCCGACATCGCGAGGATGGTGCGCAACAGGTCAGAGGCACCAACGCCGCAGTTTGCGCCGTAGCCAATGGGCTGATGCGCCAGTTTGCCGATCATTTTGGTCATGTCTTTCGAGGTCAGCCCCATCATGGTGCGCCCTGCGGTGTCAAAGCTCATGGTGCCGCACCAGTCCATGCCTGCCAGCGCAAAGGCTTCGGCGGCGGCGGCGAATTCTTCGGGGGCCGAGATGGTTTCGACCCAGAGAACATCCGCGCCGCCCGCTTTGAGGCCTTCGGCTTGCGCGTGAAACATCTCGACGGCGATCTGGTGGGTCAGGGTGCCCATCGGGGCCATGATTTCGCCCGTGGGACCAACCGAGCCTGCAACGATCACAGGGCGGCCTGCGGCGTCTGCTACGTCGCGACCGATGGCAGCACCGATGCGGTTTAATTCATGCACCTGATCGACCGCATTGTGCAGCTTGAGGCGCGAGGCATTGCCGCCAAAGGTATTGGTCAGAAAGATATCGGAGCCTGCGTCAACAGCCCCTTGGTAGAGTTTGCGGATGTTGTCGGGCTGTTGCACGTTCCACATTTCGGGGGCCTCGCCGGCCTCTAGCCCCATGTTGAACAGGTTTGTGCCCGTTGCGCCGTCGGCCAGCAGCCAGTCGCGGGTTTGCAGAAGCTTGCGCAATGGGTTTGTCATGGTGGGCGTCCTTATGTGGGGTTGGCTGCTTTTCGCATGGGCACAGGTGGCCTGCAATGCAAATGCAGGATGGGGATATGCAAAAAGGCGCGCCGTTCGGGCACGCCTTTTCGGCCTTGGCGTGCAATCGGGTCTAGATTTCGCTCAACAACTGGCTTTTGGCCTCTGACATGCAGCTGGCCATTTTGGCGCGGATTGTGGCCTCGTCTGCCTTGTCGCCCAGATCACCGGATACTTTGCGATAGACATCCTCGTGGCCGGCTTCTTCAAAGTCGGATTTGACCACTTCGGTGGCATATGCGGCGGCAGCGTCGCCGGACTTGCCCAACAGGTCAGCGGCCCAGAGGCCCAAAAGTTTGTTTGCACGCGCTTCGGCCTTGAATTGCATTTCTGCATCATGGGCGAATTTGCTTTCAAATGCGTTTTCGCGGTCTTTGAATGTGTTCATTTTCTGGGTCCCTTGGGCAATTGCGTCGTTGTGCATAAGATATGGCTGTCCTTTGGCTTGCTCGCAAGGGGTGGTTGTCGTATCAGGCCCATAAGACGCGCCCCAGGGGTTGGGGCCTGCGCATCAGCGAGGTTATCATGGCACGCCGCAAGTTGGTCTATGAAGGCAAGGCGAAAATCCTGTATGAGGGCCCCGAGCCGGGCACTTTGGTGCAGTATTTCAAGGATGACGCCACTGCGTTTAACGCCGAGAAAAAGGCTGTTATTGAAGGCAAGGGCGTGTTGAACAACCGCTTGAGCGAGTTTTTCATGACAGGGTTGTCGGCGATTGGTATTCCGACACATTTTATCAAGCGGCTGAACATGCGCGAGCAGTTGATCCGTCAGGTTGAAATCGTGCCGCTGGAAGTGATCGTGCGCAATTTTGCCGCGGGCACGATGGCCAAGCGGTTGGGCATGGAAGAAGGCACCGCCTTGCCGCGTCCGATTGTCGAGTTTTCCTATAAGGACGACGCGCTAGGGGATCCTTTGGTGCCGGAAGAATATATCATCGCATTCGGTTGGGCCTCGCAGCAGGAAATGGACGATATTGTCAGCCTTGCGCTGCGGGTCAACGACTGGATGTCGGGCGTGATGTTCGGTGTCGGGATCAAGCTGATCGATTTCAAAATCGAGGTCGGTCGCGTGTATGACAACGAGTTTCCGCGCTTGATTCTGGCCGACGAGATTAGCCCCGACAGCTGTCGTTTGTGGGATATCGAGACCGGTCGCAAGCTGGACAAGGATGTGTTCCGCCGCGATCTGGGGAACCTGACGGATGCCTATACCGAAGTGGCAAAACGCTTGGGCGTGTTGCCCTCGAACGTGACCCATACGCCAACCAAGCCTACGCTGATTAACTAAAGGATATCAAGACGATGAAAGCCCGTGTTCATGTGATGTTGAAAGCCGGTGTTCTGGACCCGCAAGGGGCGGCTGTCCAGCACGCGCTCGGCTCGCTTGGCTTTGAGGGCGTGCAGGGTGTGCGTCAGGGCAAGGTCATCGAGTTGGATCTGGCGGAGGGCACCACCCAAGCCACGATTGGCGAGATGTGCGAAAAGCTGCTCGCGAATACGGTGATCGAGAGCTACAAGATCGAGGTGTTGTAATGCGCGCGGCGGTTATTGTTTTTCCGGGCTCCAACTGTGACCGCGATATGGCAGTTGCGTTAAAGGCGGCCGGTGCGGACGTGCAGATGGTGTGGCACAAGGACGCCGACTTGCCGCAGGGGTTGGATCTGGTGGCGATCCCGGGCGGGTTTTCCTTTGGTGACTATCTGCGCTGTGGCGCGATTGCGGCCCGCTCGCCGATTTGCAAAGCTGTTATTGGTCATGTCGAACGCGGCGGTTATGCGCTTGGGGTGTGTAACGGGTTTCAGGTTTTGACCGAAACCGGCCTGTTGCCCGGCGCCTTGATGCGCAATGCGGGGCTGAAGTTTATTTGCAAGACTGTCGCGCTGAAAGTTGAAACGACGGCCAGTGCGTTCACCAATACCTATCAGGCTGGCGAGATTGTGCAGTATCCGGTGGCGCATCACGACGGGAATTATACCACTGACGCCGAGACATTGGCGACGTTGCTGGGTGATGACCGTGTTGCGTTTACATATCAGAATAATCCCAATGGCTCGATTGCCGATATTGCCGGTGTCTTGTCCGAGAATCGCCGCGTGCTTGGCATGATGCCGCACCCAGAGAGAGCGGTTGATGCGGGTCACGGTGCCACCGACGGACAGGCGCTTTTCCGCGGATTGCTGGGTGAGTTGACCGCTGCGTGACTTGCGCCGCTTGTGAGGCTGCGGGCCACGGCGTAAAGTAGTCTGATGAGAAACCCGTCAATCCGTTCCAAGCGCCGCGAGCAATCGCGCTGGTATCTTCGGGTCGCCGTGACGGTTGTCTGTGCCCTGGCGGTTGTCAGTATCTATGTCACCAACCAGTTGCTGACCGAGCGCTTTACCGAGACCACCCGCAACAGATCCGAGCTGCGATTGACGCTTTATGTCGCCAACTTGATGAGTGAGTTGCAGCGTAATTCGATTGTGCCGCAGCTGTTGGCAAGAGACCCGCAATTGATTGCGGCGCTTGATTATAAAGATTATTCACTGTCAACCGCGCGGCTGTTGTCATTTGTCGACGAAATCGGTGCCGCCTCTTTGATGTTGCTCGATAGCGACGGGCGCACGGTGGCCGCGACGGACCGCAACCGTTTGGGCGAGTTGCACAAGACCTCGCCCTACTTCATCAATGCGCTGCGCAGCAACACCACGATCTTCACCACGATTCAATTGGAAAACGGGGCATATTCCTTTGTGTATTCGCGCCGGGTCGAGGTCGCGGGAAGCACGGCGGGTGTGCTGGCGGTCGAGGTGGATTTGCAGAAACTGGAAAGCGGTTGGGCGGGGGTGTCTGACGCGGTTTTTGTGGCCGACAGCGAGGGCACGATCGTGATGTCGACCGAGCCGCGGTGGCGCGGGCTGGACGAGCGTTCGGCGCTGGACATTCAATCGGCGCCATCGGCCATCGAACGCGCGGTGCGCGCCACCCAAGACTGGGCCGCATTGCCGATTGATGCCTATTTGCGCGGCGAGGCCGTGTTGCGCCGCGAGGCCCGCGTGCCGTTTCAGGGCTGGCGCATGGTCAGCTACACGACCTACGCTTCTGTCCGGCAGCGGGTGAACGGCATTTTGGCGCTGGAGGTGATGGGCTTTGCGATCCTTTTGGCGCTGATGTTCTGGCTGTGGTCACGCAGGGCGGCGTCGCGGATTGTGCTGGTGCAGCGCGAGTCAGCCGAACTTCGCGCATTGAACATCCGTTTGCAGCGGGAAATCGCCGAACGTCAGAAGGTTGAAAAGACCCTGCAAGTGGCCGAACAGACCTTGGCCCAATCGTCGAAACTGGCCGCGTTGGGCGAGATGTCGGCGGCGGTCAGCCACGAGTTGAACCAGCCCCTCGCTGCGATGAAAACCTATCTGGCAGGTGCGAGGTTGTTGTTGCAAAGAAAACGCCCCGAAGAGGCGCTGTCATCGTTCCAGCGCATTGATGATCTGATCGAGCGCATGGGCGCGATTACCAAGCAGTTGAAGTCCTATGCCCGCAAGGGCGCGGATGCATTTTCGCCCATAGATGCAAGGGCTGCGGTGTCATCTGCCTTGTCGATGATGGAGCCGCAACTCAAGACCCGCGACATCACGATTACCCGCACGTTGCCCGAAGACGAGGTGATGGTTTTGGGCGACCGGATGCGGCTGGAGCAGGTGATTATCAACCTGCTGCGCAATGCGCTTGATGCCACAAAAGGCATCCGCGATCCGTCCATCGAGATCATTCTGGCCACCGGCGAGACGGTGAGTTTGACGGTGCGCGACAATGGCCACGGGATAGATGATTTGGACGAGTTGTTCGAGCCGTTTTACACCACCAAGCAGCCCGGTGACGGTGTGGGCTTGGGGCTTGCTATTTCGTCGGGGATCGTCAACGACCTTGGGGGCAGGCTCACGGCGCGAAATGCGGCAGGCGGGGGGGCTGTATTTGAAGTGCAACTGCCTATCTTGAGTGTCGAGACCGAAGCGGCGGAATGAGGATATCATCGATGAGCAAGGCCATGAAAATCGCGATTGTAGATGACGAAAAAGATATGCGGCAGTCGATCAGCCAGTGGCTGGCCTTGTCGGGCTTTGACACCGAAACATTTGCCAGTGCCGAAGATGCGCTCAAGGGGCTTAGCACCAATTACCCCGGTATCGTGGTGTCGGATATCAAGATGCCGGGCATGGACGGGATGCAGTTTTTGCGAAAGCTCAAGGGCTTGGACAGCTCGTTGCCGGTGATTATGATCACCGGCCATGGCGATGTGACGATGGCGGTGGAGGCGATGCGGATTGGCGCGTTTGATTTTCTGGAAAAGCCGTTCAATCCGGACCGCATGACCGAGTTGGCCAAGAAGGCGACCCAAGCCCGCCGGTTGACGCTTGATAACCGCGCGTTACGCCGTGAATTGTCCGATGGCACCGCCTTGATCAAGAAATTGATCGGCAATTCGCCTGCGATGGAGCGGTTGAAAGAAGATATTCTGGATTTGGGGCAGGCCGATGGCCATGTGCTGATCGAAGGCGAGACGGGCACGGGCAAGACCCTTGTGGCGCACGCGCTACATGCGGTTGGTGCGCGCGCGACAAAGAAATTTGTGCTGGTCAGTTGTGCCGCGTTTGACGAGGACAGTCTGGGGCGCCGCATTTTTGGCCCGGCGCAAGACGACGAGCCGATACCCGCGATTGAAGAGGCCCGCGGTGGCACGCTTGTGCTGGAGGATGTCGAGGCGCTAAGCCATGCGTTGCAGGCCCGTTTATTGACAGCGATCAATGAGCAGGGCACGCCAGCCGAGACCCGCATCGTGGCGATTTGCAATCTGCAAGAGCAGGACAAGACCTGTGAAAGCGTGCTGCGCCCTGATCTGTTTTACCGCCTTGCCGCACTGCGCATCACGGTCCCGCCGCTGCGCACCCGTGGCGAGGATATCCTGACGCTGTTCACCCGGTTGTCCGAGCAGTTTTCAGAAGAATACGGCTGTGATGCGCCCGTTGTGTCGGCGCAGGAGGCGGCGCAATTGTTGCAAGCGCCGTGGCCCGGCAATGTGCGCCAGTTGATCAATGTGGCCGAGCGCGCGGTTTTGCAAAACCGGCGTGGCACGGGGTCGATTGCCTCGCTTTTGATGGCCGATAGCGATGACATCAAGCCCGCGATGACGACCGAGGGCAAGCCGCTGAAGGAATTTGTGGAAGCTTTCGAGCGGATGCTGATCGACAATACCATGCGCCGTCACAAGGGCAGCATTGTCGCGGTCATGGAAGAGTTATGCCTGCCGCGCCGCACATTGAACGAGAAAATGGCGAAATATACCCTGCATCGGTCGGATTATCTGTAAAATCGGTCAAGGACGCACGCAGCTACTTGTCTATTGGGCATATTCCCCCTTATGTAGGAGGCACGGGTGTCCATGCGTTGGTGCGTGGTGTCGTCCGGTTTGAATTCTCTGCTTTATCTGGATGACAGGATTTTCCTGCCGGTGAAGTAGCTGATTTGGTCCTAAAACGGCCAGAGGAACGCCCCAGGTCGCGTGAAATTTCAATGCGCCGGGTCATGAACGGACTTCAGCAATGGGGTCGGAGTAGCAACGCGATGCAAAGCGCGCACAATATAGGCAATGACGCAGAGGCCCTGAGGGACCTGACGTTTGCCCGTGCCGAGATCGCCAATTTAGAAATCGCCAATCGATGTGCCGCCCCTCCGGGGAGGGATGCGCTTGCGCGAGTGAACGGATACAATGCCAAAGAAAATGTTAATCGATGCCACACACGCGGAAGAAACCCGCGTTGTTGTGGTCGACGGGAACAAAGTCGAAGAGTTTGATTTTGAGAGCCAGTTCAAGCGACAGCTTGCTGGGAATATATACCTTGCGAAAGTGACACGGGTCGAGCCGTCGCTACAGGCCGCTTTTGTGGACTATGGTGGAAACCGCCACGGGTTCCTGGCGTTCTCGGAAATTCACCCTGATTATTACCAGATCCCGGTGGCGGATCGTGAAGCCTTGTTGGCCGAGGAAAAGGCCTATGCCGAGAGCCTGAAGGCCGAGGACGAGGATGAAGACAAGCCAAAGCGCCGCCGCACGCGGTCGCGCAGCCGCGTAAAAGCGTCTGATGTCGAGGGCGAAGATGCGATTGCAACGGGTGAAGTTGATGGCATGGAAACCATTGATTTGAACGACGACGATGAAGAGGGGTCGTCGCCAATGACGATGGTGGCCGAGACCCCCGTCGAGACGCCAGCCGCTGATGACGACGATGCGGATGAAGATGATGCGGAGGCGGTATCTGCCGCCGAGAAAGACGACGAGATCGAAAGTGTCGCCGAAGAGGATGATACTGACGAGGTGCGCCCTGTGCGCAAGCCACGTCCGAAGCGCTATAAAATCCAAGAAGTCGTCAAGGTGCGCCAGATCCTGTTGATTCAGGTTGTCAAAGAAGAGCGCGGTAATAAGGGTGCGGCGCTGACCACATATCTTTCGCTGGCCGGGCGCTATTGTGTCTTGATGCCAAACACCGCACGCGGTGGCGGCATCAGCCGCAAGATTACCAATGCCGTTGACCGTAAAAAGTTGAAAGACATCGCCAATGACATGACGGTGCCCGAGGGTGCCGGTCTGATTATCCGCACGGCTGGATCGCAGCGCACCAAGGCCGAGATCAAGCGCGATTACGAATATCTACAGCGGATGTGGGAACAAATCCGTGCGTTGACGTTGAAGTCGATTGCCCCTGCGAAGATTTATGAAGAGGGCGATTTGATCAAACGGTCGATCCGCGATCTTTATAACAAGGATATCGACGAAGTGATTGTCGCAGGCGAGGGCGGATACCGCACGGCCAAAGACTTTATGAAGATGATCATGCCGTCGCACGCCAAAAACGTGAAATTCTATACCGAGCAACTGCCGCTTTATGCGCGGTTCCAGGTTGAGGGCTATCTGGCGGGGATGTTCAACCCGACGGTGCAACTGCCCTCTGGCGGCTATATCGTGATCGGGATCACCGAGGCGCTGGTGGCGATCGATGTGAACTCCGGTCGCGCGACCAAGGAAGGCTCGATCGAGCAGACTGCGACCAAGACCAACCTGGAGGCTGCCGATGAGGTGGCCCGTCAATTGCGCCTGCGCGATCTGGCGGGTTTGATTGTGATCGATTTTATCGACATGGACGAGCGCCGCAATAACATCGCGGTTGAAAAGCGCATGAAAGACAAGCTCAAGACGGACCGTGCGCGCATTCAGGTCGGGCGTATTTCGGGCTTTGGCTTGATGGAAATGTCGCGTCAGCGGCTGCGTCCTGGGATGCTTGAGGCCACGACACAGATGTGTAGCCATTGTCATGGCACGGGTCTGCTGCGCTCTGACGATAACGTGGCCTTGTCGATCCTGCGCGCCTTGGAAGAAGAGGGCGTGCGCGGCCGGTCCAAAGAGGTTCTGGTGCGCGCACCTATCTCGATTGCCAATTTCCTGATGAACGGCAAGCGCGAGCATATCGGCGACATCGAGGCCCGCTATGGCATGTCGGTGCGCATTGAGTGTGACACGACGCTTGTGTCGCCTGATTTTGCGATCGAGAAGTTCAAGACGGCGACCCGAGTTGTCCCTGATGCGGCCCCGATTGTGACCAGCACCATCATGATGGACGACGACGATGACGATATCGTTGAAGAGACACCAGATGAGGAAGAAACAGTGCCACAGGCCGGGACTGCGGTTGCAGCCGAGACGGCGGATGGCGAGGAACGCCCCAAGAAGAAGCGTCGGCGTCGCAGGCGTCGTCGGGGCGGTGCCGGTAATGGTGAAGGCAACGGCGACGGTCAGCAGGCAGAGGGCGATGACGATGCAGACGCCGAAACCCAGCAGGCTGATGCCGAGGGCGCCGTTGACGCGGCCCCGCAAAGTGCGCAAGAGGCCCCCGCCGAGAAGCCCAAGCGGACCCGTTCGCGCAGTCGCAAGAAAGTAGAAGAGCCAGCAGAGGCCGCGCCCGAAGGTGACGCCGAGGTTGCGCCTGCTGCCGATGCGGCACCCGTGGATGCGGAAAAGCCAAAGAAGCGCACGCGCAGCCGCAAAAAGGTCGAGCCCGCGGTTGCGGCGGAGCCAGCAGAGGTTGCTGCCGATGCCGTTGTGCAAGACAAGCCCAAGCCCAAGCCCAAGCCCAAGCGCAAGAGCCGCGCAAAGCCCAAGGACGTTGCCAACGAGGCGGATGCGGCGGTCGAGGTTGTAGCCGAGGCCGTGACACCCGCGCCAGCGCCGGAGGCGAAGTCTGTTGATCCTGCGCCAGCGCCGATTGTGGTGGAGCAAGTGAATGCGCCTGTGGCGACACCTGAGGCGGTTGAGCCCGAGGAAAGTGACAAGCCGAAACGAAAAGGTTGGTGGTCGTTGGGCCGCTAAGCACATCAGGGCCGCATCTTCGGGTGCGGCCTTTTTTGCAGATGCTACCCTTTGCGTATGACGTAGATTTGGTGCGCGCCTGCATCGGTCATATCGACCAGAGTATGCCCTGCTTGGGCGCAGAAATGCGGCATGTCGATGACCGCGGCCGGATCGTCGGCCGCAACATGCAATGTATCGCCCACAGCCAAGCCAGCGAGCCGCTTGCGCGCCTTGAGAACCGGGAGCGGGCACAGCAGCCCGAGTGCGTCGAGTTCATGTTTCATGGCATATCGCTAGCGCAGATATTTGCGCAGGTAAACACGGCTGTGGTGATCCGCCGCAGGGTTGCGGCGTTATATTTAGGAATAAACTGCGGTCAGGAACATTGGGCGGAGGGCTTATTTTTGCCAAAAATATTCGCTAGGGTTTAGCGGTAAGAATAGCGGGCGCCTGATGCGACAGATCAAGACAGAAAATGTGGTGCGGACCCGCCGGGTGTTTTACATTCCGGGCTACGATCCTGTTCATCCGCGCCGCTACCGCGAGCTGTATCGCACCGAAAGCGCGGCACAGGCAAAGGTGAGCGGCTATCAGATCGGTCAGACGCCCAAACAGAGCAAGGGTCTGTATGGCTGGCACGTCGAGGCCAGCATTGACGGCGTGGCTGTCAGGGCGGATGTCGAGGTGCTTTTGTGGTCCGATATCGTGCGCGACAGCATGGCAAGTTCGGTGCCGGCCACCTATCTGCAACTGCTGCGCACGGCTTGGATCTATATCACGACCGGCGCGCTTGGCCGATTGATGCGGTTGCGCAAGGGCCCGGTGATTGCAGCGCTTTATCCCGTTGGCATGTTGCTGGTGCAACTTTTGATAGCGATTGCAGCACCCGTTGTTTTGCTATGGGCAGGGCGCATTTTGGCGGGTGGTTTTGGGGCTGTGATCGGGGCGGGTATCGGGTTGGTCGGTATGGGTCTGATCTTGAGATGGTTCAAAAAGAAAGACGGCAAGTTCTTTGCCTATTATTTGATGCATGATTATGCGTTTTCCGCCCGTTGGCGCGGTGCGAACCCTGCCGCGCTAGAAACCCGCATGGCCGGGTTTGCTGACATTATTGCCGGCGCGATGATGACGGATGTGGATGAGGTTCTTGTGGTTGGTCATTCGTCGGGCGCACATTTGGCGGTGTCGATACTGGCGGATTTGTCGCGTGCGGGCAGGGTGCCAGCGGATGGCCCTGCACTGGGATTTTTGTCGTTGGGGCAAGTCGTGCCGATGATGTCCTTTTTACCCGATGCCTACCGCTTGCGCGCGGATCTTGCGGATTTGAGCGCGCAAGACGCGATTGCTTGGGTGGATGTCACCGCACCCGGCGACGGCTGCGCCTTTGCGCTGTGTGATCCGGTCGCAGTCTCTGGCGTCGGGACGGCGGGTAGCAAATGGCCCTTGGTGATTTCTGCAGCCTTTACCCAGTCCCTGGCACCCGAGACCTGGAAGGCGCTGCGCTGGCGGTTTTTCCGGCTGCACTTTCAGTATCTTTGTGCCTTTGATCGCCCCAAGGATTATGACTATTTTCAGATCACCGCGGGGCCGATGACGTTGGCGGACCGGTTTGCGGGCAGGGTGGCGTCGACGTCGCGGATCGTCACGCCGACCTCAAAATATACGAGTGTGGCACCATGATGCCGCCCAAGCCGCCATCGCGGCCCGAAAAGGTGTCATTGCTGCGGTATGTGCGGCTGTTTCGTCAGGACATTTTGTCGGCGCAACCTGCCAAGCTGTATCGCGCATGGATGGCAGAGTTTCGGACCCCGTTTTTTCGCAGCTATTTGATCAATGATCCGACGTTGATCAAAAGGGTTTTGAATGAAAGACCGGGTGATTTCCCCAAGTCCGACCGGATTGGTGCGGGGCTGCGTCCATTGCTTGGCGAGAGCGTATTTCTGACCAATGGTGCGGTTTGGAAGCGACAGCGGCGCATTATCGACCCATCATTCGAGGGCGGCCGTTCGCGCGACACCTTTCCTGCGATGTGGGCCGCGGGCGAGGCATCGGTGGCGCGTTTGACCGCATTGGCGGATGGGTCGCCGCGCGAAATTGAAGCCGAGACCAGCCATGCGGCGGCTGATGTGATTTTCCGGACCTTGTTTTCGATCCCGATCGAGGATGACATCGCAAGTCGCGTCTTTGACGAATTTCGCAACTATCAGCGCAGCCAGCCGATTTTGAACCTTGCCGCTTTTGTCAAAGGGCCCAAATGGATGCCGCGGTTTTTCAGATCCCAAACCAGGCAGACGGCGAAGGCAATTCGCGGGCTTATCACGGATTTGACGACGGCGCGTTTGGCGCAGATCAAATCTGGGGCAGCACCCGATGATTTGGCGACAAAAATCATGACAACGGCCGAACCTGAGACCGGCGAGACCTTTAGTGTTGATGAAATGGTTGATCAGGTTGCGATTTTCTTTCTTGCGGGCCACGAGACCAGTGCATCGGCGCTGGCGTGGACGTTGTATTTGATGGCGCTCTATCCCGAGTGGCAGGAAAAGGTTGCCGCAGAGGCGAATGGTTTGACGCAGGACTTTGGGGCGGTGTCAAAATTGCGCGTCGCCCGAGATGTTTTCCGCGAAAGCCTTAGGTTGTATCCGCCGGTGCCGATGATGGTGCGCGAAACCACTGTCCCCGAGACATTCCGCAAACGTGAGGTGCCGATTGGTGCACAGGTGGTTTTATCGCCATGGCACCTGCACCGGCATGAACGGTTGTGGGACAATCCCGACGGCTTTGATCCGACCCGTTGGGCGACGCCAGTTGGCAAGACGAGTGCGAGAGAGGCCTATATGCCGTTTTCGGCGGGGCCGCGTGTTTGCACTGGCGCGGGGTTTGCGATGATCGAAGGCGTCTTGTTGCTGGCGCTGCTGGTGCGCGCATTCCGGTTTGAAATTGTGGCAGATCAGACACCCGAACCGGTTGCCCATTTGACGGTGCGATCAAAGGACGGAATCTGGCTGCGATTCGTGCCGAGGGAAAACTGATTGTTTCGGATTGGGCAATGAAGCCGCGTGGCGTGCCTGATAGTGGCGCCACCGCGATACAGTAAAAATGCCGTGCCTTCAGTTTGTCATAATTGAATTGTGTATATTCGCGCTTTAATTCAGTGCGTTAGGGCAAGTATGCTGCTCTGTTGGACAGCATCACGGGCTTTGCGTGCTGCAATATGTCCAAAATGTGGTATCCAGGTCATGGGTGGGGGCCGCAGTCAGTGGATACGGCCATGCAATTTGTGAAATTTGAACGAGCGAGAAATGCAGCAACCGGGCTATGGCAGTCGTTGGTTGGTTTGCGCGACGCTGATCGCGGGTTTGACCCGTATGAGCGGACACCTGTGAACCGCAGTGATTTGTCCCAGACTGGCACGCCTGACTATCGCGGTGAAGACCGGCAGAGCTATTCTTCGGGTGAAGCCAGCGAGCATCAGGCTCTTGGGACGTTGCGCAATATTTTATATCCGCCGGATCACGCCTGATCCTGAAGCGATTTCAGCACAAATAACCGGATCGCAGACGCGAGACCGACGTCGCCGCGCGCAGTGTCGATTTGTGCTGCAAGCCCGTTGATTGTTTGATCCCGCGCCGCAGCAATGTCGCGGAACGCCTGCCAAAACGGCTCTTCCAATGAGACGCTGGTGCGGTGTCCGCGCAATGTAAGCGACCGTTTCACGGGGCGCTGGATCATTCGTCTTCAAATTTCAATTGCGAGAGCCGCGCGCTTGTTTTTGCGATGTTTGCGGCCTCTAGAACCCGCTCGGCCTTGGTGCGTCCAAAACGCACGGCGTTTTCATCGGCACTGGCTTTTTCTTCGGCGCGCAATTTCACTTTGCGCGCCTTATTGAGGTTGGTGATGCTCATTTCGGGCCGATCATGTCTTCTGGGCGCACGACCTTGTCAAATGTTGCCTCATCGACAAATCCCAGCGCGATGGCTTCCTGCTTGAGGGTTGTGCCGTTTTTATGCGCGGTTTTGGCCACGGTTGTTGCGTTGTCATAGCCGATTGTGGGTGCAAGAGCAGTCACAAGCATCAGGCTTTCACGCATCAGTTTTTCGATCCGCGTCCGGTCGGCGCGAATACCGACGACGCAATTGTCCGTGAACGCGACCGCGCTGTCGCCCAAAAGTTGCATGGATTGCAAGACGTTATAGGCCATCATTGGCTTCATCACGTTCAGCTCAAAATGCCCTTGGCTACCTGCAAACCCAACGGCGGCATCATTGCCCATGATATGCGCGCAGACTTGGGTGATCGCCTCGACCTGTGTCGGGTTGACTTTGCCCGGCATGATCGACGAGCCCGGCTCGTTTTCGGGCAACATCAATTCGCCCAGACCGCAGCGCGGCCCGGAGCCCAAAAAGCGGATATCGCAGGCGATTTTGTAGATACTGACGGCGCAGGTCTTGATCGCGCCGGACATTTCGACCAGCGCGTCATGTGCGGCCAAGGCTTCAAATTTATTGGGGGCGGTCACAAACGGCAGGCCGGTGATATCGGCCATATGGGCGGCCACGGTTTCGCCCCAGCCGTGCGGCGTGTTCAGCCCTGTGCCAACGGCCGTGCCGCCTTGTGCCAGCTCGTAAATGGCGGGCAATGCGGCCTTGATGCGCCGGATGCCCATGGCCACTTGATGCACATAGCCGGAAAATTCCTGACCCAGCGTGAGCGGCGTTGCATCCATGGTGTGGGTGCGGCCGATTTTGATGATATCATCAAATTCTTCTTGTTTCGCCAGCAAGGCGGCATGCAGTTTTTCAAGCCCCGGGATCAGCACGTTATGGGCGGTGGTCGCGATTGCGATGTGCATTGCTGTGGGAAACGTATCGTTTGACGATTGGCCCATGTTGCAGTGATCATTGGGATGCACAGGGGTTTTTGATCCGATCGTGCCGCCCATCATTTCAATCGCGCGGTTCGAGATGACTTCGTTGGCGTTCATGTTGGATTGCGTGCCAGACCCGGTTTGCCAGACCACCAGCGGGAAGTGATCGTCAAGCTTGCCTGCAACCACTTCGGCGGCCGCTGCGATGATGGCCTCGGCCTTGTCCGCGTCCAGTTTGCCGCGTTCCATATTTGCGATGGCGCAGGCTTGTTTGATCACGCCCAAGGCCCGCACGATTGCAACGGGCTGTTTTTCCCAACCAATGGGGAAGTTCATCAAGCTGCGCTGGGTTTGCGCGCCCCAATAGCGGTCTGCTTGAACGTCCAAGGGGCCAAAGCTGTCGGATTCTGTGCGGGTCTTGGTCATAATAATCACCTACTTGTATGCAGTTGTATGCCGTTTAGCGCGCCACGGCGCGTCGGGCAACACAAAGGGGTCTTATTTGCGGAATTTGTCGAGGCTGACCACTTCTGCGTCATGGCGTGGTTCTGGCGCGGGGGCCGCTTGGACCATTTCATCCATCGGGGCTTCGGGCGCATCGTCGTCCTGATCGGAGTCTTGGGTCTCGAACCGCAGGCCAAATTCGACCGATGGATCTACAAATGTCTGGATCGAATCGTAGGGCACATAAAGTGTTTCGGGATTGTCGCCGAAATTAAGCGTGATGGTGAACCCTTCATCAGTCACAATCAGGTTGTCGAACCAATGCTGGATCACAACGGTCATTTCGCCCGGATAACGGTCAGAGAGCCAATCGGCGATTTCAACATCCGGGTGCATGGTGTCGAATGTGATGAAGAAGTGGTGCTCACCGGGCAAACCACTGGTTGCAATGCCCGTCAGGACCTCTTGGATCAAGCCCCGCATGGCGCGGTGCATCAGGTTTCCGTAGTCAATAGTTTCGGTCACAGATCAACTTCCTCTGGGGGCTTTGTAATCAGCATATAAGATTCGATGCGGGATTAAAGGGGCAGTCCGAGCGTTAGCACCAAAAGGCTTGATCCGCTGCAAATCACCAAGACCCAAACGATCCCCCAATGGCGCACCAAGAGCAGGATGGCGGCAAGTGCGGCGATGGTGACGGGCAGGATTTGTAACGTGCCAAGCTCGGGCAGGATGGTGCGCAGCGGGCCCAGATTAACCGCGGAAATCTCGCGAAAGAAGACATGGGTTGCAAACCAGAGCGACAGATTTGCGATAACACCCACCACGGCGGCGGTGATCCCTGCCAATGCGCCCGTTATTTTTGGTCTGCCTTCAAGCCAATCGATCAGGGGTGCGCCTGCAAATATCCAGATAAAGCACGGCACAAAGGTGACCCAGAGCGTGAGCGCCCCTGCAACAATGGCAAGCCCGACGCCGCCTTGGGCGTAACCGGCTATCATCGCGATAAATTGTGTCGCAAGGATCAGCGGCCCGGGGGTTGTTTCCGCCAGCCCGAGACCGTCCATGAGTTGCGCGGTCGTAACCCAGCCGAAATCGGTGACGACCGTTTGGGTCATATAGGCAAGCACCGCATAGGCGCCGCCAAAGGTGACAAGCGCCAGTTTAGCGAAAAACAGGCCGATTTGCAGCAAGACCCCCCCAGAGACGGCTGCGACGACAACAAGTGGGCCGGCCCAAACAAGCGCGCCAAAGCCGATGATCTGCGCGCTTGCTTTCCAAGGCAGCTGCCGGTCGGCGGGTGGCGCTGTGCCGGAGGTGCCAAACATGCCTATCACACCTGCAAGCAAAATGACGATCGGGTAGGGCACCGCAAATAGGAACAATGCCGCAAAGGCCAGCACCGCGATGATCGCGTGCCGCGTGGATTTTAACGCGCGCCGCGAGACCTTTATCAAGGCCTCCAGGACGATGACGACCACCGCCGCTTTGACGCCCAAGAACGCCGCCTGCATCCAGTCAAGCGCGCCATACATGCCGTATGCCAAAGCAAGACCCATGATAACGGCGGCACCGGGCAAAACAAAAAGCAACCCGGCGATCAGACCGCCGGGTATTCCGCGTTGTTTCCAGCCCGCGTAGGTGGCCAGTTGCATGGCTTCGGGGCCCGGAAGCAGCATACAAAACGAAAGCGCGCGCAGGAATTGCGGCTCTGTCAGCCACGCGCGATTTTCGACAAGTTCGCGGTGCATCAACGCGATTTGCGCCGCGGGGCCGCCAAAAGACAACAGGCCAATGCGACCGAAAACATGGAACAGACTGCGGTAACTTGTCATTATCAGAGCCCGATGCGGTTTTTTGCAAGAGTGGTCAAGCAACTAGCCAAGGACTTGGCTCAGTTCACGCATGATTTTGCGCCGGATGGCATCGGGGTATTCGCGGTGGGTTCGGGCGGTGATGACAAAGCCGTTTCGGGTGATGACCGCCGCCTTGTAAAAATTGGTGATCGCCAATCCCATGCTTTCAATTGCGATGCCATTTATGGTGATGCCGGCCCGCTGTGCCGCGTTGCGCGCGTCACGGGTTTCAGCGCCGGCATTGGGCGTGCCGTCGCCCGAGACATCTATCACTTTGTATTTGCAATCAAAGACTTGGGGGAACAAGCTCATGGAGAACATGATCGCTTCGGCGGGGGCGGTATCGGACAGCACAAAGGCGCGTGGCATGAGTTGCGCGCGCTCGGCAAGCCGTGCCGCATCAAGGGCGGTGCGCACGCGGGTCCAGTCAATGGAAACGGTCTGCCGGTCTTGGCCCGACCATTGCACTACAGCAATTGCGGCCTCTTGGCGCACCATCGCATCGATGATGTCGGGGTCGCGCAAGGCTGCGGCAAGCCCATCGGTTTGCAGGCGGTATTCGCTGGGGTCAATCGAGTTGGAGACGTCAATTGCAAGTATGAGGGCCGTCTCGCAAGCATTTGAAATGACTGGCAAAGTTGATAGAATTAGGGATAGGATAGCAGCTTTTGACATGCGTCAGGGTGCGCTGGAATGGCACTTTGATCAAGGGTTTTTTGAGATGGGGAAAGTGCAGGTTTCTGTTGCCAGGTACCTGCGAACCCCGCCTTACGTCGCTAAACGCAAGGGCTTAAGTTTCGGCAACTTGGACTGCTTACGCAGCCAAAGCCATAGCCGGAGCACGGTTGTCATTTGCAACTATACAATTTGAACCGATAACGGTGGTATATCGCCGGAACAAAGCTAACCCCTTTAGACGTTCGTCGATCCTATTTCGACCCCACAGCTGCCAAATGAGCAGGGTGTTGGTGGAGTCGCCGGGTACCGCCCCCGGGTCCGATCCGCTTATTGCGAGCGCGTTTATGTTCATAGTCCCGAAGGACACCTTATAGATAGGGCAGCAATCCTTGTGGCGCAAGTGGTGAAACCGGATCGGGTGGGTTGAAGTTTGGGCTTGGGTCTTGGGAGATCAAGGTTTAAGAGAAAATTTCATGTGCAGGCCGAGGTCGAGAATGCATAGAGTTTTTGCACTGATTATGGCGATGGGACTTGCGACAAGTGGTGCGGCGCAAGGGGAAATTGTTGTGGGCCGTGACGCTGGCGGTGGCGACACCGGCTATATTTTCGGCGATTTTGTGATCAGCCTGGAAGCGGACGGCATGGGTGCCAGTTTGGGCATGTTTGGCACAGTTGGGCGATTGCATGAAACCTACGCGGCCTTGAATTTTCGCATGGCTGATAAGGGCGTGCTGGAGCTGGGCTTTCCGGTGCCTGCCTATGACCGATTTGCAGCATCTCGGTTCTTGCAGTTTTTTCCGGCCACGGGTTTGCCTGATGTGGGCATTTCACGTAGCCGCGCCACCCAAGGGGCGATGACGCAGGGGAAATATTTGCCTTATGGGGCCAGTTTTGTGGCGTCTGACTGGGCTGTATCGGTGCACGGCGTGCCTGAGTATGACACGACCATAGTGAGTGCTGCGGGTCAGAGGGATTTTGGTGCAATCGCGCTGTCCGGCGCAATCGAGGCTGTCCGACGGCACGACGACTGGGGTTTGAATGCCAAACTGGCGTTGCGCAAGGGGCCGATTTCAGTAGCTTATTTTGTGCCCAGAGCGAATGGGGAAGAGGATTATTGGGAAATCGCGGGGCAGAACCAATTGACCAAAACGGTGCAGATACGTGCCGCCGCCTTGTCGTCGTCCACGCAAGAGAGAACGCAGGTCGGTTTCTCGGTGCGCATGGCTGTTGCCGCGCAGATGGATGTCGGGGTCAATCTTGTCTGGCAGTCTGACGCCTCCGGGTCTGTCGGGGTTACATTGTCCCAGAGGTTTTAAATGTTATACGCCACAGCCGCCAAACCCACGACGGCTTCGACCGCGAAAAACCCCAGCTTTTTGCGCGTTGCCCCGTCGAGCAAGAGTGATGTTGCGCGCCCTATCGCAGCCCCAACCCAGCAAAACCCGAGCAAAACATAGCCATCCGGAGAATTCAGATACAGTGCACCAGCGCCCATCCCGACGAAAAGGGCACCTGCCGAGGCCCGAATTTCCGACAGGCCCATACTGTCGGTGTGGGCGGTAAGGTGCAGGGTGTCCAGCGTGTAGCGCGGCAAAAGCCAGCCAAAGGCGCCTAGCCCGATAGAAAGCAGGCCGAAGATGAGATTGAGCAGGTCCATGTGAAACTCCCGGGCTGTGTGCAGGGGGATTTCCCCATGCGGATGTAAAAAGGGCGACACAAACGTGCCGCCCCCCGTTACCTAGGTCGCGATTTTAAATTAGAAACCCGCTTTGATCATTTCGAAGGTTTCGACCTGACGTTCCCGCTTTTCGTTGCTCATGGGAAGCTGCGCCAAAACCGGTGCTGTGATCGGCTCGAGCCCTGCAAGTTTCAGCTCTTCAAGGCTGACCTGATCGTTCAACGCCACCTTGTTGGCAGAGCCATAGCCGTTTGCAAGCAGCGGCAGCACGTTGTCGGGGGCGAGGAATGCGTTGAGGTAATCGTAGGCTTTCTCTTCCACGCCGGGACCGTCTTTCAGGTTCACATAACCGCAAAGCCACAGCGATGACCCTTCGGTCGCTTCGCGCTGGAATGCGATTGGGCGGCCTTCTTCGACCATGGTCGGGTAGGTTTCATTCCATGCCCAGCTGACCAGAATTTCGCCTGAGGCCATAAGCTGTGCCAGCTCGCCTGCATCGGTCCAATATGTGCGCAGGTTCGGGTGCACTTCACGCAACCAGTTGGAGGCGGCCTCAAATTGTGCGTCCGTCGCATTTTGCCAGTTGTCGACCCCTGTTGCCAGATAGGCCAGAGCATAGGCATCATCCACATTGTCGGGCAGCGTCATGCGTCCGGCGAATTTTGGATTTTTGAACACATCAAGCGATGCGACGTCTTGCGCGGTCACTTGCTCTGGGTTGTAGGCAACCGCTGTCGAGCCAAAATCTGTTGGCACAAAATAGGTTGTGTCACCTGCGCCCACATCGGTGCCTGTCAGGTTGCTGTCGAGGTCTTTGTAGAAGGTCAGCTTTGACGTGTCCCAAGGCTCAAGAATGCCGGAGTCTTCCCATTTGGTCACCGACCCCGCGCAGATATGCGCCACATCGGCTTGAAAGCCTGCGCGAATTTTCTGGAATGCTTCGTCCTCGTCGCCAAAAAATGCAAATGTCGGGGATTGGCCGTATTTTGCAATATAGGCGGCATGGTGCTCTGGCAATTCAAAACCGGAATAGTCAAATACCAAAAGATCCGCGTCTTGCGCGTTCAGGCCGGTTGTGAGGGCCGCAATGGAAACGGCACCCAAAAGGGTTGTAAATTTCATGCTAAGTTCTCCCGTTTAGCGTGCTGTTCAACAGGTTAGGGCGGGTTTGCAGCGCCTGCAAGCCTCAATCTTTTTGCCGCGCAGCCAGGCGCGCATCTATCACGTTGCGCGCTAATTCTTCTGTATAAAGGGCCAAATCTGACAGCAGAGCGTCTGTTTTTTGACCGTCATGCGCTGCGAGAGCATCGGCGATTTGCCCATGAATGCCGATGATGCGTTCGCGCGATCGCGCGCTAAAGGTGATCATATTCATCAGCGGCTGCATGGCCTCGACCGCGCCGGCCAATTGGTAAGAGATCACGGGGTTTCCTGCGGCATCAACCAGGGCGCGGTGAAACGCCACGTCGGAGGCGCAGAAGGCTTCGTCGGTCAGACCCGGTTGCGATTGTCTGTGCGCTTCGGCGCGCATTGTCGCCAAGTGGTCGGCTGTTCGGCGCTCGGCGGCCAGAGGTGCGCAGGCGCGTTCCAAGGCGTAGCGCGCCTCGCAGGCAACCGCAAAACTCACGTCATTCATCGACAACAGCAGGGTAGAGGTGGTGATTTGCTGGCCGTAGGCGTCTTCAAACCGCAAGCGGTTCACAAAGGCCCCGCCTGTCGCACCGCGTTGGGTCCGAATGAGGGATTGCGCGCCCAAACGCTTGAGGGCCTCGCGCACTGTGGGTCGCGAGACGTTGAATTGCTCGGAGAGTTCGGCCTCTGACGGAAGCCGCTCATCGACAATCAACTGCCCTGACATGATGGCGTCCCGAATTGCCTTGGCAATCTGGGCAGAAAGGTCGGATGCGCTGTCTGGATCAATTTTCATTTGTCAGACAATTAAACGTCTGACATATGTTTTGCAACAACCGAGTCGCCCGGGAGGATAAATTGTGACAAACTTGCAGATGCGCATTCCGCTTCGGACAATCGGCTGGCTTGGCTTGTTTGCGGCAATCTTGGCGGCGTGGTGGTTTCTGGCCACGACAAGTTTGAGCATGGGGCTGGATTTTATTGGCCGTCCCAATGCAATGGCGCAGGCCATGGCGCAGATGGATCCGGTGATGGGTATGAATATGCCGATGGCGCAGTTCCAGACGCTGTTTGGCATGTGGGTCTTGATGATGGCCGCGATGATGTTGCCGACAATGGTGCCGACGTTGATGAGCTATGAGGACCTGATGGCCAATGCCGATGGCACGCGCGCAGGCTGGTTTGGCGTATTGCTGGGCTATTTTGTGGTTTGGGTTGGTTTTGCCGCGTTGATTGCGGCGGTGCAATTGGCGCTGTTGTTTACCGGTGTGATCGATTTGCTGGGCATGGCTGTGTCGCGCTGGATTTCGGCGGGATTGCTGATTGGTGTGGGGGCATTCCAGTTCAGCCGCGCCAAGGATATCTGCCACGGTGTGTGTCATAGTCCGATGATGTATTTTGTCGGGCATTGGAAAACCGGGTTTGGCGGCGGGATGCGCATGGGGCTTGGGCTTGGCGGGTTTTGCGTGGGCTGTTGCTGGGGGTTTATGGCACTGGGCTTTGCCGGCGGGGTGATGAACCTTGGCTGGATGGGCTTGGCGACGCTGTTTATGATTTTGGAGAAACTGCCCCAAGTCGGGCATAAGGTGATGAAACCGATGGGTGTGCTGCTGATTGCGGCAGGGCTCGTGGTGGGTGTCACAGCACTGTAAATAAGGGAGTTGAGAAATGGCTGACAAGACAGAGCGGGCGCCGAGCGACCGGTTGCCGATTTCGCAAAAGATTGACGCGCGCATGGCGAGCCATCCGCTGCGCCGCAAGATGAACCCGACCGATTGGGCAATCAAGGGCGAGCTGTTTCTGAACTGCTCTTGCACCGTGTTTTGCCCCTGTGTTGTAAGCCTAGGTGCGCATCCGCCGACCGAGGGGCATTGCCACGCGTGGATGGCGATTGCGATTGATGAAGGGCATTTTGAGGGTGAGGATTTATCCGGTCTGAATATTGGCCTGCTGGTCGATATTCCGGGCCGGATGGGCGAGGGCAACTGGCGCGTTGCGGCCTATGTTGACGAGCGGTCGACGCAAAAAGCTTATAACGGTATTTTGAAGATTTTCTCTGGCGCAGCAGGTGGCACGACGGGGCTGTTTACCTTCCTGGTGTCCGAGATCATTGGAGCCGAGCGTGAGAAGGTCGAGATCCTGCGCGAAGGCAACAAGCGTTCGATCATGATCGGCCGCAAAATCCAAGGCGAGATCGAGATGCTCGCCGGGGCCAAGCCAGACCATCCGGTTGTCGTGACCAATTCCAAGTATTGGATGGGGCCGGATATTATTGCGGCGACGGGCACGAAGTCCAAGGTGCGCGATTATGGCCGTGTCTGGGACTTCGGCGGCAAGTCTGCCGAGATTTGCCCGATTGATTGGTCGGGGGCCGCCAAAAAGTGATCACGCCTGCATACTGTCGCAAAATGGCCGCGTATAATACGTGGCAGAACAATGGTTTAATCGCCGTAGTTCAAGCGATGGACGAGGCTGATTTGCGTGCCGATCGTGGCGCGTTTTTCGGCTCGATCTGGGGCACTTTGAACCATTTGCTGTGGGGGGATGCGCTATGGATCAGCCGCTTTGATGGCGGTCGTTTCTATGAGGTCACGATCCCTGACAGTATCGATCTGGTGTCGACGCCAGCGCTGTGGGCGGTGGCACGATCAAAGCTGGATGCGCGGATCGGCGACTGGGCCATCGCGGTGCATGACGATGATCTTGCAGGCGATCTGGTCTGGTTTTCGGGCAGTATGAACCGCGAATTTACCAAACCAAAGGCGCTTTGCGTCATGCAGATGTTCAACCATCAAACCCATCATCGCGGGCAGGTTCACGCGATGCTCACCAGCCTGGGACTCAAGCCCCAGGATACCGATTTACCTTTTATGCCAGAGGCTTAACAGATGGCTTTAATCTCTCCTTCGCGGCGTTTGCGTCGCACGCCTTTTTCTGACGGTGTCGAAGCCGCGGGCGTCAAAGCCTATACCGTTTACAACCGGATGTTGCTGCCGACAGTGTTCCGGTCTGTGGTCGAGGATTATCACCATCTGAAAAATGCAGTGCAGGTCTGGGATGTCGCCTGCGAGCGTCAGATCGAATTGCGCGGGCCCGATGCCGCCCGATTGATGCAGATGCTGACCCCGCGGGATTTACGCGGAATGCAGTTGGGCCAGTGTTTCTATATCCCGATCGTTGATGAAACGGGGGGCATGTTGAATGATCCGGTCGCGTTGAAACTGGCAGAGGACCGGTGGTGGATATCGATTGCTGACAGTGATTTATTGTTATGGGTCAAGGGCTTGGCATATGGATACCGCTTGGACGTATTGGTGGACGAGCCTGATGTGTCGCCCTTGGCGGTGCAAGGCCCCAAGGCGGACGCGTTGATGGCGCGGGTATTTGGCGACGGCGTGCGCCAGATCAAGTTCTTCCGGTTTGGCTGGTTTGATTTTCAAGGTGTGAGCATGGCGGTTGCACGGTCAGGCTATTCCAAACAGGGCGGGTTCGAGATTTATGTCGATGGCGCGGCGAACGGGATGCCGTTGTGGAATGCACTGATGGAAGCGGGCAAGGATCTGGATGTCTTTGCGGGCTGTCCGAACGGGATCGAGCGCGTCGAGGGTGGATTGTTGTCGTATGGCAATGACATGACCAGCCATAACACGCCGCATGAGGCTGGACTGGGCCGGTTTTGCTCGACGCAGACGGCGATTGGATGTGTGGGTCGCGATGCCTTGTTGCGGGTCGCGAAAGAGGGGCCGAACCAGCAAATTCGTGCGATTGAGATTGACGGTGACATGCCTGCGTGTGATCGCGCCTGGCCGATCATGGCGGGCTCCAAGCGCGTAGGGCAGGTCACGTCGGCGGCAAAATCGCCCGATTTTGGCACAGGCGTTGCGATTGGCATGGTCAAGATGACCCATTGGGACGAGGGGACGCCGTTGCAGGTTGAGACGCCTGATGGAATGCGGGCCGCGATTGTGCACGAGAATTTCTGGATTTAGAGTGTGATGCCGCGTCGGAGCCTCCGGCGGGAGTTTGAAGAGACATAGAAAACTGGAAGGAAGAGCTGATGTTTAATGCTTTGGTTGTCGAGAAGAATGAAGAGGGCAAGACGTCGGCGGCTGTCCACCAGATAGGGTTAGATGATCTGCCGGCGGGCGATGTGACGGTGGCGGTCGCGTATTCGACCGTGAACTACAAGGACGGGTTATGTATCGGGCCGGGTGGTGGTTTGGTGCGCACTTATCCGCATGTGCCTGGCATTGATTTTGCAGGCACCGTCGAGGCGTCGGATGATCCGCGGTATAAGGCGGGCGATAAGGTTGTGCTGACGGGCTGGCGTGTTGGCGAGGCATATTGGGGAGGCTATTCGCAAAAGGCGCGCGTGAAGGCCGATTGGCTGGTGCCATTGCCCGAGGGCTTGGATACGCGGCAAGCGATGGCAGTGGGCACGGCGGGTCTCACGGCGATGTTGGCCGTTATGGCGTTGGAGGATCACGGGATAAAAGATGGTCCTGTGCTTGTGACCGGGGCTGCGGGTGGTGTCGGGTCTGTGGCTACGGCGATTCTGGCGCATTTGGGCCATGAGGTGGCTGCGGTGACGGGACGTCCCGAGACGGCGGCGTATCTGAAGGCCTTGGGCGCGACCCGGATTGTGGCTCGCGAGGAGATCAACGAGACCGTGAAGCGTCCGCTTGAAGCGGAGGTTTGGGGCGGCTGTGTTGATGCGGTGGGCGGCGAGATGTTGGCGCGTCTGTTGGGGCAACTGAAGTATGGCGCAAGCGTTTCGGCGGTCGGTCTGGCGGGTGGCGCGGGATTGCCTGCGACGGTCATTCCGTTTTTGCTGCGCGGTGTGAACCTGTTGGGGATCGACAGTGTGATGCAACCCTATGAGACCCGTGTGCGTGCATGGGCGCGGATTGCCAAGGATTTGCCGATGGACAAATTGGAGGCGATGATTGTCCCTGCGCGCCTGGCTGATTTACCCAAGCTGGGTGCGGATATCCTGAAGGGTCAGGTCAAGGGCAGGGTTGTGGTTGATGTAAACGCGTAACGACTAAATTTTGTGGAAATTTGGATGGGCGCTCGCATATCTAGCGCCCATTTTGCTGCCCAAGCGCCAGAGTTGGAGGCAAATCGGTGTCGTATTTTGTGGCGATTGTGCCTTTAACGGGTCTGTAATCGGAAAGATGTGGCGTAGTGTCGCACAATAATCATAGTCAGGGGGACTAAACATGGCGATCAAGCCACCATTGACAGACCTGGATATTACGACCGCGACCAGCGGGTTTTACGAAGGGTTTTCTAAATTCGTAACCATCGGTTCCAAGATTTCTATTGGGGTGTTGATACTTTGGGCGGTGGTATTTCCCGATGCCGCAGGGGCCGCGCTGACGTCCATTCGCGGTGCGATAGATGCCAATACCGGGTCGTGGTATATGTATGTGGTTTCATTTTATATCGTCGTAAGTTTGGTCGTCGCGCTGTATCCGCCGACGGGTAAAATTCGGCTTGGCGGCGCGGATAGCAAGCCGGAGTTTTCCAGCTTTTCATGGTTTTCGATGATGTTTGGCGCCGGGATCGGTATTGGCATGTTGACCTATGCGACTGGCGAGCCGATTTTCCATTTTGGCACCAACCCTGATGTCATTGTGGGGGATACGACCGGATCGGGTGCGGACAATGTGCGCGCGGCGATGAAGTGGTCGTTTTTGCATTGGGGTTTTTCGGCATGGGGCAGCTATGCGATTGTAGGACTGGCGCTGGCGTTTTTCAGCTATAGCCGCGGTTTGCCACTGACGATCCGGTCAGGTTTGACCCCGTTGTTTGGCCGCCATCTGGAAGGCCCTTTGGGTCATATCATTGATATTGTGTCTGTTATTGCCACCATCTTGGGCGTTTCTGTCACCTTGGGCTATGGCGTGTCGCAGTTTGCGGCGGGTCTGTATAATATTACCGGCATGGACTGGTTGATGACGCTGGATGGCACGCCCACTGCGATTGCCATGATTTTCAGTTTGGTGATTGTGATGGTCCTGTCGACACTGTCGGCGCTGTCCGGCGTCGGCAAAGGCATCAAGTGGTTGTCGAATATCAATATGGGGTTGTCGTTTTTTATCCTGGCGTTTTTCCTTGCGTTCGGATCGACAGTCTTTGCGTTGAAGGCACTGTTCGTAGGCATGTGGGATTATATTATTGCGTTGCCAGCCATGTCGTTGACCGTGTTCAAAGGCGACGGTGTTGCCGATAGTGTGGCCACGCAGCTTGCCAGTTGGCAAGGGGGGTGGACCATTTTCTATTGGGCATGGTGGATTGCGTTCGCGCCGTTTGTGGGGCTGTTTCTGGCACGTATTTCCAAGGGTCGCACGATCCGTGAATATGTGATCGGCGCGATGATTGTGCCATCTGTGATGAGTTTTGTCTGGTTCGCCTTTGTTGGTGGCACGGCGATTGATCTGACACTGAATGGCGGTGCGGGGGATGCAATCACCGGGTCTGGCTTGTCGAGCCAGTTGTTCTCGATGATCAACTATATGTTGTCGCCGGCTATGGCCAAATTGATGTCGGTTGTGATTGTTGTCTTGTTGCTGACCTATCTTGTGACCTCGGCTGACTCGGCGGTTTTGATCATCAATACGATTGCTGCGGCCGGTGACGAAAGCCCCAAGGGGCGAATTCACATCATCACATGGGGTGTCATTTTGACCTTGGTGATTGGTGCATTGCTGCTGGCTGGTGGACTGGATGCGATCAATACGGCGATGATTATTGGCGCTTTACCGTTCTCGGTTGTGATGGCGTTGATGGGAATTTCGGTTTTGAAAGCCTTGTTGCGCGATACAATCCGCGCGAAAGAGTAAAACCTTGGGCTAAAGGCCAAAAAAATTAAAGGCTCCGGCGCGTGCTCATGCGGCGCGCGCCACCGGTTGCAATGGCTTTGCAAAGCGATGCACAGAATGGCGGCGAGGCTTGCGCCATTGCGGGGTATGGCTGGCGGTGGCGATTTTTATGCGGGCCGCGCACTGGCAGCACTATGTCCAAGGGGGGCTGCGGGTCAGTTTTGTGCATGACACGCAGGCGCAAGAGGTTGATAAGCTGATTTCTGCGCTAGATCAGGTGATATGACGGGGCGAGGGTTGCCCGGGCCCGAGCCATCATGGCAACAAGCGAGAGATTGATTTGACCCAACAGGCACCGGCTATTTTGTGGTTTCGGCGGGATTTGCGGCTGGCTGACCATCGCGCCCTGAGCGCCGCAGTCCAAAGCGGGCGGCCTGTGATCCCTGTGTTTATTTATGATCCGTTGACGCAAAGTTTGGGGGCTGCGGCAAAGTTTCGATTATCGTTGTCCTTGGCCGCATTGGCGGCTGATCTGGCGGGCTTGGGAAGCCGGTTGATCTTGCGGCGCGGACCGGCGTTACAGGTCTTGCGTGAATTGGCGGCCGAGCTGGGCGCGCGCGAAATTCATTGGTCCCGGCTCTATGATCCTGCCAGCAAGCAGCGCGATATAGAGGTGAAATCTGCATTGCAAGATGCGGGTTTTGCTGTGAAATCCCATAAGGGCCATGTCCTGTTCGAGCCATGGACAGTCCAAACCCAGACCGGTGGCTTTTACCGTGTCTTTACACCGCTGTGGAAGAATGTGCGCAATTTGGATCTGCCGGCATGTCTTGCGGCGCCAAATGCGCTGATGCCCGTGGCCCGTTGGCCGGCTTGCGATGATCTGGCCGAGTGGCAGATGGAGGCCCCGATGCACCGCGGGGCGGATATTTTGCGCCCGCATTGCTGTGTCGGCGAAAGGGCGGCAGCGGCGCGCCTGGATCAATTCATGCACAAACGTGTGGCAAACTATAAGGCCAACCGTGATTTGCCCGGCGTCGATGGCACGTCGCGTCTGTCTGAAAATCTGGCGTATGGCGAGATATCGCCATTGCGGTGCTGGCACGCGGGGTGGCGGGCCTTGCATGAGGGCAAGGCGGATGCGGAGGTGTTCCTCAAAGAGCTGGTCTGGCGCGAATTTGCCTATCATCTGGCACATCATACCCCCGAGATCACCTCTCGGAACTGGAAACCGGTTTGGGATGATTTCCCATGGAATGAGGATGATACCCCCGAGGTGCTGGCGTGGAAGCAGGGGCGCACAGGCATTGCCTTTGTCGATGCGGCGATGCGTGAGATGTATGTCACGGGCACAATGCACAACAGGGGCCGCATGATTGTGGCGTCCTATCTGACCAAACATCTGATGACCCATTGGAAGGTCGGGTTGGATTGGTTTGCCCAGTGTTTGATTGACTGGGATCCGGCGAGCAATGCCATGGGGTGGCAGTGGTCGGCAGGGTCCGGCCCCGATGCGACACCGTATTTTCGCGTCTTCAACCCGGTGACCCAGCTTGATAAATTTGATAGCGCGCGGGTCTATACGCAGCGCTGGATCGCCGAAGGGCAGATGGACCCATCGCAAACGGCTTTGGCGTATTTCGATGCGGTGCCAAAACGCTGGGGGCTGTCGCCGCGCGATTTATATCCGCAGCCGGTTGTCGATGTGGCAGTGGGGCGCAAGCGGGCCTTGGCGGCCTATGAAAACCGCGGCTTTTGAAACTTTGTGCAAAGCGGGCCGTGACTTTCACACTTGCCGCGTTATTTATTGGTAGCAACGGATAAAACAGCAGGAGTAGGGATGACCCTGACCACCACCACAGGCCAAGAAAACCTGCCACGATATTTTTCTGCGATGTTTGATATGATGCAAAACCTCAAGCGGGGGCGCATCGATGTGGTGCTGCCCGATGGCCGGACGTTTCGTGCCACAGGTGCCCAAGCAGGGTTCGAGGCAACGTTGCAGGTCCATAACGCAGATTTGTTTGCCCGCACCGTGCGCGAAGGTGACATGGGGTTTTGCGAGGCCTACATGGATGGCTGGTGGTCGACGCCTGATTTGATGGCACTGATGGATTTGATCCATGACGACGCCGAAGACATCTATGACGGGTTCCCCGGTCAGGCTCTGGTGCGGTTTTACGAGCGTGCGCGGTTTTGGATGCGGCGGAATTCCAAAAAGCAGGCGCGCAAAAATATCTCCTATCATTACGATTTGGGCAATGACTTCTATAGGCTTTGGCTCGATGAAACGATGACATATTCTTCGGCGAAATTTGAAGGATCACAGATGGATTTGGCCGCGGCGCAAACAGCAAAATACAAATCGATGGTCGATCAGATGGGTGTCAGTGCGGGGGATCATGTGCTTGAGATCGGCTGTGGCTGGGGTGGTTTTGCCGAATATGCCGCGAAAGAACGCGGGTTGCGGGTGACCGGTCTTACGATTTCACAAGAGCAACATGACTTTGCGGTCGCACGCATTGCAGGCTTGGGCCTCACGGATATGGTCGATATCAAGATGCAGGATTACCGCGACGAGACCGGTTTATATGACGGGATCGCCAGCATCGAGATGTTCGAGGCTGTGGGCGAGACCTATTGGCCGGTATATTTTCAAACCCTGCGCGAGCGTCTCAAACCCGGCAGGAACGCCACCTTGCAGATCATTACCGTAGATCATCGGCGGTGGGATATTTACAAGCGCGGCGTTGATTTCATACAGAAGTATATTTTCCCAGGCGGGATGTTACCCAGTCCGGTCGTGCTGCGTGAGCAGGTTGAAAAGGCGGGTCTGACGGTCGCGGGCTCAATTGAATTTGGTGAAAGCTATTCGCGAACCCTGCGCAAATGGTTTGTTGATTTCAACGATAAATGGCCGGACGTGCAGGCCTTGGGGTTTGATGACCGGTTTCGCCGCATGTGGAACTTTTACCTAACCTCTTGTGCTGCTACGTTTCATAGCGGAAACTGTGACGTAACACAGATCACGGTGACACGCGCGCCTTAAGACGCCAGCGTGGTCTGTTTGGCTATAAGGAGCAGGCTATGCCAACCGCTGCACGACTAACGGCTGCAATCTTGTTTGCGATTGTGGGCTACTTTATTTTTACAGCGATGGTGCCGTCTTTTGGCGATGACGTCATTCCGCGATACCTGTTGCCGTTGTCTATCGGGACCGGACTTTGGTCGGGATGGGTTTTATGTGGCCCAAACGCACATGGCGTCCGGTCGGGGGTTGGCACCGGATTTACCGCGATTGTGGGGATGGTGTTTTTGATCATGTTCATCTTGTCCTTTGTGCAAATGATCCAATTGTCATTGCGTCGCCGCTACGATGGACCAATGGAGGCGATCGTGGATGTTTTCACACTGATGTATGAGAATGTCATGATGTTTGCGACGCCTGAAATGGGCGTCACGTTGCTTGCCGGGGGCTTCATCGCGGGCTTTTTGACAGGCGTGATGGGCAAACGGTATCCGCGCTGATGGATATCTTTATTTACGGCACATTGATGTCGCCCGACTTGCGCCGCGCCGTTGCGGGTGGCGCGCAAATCAGCACTGTTGCTGCTGAACTGGACGGATACGAGGTTTTGCCGGCTGCGGGACATGTGGTTCCGCTGATCCGTGCGGCACCGGCTGGTCGCACGACGGGCCAGATCATGCTTGATATTGACGCAGCACAGCGCGCGCGCCTGGATGCCTATGAGAGCGCATTCGGGTATCGGTTGATCGAGGTTGCGGTGCGCACCGCGGCAGGTCTGCGCGATGTGGCGATGTATTTGCCCCCGCAAGATAGTGCAGTGGGGGCGGGCGACTGGTCGCTGGAGGCATGGGCGCAGCATCACGAGTCCCCGGCCGTTTTGGCGGCGACGGAGCTTTTCGCCTATCAGCCGGCATTGAGCCGTGCTGAGATCCGGCAGCGATGGCATATGTTCGAGAAACGCGCATGGGCCAAGACGCGGGCCAAAGCCCAAAACGGGCAGGGGGTTTTGCGCCATACCGCAGGACCTGATGATGTTACGCTTGTCTCGCAAGCGCCACCGCAGGGTTATTTTTACAGTCTGCAGGCAATTGAACTGACCCATCATCGTTTTGACGGGCAGCGCAGCAAGGTATTGCCAAGAGAGGTTTTTGTCGGGATCGATGCAGTTTTGGTGTTGCCCTATGATGTCAGCCGGGACCGCGTTTTGCTGGTTGAGCAGTTAAGGGTCGGGCCCGTCGTGCGCGATGATCCGCAGCCGTGGATCCTTGAACCTGTTGCAGGCATGGTGGATGCACGCGAAACCCCGCGTGATGCCGCCCTGCGCGAAAGCCTTGAAGAGGCCCGGTTGAGCGATCTGGAGCTGGTCGAGATTGCGGCGTTTTATCCGTCGCCCGGATCGTCCACCGACTATTTCCACAGCTATCTTGGCCTGTGTGACTTGCCCGACGATCACGCCGCGTTTGGCGGGTTGGAAGAAGAGGCGGAAGATTTGCGGTTACATATCTTGCGTTTTGATCAGGCGATGGCTTTGGTCAAAAGCGGCGAGATCAATGCGGGGCCGCTCATCACGATGTTGTTTTACCTTGCCGCCGAACGCAGCACATTGCGCGCAACAGGTTGACCCACTAGATGTTGTGGGACTGGAATGAGGGCAAAACATGCATATTAAATCCGACTTGGCCGCAAGCGTAGGGAACACACCGCTTATCAAATTGCGCGCGGCGTCACAGGCCACCGGCTGCACGATTTTGGGCAAAGCCGAGTTTATGAACCCCGGCCAATCGGTCAAGGACCGCGCAGCGCTGTTCATGATCAACGATGCGGTTGCCCGCGGCACCTTGCGCCCGGGGGGGACGATTGTTGAGGGCACGGCGGGCAATACCGGCATTGGTCTGGCCTTGGTCGGGGCCTCGATGGGGTTCAAGACGGTGATTGTGATCCCCGAAACCCAGAGCCAGGAAAAGAAAGATATGTTGCGCCTTGCAGGCGCTGAACTGATCGAAGTGCCCGCCGCACCTTACAGAAATCCGAACAATTTCATCCATTACTCGCGCCGGTTGGCCGAAGCGATGGCACGCGAAACCAATGATGGTGTGTTATGGGCGAACCAGTTTGACAATGTGGCGAACCGGCAGGCCCATGTTGAAGGGACGGGACCGGAAATCTGGGAACAAACCGGCGGTAAGGTCGATGGCTTTATCTGTGCCGTGGGTTCTGGCGGCACGCTTGCGGGGGTCAGCATGGCCTTGCAGCCCAAAGGCGTCAAAATCGGATTGGCTGATCCCGACGGAGCAGGTTTGCACAGTTTTTATACCACGGGTGAAATCGCCATGTCGGGCGGTTCAATCGCGGAAGGGATCGGGCAGGTCAGGATTACCAAGAACCTGGAGGGTTTTACCCCTGATTTCAGTTATAATATCTCCGATGCAGAGGCCTTGCCTGTTGTGTTCGATCTGCTTGCAAACGAAGGACTGTGCATGGGCGGGTCAAGCGGCATCAATATCGCGGGGGCCATGCGTATGGCGCGGGACATGGGACCGGGCCACACCATCGTCACCATCTTGTGTGATTACGGCACCCGATATCAGTCCAAGTTGTATAATCCGGCGTTTTTGCGCGAAAAGGGCCTACCTGTTCCTGCGTGGATGGACACTGTGGCGCCGCTGCGTCCACCGATGTTTGTAGAGCAATGATCCTGCGGCACGTTCTTTGCGCGGTTGCCGTTTTCTGCGCTACAATCGGGCCGTTGAGTGCGCAATCATTGGCGAATGAAGGCGTGTTGAGCATTGATGTGCCCGCTCCAGTGGCGGTTGATGAACCCGCGCCAGAGGTTGCGGTCATTCCGGGCATTGATTTTGTTGCGTGGGATATTTTTGCGAAACGTGCCGAAGGCATTGTCGAGACCGGCACTGCGTCTGCTTTTGCATTGACCCGCATTCGCGTGGAATTGGCAGTTTGGCGCGATCAATTTTTTGATGCACTCGATATCAACAATGCGCGCTTGGCGACAGTTGCAAAACAGATCACGGCACTTGCCGCATCTGATGGAACGGATCCAACCGATCCTGTCTTGCTCGCACGCATGACGACGCTCAAAGCGGAGCAAACACGTTTGCGCCGCCCTTATGTATTGGCCAACGAGGCTTATATTCATGCCTCGGGTCTGATCGGAGAAGTTGATGCGCAGATCAGGCAGCGCGAGGCCGCGCGGCTTTCGACCCGCAGCCAATCGCCTGCAAATCCGGCCTATTGGCGCGATGCGGTTGACGGGCTTGGCAAGGCTGTCACTCTTGTTGGTCGCGAAACCGTGGCCGCCTCGGTCGCTTTGACAAACCAGGGTCTTTTTTGGACACGCGCGGTGATGGCCGTCTTGGGCACATTGGCCGCTTTGATTTTTGTGATGCGAATTCGCGCCTGGGTGGCGACCCTGAAGGCGCGACCACTGCCAACGACGGTGCGCAGCGCATTTGCTATCCGGTTTGTGCTGTCGCTGGGGAGTGTTATTCTACCGGTTTTGGGGCTTTCGCTGTTAAGCGGTATTTTGATGGTATCGGGTTTTGTCGGACTTTCAGGCCGTGCACTGGTGCGTGCTTTGCCGGTTGCGGGGGGCTTTATTTTTTTGGCCAAGTGGTTGGCCGACTGGTATTTTCCGACCGCAGGTGACGATGACGGCCTGTTGGGATATGACCAGTTGACGCGGATCAGATCGCGCCGTCTGGTTGTCGGGTTGGGCTGGACGCTTGGGGTCGGGGCAATGGTTGTGTTATTGGTGGGGCAAACCAACGACAATGCTCTTGTGGCAGAGGTCGTGGGCCTTCCGTTCCAGATTCTCGTTGGTATTCTGCTTTGGCAACTTGGCGGCAAGATTGCAAGATTTGCGCGCCCTGACACAACGGCGATATTCAAGCGCAACCGGATGCGCAAACTTATCGGGCGCATGGCGCAGGTGCTGGCAGTTCTGGGCCCGATGGCGTCGATGCTGGGCTATGCTGCGGCTGCGCAATCAATCACTGGTCCGGCGGTCTTGTCACTTGCCTTGTTTGCGACAATCGTTGTGTTCCAACGCCTGAGCTTTGCGATGACGACGGCCGAAGCTGTCGTTTTGAGCGATGCAGAGCCTGCGCCGGTTGAACAGTCCAAAGGGTTGTTGCCGGTTGCGATAAATATAGGGTTGATTGCGGTTTGCCTGCCTGTGCTTGCCTTGATCTGGGGCGCAAGCGCCGCCAGTATGGTTGATGTCTGGACCCGTTTTCTTGCAGGATTCAGCATCGGACAGGTGACTATATCTCCTTCGAGTTTTGTCACATTTATCGTGGTTCTCGTGCTTGGATACTTTCTGACAGGTGCGATAAAATCCGGTTTGAAAACGACCGTGTTGCCTAGAACGAAGTTGGATTTGGGCGGGCAGAATGCCGTCGTGGCGGGCATCGGGTATGTCGGGATCATCTTATCGGCCCTGGCGGCGTTCACCATCGCTGGCATTGATCTGTCATCGCTTGCTATTGTTGCCGGTGCCTTGTCGGTGGGAATTGGTTTTGGTTTGCAAAATATCGTGCAAAACTTTGTGGCGGGAATTATCTTGCTGATCGAGCGCCCGGTGAGTGAAGGCGATATGATCGAGGTTGGCGGTCAAATAGGCTATGTGCGCGATATATCGGTGCGCTCGACGCGGATCGAAACCTTTGACCGGACAGACGTTATTGTGCCCAACGGGGATCTGATCAGCAATCAGGTGACAAACTGGACCCGCGGCAACTCCGTCGGCCGCTCGATCATACCGGTTGGAGTGGCTTACGGGTCCGACACCAAGCAAGTGGCGAAAATTCTGCAAGACGCCGCCGAGGCGCATCCGATGGTTTTGTTGAATCCGCCGCCGGGTGTTTTACTGATCCAGTTTGGCGCCGATAGCATCGATTTCGAGATCAGGGCGATTATTCGTGATGTGAATTTTGTGATGGTTGTAAAATCCGAAATTTTGCACGATGTTGTCACCCGGTTTAACGCCGCAGGCATTGAAATACCCTTTGCTCAGCGTGATATCTGGCTGCGCAACCCAGAGGTTCTGAACCCGAAAGGAGCCGCTGAATGACACAGATGTTGTTTCGCGATGATGCATATTTGCGCGAAGCAACGGGAGTTGTGACGGCCATCACCGACGAGGGTGGCATCGTTCTTGATCGCACTGTCTTTTACCCGACATCGGGCGGTCAACCCGGTGATAATGGGGTCATTTCCTGGGATGGTGGTGCCATGGAGATCGCTACGGCTATCAAGGGGCGGGGCGATGATGTGGTGCTGGTGCCGGCAGAACCGGCCTTAATGCCGGTCGTCGGTCAGGTTGTTTTTCAAAAAATAGCGTGGGACCGCCGCCATCGGCATATGCGGGTTCATACGGCACTTCATCTGCTGTCAGTCGTTATTCCGTTGCCTGTGTCTGGCGGATCTATTGCTGTAGAAAAGGGGCGGCTGGACTTTAATATGCCTGACGCGCCTGAGGACAAATTGGCCCTTGAACAGACGCTTAATCAATTGATCGCGTGTCATTTTGCAGTCACCCAAGAGTGGATATCGCAAGCAGAATTGGATGCAAACCCCGGTCTTGTGAAAACAATGTCCGTGCAGCCGCCCAAGGGGCACGGACAAATCCGTTTGGTGCGCATTGGTGAGGGCGAACAGACGACCGACCTTCAGCCCTGTGGCGGAACCCATGTGGCAAATACCGTTGAAATCGGCCGTGTCCGTCTTGGCAAGATCGAGAAAAAGGGCAAACAGAACCGCCGGGTTTATCTGCATATTGAGGACAACTGATGTTTCGCATTGTGGCGATGAGCGTGGCGCTGGTTTGCGCGTTGCTCTTTGTCTTGCTGTTGGTCTTGCCTGCGACCTATGTCGGGACCTACGGCATCGTTTCGGGCACAGGCTCCGACTTTATGGCGCGCCGTGCCTCGCCGATGTTTGCGGGGTTTGCCATTTTGTTGTGGTTGGCGCGTGGCGCGGAACGCTCGGATCTGCGGGATGCCATTTGTTGGGCGATGATTATTACCTTTGCAGGCATCGGCGCGTTGAGTGTTTTCGAGTATTGGCGCGGCATTGCAGATGCCCGCATTTTGGTCGCGGCTGTTGCAGAATTTGGTCTTGCGGCGTTATTTGTCCGGGCGTTTCGCGCTAGTTAAACAAATCCCGTTGCCGCTGTTGATCCAGCATTTGTTCACTTTCGGGCAGGCCTTCGCGCGACAGCAGAATTGCAAAGGGCCGCAGTGCCGGCACATGGCTACACACGACCATCAACATTACCATGATCGGCACAGACAAGAACATGCCCGGGATGCCCCAAACCGCCCCCCAGAATGCCAGCGACAAGATGATGCCAAAGGCCGACAGCCGCAGCGCACGGCCCATAAGCAATGGATCAATAATATTGCCGTTCACAAACTGGATAATGCCGGCCAATAGGAAGATAATGCCTGTTGTTGTCGCATCGCCCAATTGCACATGGGTCACGAGGGCAATCAGGGCAGTCGCGACAATTGATCCGACGTTTGGAATAAAGTTCAGAACAAACGTGATCACACCCAAGGCCGTTGCCAGCTCGAGCCCGAAGAGTTTGGCCAAGATGAAAATAAGTCCGCCTGTGATCGCGGAAATAATCGCCTTTACCAGCAGGTAATAGTTCACCTTGTGAATGATCGAGGAAATAATGCGCCCGACCCGTTCGGCCTGCGTCCGGTCACCGATGAAATTATGCAGTTTGGTGCCAAACCAGATGCGCTCTCCAAAAAGGAAGCCCACAAAGAGAATAACAAGCACGGTGCCTTGGGTTAAGTTGCCTGCTTGTCCGGCCATTGTTCGCAGCGAGCTGGAGAAGTTGACCGATTGCAGGGAGTTCAGGATCGCGCTTTCCGTCTTGGGGCCCATGAAACTGAACAGCGACGCGACAGCAGAGGGCGCACGTTCAGCGTAGGACAATGTTGTGACAAGCACGGTGTTGACCTGTGCCAACAGGATTGATGTCAGCGCCAGCAATGCGGTTGCAATCAGGATAACGGCCGCAAAACTGGCCAGCACATTGGGGATGCGAAACGGACCGATCCGCAGGCGTGCAATAAAGCTGATGATGTCGGACGTTAGCGCAAAAAGGATGATGGCACTGGCCAGTGAGATCAACATGAACCGCGCCTGCACCAGCAAAAACAGCACCACTGCGAATGCGATTATAATCAACGCGCCGGTTTGCATCCGTTGAAGATCAGTCGGCGTTGCAGTCAAGAGAGCGGGGCGGTCGGGTTTGTTCATGGACTTGATCTTTGGCTTTAAATTTCCCTGAGTATGGGCCGAACGCAAGAGAGTGACAACGGCAAGCGAAAACATAAATTTCGGGCCTTGCCAATCGCACTAGACCCGCGCTAAACCCCGCCCACGGACAGGTGGCCGAGTGGTCGAAGGCGCACGCCTGGAAAGTGTGTAGGCGGGAGACCGTCTCCAGGGTTCGAATCCCTGTCTGTCCGCCACTTGCCCTTGTAAAACGTTTCTCCCGATCCACCTGCGGCCAGAATTTCTCGTTGTTTTCAAGGGTTATGGCATCTTGGCTTGTGACTGGTTCACGGTCGAAAAGGGACTTTTGGTCTCTCTTCCCCCCGCAATTCTCTGAAGCTGTTGACTGTTGAAAATTGGTACGGTCACGCATACATCTGATTATAAATGATTTTTCTGATGTTGGTTCCGTTGAGTTTAGAAAATGCGACCGATGCGGAAGCGCGACTGGCTGCGAAACTAAATCTCATGAAAGTACGCGTTCGAGGCGATCTTTCCGCTTCTGCCAGTCTGGCAGGACAACTCGAAGTAGATCGAAGAATTCGGGGCCGTGGTGGGGCACAGCGATGTGACAGAGTTCGTGAGTAATAACGTAGTCGATGGCATCCAGAGGTGCCTGGATGAGGCGCCAATTGAGCAATAGTCGTCCCCCCGGTGACATCGAACCCCAACGTTGCCTTAGTTGCCGGACAATCAAGCCCCTTGGGCGGAAGTCATCTGGGACGGGGAATCGCCGAACATTCACGTCCAATCGCTCGGCAAACTTTGTGTGAGCCCGCTCTCGGTACCATTGTTCGACGAGGCCACGGGTGACCTCGGTCCGTTCTGGCCTGTGCGTTTGAACCACAATATAGCCCCGAACCAACTTCACCGTTGCTTGAACATGGGGCACGATCTTCAGCCGATATTGGCGTCCCAGATAGAGGTGGGTCTCGCCCGAGATAAACTGGCGGTCTGGTGTCCGTGGAAGGAACTGGACGAAATAGTGCTGCTGGCGACGTATCCACGCAGCGCGCATTAGCACTTTCTTCTTAATCGCCTCCAGCGTAGCGTCTTGCGGGGCAGCGACGAGAACCGAAGCGTCGGGCTCAACGGCGATCTCGAGCGTCTTACGCTCGCGCCGCACAATGGCGAAAACGATGCTGTGTCTACCGTATAACACACTATGTTGTGCTGTCGTCATCCCGGAAACCGAGCCCGGGCAAGGTCCATGATCTTGAGCTCCAGGTCATCCATTACCTCGACGGGCAATACGACACGGCGCTCATCGCGAAGGACATCGAAGAAATAATCGTCGATGGCATTTCGCATCTTGTTCTGGGCGATGTCGTTAGACCAAACGTCGACAATATGATGAGTCTTGATGATGTCGATTATCGTGACCGCGATGTTGGCAACCTCATCCGCTTCGATCGGCTTTCCGTCAGTCTTCGCGAGTGCCCCCTCGAGGATCCCAAAAAATGCCTGCCCGTCGTCGTTGCCCTTGATCGCATCCGGCACAGCCCGGCCTCGGTCCTTGCGCGCGACCTTGCTCGCCAGATCGACTACATTCTTGAGGTAGACACGCTCGGAAATCCGTTTGGCACGGTAGTCGCGGATAGTTTCCTCCAGCAGCTCCGAGAAGCTGCGGTAGAACGTCGGGTCTTCGTCCATCTTTTCCGTGATGGTTCGCCGCGTCGCGCTGGCGATCCGGTCGGCCCTTGAGGCTTCGGTGATGCCAGTTTCTTCCACGACGGCTTTGAGCGCATCGGGGTCGTTGATGTTGACCATCTCGATGATAGTTTCGGCAGGCATGGCGACCACATGGTCGTCGAGCAGTTTCTGTATCTTTGGCTCGAACTCCTTGACGTCGACGGTTTCCTGATAGCGCAGCTGGACCGAGCGTCTCAGTTCGGAGAACTGCTTCCAGTCGCGCTTCATAGCGTCGATTTTCGCCTCATCGAACACGTCGAACAGCTTGTCTGAGGAGAGTGAAATATGCAGACAGCGGCTGAAAGCCTTAAGCCGCTCGTAGAATTCCTGCCGGATAGATTCATCAGCCAGGAACTGCTCAAACTGCTCCATGTCCTTCTTGTTTTTTACTGGCTTGAATAAATCCCAAAGCTGATCATGCAGTTGGGGCAGCTTCCGGATTTCCTCGCGGACGTCATGGACCGTGCCGACCAGATCGGCGGCGTCGAAGCCATCAAAAGCGCTGTAGGTCGTCAGTGCTGTGTCCAGCTCTCCTAGCAGCCCCTCATAGTCGATGATAAACCCGAACTGCTTTTCGGTCGGGCCGTCTTCATAGAGCCGGTTCACGCGGGCAATCGCTTGCAGCAGGTTATGCTCGCGAAGGGACTTGCAGACATAGAGCACGGTGTTGCGTGGCGCATCGAAGCCGGTGAGCAGTTTCGAGACGACAATGAGTATTTCCGGATCGCCAGAGCCCTTGAACGCGTCGATGATCTGCCGGGTGTATTCGTCTTCGGACTTAAAGCGAGCCATCATGCGTGCCCAGAAGCCGCGCACGAGGTCCTTCGACTCTTTGTCGACCTCCTCATTGCCCTCGTTGTCATCGGGCGGAGAGATGACGATTTCGCTGGTGATGTGCCCGATCTCGTCTAGGACCTCCTTGAACCGGACTGCGGCGGCCTTGGACGGCGCAACGAGTTGCGCCTTGAATCCGGTCCCCTGCCAGTGCTGGCGGAAATGTTCCGATATGTCGAAGGCCTTAGCTCGGATCGCCTGGCCCGTCTTCGACAGCGCGTCCATACGCGAAAACTTGCGCTTCAGGTCGGCTTTCTGGCTATCGGTGAGCCCTTCGCTGATCTTTTCGAACCACTTGTCGATCACGCCGCCGTTGACCTGCTGCTCGACAAACCGCCCCTCGTAGAGCAACGGCACGACGGCACCATCAGCGACGGCCTCATCGATTGCGTATTTGTGGATCAAGCCACCGAAGGTCGAGAGCGTGTTCTTCTCCTTTTTCAGGAGCGGCGTTCCAGTGAAGCCGAGATAGCAGGCTTTCGGCAGCAGGCGGCGCATCCTGGTGGCGAACTGGCTGTGGCCACCATAACGGCCGGTCTGGGAGCGGTGGCTTTCATCGACCAAGACGAACACATTGGCGTCGTCATCCACATCCTCGGCGGCTTTAGCCGCGGTGTCGAACTTATTGATGATGGTTGTGACGAGCGGTGCCTTGTTACGGATCAGGTCGATCAGATGGGTGCCGCTATTTGCACGAACAGGTTCAAGTTCGCAGGACTTGAACGTGTCCTTGATTTGCTTGTCGAGATCGTCCCGGTCGGTGACGATCAGGATGCGCGGATTCGGGATGGCCTTATCGAGCGCGAGCGAACGGCCCAGCATGACCATGGTCAGCGACTTGCCCGATCCTTGTGTGTGCCAGATCACACCGCCCTTTCGCCGCCCATCAAGATTGAACTGGCGGACGCGCTCCACGGCTTTGCGGATACCGAAAAATTGCTGGTGGCGGGCAATTTTGCGTGCGCCGCCATCGAACACGGTGAAACGGCGGATCAGGTCCAGCAGCCGTTCCGGCCGACAGAGCGCGTGAATTGTTCGATCCTGTGCCGTGATCGCGCGAGCGCCCTCGGCCGCCAGCTCCTCGAAATGGGCACGCGCAATGGCAAAGTCGCCGGAGAACACTGCGTCCGCTTCGGCGGCGGTCAGAGGCCGGTTCGCCAGAGGATCGATCGTCTTGTCGTTGTCTTCTTCGTCGCGCCAAGTCTGCCAGAACTGCCGAGGGGTCCCAACCGTGGCGTAGCGAACCTCGACGCGGTTCATCACCAACAAAAGTTGCGCGAAGTGGAACAGCTGCGGGATGTTGTCTTCGTTCTGATACCCGATGAGCTGGCTGCCAGCCTTCTTCAGGCTCTCGGTCGGCCGCTTGTTCTCGATCACCAGAAACGGGATACCATTCACGTAAGCGACGATATCGCAGCGTTTGGTCTGGGTGCTGGCCGTTCGCTCGACCGAGACCTCGGCCGTGACGTGAAAGGTGTTGTTCGAAGGCCGTTCCCAATCGATGTAGCGGAACGAATAGGATTTGGAGTCGCCCTGGATCGTCTTGGTGATGGTCGTGCCGAGGACGAGCGTGTCGTAGATATCCTGATTTGTGCCGCGCAGCCCTTTTTGCCGGTCGGGCGTAGGCTTCAGCCGCCGGATGGCTTCATGCGCATCTTCAAGATCGAACTGGTAGTCCCGACCTCGGTAGGTGAAGCTGTTTATCCTGAGAAGCTGATCGGCAAGCACGTCGTCAAGCACCACGTTGCGCAAACGGCCGCCACGCTGTCGAAACGCATCGGCCTGCGAGAGCGGCGTAAAGCCGAGTGCCACCAGCATTTGCAGCGCAGGGATCTGGGATTGGTGTTTTTCCCGCGCATCGAAGCCACTTTCCTGGTGCATTAGCTCCCCCAAACCTGTGCAGACGCCGCATCGAAGAAGGCGACGTCTAGTGCGACACCGTCATCGCGAGAATGTGCCAGCGCCGTCGCAGCGCCTCGAATCTGCTTGTTCCCCGGACTTTTAGGATCGCCATAGAGACCCACGTAGACTTGTCCTATCCTGCCGCGCGCGATCTTTTTCAGGATGTGCTGGTCGTTGTCTGCTAGGCTGTGGCCGAAGATGAAGAGAGCATCGTTGCGCTGCCCCATCTGCGAAGAAAAGCTCTTGTAGGAATGATGCAGGTACGCGCTGTGTTTGATTTTCGCGAGCTTCTGATTGCTTTTGCCTTCAGCCACGAAGAGCGGGAACTTGTTCGCCCCCATCGCCTCCCGCGCCTGTTCCAGCAGCGGCTTGCCTGTATTCACCCATGTGTATTTCTGGAGTTCGGCACCGGCGTCAAATAGATGGAGCGCCCCGTGCAAATAGTGGACGCGCTGCCCGTGCGCGCTGCTCTCGCCCATCCAGTTCACATATTCTGGCTCGGTGTCTTCATCCCTGCCGAACCCGTCATTGGCGGCAAGAGCGATGGGGTCATCGAACCCCATGTCGTCGTGCATGAGCGTCCAGTAAAGCAGAAGGTCATAGTTCAGGGTGTAAACCTTGCCGTCCTTGTTCCCATCGCCGAGGAAATGCGACAGGAACCGGCGGCAGGCCCAGAACTGTTCATCCGCGATCTCGTTCGGGATGTTGGGGTGATTGTTGGCCACGGTCTGAATGAGGATGTCCTTCAAGGCTTCCGCATCGGCCGCCATCTGTTTTGCGGCGGCTCCCGCTGTGCTCGAATAAACGGGGACAACGCGCGACGCATCTTCCAGCAATTTGATGACGTGTTCAAAGTCGGTGGTCCCGACGGCCTTGAACACATCAGGAAGCCTCGGGGCCGACGAGAAATCGGCCTGATCAAAGAGTGAGCCGTAGGTGAAAATCGTCGGGCGGCAGGCAATGCTGAATCCGTTGCCAAGCAGCAGGTGCCGCTTCTTGAACTGCGCCGAATGCTCAATCGCTTCATCAAAAGTGCGGAGTTGGATCATGCTTTACCCCTTCGGCGGATACGGGTCTTTCCCGTAGGTGTTGCGCTCACGGATCTTGCCGTCGCGGCCCTTGAGCAGCGCTTCGCCCTTCGTGTCGGCGGCCCGCTGTTTTGAGTGCTTCCATGCCTCGGCCTGCGTATCCGTGACCTTGCTGGCCCGGTCGGCTCCCTCGCGCTTCGATTCCCATTTCCCGTCAGCGCGTTGCTGGGTCCAGTAATTCTTGTCATCCGGCATCGGTTGTCTCCTTGGCTGGATTGGAGGGGGCTGCGGCATCCACGCGCCACTCGCCCGTCAGCAGCTTTTGCATCAGGCCGCGTTTCTGGCGGGTGAGGGTTTCCTTGCGTTTCGTCTCGATGGAGATTCCACGTTCCAGCAAATCCATGAGTTCGGCATGTGCAGATTGCTCATCCAATGTCGGGCTTGGGATGCGCAAATCGCCAAAGTCGCGGAACGCGATCTGCTTTCCGTCGCGGATGCCAAAGATCAGGCGATCCAGTCGGCCGACAAAGCTTCGGGACTTGAAGAAATGTCGATAGTAACTGCAGTCGATCTTCTGTGTCGGGCGCAGAACTGTATAGGCGGGGCTGACCAGTCCGGTGATCCCTGAATACTCGAGTCCGCCCTCGAAAGAACGCAGGCTGATGACAAAATCGCCGGGTCGAACGACCTTGTAAGACGAGGTGTCGCCATCGGGCATGGCAACCCTTCGGTCAAGCTCATCGCGGCGGACAATTCCGATATCCTGCATGACGGCAAGCAAGGGCAAATCGGGTCGTGCCTTCTCCGAGACAGTCTCAAACAGGTCGCGGGCCCGGGAGAGCCTGTTGTCCGATGCATAGTCCGCCTCGAAAATCCTCTGGCGTAACGCGGCAGCTTGATTGCGTCTCTGCGTGATCAGCGCCTCCAGCTTTTCGATGGCCTCGTCCCATGTCTGCAGGATTTCTGCGATCTTGCGTTGTTCGGGGAGAGAGGGGAGATCAACAACCTGATTTGTGATGTCGTCTTTCTGGACGTGGACCAAAGACGATTTGAAGCCGTGTGCATTTGACTCGATGCGCGCTGTTGCGAACTTTAGCGCAAGAAAAAGCCAATATTTGTCAACTCCACTCTTTGGCACCACTCGGAAAATATGCTGGTTAAGCACTCCGCGTGGCCCCGACCAGATTGTGGGGCCAAACGAAACGCCTTTTACGCCAGCCCAAGCAAATAGGAGATCACCCGGTTCGATGATCCATTTTTGTTTCGGCTCGCCATCAAAATAGTTGAAGTTCCTTGAACCGTTCAGGTTCTGAATTCGAATAATGGGTAGTCCTGCAGGCTTCCAATCGGGAGGACGAAATCCGTTCCCGTTGACGAACTCGCAAAGATCACCGACAGCAACACGCTTGTGACGTTCACGCATCCCCGCCACCCTTCTTCCGCCCCTTGGTGGCGTCGGCGATGCGCTTCAACTCCTCCAACTCATCGGTCTCGCTGGCCGCAAGCGCCTGCGCGGCCTTGCGCGCCGCATCGAAGGCGTCGTAGCGGTCATGCGCGATGCGTTCGGCCTGTTTGGCCGACACCGACCCCGCGCCCTGCAACCGGGGCAGTTCGTTGCTGGTCAGGAAGGTGTCGAGCACGCCTTCCCAATCGGCCAGCCGCATGGTCTGGCGGCGACTTGCGCGCAACTCGGCGGTGTTCAGGAAGGTTTCAACGATCAGGTTCAGCTCCTTGATCTCGGCCTCGCCCAGATAGTTCTTGGCGGTGCCCACATCCGCCTTGCGCAGGGCGCGGCCCTTGCCCGCGTCCTTCCAGGTGGTCAGGCCCATGTTGGGCTTGTCCGCATCGGCCCGCGCGCGGATCAACTCGCCCGCCGTATGGCTGCTGACGGCATAAAGCATCTTGTTCTGGATCGTGGCGTAGAAGGTGGGGATGGCCTGCGACCGCGCATCGTAATCCTCGCTCAGCGCCAGGATGTCGCGCACTTTCTGGTAGAACCGCGCCTCGGACGCCCTGATGTCGCGGATGCGTTCCAGAAGCTCGTCGAAGTAGTCCCACTTCGGGTCTTTCAGGCGCTCGTCGTTCATGACGAAGCCCTTGACGAGGTATTCCTTCAGCGCCGAGGTTGCCCAGCGGCGGAACTGCGTGCCGCGCGGGCTGCGCACCCGGTAGCCGACGGCGAGGATCATCTCGAGCCGGTAAAGGGTGACTGACCGCTTCACCTGACGGGGGCCCTCGGTTTGAACTGTCAAGTATTCCTTGACAGTTGACTCGGGGTCCAGCTCGCCGTCGGCAAGGATGTTGCGTACATGCAGGCTGACGTTCTGCTTGGAGGTCTGGAACAGTTCGGCCATCTCGATCTGACTGAGCCAGACGGTTCCGTCAACTGCGCGCAACTGGATCTCGGCCGCGCCGTCTTCGGTGCTGTAGAGGATGATTTCGCCATCAGACATCGACGCCCAACTCCTTCAGGTAGTCCGCCATGCGTCCGCGCACATCGGCCAGTTCGGCCTCAATTGCGGTGATCTGCTTTTGCAGGGCGGCGACATCGATTTCTTCCTCGGGTTCGAAAGTATCGACGTAGCGGGGGATGTTGAGGTTGAAGTCGTTCTCGGCGATCTCTTCCAGGCTGGCGCGATGCGAGTATTTGTCGACCTCGCTACGGGCGGCGTAGGTCTTCAGAACCATGTTGACATGCGCCTCGTCCATCACGTTCTGGGTTTTGCTTGACGTGAATTCCTTGCTGGCGTCGATGAACAGTACATCGCGCCGGGTTTCATTCGCGCCGCCCTGTTCGCGGGAACGGTCGAAAATCAGGATGGCAACCGGGATGCCGGTGGTGGTGAAGAGGTTGGCCGGAAGGCCGACGACCGCGTCGAGCAGGTTCTCTTCGATCAATGCCTGCCGGATCCTGCCTTCGGCCCCGCCGCGAAACAGCACCCCGTGCGGGACGATGACGGCAACGCGGCCACTCTGGCGCTTTGCGATTTCGATCATGTGGGTGATGAAGCCGTAGTCGCCCTTGGATTTCGGCGGGATGCCGCGCCAGTAGCGCTTGAACTGATCGCTCGCGGCGTCCTCTGCGCCCCATTTGTCGAGCGAGAATGGCGGGTTGGCCACCACAACATCGAATTTCATCAGATGATCGCCCTCGACCAGAGCGGGGCTGTTGAGCGTGTCGCACCATTCGATGCGCGCGGCGTCCTTGGCGTGCAGAAACATGTTCATACGTGCCAGCGCCCATGTCGCGCCGTTCACTTCATGGCCGTAGAGGGCGAAGTTCTCGGAGCCGACCTCCTCAGCTGCACGGATCAGCAGCGAGCCGGATCCACAGGCGGGGTCGCAGATGGTGTCACCCGGCTTGGGGGCAGCCAGCTTTGCCAGCAAGCGGGACACGGCTGAGGGCGTATAGAACTCGCCAGCCTTCTTGCCCGCGTCCGAAGCGAAGCGGGAAATCAAATAGATGTAGCATTCTCCGATAATGTCTTCGGTCACGCGCGACGGGCGCAGGTCGAGCGCGGGCTTGGCGAAATCCTCCAGCACGTTCTTGAGCCGCCGGTTGCGGTCCTTGACGCGCCCGAGATTGGCCTCAGAGTTGAAGTCGATGTTGCGGAACACGCCTTCCAGCTTCGCGCGGTTCGCATCCTCGATCCGCTCCAGCGCGATATTGATCCGCTCGCCGATGTTGGCCTCATTCCGCGCGGCGTAGAGATCATAGAAGCTAGCGCCCTCGGGGAGGACAAAGCGCTCGCGTTCCAACCGACGGCGGATACGGGCTTCGTCGCCACCATATTGCTTTCGATACGTCTCGACGTGGTCATTCCAGTGATCGGAAATGTACTTCAGGAACAACATCACCAGGATGTAATCCTTGTACTGTCCGGCATCGACAACGCCACGGAAGGTGTCGCATGCCGCCCATGCCGTCTGGTTGACCTGTTGTTGTGTGAGTTGGTCGGTCACTTCATTTTCCTTTCAACGTGATGGGCGGGATGCGTGGCTGCGGCGACTAGCGCCGCGTGCACCAGTCGATACCGCTTGTCGGCGATTTCCGAAGCGAGTTTGCGCTCGCGGCCAGCCAGTTCAGCCGTTTCCACGATGAGTCGCTGAGCATGCAGGTCGGGGACATCAATGTTGAGATCCTCAAACGCTGATCTCGGGATCATGCGCATGCTTGTGCCTCGCGCAGATGCCTCCAGATGGCGCTGGGCGGGTGCCTGATTGATGGCCCAAGCAAGATATTCAGGCAGGAGCGAGCCGTGTTGGGGCCGAAGCACAATCAAGGGCAGAAGTGCGAGCGCGGCCTCGGGAAATTCCTGCGGAATTGCCGCAGCCGTCGTCTTCTCCCCGCGCGAGCGAAAGAGAACATCGCCAGCTCGCACAAAATAGCGGTCCGGCGGGGCATCTATCAGCAGACGCGTGAGGTGCCCAACCTGGACACGCCCTTCCGGTGCAACATCGCCCAGCTGAATTGCCAGCACGCCACCGCTCTGCGCCGCTTCAAGGCGGCCTCTCGCGGTGTAGCCGCTACGGATTTCACAAATGCTGGGCAGTAGCACGGCCGATTCCTCTGTATCAGATCATACAGAAGTAGGCGTCCCTATGCGCGGCGTCAATAAAGATTTTTGCTGTAATCTATCATACAGCGCTTCAAGCCGCGCAAAACGTGTGTTTTTCTTGGTTGGTCAATTCCGCAGGTCGCTCTGCTGATCCCAAACCAGAGGAAAGGGGTGCAGCACGTCCTTCAGCGTAAGTAGCTGGTTTCCATTAATAATCGACTCAACGATGTCTGGTGCAAGCAAGGTGAGTCGCAGCACTCGACTTAGGTAAGAGTGATTGATATTCTCCGCATCGGCCAACTCAGTGATCGTGGTATGATCACCCTTCTCCAGCATTTTCTGCCACCGGAAGGCGCGGGCTAACGCCTTGATGAGGGTGTCGTCGGTTTGTCTCGGCTGATGTGCACAGGGCAGCAATTGGATCTCTTTACGCCCCCCGCGCTTCACGATGCGAAAGGGCACGTGAACCGTGATCGTCTCGGGGATCGGCGAGTTTCTTGTCATGCCGCCTCTCCCACTTCGGCGCTCATTTCGCGCGCCAGCGCGGCAAGCCCGTCAATTCGCAGCCGCACGTTCAGACCGTCTGTGCCTATGTCGACCCGTTCGACCAGCAGCGTCACGATGCGTGCCTGTTCCGCAGGGAAGAGTTCGTCCCACAGGGGATCGAGTCGCGTGAGCGCGTCCCGCGCCTCTGCCTCAGTGATGTCGCCGTCCTGTGCCCGCGCCGCCTTCCAAGTCCCGGCCACGATTTCCGGCTGGCGGAACACGGTGCGGAGTTGGTCAATGACGGCAACCTCGATCTCACCAGCGGGAACCCGGCCGACCGGGCAGGAACCTGCGCCGTGCTTCAGCACGGTCTGGCTGACGTAGTAGCGGTACAGCCGCCCGCCCTTACGGGTGTGCGTTGGGGAAAACGCTGCACCATCGGGGCCGTAGAGCAGCCCTTTCAGAAGCGCCGGTGAGTCGGACCGTGTGTTTGCAGCGCGCTTGCGCGGGCTTTCCGTCAGGATGGCATGGACCTTGTCCCAGACCTCGCGGTCGACGATCGCCGCATGCTCGCCGGGATAGCTGGTTCCCTTGTGCACGGCCTCGCCGATGTAGACCCGGTTGTTCAGCATCCGGTAGATGAACTTCTTGTCGATGCGATGACCGCGCGCGGTCGTGACTTCCCGTGCGTCCAGTTCCCGCGCCAGTTCTGTTCCCGAACCGATCTCGATAAAGCGGGTGAAGACCCATCGGACATGTGCAGCATCGCCGGGGTTTTCTGCCAGTTTCCGGTCCTTGACCACATATCCCAGCGGCGGCACGCCGCCCATCCACATCCCCTTCCGGCGGGAGGCGGCAATCTTGTCGCGGATGCGCTCGCCGGTTACTTCACGTTCGAATTGTGCAAAGCTGAGCAGGATGTTCAGGGTCAGCCGCCCCATTGAAGTGGTGGTGTTGAACGATTGGGTCACCGAGACGAAGGTCACGCTGTTCCGGTCGAACACCTCGACCAACTTGGAAAAATCCATCAGCGAGCGTGACAGCCGGTCGATCTTGTAGACCACGACCACATCAACCAGCCCATCCTCGATATCCTCGAGCAACCGCTTCAGTCCCGGCCGTTCCAGCGTGCCGCCGGAAATGCCGCCGTCGTCATACTGATCGCGCACCAGCACCCAACCCTCGGAGCGCTGGCTGGCGATGTAGGATTCGCAGGCCTCACGCTGGGCATGCAGGCTATTGAATTCCTGCTCCAACCCTTCCTCGGAGGATTTCCGAGTATAGACCGCGCAGCGCAGCTTGCGGACGATCTTCGTGGGATTGAGGGGCTTGTTCATGCTGACCTCCGGTGATTCTTGAGGCCGAAGAACACCCAGCCATTCCAGCGGGTGCCAGTGATGGCGCGGGCAATGGCGGACAGCGACTGGTACGGCCGCCCCTGCCATTCGAACCCGTCCTGCGTCACCGTGACGATCTGTTCGACGCCCTGCCAATCGCGGATCAACCGCGTTCCGGCGATAGGCTTCAGATCGGCCCGGATGCGCCGTGTCATGATATTGCCGCCGTCAAGCTGTTCGCCCAAGGCTTCCAGCCGCTTCACTGTCTCGGGCTTCAGCCCGCCATAGGTGAGTTCCTGGATGCGGTAGGCCAGTCGGCTTTCGAGATACCGGCGATTGAACGGCGGCGGTTCGGTT
>TARA_R110002167_G_scaffold195810_1_pt1 | contig 84076 bp, 63 predicted proteins | sample TARA_R110002167 | Tara Oceans TARA_R110002167 (sample SAMEA4398238) | marine metagenome | biome: Polar Biome; feature: [MES] marine water layer (ENVO:01000295) within the mesopelagic zone...; material: water (ENVO:00002006), including particulate matter (ENVO:01000060) such...
TTAGGTGAAGCAGAATAAGCTTCACCAGTTCATTGAGCGCTTACGATATAAAAAATGTCGAAAAACAATAACTGAGTAAATCGAGAAGAAAGTTGTTTCATTACAAATCCATTTTACTAATGCGTATCCATTACACATTTTGGTGAAAATAACGCTTAAAAAATACAACTAAAAACACACTGAGTAAACCGATAACTGAACATCATAAATAACACACTAAACAAACAATACCTAAATATAGCAGCAACATGAGAACAGCAACTAGAATTTATAGCAAAGTAATAGATTAAAATATCAAACCAATATTAACACTGTTGTATAAATTTATAATCAACAATAAATTTACATGTTGCTATTAGATAACAATCAAGACCTTACAAACACAATAACAGTTCAAATATTCAGCGATATTGGCTGGCTTAATCTTTAAAAAAGTGAATACTGTTGTTAGCATAGGAGTGGTTATATAACTGAACATCATTACGTGTTCCTTTTTGGATATTTAAATTATGTTTTCATACCATCATAATGCGCACTGAACTATCAATTAAAATGACTAAATATTGGCTGACACGAGTATTAATTTTATCTTTGTAATTTGCAGACACTGATAAATTAACTGGACAGTAAACTCAGGGAATTGTAATGAAGACCAACCTTAAACTGATATCCGTTGTGAGTATTTCTTTCATCTTGCCTGCACAAGCGCAAGTAGTCAGCTTTAATGATTACGGACCGTTACAGGTATATGCACAATCACCGATGCAATCTATTAATCTCAGCCCATTGTTACGTTCTGGCTTTTCGTTACCCCAAGGTCAAAAAGAATGGTACATCACAGCAAACGCTGCCAGCGTCTGGTCCGAATCCGATGAGTTATTGGCAGATTACTACCAAAATGCGATTAGCAGCGGCTTAAAATGGCAAATTACAGAGGATTTACTGTTTGATGCTAATTACACTTGGCAATTTAGTGGTGACAACCATTTAGATTCATTAACAATGTGGTTCCACGATGCTTTTGGATTTGACCAAAATGGTCGTAACCAGCAAGCTAAACACCAAAGTCAAATGCGTTCAGAAAAATACGATATTGATGTTGAAAACTTTAATGGTGAAACCCTCAATAATGCATTTACAGCATATTTAGGTTATCAATTACTGCAAAATGAACACCATGGTATTTCGGTTGGAGGCACGCTGTACTACAAATCTGTCGATTCAGGCCCATTTGCTGATGAAAGCTTCCAGCAAAGCGTGCAAATTAATTACGGCTACCACAATGGCAATCACCATTTGAACTCTACTCTAGGGATCAGTTTCCTACACAGTAAAGCGCCGCTATCGCAAAATAGTTTCGAATCTCATTACCTAACGTTGGGGCTGGGTTACGAATATCGTACCGGTCGGCACGGTTGGTTAGCTGAATACCATCGTTATGATGGCATGGTAAGTTGGGATGAGAACTTCTCAGAGGCGTCTAATGAAGCTTTATTGGGTTATCGCTATTACTTCAATAGCAGCGCCATCGAATTCACTATGGTTGAGAACTTTTTAAACATGGATAACAGTGCTGATATAGCTTATGTATTAGGTTATCGGCATAAATTTTAGATCCTAGGTTCTAGAGCGCTGCGCTTCTAGGGCGGACTGCGTCCTGCTAGGGACTGCTGCGTTGTTACAATAAAAAATGGATAGCAAGCGATGAAAAGCGATATCAAGCGAGTTAGATTCCAGTGCGTAGCACCTCTAGTTATCCAGACTCTAAGCCTATGCATTTATAGCATCTAGCCGCGAAGCGTACTAGCAGCGCAGCGATCTAGGCTGTTGCTAAGATTTTATAGCATCTAGCCGCGCTGCTCTAGTTACCTAGGTATTTTCTTCAACTAAACAACCTAGCACTCTATTTCTGCCACGGTCTTTGGCTAAGTACGATTGTTTATCTGCCGCTTCAACTAAGATTTTATTGGGCATATCATACATTGGCACTATGGTCGAAACCCCAGCGCTTACAGTAACATAAGAAGATATTGGTGAGTTTATATGGGCTATTTTCAATGACACTATACTGTCAACAATTTGCTGAGCCACATAAGTCCCACCAATTACATCAGTGTTTGGTAGTACACAGATAAACTCTTCACCACCATAACGCGCGACTAAGTCATAAGGACGGTTAACAGTGTCTTGTATCTTCTGTGCAACAACACGTAAACAAGTATCACCCTCGGTGTGGCCGTAGGTGTCATTAAAATGCTTAAAGAAATCGATATCCAATAAAATAATGGTCAATGGCTGTTTTTCACGTGCGCATTGTAACCAGGTAACGGGTAGCACTTGATCAAACTTACGCCGATTAGCCACACCGGTTAATCCATCTAGCAGTGCAATAGAGCGTAATAAATCAGTTTGAGATTTAGCCATCATCTGATTTTTAATGCGTGCTTTGGTAATAACTGGATTAATGGGTTTATGAATAAAATCAACCGCGCCTAACTGAAATCCCTTAACCTCTTTATCTTCATCAAAATGACCTGACACAAAAATAACGGCGACATCTTCTGTATCGGGGTCTTTTTTCAAATGCGCACACACATCAAATCCATTAAGCATTGGCATTTCAATATCTAACAACACGATATCTGGTTTGACTTTTTTACACATATCAATAGCTTGATGACCATCGCGAGCCATATAAATGTCGTAATCCGTTTGCAATAGTTGATGCAATATTTTGATGTTCACAACTTGATCATCAACTAACAGTATTTTACCTCTAATTGGCGCAACACCAGAAATATACTCATCTATGAACACGCATCACTCCTTAATTATCGATGTTAATGTATCGACAGCATCCAAGAACTCAAGTTGGCTCACTTGGTTTTTTAATCTTAACCACTGCTTATCTGGCACCACGTCGCTTAACAGGCGATCAAGGTACTCAATGGCATCTAAATTTTGTTCAACCAATAATTCCATTAATCGGTTGATTTTATCGGGTTCTATACTTTGTATCGGCAATATTGCATTATTATCCAGCGTGTTAGTTGTTAATACTGCACTTTCATCTGGAAAAAGAGTATCTAACATATGCAGGCTATCATTAATTTGACCTTGCATTTGGCTTAAACAAGCAACTGAATCAACATTAACAGCGTTTTTTATATTTTGCTCTAGTTTGGCCGCAAAAGCTGCCAGTCGCTTAGCACCAATATTGCTAGAGGTGCCTTTAATTGTGTGAGCAATACTACTGATAGCACTGTTATCTTGTAGTGCAAATGCTTGAGTAAGTAATGACAATTGCTCTGCCATTTCTGATGCAAAATGATGTTTCACATCAATGAAAAATGCAAGCTCTCCACCAAAACGACGCAAAATAGAATCAGAATTTTCGATAATCGCTTCATCGTCACCATCATCAATCACCTCTGGTAATGCAATAGGCGAATTATTGACAGTTGAATGATAATAAGCGCTATTATCTTGGCCCAACAGACTAAGCATACAAGGTAACAAAAGAGTCATGTCTATCGGCTTACCAATATGATCATCCATACCAGCCTCTAAGCATAATATTTTATCAGCAAGTGATGCATTAGCCGTCATCGCTAAAATAGGTAAATCATTAAATCGGCCATCGGCACGAATAAGGCGCGTAGCCTCAAGTCCATCCATTACTGGCATTTGCATGTCCATAATGACAATATCAAATTGATTATTTGACTTAGTAACCCAATCAACCCCCTCAATACCGTCTTTAGCCAATGTCACTACCGCGCCTTGTAGGCGTAATAATTCATCAATAACTTGGCGGTTAAGCTGATTATCTTCAACCACCAACACCCTGACACCTTTTAAGACTAAATGAGTTATTTTTCTAGATTGCACAGGCTGAACTAAACCATTTATGGCTCGGTAAACGGCCTCAAGCATTAAGTTGGCAGTAACAGGTTTGGTCAACATACTCACAAAAGGTTGCTGGCGATATTGTTTAGTTTGTTCCATCACCTCAGCACCATATGCTGTCAGCATAATAATGGCTGGAGCCTTACCTGCCGGAAACATCGCTTGAATATGATTGGCAGTTTCTAAGCCATTCATATCGGGCATGCGCCAATCCATAATAATCACATCATAGTGACTGCTGGCATTTAAGCTTTGCTCTATAAGATTGATAGCCTGTTTACTATTATGAGCTTCATTAACATAAGCACCATGGGCCATTAAGGTTTTGGATAAAATTTTACGACTCATTTTACTGTCATCAACAATCAGAATATTCTTACCCAGTAAATCGATATCTAGATCATTATTCTTCACTTCAACAATATTAAACGTCAACTCAAACCAAAAACGACTTCCCTCACCGACATGGCTCGATAATGATAATTCTCCCCCCATCAACTCAACTAAACTTTTAGTGATTGCTAATCCCAACCCTGTACCGCCGAATCGTCTTGACGTTGAAGACTCTGCTTGAACAAAACCTTGGAAAATTTTGCTGCTTTGTTCAGGGCTAATTCCGATACCAGAATCAGTAATCGAAATAGTTAAATTCACTTGATTCGCAGTACACTCATTACACTGTACCCCAACAATAACATGACCTTCAGAGGTGAATTTAATCGCATTACCCGCAAGATTTAACAACACCTGTCGCAAACGAAGTTCATCACCTTCAATCAAATATGGAATGGCAGGATCTAAATCAAAAATGACTTCTAAATGTTGACTGTGTACGTTGGCCGCTAACATCACCGCTAATTCGCGCATTAACGTTTCGAGTTGAAACGGATGCAAATCAAGTTCTAACTTACCAGCATCAATTTTAGAAAAGTCTAGAATATCATTTAATAGCCCTAATAATGACTTCGCAGCAATCTCCGCTTTAGTGACATAATCAGCTTGTTGGCGGCTCATATCAGAATGCTGAATAAGTTGTAGCATGCCTAGCACAGCATTCATTGGAGTACGAATTTCATGACTCATATTGGCTAAAAATGCTGATTTAGCCGCACTCGCAGCATCTGCGGCTTGTTTAGCTAAACGCAAAGTTTGTTCTAACTCGCGTTGCTCTGTGATGTCACGGTTAATCCCAACCACCCGCACAGGTTTGCCTGTTTTGTCATAACTAATTTGGGCTCCGGCATGAATGTAGCGAATTTGATTCGAGCTGGTAATGATCCTGAAAGTCGGTTCATAAGGAATATTCAAGTCAATGGCTTGCTGTAAGGCAAGTTCTGCCATTTCAATATCATCTGGATGAACCCTTCTTTGCCAATGCTGGTAATTTAAGCCCTTTTCTGTAAGCGCTAATGGGTAATCGTACATTGCAAACATACGATCGTTCCATTGTAAGTTGTCGGTGTCTAAATCTAAATTCCAAATACCTAACTCAGCAACTTCAGCTGCTTTACTTAGTTGATTACTGGCCGACACTAACTCTTCTTGCTGCTTGAGCATTTGATCAATGTTCACCGCAACACCTAAATATCCTACAATCTCTCCACTTTGATCGCGCATAGCCGAAACCGACAACGACACTTGAAACTGAGAGAAATCTTTACGAATATACGTCCAGGTACGCGTTTCAGGCCCTTGCGTTCTTGGCTTATACACAAACACATCAAAAGCACTAATATCTTCGCCAAACTCCTTGGTTAACTCTTCACTGCGTTGACGTATTTCTGAAGGTAGATGCCATATTGCAGGACTTTGCTTGCTTACAATCTCCTCAGCCTTATAACCAAGTAACAACTCTGCACCACGATTAAAAATGTTAATAATGCCATCATTATCGGTTGAAATAATCGCAATTTCCGTTGCTGCTGCAAGCACGTTTGTGAGTAAAGACGCGAGTTTATTCTTTTCTAACTGGGTATTTTTACGTTCAGTAATGTCAATCCTCAATGCGATGCAGCGAACAAGATGACCGTTTTCATCCATTACTGGGGCAATTACTGTATCAAGCCATTTAATATTGCCCTGTCTATCTCGGTTACAAATTTCATCATGCCAGGTCTTGCCAGCATGAATGGTTTGCCACATCTGTTCCCAGAAGGCACGGTCATGTTCATTGGATTTTAAAATCGAATGTTTCTTACCAATCATTTGCTCGCGAGTGAACCCTGATGTTTGACAGAAATTATCATTTACCACCAAGATAACGCCATTTTTATCGGTTTCAGAATAAAGTAGCTGCTGGTTAATATTATCAAGTAAGGTTTTATTTTCTGACAGGGCTTGTTGTAACGCTTGAGTTCGCTCGGTAACCTTACGTTCAAGGCTGGCATTTATGTTTAAAATTTGCTTTTCAGCATTCAACTGTACCGTAATATCTCGAATGGTCTGGCTAACGCCAATGATTTTGCCAAACTCATTATAAATAGCCAATGACGTCATTGACGTTGACAGTAGTTCATTGTCTTTTCGTTTATGTTGGCTAACAAAATTTAGTAACGATTTACCACTTAGTACCTGATTAAATTTTTCATTTTCGGCATCATAGCCATCGTTTGGTACAATAAACGTTGTTTTCTTGAGGCCTATCACCTCATGTTTTTCATAACCAAACATCATTACCGCACCATCATTCCAACTGGTAATAATACCATCACAGTCAAAGCTAATAATGGCATCCAGCGAATGCTCTAAAATATTGGCACGTCTTTCATTATCTTCCATAATGATACGCTTACGACCTAATGCGTAGCCATAAAAACCAATAAGCCCACCCAATAACAAGCTCACAATCGCACCATAACTAAACACAATTTTGGGTGAGCTTAAATGCAAACCGCTGACAAACTCTGGGTAAGCCACTAGCGACACTTGCCATTTACGTCCAAATATTTCACGGTCTAATGTAACAACAAAAGATGTTAATGGATTAACCTCATCAACATGTGTTTCATAAAACATGACATTATTTTGAGCATCGGTCACATCATTGACCAATAGTTTAGTGGTTTTACGGGATAAATTAATCTGTTCAAAAACTTCATTGGCAACGAGTGGCGCATAACTCCAACCAAAAGCTTGTTGCTCCCTTAACGCCGGGGTTGCTGGAGTCAGTCCAGTACGGTAAATGGGCATTAAAATAAGAAAGGCTTGTAACGGATGACCAGTCGCCTGCACTAACGTGATTGGACCGGTTAAGCGTGTCTCACCCGTTAAATATGCTTGTTGTGCGGCATTTTTGCGGTTTTGTTCAGAGGCAATATCTAAACCGACAGCGGCGAGATTACGATCAATGGGTTCGATATAGTCAATCACGTACCGTTCATCATCATGGGGAGTAAGTTGACGCACACTGAAATCGGGCCAATCATCAAGTTTAGCTTTGGCAACAAAACTCGCTTCATCGTTGGCTGGTACACGGCGGATATAACCAAACCCTCGCGCACCGGGGAACTCACTTTCAAAATCGCGAGTTAAGCTATATTTTTTAAAAAAATCACGAGAAATATTATCTTCACCAACGGTATAAATAACCCCTCGAGCACCTCTTAAACCATATTGATACAATACGATACGATCAATAATATTGTTAGCAACTTGCTCTGTCACCGTTTTAAGAGATTGAGTAATGATGGTGTTATTTTGATTATTAACACTTAAAGCAGTAATAAAACTGATGACTAAGCCAAAAGAAAATACTCCAATACCCAATTTAAGCGCATTTTTATAGCTAGATAGTCTGGTCATTTTTATCATTAGTTAAGAGTCACAGACATTAACTTTGGACGACAAATGCTTTTTTTACAAGCTAGACATTGAAAAATATAGTGTTTCCGAACTTAAAGAAGATAAACAGCGGTAAAAGCGATGACGAGCGGTAGTAAGCGGTATAAATAGATAGCAAGCGATTAAAAGCGGTAAAAGGCGATAAGCACAAATGAATGACTAGAAGGCTGATAACTGGCGAAGAAAAACAATATAACAATATGATTTAATTAAGAATAAATCATGATATCAAGTTGCCGCGCCTCGCATGTCATCGCTCGTTATCGTCTCAGCTCTACATCGCTCGTTATCCCGCTCTAACGCCCAACTGTCGTTTCGGTTAATGCGTCGAACTGAATGATATAATAGTGGCCGTCACTTTTGTCTTGCTGGTTATTAACCGCTGGAGACTGATGTAACTTATTCACCGTAACTAACAACTTACCATCGGCCGTAGTTGAAAAACCGTCAGACCAACTGAACTTGTCACTATCTTGATGCAAAATATGATATTGACGATCTGTGTCGATATAACCGACAGCATTATTGCTTATATCAGTAACATAAATGTTGCCGCCATTATCAATGGTTATGCCGTCGCTGACAGGCTTATTAGCATAAAACTCCACTTTGCTGCGTAACATATTGGCCGATAATTTAGCATCTAGTAGATATTGAGTGTGCACCCGATATAACTTCTCACCACTTAATGCACCAAAATAAACCCACTCGTTATTAGGGTCTATGGTCAGTGAATCAACCCCAATACGAATAGGCTGGCCACCGATAGATAAAGTATTGCCATTAATCACCGTATCAACATTTTCAGGACGGGTATAAACGCTGCTATCTAATACTCGTCTTGCTGTGCCACTCGTTAAATCAACCACAATTAATGCCGCATTACTGCCACCAGCAGGATCGGATATATATACCGCTTCATGTTGCCTATCAACTGCAAGATCATTCAAAAATGAATTATCCGGCAATACTGGTGCCGCTAAAGAAATCATTTTATATAAACGGTTTTGTTGAGTGTCCCAACCGATAAGTCGCCCGACACCGTCAGTAGAAGCAGTTTCAAGCATCCATAAAATGCCCTGTTCATCAATCACCACGCCCAAAACAGGATTAAGATTTTGATTGAACTCTGTATTAGGGTAATCAACGATAGATCCATCTTTTTTAAGCTCGACAATTCTCGAATCAACACCGTAAAAATGATGATTACTCATGAAAACTTGCCCAGTAGATGACACGGCCACATTACCTGGGGGATGCAGGCTGTCTAGCTCGCGGAACACCGAATAATCTGCAGCAAATACAGTACTGGTAAATAAACTACCCAATAACACTAAAGACGCAATCACTCGCGTTTTAGATAACAACACTATTTTAGGTAGTATGTTCATTCTAGATGCCATAGCGGTTGTAGATTCAAATAAACTTTTAAACATCATAAATTAGATCCCTACAGCGCTTTTAATGAGCTAATGATATCTTCAGGATCAAGACGGTAAGTATAATCAGCATCAACAAATGCTTTCACAATGGTGCCGTCTTTTGCAACCACAAAGGTCGCCGCTAATGGAAAATTAAATTGATCCGCACCATTATGTTTTTCTACTTCTACACCAAATTTCTTATAAAGATCACGAATAGAATCGGGTAACGAAAAGACTAAACCAAGCGCTTTGGCATACTCTGCATTCACATCTGACAAGACATCAAATTCAAGTTCATTTTTCTCTGCGGTTGAAATTGACATATCAGGCAACTCAGGCGTAATAGCCACAAACGTTGCCCCTAACTGTTTAAACTCAGCTAGATGTTGCTGATAGGCGCGCAGCGCTAAATTACAATATGGACACCAACTACCACGATAAAATGTCACCACAACCGGTCCATTAACTAACAACTCGGATAAATGACGGGTAACGCCCAATGGATTGGTTAACGAAAACGCAGCCAGTTTATCACCCGCTTTAGGTGCGCTATCGATAATGCCGGATAACTTCAGGTTTAACGTCGCATCCGACATGATCGCCAATACCTCAGGAGGTAAATTGGCAGCGTTGGCATCTCGTTTTTCAGTCAGCTGGGTGGATAATGACATAATAGCGTCTCATTTTATCTTGAATATTCATTCAAGATAATCAAATCATAACAACAACGCAAGCAGTTTTTGAACAATCATTCAAGAAGTGCTATTATAGCGTCAGTAACGATTGAGGATCGATGTCATGGCAAAGAAAAATTTTGAACGAGCGGACGTATTAGATAAGGTCATCACCCTATTTTGGCAAAATGGCTATGCCGCATCAAGCATTCAGCAAATCACTAAAGCCACTGGATTAAAACCAGGTAGCTTATATTATGAATTCGATAGTAAAGAAGGCTTATTCCAAGCAGCCTTAGCACGCTATGCCACCTTTTCGATTGAGGCTATTCATCAACTAATGCAACAGGCTGACGATGTCAAAGCAGGTATTAGACAGATCCTCGACAACATTGTTGAGCAATCAAAGTCTTGTGATTACTGCGGTTGCTTCTTAATCAAAACTCAACTTGAACTCGCCTCTCAAGGTAACGAGCTATACAAATTTGCTTCATCACAATTAACTGAGATTGAGCATGTATATCAACATTACCTGAGCCAATTATATGAGGCTGAAACAGCTAAAGCCTATGCAGCTCAACTGATGACCGTCACATTCGGCATCCGAATCTATGGCTATCAGTCAGAATCAGCAGCAACCCAAATCAACACTATCAACGCGCTACTGCCATGGCTAAAAGTTGAGTGCTAAGCTTATACGTTACCCAGTATATTGATAGTTCCCCCCCTGCTGTCACGGGACTGAATGTGGACAGTTTAACCTCGTTGTTATTGATGATAACAGCGGTATCTTGGTGCAACAGTTTACCTATGTAAGTGGTCGCTCAACGTCAAACTTTCCAATGACCACATTATTTTGATTAGGTCCTTTTGCGCACGTTCCCCAAACGAAAAAAAACAGCCTCGCATTGCGAGGCTGTTTGGGCTTAAATAACCTCAACTCGGGTTAAGAAGTGGGATATGTAAGGCAAAATGACAACATTCAGCCTATTTCATATTAAACCTGTCATTTGTTTTGCTAATAAGGCGCATCGACGCGTCAATAGCTAACCAATTACAAGCCAAAGCAACACAGTTAGCGAGACAAATGGCTGTTTGATAAATGTTTATTATCCCGAGTTGAGGTTAAGTAACTACTCTTCTTTTGTCTCAGGATAGATACTGTTCCACCACTGTGGCTCATCTTTTAACTTCATATCGAACCATGCCATGGTGGTATTCCACCAATCAAAGCGGGCTTGGCGGCTATTGATGTGATGGTCTTGGTCGTTAAACTCAACCAACTCAACTTCTTTACCTAATAGCTTAAGTGCGGTGTACATATAATGGCTTTCACCTACTGGAACGTTGGTGTCGGCATTACCATGAATAAGCAATAACGGCGTGGTAATTTTGTCAGCATGATAAAGCGGACTTTGTTCTACATAGAGCTCTGGGTTATTCCACGGAAAACTGCCGCGACTGGCCACGCCAGAATAACCATAACCCCACCAGCCATGGCCCCAGTAAGACGATAAATTACTGATCCCCGCATGCGACATTGACGCCGCAAAGATATCGGTTTTTGTCGCCAAATACATGGTCATGAAACCACCATAAGATGCGCCCATATTTCCCACACGTTTAGCATCAACTGATGGGTACGCATTTAAGAAGGCTTTAGTACCCTCAATAATATCGTCAGCGCTGTACTTGCCCCAGGCATTAACATGACGGCCACTAAAGGCTTGGCCATATCCGGTTGCACCGTTTGGTTGCACAACATACACAACATAACCTTGGGCTGCCCATAAATTAAATGGCCAACGCCCGGTAAAGTGACGCCCTACAGGTGAGGTACCGCCATAGTAATAGACTAATGCGGGATACTTTTTACTGGCATCAAAATCGGCAGGTAAATAAACACGGCCATCAATGTTATGCCCATGGGTATTAGTAAAATCAAAATCTTCAATTTTACCTAAACGCGTGTTGGCATAGCTCAGTTGTTGACTATCAAACAGCAACTGTTTACGGCTTGAATTAACTTTCATTTTATAGGTTTTTTGCGGCGCAGTGGCTGAGGTACCTGCAAATACTAATGTGGGTGTAGATTGCTCAATCGCAACACTAAAGCCGTCGATCATATCCACACCAGTGTCTATTCGATTAAAGCGTGTTTTGCTTTTATCAAATAAATACAAAGGTGCACGGTCGCCTTCGGTTACCGTCACAATTAAATCATCATTTTCAAGCTTGGTGATGCTGCCTATGGAAGGATCAAACGCTTTACTGAGTGCACTGACATTGCCTTTAGCATCACGCCAATATAACTGACCATCATAATCGTTCACTTCAAGGTTAGGATCTTGTATTCCTGTGCCGTCCATAAAACGCGGCCCAGCGGTAATGTACATGCCATCATCAGCATATAGTGCACTATTAAAACTTCGATACTCACCTATCATGGTTTCGCTTAAATCAGCTAACGTCAGCTCAATAAGCTGCGTTATTCCATGGGCTGGCTGTGCATAATCCACTGGCGAGCGCGTTAACAATAGTTTGCCTTTATCTGCATTACTGTCTAATAAAGAACTGCTGACGTTGTTGTCTGTCAGTTGACGAATAAAGCCCGAGGTAACATCTACTTGATAGAGTTGACTGTTGTTACGCCAATAACTCCAGCGATCTTCTAATGCTTGAAAACGCTTAGAGGTGGCTTTTTCATCGGCTTTAAAGGGCTTTTCCCAGCTAAAGAGTAGGGTATCGCCAAACCACTGCAAACCAGACACATTGTCCATATCAGTCGCGACTACGTTAATGCTCAAATCAGCAACATTAAATAATTGAATTTGTTTGTTAGCTACAAAGACGAGTTGTGAAGAGTCACTTGACCAAACCGCACTGCTTGGGCGGTTATCTTGCCAACGGTACATCACGCTGTTATCCGATAATTTATGTAACTCGGTCACTTGAATCGGCGTATCGCCTTGGCTAGCTTGGTATTCAATGGTCGATTGCAGTAAATACTTGCCATTAGGTGACAGGGTTAAGCCACTGATCACTTTTGAATCAAATAACTGATCCGCAGATACTCGCTGTGTTTTTTGTGAAGTAAAGTCGAGATTATCAACTTTACTTTTTCCCTGCCAATCAAGGCTAAATTCGCTATCTTGCGCTTGGCCATCGGCCAATACCACAAGGTGGTAGTCACCATTTGTCAGCTCAAGTTCGACTTTATCGGCAGATTTAACCAGTTGCCCATTCAAATACACTTGAGGATTTTCAAGCCCTTTAACGGTTAATGTGCCTTGGGTAAAACGATCTGTCGACATTGGCACTTGATAGGCTAACCAGCCCTCGCCTTCAACCTTAGTTGATGCAGCTTGCCAAGACAGTGGCTGATTAAATACCGTCACCTTATTGGCGTAATTAGCCTGGCTGAGCTGAGCAACCAAATTAGCACGCAGCGCTTCTGCATGGGCACTTTTCGATAATGGCGCTGCTGAGACTTGCTCCACGGGGCCTATTCGCTGAATGTACTTAGCATCAATCTCGACACCGTGAGCAATGCTCGAAATAGCCATAGCTAAACAGGTCAATACCAGAGAAAAAGCTTTCATTACATGTCCTTATTATTTTAATAAACCCGTTGTTAATAGATCAGTTAATTGTTCTTAGTGAGTTGTTTATTCTTAATCAAGTAACAGTATCTATTTTCGATAATCGCTAAGGTAAACCAAGTTAGTGGTGTCTACCGGGCCGTCATCAAAATCAATATCTTGTAACCAGGTATCAACAAACACATCGTTAGCAAAAAAGTGGCTGCTACGCCCTTTTGCATTTCGAGGGAATTGTCCCATAAAGGCACTAAATTCAATAAACTGATTGGGCATTAACAGCATTCCATCTTCATAGCAGTGTCGCTCTAAGTGCCAGGCAACCTCATTTAAATGCCCTTGCACACTGCGATCGCTTCGCAGATAAAATGTACAGGTAGTGAGTTTATCGTTATATCGTGCTATTGCTAAGTCAACCTCTACACTGTCCACGCCTTTTTTATTGGCTAAAAACATAAAATTCGACACCATCATTTTCTCAAACATATTGAGAAAATCGATTTCATCGCCCTTTTTTGTCGCCAAAAATGTCAAGCAATAGCGGCTATCATAATCCATCACTAATAAGTATTTTTTGCGTTTAACTGTGACACAGTGCACCACCCAATGCCATTGAATACTATCGTGTTCTTGTGGATCAACATCGGCGGGGAAAACTGGCGTAGCCACTGACTCAGCAATGGTTTTATGTGGCGCAGCTTCTACGCAAGACAACACTTCACCTTTGCGAGTGACACGAAAAAACTCTGCAGCCGCTTTGGTACAATTAAGCACTAACATCGGTATTCCATCGGGTAGAAACAAAAATTAAGCTGATTATATCAACAACAGGATATTAACGACCACTACACAAAAGGGATTAAATCCAAATTGGCGACTTAGTTTGTAAGCGCTTGTTATACCGCTTGCTAACACTTTCTCGCCAAATACATTATCTACTGCTAAGTTAACTAACCGTATTCAATGCAATATAAAGGATTAATATGCAGATCATTCACCATGGCGCGGTTAATGGAGTAACGGGGTCTTGCCATCAGCTCGACATTAACGCACAACACCCAAGCAGTTACCTTATCGATTGTGGCTTATTTCAAGGGGCTGAAACGGCAGGTAAAAACTCTGCATCCCAACTGCAAATAGACTTCACTATCGACCATATCAAAGCGTTAATCGTGACCCATTGTCATATCGATCATGTTGGGCGGATCCCCTATTTATTAGCCGCAGGCTTTAAGCAACCGATTTATGCCACAACGGCAACCGCGTCGTTATTGCCATTGGTGATTGAAGATGCATTAAAAGTAGGTGTCACTCACGATCAAAAGCTTATCCGGGCGTGCTTAAACCAGCTCAGTAAACTTATTGTGCCGATAGATTATAATCAATGGATTTCACTGCCCATAAATCTGAGTTCCAATGCAACTCTGCCTGTTAATCAAATTAACCTTAAGTTTAAACCTGCGGGGCATATTCTGGGGTCTGCTTATGTCGAACTTGACCTAAAAGGCCCGGGTCACAAACATAGAGTCGTCTTTTCAGGTGACTTAGGTGCAACCTACGCACCCTTGCTTGCCAGCCCTAAAAGTCCGTACAGAGCCGATACCTTAGTCATTGAGTCAACCTACGGCGATAAAAACCATCAAGGCCGTCAAGATCGCAGCAAACAGCTTAGGGAGATTATTGAAAAAGCGGTACAGGACAATGGCGTGGTATTAATCCCTGCATTTAGTATCGGACGTACACAAGAGCTGCTCTACGAGTTTGAACACATCATTTATCGTAATCAACACAACCCCATGTGGCAAAATATCGACATTATTGTCGACTCCCCCATGGCAGCTAACTTCACCCAAAAATACAGAGAATTTAAGAACCTGTGGGACAAAGAGGCCAAGCGAAAACTTAAACAAGGCCGTCACCCGTTAGATTTTGCACAACTCACGACCATCGACAGCCATCAAGATCATTTGGCGGTGATCAACTATCTAGATTCGGTCAATAAGCCTGCCATCATCATTGCCGCATCGGGCATGTGCACGGGAGGCCGTATTAGCAACTACCTTAGCCGCTTTTTACCCAAAACCACCACTGACGTATTATTTGTCGGCTACCAAGCCCAGGGCACCACAGGTCGAGACATACAAGAATACGGACCTCAAGGCGGCTATGTGTATATTGAAGAACAACGCATAAACATTAACGCCACGATTCATACCATTAGCGGCTATTCTGCCCACGCTGACCAACACAACCTCATCAATTTTGTTAAACGCATGCACCACAAACCTAAACATATTTGTATTGTTCATGGCGATGCTGAGGCTAAACAAGCTTTATCCTCAGCATATCAAACATTGTTACCCATGGCAGAGATTGAGATCGGTAAAGCGGAACAACACCAAACGGCAATCAAAAACAGCTCACCTGTGAGATGACAAGTTAATGACCAAATTTAACTCTGATGCCTGCGTTAACAATAAAGCCATCGTTACGCGACCAGATATCGGTAGTCCATTGGCCGCTAGGCGATCTATTAGGCAGTAACATTGGATGTTCATCGGTTTGTTTTACATCGAGTAAGTTTTCTAAGTTAATAAACCAACTGACTCTGCCAACAGTAATTTCGCCCATTAAACCAAGATGCCAATAAGGGTTAGTTTCATCAATATAAGGGTTATCGTTAACGTTTTGGGTGCCGGTATAATAAGCTTCAAAACCAGCTCTAAAGTTGCCATGTTGCTCCCACATAGCAACAAAACCACCAGAATGACGTGGTGTTAAGGCAATAGCTCTTCTGCCGTCCCCGTCGGGTGAAGCTTCAGTTGCGTCTAAATACAAGTAACTTGCGGTCAACTTAACATCGCCTAAATAGTAATGCAGCAACACTTCAGAACCACGGATCTGACTTTCGCCGGGTGCATTAACTAACCTAACAGCGTCTAAGGAACCATCGTTATTGACAGAGAAAGCCTCTAAACCCGTGACGTTATCCACATTCGAGCCAAACAAGGTCAAACTCGTTTCCACATCATCAAAGGTATAACTCACATCAAGCGATGCCGTTTTAGCGCGCTCTTCTTGTAAGTTGTCAATCGGCGCTAATCTTGATAATCCTGCGGCCTCAATCTCTTCAACAAACGGCGTAGGGGCAAAGTAGCCCTCCCCATAAGAGCCTCTTATGGTTAAGTCACTTGGGCGATAAAGCACCGATACTCTTGGGCTAAATTGAGTACCATATTCACTGTGATCATCAATGCGCGCACTGTAAGATGTGGTGATTTGGTCTGTCAGCTCATAATCAAGTTGAGCAAATGCACCCGGCACATTATAAGAATAATCGAACTCAGGGTACGTGTCAGAGGCAAAGATTTCAGACTGATACGCTAAACCAACAACCCAATCACTGTTATCGGTATAACCTGCAATGCTATTTTCAAGCAAATAACTCTCGTGTTGGTCTTCTTCTATATCGGCACCATAAACATGCACATGATCTTGTACCATCGCCGATGCGCGTGTATTAAACGTCAATGACTCTAATAACGGCATACTAAACACCAGGCCGCCATCAAGCCTATCGGAATCTTGCGATTGTTCAAACGAAGTGCCATCAGCGACTGTGTTATCACCTAAAGTACCGCCAGTGCGCTGCTCGGTCATAAACCCGCTAGTCACATACAGTGTTTGTCCTTCTTGTCCTTCCCAAAATAAACGCGGACGAACGGTGTATCGCTCATAACCTGCCAAATCGATCCAGCCGTCATTATCAATATCTTGCTTATCTTGATAATGAGCCCCTGCCGTCACCGACCCTTTTACATTCTCGCTCAATGGCGACTCAAAATAGGTGGTCACATCCTGACCATCACGCGTGGTTGCATTTAACAACACTTCACCACTGAGTTCGTCACCAGGCGTTCGAGACACAAGGTTAATCACCCCGCCGAGTGCTGAACCACCATAAAGTGATGACGCAGAGCCTTTAATAATTTCAACGCGACTTAAATCTGTCGGCGGAACTTGCAACAAACCAATTGACCCAGCTTGGTTGCCGTACAGCGGCAAACCATCGGCCAGTAATTGGGTATAACGACCATACAAGCCTTGCAGGCGAATATTGGCACTGCCTAACGCCGGAGAAGTTGTTTGTAATCTTACACCGCCCGTTTCAGCCACCAGCATAGAAATATTACCCGGTCTCATCGCTGCTTTTTCTTCAATCTCTTCGCGGTTAATCACCTCGACTCGAATAGGTTGTTCATCGGCAATCCGCCCAGAGCGAGTGGCTTGTATGACAATGGTTTCCATTTCTTCTTCGTGTTCATGCTCGTGTTCATCAACATCCGCTTTTGGGGCATCATGCTCAGAATGTTCAGGATTTTCACTGTGACTCTCACTGTGGCTCTCACTGTCATTCTTACTGTAATTTGCACTCTGCCCAGACGTATTTATCGAGTCATCCACCATACTGGCTTCACTCACCCCAATAACACCTAGCGACAAAATTAATGACGCCGCGGAATAACTCAACATACAACTTCCTTTTAACAAGACATTATCGAAAAATGATATGCTTAAGCTTAAAGGTTACAGCCACTGGAAGGTCAATATGAAAATAAGTGAATTGGCATCAATTGCCCAGGTATCGGTTAAAACCATCCGATATTATGAGCAGATTGGTCTACTCTCCTCGCCAATCCGTACCAGTAATGGCTATCGCCATTACCAAGAAAAAGATATTGAGACATTGGTATTTATAAGACGGTGCAGAGAATTAAACATCGGACTCGATGACATCAAACGCTTAGTTGATACACAACAAGACCCAAAATCGTCGTGCGCATTAGTCGACAACATCATTGCCGAACAACTTGCTCGCATCCAACAAACCCAGCGAGAACTGGCATTACTAGAACAATCATTAGCCGCACTCGCGAGCTGCTGTAAAAGCCATCAGATCAAAGATTGCAGTATTTTACAGACGCTGAAATCGGCTTAGACTAAAACAAATGCAATGACTTTTTTAATCATTAAATAAGGGCTAGTAGCGCTTTACTGCATACATCTAAACGACTATTATTCGGGTTTATTAAGTGTTGCGTATACAGTACTGTCAATCCTCCCATTTACGAGAGAATTGAATCTGATAACATTGCTAGGTTTGTATATTATTAATATAAGAAAGGATCATCTGGGCACACCAGAAAATGTATGGATACAATCATGGCAACACAGACGATAACAGTACTTTATAACCCAGCCGAACTCGCAATTAAGCCCATAGCCGAAGTGTTATACAATCTCGAAGTGGGTGTGGGCGGACGTGTGATTATCCCAATAGAATTCAAAGTAGATAAAATCATCGTGGCGGTATTTAAAGGTGAAGCAGAACTGTTGAATGTACTTGGTGACCGAGTTACCTCTGAGTTTAATGACGTTGCTTAAAGGCACTACCACTCATTACTAAAAAAGGCTGAGCCAGCATAGAAGTCACTTTACAAGCTTGACGTGAAGACAATCACTTTTATCTGGTTTAAGAGCCATCTCTACATAAACATGCCGTTAAACTCGACCAAGATCGGCGAGCGATATAATGTCAGGTATTATTACCTCTTAATCTAATCCCTCTAGTAATCGCCCACAAAATAAATCATGTCTAAAAGCAGAATACTAAGTACTAGGCTTTGCAGCATTCTCGCTAAGTATTTAATTAGTCAGCTACCTTACCATTAGTAAATGGTGGTTGTAAGTCATTATCGAATAACTGCGATTAGGGCTGATATCATCTTCGGTTTATGCCTCATATACATGTGAAAAAGTCAGTCTATTTTGTTTATTAATTGATTGAGATGTTAATCATTGATCACGTTTCCTCATTTTTTTTGTTGCACTTTATTTAAAACTCACTTACGTTAAACAAATGTTTGGTATGCAAACATTTGTTTGCTAAATGGATAGTGAGATCACTCATATGACGGAACGCGAGTTAGAAATCTTAGCATTACTCAAGCAAGACCCCTTAATGCCGCAACAAGATATGGCCGATAAATTAAGCATGAGCCGATCCGCTGTCGCCGGACATATTATGAATCTAACCAACAAAGGCATCATTCGCGGTAAAGGCTATATTTTGGCCGAAGCGCCTTATGTCGTTGTGATCGGTGGAGCTAATATGGACATACTAGGTCGACCAGCTGGTCCGCTTAGGGTGGGTGATTCGAACCCAGGCAGCGTCAGCTGTTCACCAGGCGGTGTAGGACGCAATATTGCCGAAAACTTAGCGCGATTAGGCACCGATACTCGCTTGACCACTGCGGTAGGAAAAGATACTTACGGCCAAGAAATTATCGAACATTGTCAGCGTGCTGGCATCGATATGAAGCACACCTTGCAATTGCCTGATAGCGTAACCTCAACCTACTTGTCTGTGTTAGATGGCGAAAGCGATATGCATGTGGCCATTAATGATATGGCGATTTTAGAACGCCTTAATGTTGATGTGCTCAAGTCTCAGCAAGCTATGCTGCAACGAGCCAATGTGATTGTTGTAGATGCTAATTTATCGCAAACCTCATTAGCTTACATCCTAAGTAATTACGCAGATATTCCATTGTTCGTCGATCCCGTTTCTTGTGCTAAGGCAATTAAATTAAAGCCCTATCTTGGTGCCATTCATACCCTAAAACCCAACCTTAAAGAAGCCGAACAACTCTCAGGGATCACAATTACAGATCACGACCAACTGCCCGAGTTAGCCAATTGGTTTCATGCTCAAGGGGTAGAACGGATCTTTCTAAGCCTCGGCGTTGATGGCGTATTCTTCAGCGATAAGCAGGAACAAGCCCTGCTCCCCGCAATTCCCGTTTCTATGGTTAATGCCAATGGCGCCGGTGATGCTTTTTTAGCTGGTCTAGCCCATGGTTTTATTCAAGATTGGTCAACTCGGAAATCGACCGAGTTTGCCATGGCCGCCGCGGTAGTGGCCTTATCCGATATCGCAACGATTAATCCCAATATGTCTGAAATATCAGTCAATAGAGTTATCAAGGAGTCATTATGTTAAGCCAGTACCTAGATATCAACCCTGAAGTCAAAGCAGCATTGGATGCCAAGCGACCTGTAGTGGCATTAGAATCAACCATTATTTCTCATGGTATGCCTTATCCGCAAAATGTAGAGACAGCGCTTAAGGTTGAACAAATAATTCGTGATAATGGTGCAGTACCGGCAACCATCGCAATCCTCAATGGGCGACTCAAAGTGGGGATGACCCATGAAGAGATTGAGTATTTAGGCAAGGCTGGTCAAGCAGTAATTAAAACTAGCCGTCGTGACATTCCTTTTATCGTGGCACAAAAAGCGGATGGCGCGACCACTGTAGCATCGACCATGATTTTGGCCGCGATGGCTGGTATTAAAGTGTTTGCAACTGGTGGCATCGGTGGTGTACATCGTGGGGCACAACAAACATTTGATATCTCAGCCGACTTGCAAGAATTGGCTAATACTGACGTAGCAGTGATCTGTGCTGGAGCCAAATCAATTTTGGATATTGGTTTAACATTAGAATACTTAGAAACCCAAGGTGTGCCTGTTATCGGTTATCAAACAGATATGCTACCCGCCTTTTACACTCGCGAAAGCGATTTTCATGTCGACTATCGTCTCGATGAACCTAAGCAAATCGCCGCTGCGATGACGGCTAAGTGGCAAATGGGATTAAAAGGCGGCATGGTTATTGCCAATCCAATCCCTGAACAATATGCACTAGATAAAACAATGATCGATCAGGTGATTAAAGATGCGGTTGCCGAGATGAATAAAAAAGGTATCTCGGGTAAAGCCTCAACCCCTTTCTTATTGTCAAAAGTAGCAGAGAAAACAGCAGGGAGCAGCTTAGCGGCCAATATCGAGTTGGTATTTAATAATGCAAAACTAGCCTCAAAAATTGCCTGCGAGCTCTGCCAATAATCATTGTTAGCTGAGTCGTAACAATAAAAGAGTACATAATGTACTGATGCCGATCACTTAAGGTGACCGGCATTTTTATTTCTGACATAACGGTATACTGTCTATGTTGTTATGCAATAACTATTTGAATAACTCAGCGTACATTGATTTCCCACAGTATTTAATGGATCCATAAACTCAATCATTGCTCCATCATGTCATATATGGACGTGACTTCGTGCGGCCTATCCTTATTTGTAGCAGCCCATCGCTGAAAGTTGGATTAGTAATGATAACGGCATGAAATAATTGTGATGGCCTGATCATCAAACGCGTAAACTAACCTATTTGTGTCATCGATTCGACGTGACCAAAAACCAAATAAATTTTCTTTTAATGGCTCAGGTTTACCTATACCTTCAAATGGTGAACGCTTCACATCGCAGATGAGTGTATTAATACGTTTAAGTGTCTTTTGTCCTGGGTTTGCCAATGCAAGTAATTACTCCAAGCTTCATCAGTCCAAGATAATAAACGCTGAAGACTACTCATCTATCAGCTCTCGTACTGTTGTTTGACCATCTGCTTTGGGTAGCTTGAGGTATTGGCACAACTAGACAAGGTGATTTTTTTTGGGGGGAAAATTTAATATTACTGATTTTAACTTGTTTTACTTATGGCAGAAACTAAAACGTTATGGTGTGCCTGAGGCACGATAATTATACACAGAGTTTTCAAATTCCATTGTTTCCAATTATTCCTATTACTGCCCTCGTATTGATAAATAGGGAGATATGCTCTTACTGAAATGGGTCTTCAACCCAGTGTTAGTCTGTTCGATAAGCATGACCGGCAGCCCGATTGCATTGGCAATATTTATCGACTGTTCTACACTCAAGATCATCATAGCAGTCGCAAAACCATCGGCTACGGCGCACTGCTGGTGAAGCACGGTCGCCGATACCAGACTATTTTCAGCCGGTATCCCGGTTGTCGGATCGATAATGTGACTCAACTGTCTATCACCGCTCTCGATATAATTAACATAGCTACCCGAGGTCGCCATAGACATATCTTTAAGATTGATCAGTTGCTGTATCTCCAGGCTAAACTTCTCTGGACGAGTAACAGCAACGGTCCAGTCTCTGCCTCTGACACCAACTCCGCGAGTCCGCACCTCTCCGCCTATCTCGACCAGATAATTAAGTATACCCGCACCATCGAGTATCTTGGCAACACGATCTACGCCATATCCTTTCGCCACAGCCGAAGGATTTATCTCTAGCCCTCGAATCACTTTCGTAATGGCTTTCGAGCTCAGGGTAAATCCATCTATGCCTGTTTTCGATCGAGCCAACTCCAGCTGACCACGATCTTTATTCTGCAGATCTCTGGCCTTAACACCAAACCCCCAGAACTCAATCACTGGCCCTAATGTCACATCGAACGCCCCATAGGTTTGTGAAGATATCGTCTTTGAAATCTGTAATACATCCCTTAGACGCTCAGATACCAGAATAGGGTTTCCAGTATCATTTAAATTCAATATAGATATTTCAGAATCTGAACGGTAAACTGACAGAGCGCTATTCACTCGCTCCAGTTCCTGCTCCACTAATGCCTTTATCTGCTGTTTCGTCGCTAGATTATTCTGCAGGCGCAACTGTATCGTGTAGGTCGTCCCCATCGTATTACCGGTTATCTGCTCGATATTGATATGCGCCCATGCCCGAGACTGGAACATATATGACACCAACAAGCACATCGTTAGGAGTTTCACACAAAGTTTCATATTAGCCTTCAAAACATTCCCTATACTCATAATAAAATATTCCGCTCACTAAGTTGAACGGAATACTTATTTTAAGCAGAAGCTATCGATTATTGTGCGGCAGCTTCTTTACCTGCAATACGGCCAAACACGGTAATATCGGTAATGGCATTACCACCCAAGCGGTTCGAACCATGGGTCATACCGGTAACTTCACCAGCTGCGAATAAACCAGCAATAACCTTACCTTGTGTATCTAGTACACGAGTATGGGTATCTGTCATCAAGCCACCCATAGTGTGATGAACAGAGGGCTTAGCCACCAGCATATAGAATGGAGGCTTCATGATAGTTTTTAGCCCACCACGATGATGGAACTCTTTATCATCACCCGCTTTAGCAAACTGATTTACACGTCCAACCTGAGCCATCAGCGCTTTTTCATCAACACCGAACTTTTGAGCCAACTCTTCGATTGAGTCTGCCTTAAACATCATGCCTTTACGGTTAAGCTCGGCGAACTCATCCTTATGCACACCGACAACACCGGCAATCTCTTCAATCTCACTCCCCCAAAGTACATAAGTCTGCTGATCGGTCTGGGCCAGAATTGCACGGCTGATAACATCACGACGCTCTAGTTCTTCGACGAAACGATGACCTTCCTTATTCACCAGCAAGGCACCGAAGAAGCGCGAGTCGGCGATCAAAGAGATCGCTCCGCTATCGATATGACAGATAGGATAAGTCTGGATAGACTTCATGTTATGTGTTTGAGCGTTAAGCTTCTCGGCCATCACGATACCGTCACCCATGATCCCACGAGCATTAGTTGTACCGTAGCGGCTATCCAGTTCAGGGACATACTTGGTGCGCATAGCAACATTAGCACCGAAACCACCGGTTGCCATGATCACGCCACGCTTGGCGTAATAAGTGAGTTGCTGTCCATTCTTCTCAGCTTCAACACCGATCACTCGTCCATTTTGATCTTTAATCAGCGCTGTTGCTGTCGTACGGGTATGGATAGGGATCTGCAGTTCATCGGTTTTTGCCATAAACTTACTGATCCACTCCGCGCCAGTATGGTTACGTGGGATCAGTGCACGCTTAACGCTGTGACCACCAAATTGGAATAGCTGATCCTTGTAAAAATCGACCTTAATATAATCCCTTAGCCACTCTGCGGCTGGTAATGCTTGCTCGGCCAAAATCTGTACCATCTCAGGATCACCCAAATAATCACCGCCCTTTAGGGTATCCTTGACAAACAGATCGATACTGTCTTCGATGCCCATCTTCTTCTGGACCCAGTTACCTGGCACGTTCATCTGACCACCGGTGATCAAGCTGTTACCACCAACCGTTGGCATTTTTTCGATAATCACTACGCTAGCACCAGCATTTTTAGCCGTGATCGCGGCGCTGAAACCTGCACCGCCTGAACCTATGATAACGACATCGAAATTTTGTTCACTGGCAACTAGTTCTGCCGATTTATCACTGCTCTTGACCATACCGGCAACTAAGGTAACGCCAGCTGTGGTAAGAGAGCTCTCAACAGCCTTTCTAAATGCACCACTGGTGATCGTCGCGCCACTGATGCCATCGACCTCGGTACTGTTATTGGCAATCATTGCATCTTTCATTTCGGTAAATACCGACGCCGCCAATACCTTATTTTCATGCTGTTTCAGGATACTGATATCGACCAACTTGCCATTTTTAGTTTCGGTCTGAACCTGAATTTCTCCATGCTTACCGAATGCAGAACCTTCGCTCTTCGTTAACTGGTCGCTCTCTTTAAGTGAGCAGCCCATGACCAGAGCGACAATTGCACTGGCGATAATTGTTTTTTTAATCACTTTGTTATTCCTATTAGATCAATCCGATATTAGAAGGTAAAACCAACCGCTACGCCATATTCGATGCCATCATTAGGCGCTGATCCCCAGCTATCGAAATGGGTCATGTGCAACTTGGTATAGAATGACTCCGTCATACTTGTCTTTAATGTAGTGATGAGCTGATGTCCGTAGCTGTCATAACCTAAGGTGCTCATATGGTCTTCATCACGGTCGATCTGCCCTTCATAGTTGACAGATAACGAATGCTTAAGCCCCATTGCAGAAAATGGGTAACTGGCATTAATCACCGCGGCATAACCACTAATCCCATCGAAATTTTCCCCGGTTGGATCAAAATGAGCAACAGAGTAGTTCAGACCGATACCGGCATTGATAAAGAGATCGCCATACTTACGGTTAGTGGTCACACCCAGATATAGGTTGTCTTCCATCACTGTACGGTTAGAGACCAAGAAATTCTGTCCCCATAAGTTGTAACTTGTATCAGAGATCTGCTTATCAATAATAAACAGGGACTTTACGGTCAGCTTTCCATCTGCACCGTGTTGAGCTTCTTTCACCTCACCCGGGTTCTCAAGCTTCACATAAGCCAATAGCGTGCCCCAGTCTGCTTTATTGAAATGCGTCAATTTAACAAAAGGTTGGTCATATGCCCCACCGTTATCAGACTTAGTATCAGAGGTGTACGCCTTATATCCCAAATCGACTGATGTTGCTGACATTGCAGGTGCTATCACTAAAGCGGCTAATGCTGTGACAAGTTGCTTTTTCATCAAAATATTCCTTATTTGTAAGATTTCCATATAGGATAAATGAATAATTAATATTCTTTGTGAGCCAGATCTTGTAATAGTTTTAGTTCATGTAATGTGTGTGGGTTAGAGAAGTAAAACTGCCAAAAATACGTTAAATATAAAAATGAAAATATATAAATAATAACTATGTGAAAATTACGTAAAAATAAAAATCATCGAAATATTACTTTGTGAAAATCACGTCAAAATATCGAGCGTCATAAATATATATATATCTAAACCATAAATAAAAATTCAGTCACTTATTAAATAAATAACATTTAAATCTAAATATAAGAATAAATATGGAATTAACAGTCAGTGATAAGAATAAAATTTTAGAGAGGGTGTTAAGACAATGAAGTGCGTTTAGAGACTCTCACTTCAATATAGTGGACACTCCAGGCCAACGAGCAAACTGTCATAATCAAGATAAGACTCAGATCAAGTGGGCCGTATGATGAGCGTAGCCCTGAAGGAGTTATGGTCATTACTGGTTGAATAGTACCAATTGAGCTGTTTTGCTAACCGTTCTACCAACATCAATCCCAGACCAAAGCCGCTGGAGTTATGCAGGGACAAGGGATTAATAATATCGATTCGATTGCCAGCCTGAACAATAGAAATACCTTTAGCGCCATGCTCTAAACTATTGCGCACCAAGTTGTTCAAAACGATAGTCAGCGGCTCCTTGAGTACGAACAATTCAGTTTCATCGCACTTTAGATCGACCGGGACATCACTCCCTTGAGCGAACTTTTGATCATAGATGATACTCTCCAACAACTTTGCCAACTTCACATTACTGCTGTCCATCGGGCTACAGTCAGAACTCATTAACCAAAGTAGTGTCTCGGTAATCGATTGCATCTGAGTTGTTGCCTGACTGGCATGTAAGGTAGGGCCTGTGAGTTTCCCTTGTTGCAGGGTCAGAATATCGAATGAAGACTGACATATGGCGATAGGCGTTCTGAGCTCATGGCTTGCAAAGCGCAGGAAAGAGAGCTCCCGCTGTTGTGCCTCTTTGAGCTGTTTGATTGAACTATCCAAGGCATCGACTATCGACTGAAGTTCGGCATAGCATTGTTTAGGAAAACGCAATTGCTGCATATTTTGCCAATCATGCTGCTTTATCGCGCGGCTGATCTGATGAACCGGCGAAATCACGCGGCTCTGTAGATACCAGGCCAGAATAGCGTTTACGGTGAATGTCATGATAACTAGCAGGCAGATAGCAGCCATATTTTTCGGCGCAAATTCAAGATCGTGTGTTGCATTATAATGTAGCCAAACATAGCTCTCTTTACCGTTATCTCCCTGATGCAACATCAGGGCATCGATAAACTGCCCATCAGTATGCTGGTGTTTTACATTTTGTGGAGCATCAGGAGCAACGCCTCCATTAATCGCCTTAACCCTATTAGGTACCGACTCCCAACTGGGAAATACTGTGAGATTGTCTGTTTGAAATGTTTTATTTTTGGGAGTGGTATAGAGCTCAGCCGCTTGAGCAGCATTTCTCATGGTAATTTCATGCATGCTGAACATACCTGTACACATCATGCACAAGGGGATAAAACTATTGATGATTAAGGTTATCGCCAGAAAACATAAGCCATACACCTGATAAACACGTTTCAAACTGAGCTTAGGCTTCATCTGTGACTACCTTCAAACATAAGCCTATTCCCCTAATCGTATGGATAAGTTTTTGCTCGAATGGCTTATCGACAATTTTCCGCAGCAGATGAATGTGGCTACGCAAGCTATCGCTATCTGGCAAACTATCGGGCCACAGCATCCGTTCGATCTCCTCCCGCTCGACAGTTTCAGGACTCCGACGGGCCAATAGAGTCAGGATCTGCCATCCAGTGCGAGATAATAACAATAACTGTCCCTTTCTGTGCACATGATGTCTGGCAAAATCAAATTCAAGATCACCGATGGTAAGTATTTTCGGTGACGGACGCCTCTGAGATACGACCCTAAGACGCGCAACTAACTCAGCCATGGCAAAAGGTTTAACCAGATAGTCATCGGCGCCGACCTCAAAACCTGACAACCTATCCTGTAGTGTGCTCCTCGCGGTGAGCATAATGATCGGTGAGATTATGCACTGATCTTTCCACTTTTTACATGCGGTAATACCATCGCCATCGGGCAAGTTCAGATCGAGAATTATCGCGTCGAAAGTTAGACCGAATATGATCTGTTCAGCTTGAGTGAGTGTCTCTGCATAATCACACTCGATCTCATTGAGCTCCAAATAATGAATAATATTCTTGGCCAGCAAGCGATTATCTTCGACGAGGAGAACTAACATGCGCTATATAATTTCCAGTTGATGTGCTATATGAACTAAATTAGCCCTGTTACTGGCAGACAATTTATTTCTTATGGATTCAAGATGATATTCCACACCGCGAACAGTAATATGAAGCTCCTGTGAGATTTCATGATTATGGAGTCCCGTCGCTGCCATTTTCAGTGCCTTGATTGCCGTTTGGTTAAATAAGTTACATTGCCGAAAAGGGTTTATTTCATTATGAAAATGCTCAAATAGACTCATCTGAGCTTGTTTAAGTGTGGTCTCTAAACCAGTAAAATTTATTTCATCGTAGGTGTGTTTAGATAGCAGGGTAAACCTACCAGCCCAGGCATCCGATGCAAAGTGTTTCAGCGGCCAACTCAGGACAGTGTTGACGCCATAACGATTAAAGAGTTTTTGAGCTTTATTCGGCTGGCCATTTTCGCACAGAATATAACAATAAGGGGATTCGAGTCGCAAGGCTTCGCCAAAGTTAATGTCCGTAGGCGCGACGCGTGTCACGTATTGTTCATGTAGCTGCTGAACCTTTGGTGATGAAGCGAACACACCACCACGACCTCGAAGTATCCTTCGGGTCAACAAGCTCTTTCGGCTGTCCTGTAGATAGTCTTGATAGGCACTAATGGCGATTCCCTGAAACCAGAATCCTGCGAAGCCATGCTCGGCAAAAGGAGGCTTCATGCTATTGAGAATACTATCTGCCAGAAACCTGCTTTGAGCGGGTTCGCTTTCCGACAATAGTGTTATTTTTTCCATTTTACCGCCATCTCATACTCAATCAGAACTATTCACGATGACTTTCAGTCCAAAGTTACCTGAAAACAGTGACGAAAACCAAGTTGACTCAATTTAGGATTACAATTTGTTAAACTTATGGCTGTAATCTTACTCAAATAGTGTTAACCGATACAGTTTAATAATGAGGATGTTTTAACTACACAACAAAAACAAAAAAATTAAATTTATGACTTCCTATTTTGACGTAATTTTGACATGTCATACTTTATAATTATATATGATTATATTTTTCAAATTGGATTGAATACTCGATTCAACATTAAATATATATCCGTAACGATTGCCATCCTTGCGTACTTTTTCTACTAAATCTATTCAGTTCCGGCCTGCTGATATAATTTTTCATATTTTATTGAATACTGCTGATGTCATATCAGCGGGCTAGGCCCAATTTATATTTGTAAGTTGATTTTTAGGTTGGCAACGTTCACAGCTGGCAGAAAATAGCAGATATGGATTACACATTTATTTTTGAAAAACACCGCAACTCGTAATATATTCAAGCTCATGTGACTAAGGCAGGACAGATTATTTGCTCCGTGATCGTTGTATATCAGGAAAGCATCTTCACTCATCCTTGCATCGAGGATCCTGTGCATTGATTCTATCCCCGCGCGCTGACGGCTATTGCTTGTTCTGTTCTATGCTCAAGAACTAATGTTATATGCTGTGAGGTAGTAATTTAAATCAACATAACCAAAAATCGATTGAAAAATTTTAACTACACTATCGTTATTGGAACAGTTAAAAACGGCAAATATAAAAATTCAAACTATGATATAGAAAAAACCCATAAAATCAAAGCTTACACGGAATAGGTTGGGGCTATTTTACCGATTTTCTTGAGCTCCCACTATTTAACTGATTTTATTGAACTTTTTATCATTATCAATCAATGACTGAGACTGAAAACCGCCAAAACGTCCTCCAATGAGACACTATTGTCTGAGGTAAAAAGAGGAATATAGTCACTATCACCTGCTTTATGCGGATCATTTCAAGTCCACCCCCCCCTTTCTTGGCTCTTAAACGGTCCTTTTTTGCTCGTTATTCACACCATTTATCACACCATAATCGACAATGTGTTAACATTATCTCATCACTTATCGCGCCATAAAGAGGGTCTCACTCATGAACGCTACGCTCAGTTATTGGATGCCGTTTATCTCAATAGGGATCGTTATCATCGGTGGTTTACTCATGGGGATCTACCACATCGTCACTTTTAATTCCTTTAAAGCGAAACAAGCGATTAGTCACAAAGAAGTCAATAATACCCCTGAGGGGTGAGTCATCGTCACGATTCTTTTGGCATCAAACTCACTTCTGGACACTGGTTAACATCACTTTAGATCATGCTTAAAATGACAATGTCACTACGGGATGAAAAACACATTTTAAATGGGTATACCTAATCATGAACAAAAAGCCGATACCTAAGGACACGTTAAGAAGTAACATAGCAAATGCTCCAGACTTAGGTGCTTGCGAGGGGTTAATGTTCGATAATATTTTTGAAGTAGTAGATAAAGATAAAGCGATTTTTCTCAAAAAAAGCTCAGATCTGTGTATTGGTGTCAGAGATATTTTGACTGCATGCCAGATCTCGAATGCTGCCGAGCATAAGCTAGCCTTGAAGCGAATTGAACAATTATGGAATGCAAAACCTGATACAGAACTGGGAAATGAGCTAGATGATTTAGTTGGCATTGTTTGCCAGTATGAAGAGCAATTATTGAGCTAGAGGTGAGGACACCAGATCTGGCACTTAGCTCTCTTTAACGACCCCTTTGGCGTGCACTCGCTTCTCATAAGCTTTTCTGTATTTGTTCAGTTACATCATTCATATTTGATACGCCTTGATATATCACAAATCAACTAATATATATCAAACCACATCAAGAAAGGCGAAGTGACTCAACATTGATATGTTAAAATACATCATCAACTCACCAATCGCTTTTTCGACTCAAAGAACAACTTAATTGACGTCTAATATCGAAAGCAACTACTGCATGGTGAAGTTGGCGAGTTCATGAAGAGAGTTGTTCTAGATATTTCGCAGAAGTCTGACTTTTCAGTTGAAGAGAGCGAAATAGATAGGGATCACATACATATTCTTTTGAGGATATCGCCAAGATATGCTGTTGGGCAGCATGTTAGAAGAATTAAGCAGCAAGCCAACAGATAAATTGGAGTAGATATCAGAACCTTAAAAAGCAATTTTTGGTTGGAGAAAACTTTTTGGTCTGATGGATATTTTGCTTGCCCAGTCGGCAATGCAACCCATCACTATACTATCCGTTTTTGACAATTAGAGAACCTCACAGCAGTGTATTACTCAAGCACGTTATAACATTTAGCTGCCTGATAGATTATACAAAGGAAAAAGCCTAGCAGATGAAGTTTGTCCTCTGGCGAGCTTACGAGTTCCTAGGATCACGCTCTTTTACTTAGGGCGTTCTGTGGTCACAAAATGGCGCTTGACTTTTTGAGCATAAATCGTGTCAATAAATAGTGTAATAGCTATTTTATGTGCTAATATTGTTTCAATAAATTAGTTTTACACTCTTTATTGAACCGAAATGGATGCATTATGCCTAAAGCAATTACAATTCAAATTAACTACGCTTTTGAGTGGCATGATGTTGCGACTATCGAGTTTGCAGAACACCTTGATTCAAGCTTTTGTCGACTGGACTATGAAACAGATCATGTGTTTACACACTATAATGATTTTGCAGAAACCGCAACCAGCGTCACTTTGCCAAACGACACCATGCCCTATCGAAATAATACAAACTGGTTTCGTTTTTTAGATGACATTATTCCCGCAGGCTCAAGTCGTAAATATTGGCTACGAACACTGCGCTTGCTCGATGAAGATAAGCTTACCAGGAATTTTATCCTGTTATCTCAAGGTACTATCGCACCGATAGGCAATATCAGGGTGAAAGAGTCGGTACCTGCTATTATTATTAACCCAATACCAGTAACGTTTAGCGTTGAGGATGTCTGTAGGCTTGAAGTCGACTTTATCGAATACGCACAGGCCAATGGAGCCGCTGCCGGCGGTGCGTCTGGTGCTGGTGGTGCGGCGCCTAAATTACTTCTTCGTTGTGATCCAGATGACAGAGTGTGGATCGATACCTTTCAAGATAATCCAAGCAATATAGACACCCGATACTTAGTTAAATTTCCAAGAGGAAGCGCAAGTATCGACCACGATATTTTAAGGGCTGAGTTTCACTTCTATCACGAACTTAACGCGCTTGGTTTCGATACTATACCCATTGATGAAATGCGGTTGATAGAGAGCGAGCGAGGTCCATCACTTTGGTTGCCAAGGTTCGATGTTGCAACAATAGGCAATAAACAGCAATTGCTTGGTATGGAGTCAGTTTACTCTGTCTTAGATATTGCTCCAGCGACTATGATGGAGCATGGCGAGGTGATCCGCGCTTTGATAGAAGTGTTTACTTTAAAAAGCGATAACAGTGAAACAACAACGTTTCTCGATGTAGAGGATGGAATAGCAGCGTTTGTTATCGAGTGGGTTCGCAGGGACTTGCTTAATATTGCTTTTGGTAATTCCGATAATCACGGTCGTAATACGTCATTCATCAAGCAGAACAATCGCGTATCCCTCGCGCCTATCTACGACTTTGCCCCCATGAAAGCCGATCCAGAAGTGATATCAAGGACTTTTATATGGGGGGCGGGCCTTGAATTAGGTGGACAATATGACTTTGTTAAAATCGCTAATAGTCTTGCAGATCTTATTGAGCCAAAAGCCCTTTTAGATGCATTGGCTCAAACAGCAATAGAATTAGTTGAACTCAAGCAAAGGCTGGGAAACCGAGGTGTTCCCCAGTCTATTCTCTCTTTCCCAAGTATGGGGTATGAACATTTAGAGAAGAAATTCAAAACCTGGAAACTACTATGACAGAAAAGGCCAAAATGTTAGCCCAAGATAATCGTCATGGCCGACTACCACTTGCTGCTAAGCGTAAAAAATTGCCGAGCTCTGTCAAAGATGAGCTTATGAAAAGTATTTGCATTGAGCTTATTACCAGTCAGATCACGACGGGTAAGGCTTTGCAAAGGTTGCGTACTGAAATGCTATTCGCTAATCAAGAGCAATATGCCAAAATGGTTGGCATTACAAGGAAGGCATTATCTGAGATTGAGGGAGATAAATCGAAAGCTAGCGCATTAGTTTTAGGCAAAGCCCTAAGGGGGGTTGGACTGGAGTTATTAGTCTTACCAAGAGATAAGTTTTTACAGGGTGAAATCATCAGTTATCAAAGCGCTACTGATGGTTCTGGCGCAAAAGCATACCGGGATGATAATTTGTAGGGATCTAGCAGGGCGCTTCACTTCTAAGCCCGTCCTCAGGCGAGCTTGCGAGTTCCTAGGACCTTCAGTCGCTGCTAAGAGGAAGGTTGAAAGCAGTGGTGACAAGCACTGCGCCATTTTCCACCTGGTGGAATTTCTGGGTTAGTAATCAAAGTTTGGTGTGGGAACTGAGAAAAAAAGCAACCTAGTCTTTAAAACAAGAAGCCAATTGCTATTTAAGTAGCAAAATCCTTTTGGGGATTTTGAGGTGGGGGAGGATGTCAATAACTCATTGGTTAAAAAGTCTTTCTATCGTTTTCATTGGTAGAAACATGCGAATGCGTCCATTATGTTCACACAATACTTCAAAGCCAAATTTTGTATAGAATGCCTGTGCTGGATCAGTGAGACAGTCCACGACAATAGCATAAGCCCTCATATGGTGGTTAACTTCCCAAAGGTACTTCAGAGCACGGATTAAACTGACTTTTCCTAGCCCAGAGCCGTGAAACTCCTTATGCACAGCTAACTGAGCTAAAAGAAACACTGGAATTGGGTATCGAGGAAGTTTCTTTGCTAGTTGCTCTGGTAAGGTTTCTCGATTGATTGAGCTAGGCGCAACACTGTAAAATGCACATATTGCAAACTTCTGATTAAGCAATGGCTGAGCACTAGGGAGAATCATTGTTCGACTAATACCTGCTTCCATATGCTTTGCTGCTTGAGTTTTGATAAATGTATTTAGCTCTTGCTCACCACAGTCGAATGAATTGCGGTCGTGATATGATTTACTAAGTTCTACGAACGCTTTACCCCAACTCACTTGATACCGCTCTCATCTGTGAATTTTGCAGCATTCAACAAAGCTTGATTTGGCGATTTTGCTTTGTTACAAGCAGCCATAAATGCGTCAAAGACACTATCTTGAACCACGATACCTTCGTGCTTCTCAATTACGTTTGTTGCATCTTCGTCCATAAGCCTAACTACATATTCAGTTAAACTTTTCAGACCAAGCAATGCTGATGCCTTTTCTGCTTTCGCTTTTATCTCTTCATCAAGACGGATATCTAAACGTGCTGTTGCCATAACTCCTCCAGTGTACGGACGTATTCCGTAACGAAAGAGATTATAGTTCAAACATTGAACACATTCAACTTGTACGGAAAGATTACGGATTGTGAACTACCCACCGACGTACTTCGTGTCGATCAATGGGCTTCTGCAATCTCGTTTTTAAAGACTAGGTTGCTTTTTTTCTCAGTTCCCACACCAAACCATCCACTGACTTAATATCAGCTTTTGATTAGATGTTGGGTTAGCACGTAATTTGATGCCAGTTAGCATACTTGCCTTCTACTGTAATTATGTACAGTGTCATGGTAATGAAATGAATAGTAAAGTCAACATCGCTCGACTTGACTCGCAGCTAAAGCAAGCGAGATTGCATCGAGCACTTGTTCAAGTTTCAATACCCGCTGAGCAGAAAAATAATCAATTGCGGGTTAATGAACTGACGTTGTTTACCTGTCTCCTCATGAAGAAGTGACCAACGGAAAAAAGACTCTTACCGTACATTGAAAATTGACCTGGTCAGCTAATCCCAAACCTCCTCACTTTGACGCCGCTCACAAATTTGTGCAAAAAAGCACTCCTAGAGAAAATATAAACATCAATAAATCATAACCTTATACAAAAACATTTTTCAGTGTCCCAAACGGTACCTGAAACGTAGTAGAAAAAGGCCAAACCTGTGTTAGGGCGCCAAAAAACTGTTCATCAACCATAAAAAATGAAACATATTCATTTCAATCCCTCCTTAATAACACCTGAAACATGGCTAACTCAGTGCGAGCAAGTTAGAGCGACTCGATACCTCAATAATGTTCTCGCGTTCTGCACGGGGAAATGACGGAAAATATGTTTCAAGTTTCAATAGCCGCTGAACGGAAAAATAATCAATTGCGGGTTAATGAACTGACGTTGTTTACCTGTCTCCTCATGAAGAATTATCGGTTTTTGTTATTGCTCCATTTCTTCGCTTGAATACATTAGGTATGTCAAAAATAAAATTGGTTATGTTAAGCCTTTTTGAATGCGTTATTCGTTTAATTGAGTCCGAAAGAGACTTTTTAAAGCTTCAATCTTGTTTCTCACGCCCCATCTTGTCCATCTCATCACGACAATATCTGTAACCCATTTTTCCAACGCTTTTTCGGCAGACTATTTGATGTTTTAAATCACTTCACCAATCGATATTGGTTATTTTTTTAAAAAAAAGGCTATTTTTGCCCATTATTTTCAAGAAAATTCATTTCAGGTGCCATTTGGGACACTGAAACGACCTGAACTTGAAATTTAACAATATAAAATAACCTTACATATGAAGAGGTGACTCTCTATTAAATAATGAAAAAGAACGCTATGAGGATTGTTAGCAATGCCTAAGATAAAAAAATATTTGTTGAATGATGTAGAACTCATTCAGCATCAAACATTAATAACACTTTGCTCCAGTGGTGATGGCAAGTTGTTTGGTCAACTCGATATCAATCAATTGTCCGTACAAGCAACACAGATATTACTCGATGCAAAACCTATTGCTGTCGTTAAAGGCTCATCACCAGATACCTATGAATTACTTTCGCCACATTGGATCATCGGTGTCATACAGCATCATGCACTGTGCAGTAAACAAAGGTTGTTTACATATTCTCACCTCTACTGCGCTAGTGGTTAACAACACAGCCAATACACAGTCATCCAAGCGTCACCGTCATGATTACTGTTTAATCTCGGTTGACATTATTTAACCTGAACCTTTATCGAAGAGCATTTTATAGGTCGTAATATGGCAAAGAATAAAAAAATGGAACTCGACTCCATTAAGCTGAATTTTCATCCCTTATTGCAAGAATTACTGGCAGCTGAACACTTCAAACTTAAAAAGCAAGGCGATATTAATTGCCTTGCTCTAAGAGATCTTCAATTTATTTTGGACAGTCGTCCAATATCAGTATGTCGAACAGAGCATTCAAATACTTTTGAATTATTAGAATTAAATCCTTTTGTGGACCTTTGCCGTTACCACATTCAATCGAAAAAGCTGAACGTGTCCCTCAACATCTACGATGCAAACGATGCGAGTCGCATTATCACGTCACTCAATATCAGCAGATTAGCGTTGGAATACCCTATTTCTCGCCACACGCCACCACTCTTATTTCAACGCCATCAACAAGCTGTGCAAATGGACTTAGCGCCCTTAACAAAAAAAGAGTTAAGCGAATTTGCGCAAGTGTGTCCTTCTGCAATTCGAGCTTCAAAAAGAGGGAGCTCGATATGAGTAAGAAACAAGCAATGGCTAAAGATAATCGTCGTAAAAATGCAGGAGGAGTCAAACCTGATGCGTTCCATTGCGTCAACACTCTAGTAAAATTGTTCAATCAATTTGAGCGACGCAAGTTCAAGCAATTTGATCAGCAAAAAGGGATCGTTATCATTTTATACCTTTGGTTAACTCACCAATTGGATAACGTTAAATTTAAGTCCAAATCAGATGAACTCGCTTCAACGATGCTCCCGGATTGCGTAAGAGTCAGCAGTAGTGCTGATTGTAATAAGCACTGCTTTAGAACAAGAGTATATGGCAATATTTCATGGGTTGAATATGCGCTCCCCGATCCCACATTAGATGATATCACCTATCGTTGGCAGCCTATCCCCCCTTCACTCAACACACTATTTCACCAATTTGTGTCGCAGCAAAACTACAACGTCAAATGGCTTGAAGAGAGTGAAAAGCTGCAATTATCTACTTTATTAGGTCAGAAGTGGGAATTCCCAACAAAACAAAAAGGCTTGCCAGCATTAAGAAAAGATGTTTTTTTTAAATATATATCCAATTGCGTCCTTCTTGATAACGACTTATCCATATCGGCTAAAAGCGTATTGTTGGGTAAGGAACGCTTACATCATCGAAGTGCTACAGCTTACGAAAAAGAGGACAGTGATCGCATTACTTACAAAGTGTTTTACGCCCAAGAACGCTATATCAATAGGCTATTTCAACAAGTCCGGCTCAATAATTTTGAAGCCCTGTTTCCCATTTATATTCCTTCATCAAAATACAAACGAGACGTTCAGCGCAGTCACACTTCAACAGTGTCACTCATTAACAAAAAGCTCGACCAGTCAATACCTCAACACTTCAAAAATGAGGGACGAATTTCTCAAGTACGTCTAGAACGATATAAAGATGGTGATGTCACCATCATAGAAAACCCGATTGAAATTGGTTCTCATCGTGGTATTCCAGAGGCTGAAGTCAGTCATTTTTTTAGATCACTTGAGCAAGAGTTACGCACAGAAAAACCGATCAAAAGTGCTAACTTACAACAATATATTGTCTATTTTAATCTTTGCACTTGCCATCTTGCGTTATTGTTAATTTTATTAACGGGAGTGCGACCTCATCACGCTATTTCGATAGAACGAGCTTGGTATTTTGGTTCAAACAAAGCTTATGTCAAAGATAAAGGAAAACTTAGAAGGATCATCTTGTCTGATTTTATGCTACGGCAGATCAATCATTATTTTGATTTGCATAAATCCTTCTCAATTCGATTACCTTCAATGCCCTTGAGTCAATATTTATGGCACCTTTACGACGAGAATGGCCAACCTAAGTTACTGACTGCCAGATATTTAAGGCGATTCATGCATGCTCGGTTTCACGGAAAAGACCCTTACATGCTTCGCCATGTATTTGCACAAGTTGCACTCACTAACATTGAATCTGTAAAGCTCACCGTCAGTCAAATTGCTCGATTAATGGGTCACTCTGACTTAGGCGAACATTTGGGTAGTGATCATCTCTTTCCCGCCGCTCTTATTCCCTTAGAGAAACATCTCCACAGCTTGCCAAAATGCTTTAATTTATCAGAGGTGATTTATGTCTAAAGTAAACTCACAACTTAACGCCGAGAATATTGCACAATATTATATACAACACACCATGCAAAATGTCGATGTTGCGTCAATTGAATGGGTTTTGGCTCATTGGGAACATCACGGTGCAACGCAATTACACTCAAGCTCAATGCAGAGGGAACTCAAAAAATCAGATTTTAATCAGATTAATAAAATGATTAACCGTGTCCCAACGGGTAAGCGAAAACATTATGCTCGCGCCTTACAGGGCATCACTTTTTATTTAAGTGATGCCCTTCATTGGACAATACCTGATCAACAAGCATCCAAATTTAACGACTTAAATTTGCAATTTTATGATCGCTTGAGCCAACGGTTAGATCAGGCAAGGAACTTAAATAAAGCATATAAGGAATTTTTAGATACATTTTTCAAAGAACGTCATGAGATTTCGTCAGCATTTGCCGCGCTGGTTATCGCAATGGAAGTGGCTCCACTTTCTTTAAATCATCTCAGCATGGTCCTTAATGATAATGCATGTATAGAACGAAATGACACTTCACTTTGCCTCAGAATCGAACACGTTAAAGCAGCACAACCACAAGATGAAGCAATAAGGTTTACTCGTTACCACTTACCCTTATTTGTCTATCGGATATTGACCGGTTATCAAGCACGACAAATCAATGTAACTGAACACGGTTTAGCCACTCAATTAAAACAACTTCTTGATAATGAGCCATTTTTATTAGCTAACTTTTCAAAAAAAAGTTGGCATTTCATCATTCAATCTCTATGGATGGAAAGAAATGATGTGGTGCCTTCATTCCTTAAAGACATTAGCTATCCAGAAAGACATGTTGCTTTTATCAAGCCAGAAATATCCTCTTCTGAAAAAGCAAAAAATTTGAAATCAATCTATGAACAAGATTGGGATACTCAATGGTTTGAATCATTCATTTCGCCATCCAAGTTGTCAAATTACTCACATAAAAAACTGATTAAAAATAGAAGCTTTGCACTCGAGGCTAAAGCGCCAGAATGGGCACAAGATGATGTACTACCTGCAATGGTTTTCTACTTTACACAAGATTTAGTGATTCATGGAGGACCAAGAAAAGAAGTACTCGCGTCAGTATCAATATACAAGTACAGCAATATTGAATCCCTGTTCTATGAACATCCACTGCCATTTTCCCATGCTATTGATCAGGAATTACTGCATGAATGGGCGCATAAGGTACTTGATTCAATAAACAACAAAACAAACCTAGAACAATTTTATCGATTTTTAACGTTTTTGAGTTGCCACTGGTTAACTGACCATCTTGAACTGTCTGAGTTTGAACCACCAACATCATTACCTTCAGTTGATCCATTTTGCATCTCTATGCTTGAACTCCATGAAATTGTCGAAGGATTGATCACACAAACTCAGGGACACTTATTTCAACGACTCTGTTGCGCAGTGACTTGCATACTGGCCTACTTTGCCATGCTCAGAAGATGTGAAATTTTACATTTACGGATACAGGATATTTATCACAATAGCGGAAATGCTCAGTGCTTTTACCTATTTATTAGAAAGACCGAAGGAGGTTCGACTAAAAGTCGTGAGTCTCGATCTATTTATGCCACATTACCTGAAGAATTTGCCAAAATAGTTAGGCTGTTGCTGTTTTATAAAAAACCTGCTCCAGTTAACACACCACTAATTGGATATATCACAGAAAAACCTCATGAACGACAATTACACTATCTGTTACCGGTAACGAAAGCGATCAAGGCAATTACGGGCCAACAGACTCGTTTTCATCATTTACGCCATAGCGGTATTAAATTATTTTTCTTACAAGGACTTCACCTTGGATATGGGCTCGAACCAGAGCAAACCACGCACGACGAAGAAATCCATAATTTACTCAATTCAGATGCGACTTCACTGCGATTTGATTATTGGTTAGAAGGCAGATCTATTTCTCGCTATAACGATAACTTGCTGCTTGACGAAATGGGACGTCAAATAGGCCACAAATACTACGCAACAACAAGATGGTCTTACCTTCACGGTATTGAATGGCTATACCCATTTTACCGCCAGGGTTACGGTGAACTTCAAGCGCGCACTTTTACACACCCAGAATTACGATATTTATTAGGTTTAGACGCGACATCCAATGATTTATCTCGGCAGCTGAAAATAATCAGTCCATCGTATGCCAACAAAACATTGAGCCAACGCCAAAATGAGCTCCTTTATTTAACCGAAGACAGGTTGAAACGTTGGATTTTTAATCGTCCCACTTTAACTACGACAACCATGACGTCAACGCTGCAACCGTCAGTGAATTATGTAAAAGCGTGGATGGGCCACTCGAACAATATTGCAACGCTGCATTTCTTAGATTTTATCTTGCTCAAAATGCGCCAAACGAAATATATCGACATGCCACTGTTAAGTTACATATGGGCAAATTCAGGAAAACATCGATATTTCCCATTAACCCAAAAACAAGTCACAGCACTGTCGCACTTACCGTTGAGCCTTTGCACTGAAAAGAGTAAAGCATCACTGAAATTGGAATTAGCATGCAATGTCAAAAATGCACAACTGTTTAATACCGTTTTTAGGACAGCGCAGTGGCAATGGTTAAACTTTTCATTTGAGCTGACCATCAACCGCAAAACCAACAAAACCAGACAGTTAACTTTACTCAACACTCATTTCACCAAAGAAAAAGAGAGCTTTAAATGCATCACTCAGCCCGAAGGAAATAGTCAGCTAACCATTTCGCTCACGCCAAAGATTCAATCTAAAGAGTGGATTGTAGAACAATTATTGTGTTTTTTAACATTTGCCAAACAACAAAAAGAGAGGTCACTATGAGTCAACTTTTCATCCCTGTAGAGCAGCTTCCTTTACATACCGAATTAATAAAAAATCTCGATAAAAAGCTGCGTGATTATGCTGTTACTGCAGTAATATCGCTCAAAAACCAATCCGTCACTTGGATCGGCGGAAATATTCATAACTTAAATTTAATAACATGCAAACTTGAAAAAGGACATGGACTAAAAAATGCAACCTTTGCAATACCGGGGGATTTTTACATACAAGCGGTAAAGTCAGTCATCTCGACTCAAAAACGTAACGTGTCCTTTCCCTCTACCGAACTGATCTTCATGTTAGAGTATAAAAAAGGCACTTATGCCCGTTTAACACACAAAGCCCCCATCAGGGTAGTTAATCCCCTCAACCCATCTTATACGCCGTTACGCAAATGTGAAACACTCTCACCCGTTAAAGAACATCTTGAGTATCTTCAGGCCAACACACAACGGAAATATCATCGTCTTTCACAAAGCGACATTTATCAGATCTGTTATTTAAATGAAACACTGCACCAATTTGATTATGTGCAACTCAATGCCGATACAAGAGAAATCCGAGTTCAACGAGCAGGGAAACTTGAAATCAGCCCATTACCCAATAACATTCATTTGCCCACGACACTGATTTTGAATCGCGCAATATTGGATGAAATAAAAAAATCACTTTATAAAACTGATGTAAAAGAAGTGCTGTTCGCCCTCGAGGAAGAGTCAATCACCATCAGTACCCCAGGAAAAACCACAACCCAATCTATAGCTGGCCTAAGCGAATTTATCAGTCGTATTCCAGATAAAGATACCAAAGAAGTGACGCTTATCGTGGATAATATTTGTTTAGACGCTGAAATTGCTGCGCTACGTAACTATTTAAAACAGAGAAAGAAAAATGAAGGCTTTATATTTATTCATAACAATGAGCTTATGGTGCTTAATGAAATCAAAAAGCCTGATGTCATTGCAGGCTTGGACCTGTCACGGCAAATATTTGTAAAACACATTAGCAGCAAAGAAGCTCACCTTTATCGGTTTCATCCACAAGATCTCATCGATGTCAAAAGTGCTGATGAGCGGAACATGAAGCAAGTCAAACTGTGTATTACTAAGAACAGTAAAAATGAACGCTTTATGGAGTTTTATCACAGTACAAATGATGCCCTACCCTATACTAAAATCCCAGTAGAGTCTGGGCAAAGTGAGATAGAAATAGCCCTGTTGATGAAGCAAGATTATTTAGCAATAACCAAACATAAGAGTCACTCTTATCAGCCAGAGCAAAAACAGTTAGACCTAGTCAGTTTTGACGACATTTAACCCTAAACATTAAGGTTAACGGGTCTTTGAGAGTGACCTAAAAGAAAGACAACAAAACACTGGACAAATACACAGTACTAGTTGTATAAATAGAGTTGGTTAACTAATAAGCTAAAACATCAGCCTATTGGGAAACACAATATGGTGATTAACTTGCGCGATTGGCAAGTTGAGTTACCCTAAAAAAGCAGTTGGGAGAGAGTGGCGGCAACCACTCTCCCCCGTACCGGCTGCACCGACGTTTAATCAGCACCCAGCCGATGGCTAAATTCTAACGAATTCCATCGGATAGGGATAGATCTATTTGATGGAGGCCTCTTATGGCTCAAATTCGCATTCGCCCCAATGGGCGTATTCAGTTCGACATACATCTTTATGGCTGCCGCTTTCGTGAAGGCACCAAATTGATGGCTACCCCCAAAAACCTTGCAAACGCCAGAGCCACACTCAAAAAAATGAGTGCCGAAATCGACTTAGGCAGTTTTCAATACCGCGACTATTTCCCTAACAGCAAAAAAGTGGCTCTGTTTGAGCAACTGCAACGCACAGCCCACCCCGACCGCCAATATCCTTTCTTTGATAACTTTGCCAACCAATGGTTTGAACGCAAAAAAGCGACATGGAAAAATAGTTACCAAGCCACTATACGGGCGACAATAGATAAATACCTTATTCCAGAGTTTGGTAATACCTTAGTCAATGAAATCACCTTGTCACAGGTGGATTACTTTCGTCAGGCGTTAAAAGAAGGCGAGAAAAAAGACGGTTCACGTTTGTTGTCTAATCGTCGAATTAATTTTTTACTCTGGCCTCTGGTTGCCATGGTGAGTTTGGCCGCTGAAGAATGTAAGTTTGAATATCCACTAAGACGATATAAATCACTCAAGGAAGAAAAAGCAGAATCACATCCCATGACCATTGATGAGGTGCGCAAGTTTTTAGTTAAAGTACCGCAAAAGTGGAAGGATTATTTTATTATCCGATTTTGGACAGGCATGCGCAGTTGTGAGGTGCATGGTTTGGAATGGGAGCATATCGATTTTGACCACCGATTAATCCGAATTCGTCAAAATTGGGTCAATGGTGAAGTGTGTGATGTGAAAACACCAAAATCTCGCCGCGAATTAAAAATGTGCGACACCGTCTTTGATGCTTTTAAACGTATTCAAGCCGTTAAAACAGGGCGTTCTAACTTTGTGTTCATCGCGCCAACAGGTTTCCCCCCTTCAACCCATTTTGTGAGCCGTAAATTATGGTTTCCCACCTTAAAAGCGGCAGGTCTAAAACTACGTCGACCTTATGAAACGCGCCATACCGCTGCCGTGCTTCATATCGCTGCTCACGAAAACCCCTTGTACATTTCGCAAATGCTCGGTCATAGCGACACCCGGTTGTTGTTTGATGTCTATGCACCCTATGTCGCTAACGCTTCACGTCTCGACGGCAGTGCATTTGATTCGTTAATGCGAAGTGAAGGCTTGGGGTAGCAGAAAAATAGCACTCTTTATCTGTGCCGCGCCTTACGCGGCCAATTAATTTAACAATAACTTGTATCAACAAGGGGTTATTTATGATTTGTATTACCTGTTTTAATAGCGGCTTAACAGGCTCATTAACTGAGCACTTTAACGCACAATTTGCAGTTGATTTAGAAATTGCATCATTCTCGTTTACTAAATTACTTGCAATGCCATCGGTATCGTTAAACAAAGATGAATGGTTCAATATGTTTGATGACAATATCTCATCACAAACCATTATTCAGTTTTTTCAAAAATATCCGTTAGCCATACCCTGTTCATCTTCTAACCTAAATCAGGCTTGTTATAAAGAGCTTGCACGTTTTTTGGGGTTTACAGGTGAACTGTCTGATTATCAATCAATGCGAGCTCGGCAATTACGCTTTTTTGCTCAATTTATGATGCAAGAGTGTCATTTAACGCTGTGCCCTTGTGCATTTACTCAACTCAAAATAAATCGAGGCTTAAAGGAGGAACACAAGCTTCAAAATAAGCTTAATCATATTTTGGCAGTGAGAAGAGAACATGACAAAAACCTGGTGTCATTAAAGGTAAAAGTCGACTATGTTCACTCAAAGCTTGATTACAACTTTATCCTTAGTGCAGAATTTTTAGTCGCACGAAATAAAATCGAAACGCGTACCTTTAATACGTCTGACAAACTGCTCAAACGAGCAAGGGTTATCCACGCTTTGTCATATGATCTACAAGACATGGATACCGAAGAAAAAATTACCGACTTTAAAGCACAGGTATACCATGAGCTGCAAAAGTTCAGAGACAGCGAATTTGTTACAGACATTAAAGTGTATACGTCTGAGTATTTCCCCGAGTCACAGCGCAATAATTTTCGACGTGATTATAAGCAAAAAGACAAATACCCTATCGATATCGTCATCGCAGATCGATTTATTGCCAGAACATGCCTGTCTTCACTCCAAAAAAGAAACTCAGGCGGAAAAGTGACAGACATGATGTGCAACGACATCCTTATCATTAATGATCTTTACAAAATACCGAATAAGCTAAAACCTCACCCAATAAAATGGGCAACGGTTGAACGCGGTGAAAAAGAAAGCACAGGTAAACAGCGGATCCATGTCAAAATTACATACAACAATGGTCAGCAGTGCTACCTCAGAAACTTTTCTAATACCCCCTGCGTCGAGCAACCCACATTATTGTTGCCTTCTGAAGAAAAAATCAGCCGTGTTTACCATAAGTTCACCCACACTCATATTATCTTTTATGTCTGGAGTGGCATTATTGAAACCGCGCATACGAGAGAAGTGATTTATAAATTTGGGATATGCCGTTTTGACTGGTCTGATACAGAAAAGTACAACATTGAAGAATTAACGCAATCAGTCATGAGCCGTCAATTAGAGTATTGTCGCTCACATCTAATTGTGGTGAATGAGGCAAAAGTTGAGTTGATTTCAACCCCAATGCCGTTCAATGGTAGTTGGGCGACTAGCGCGATAGGTCAATTAGAAAGTTGGCTTAAAGAGCCTAACAATAACCCATTATTATTACGAAATGGCATCACTGTTAAAAATCACATGGTAAGTACAAATCCCACAGAACTGATGTGTGATGATAGACATAGGCAGCTGTTTGTTATTCCGTTTATTAAAGATTACATCAACACAATGGAAGATGAACAGCCTATTACCTTTATTGACCTCGATACCGGCAAGAGTGAGGGCTATACCGTTCCCAAACCACATGATGGGTTAACGAAGCCATAATTAGACCGCTCATTTATGTATAAAAAAAGATACGATAACAGGTGGAAGTAAGCACTCACATGTTATCGTTTTCTCATTAAGCACGAACAGCTTTAACGATATGCTCTGCTTGTACTTTTGACATTTGGATATCGATAGGTCAGCGGTAATTAACCAAACACTAATAACTATCAGGCTTTGGCATTGTGCATCTTCACAAAGGAGGGGGGATGACCCCATAGCAAAACATGAATACTAGACTCAAATTCTAAATAAGTTTAAAAAACTTTCCGTAAACAACCCTATTAGCATCATGAATTGTCAATCTAATCAAAGTGACTAATGCTAAATGTTATAAACACTGTGCGTGCTTGAGCAATATACTTTGATCTGCATCTCTATTTGATAATAAAGGTGGCTTATCTAACGGCCATTTAATGCCAATAGCGGGATCATTCCAGGCAATACTCACTTCAGATTCAGGGCAATAGTAATCAGTACATTTATAAATAAATTCAGCCTGGTCGCTTGTTACATAAAAACCATGAGCAAAACCTTCAGGGATCCACAATTGGCGTTTATTGGCGGCAGATAGATACACACCAACCCATTGACCAAACGTTGGAGAGCCTTTACGAATATCGACGCTCACATCAAACACTTCACCGCTCACGACACGTACCAGCTTTGCTTGAGTCTGTTTTGTTTGGTAATGTAAACCGCGTAATATTCCCTTGTTTGACTTTGAATGGTTATCCTGAACAAAAATGGTAGGCTTGCCTGTCACAAGTGCTTCAAACTGTTGCTGACTCCACGTCTCCATAAAAAAACCACGATCATCACCAAACACGCTTGGCTCTATTATCTTCACATCTGGAATTTTTGTCGGAATGACTTTCATCGTGAATACTCTTCAATTCTGACTAACGCTGCTTGCCAATCACTTTGAACGATACCAAATTCTTGCTTAATTTTATGACAATTTAAGCGAGAGTTTACCGGGCGCTTTGCGGGGGTTGGGTAATCTGGAGTTGTTATTGGGTTAACTTGAATTGATTGCTTCAATACACCTTGCGCTAAACCCAGTTCGAATATCTTTTCAACAAAAGCATGCCAGCTTACATAAGGAAAACCTGAATAATGATATAGCCCATAAGCTTGATTACCAGCAACGATCTGTTTCGAGATTGTCACTATCGCTTTAGCAATATCACCCACATAGGTTGGGCCACCAAATTGATCAGCAACCACATCTAAAGTATCTCTGGTTTTAGCAAGGTGTAGCATGGTGTTGACAAAATTATGCCCATGCTCAGCAAATGCCCAAGCGGTCCTTAGTATAATATGCCGCGAACACGCTCGTTCAACGGCTTGTTCACCAGCGAGTTTACTGCGACCATACTCACTTTGAGGTTCGGTGTTATCTGTCTCAACATAAGCTGCAAGACTATCGCCAGCAAAAACATAATCGGTCGAAATATGAATAATAGTGGCATTGATATTATTCGCGGCAACGGCAAGGTAATAGGGACCATCACGATTAACTGCATAAGCCAACTCGAGCTCTTGTTCGGCTTTATCAACCGCAGTATAGGCAGCAGCATTGATAATGATATTCGGAATGAACTCAGCAACAACCTTATTGACGTTAATAGAGTCTGTAATATCAAGCTGATCACGATCTAATGCCAACAAGGTGACATCAGGCATAGTGCTAAGTTGCTCAACTAAGCACCTCCCAATTTGGCCATTTTTACCTGTGACCAATATTTTCATATTTAAGCCTCTTTAATTAAACGATCTAAATATTGACCATAATAATTATTAATTATCATTCTCTTTATAGGTAAAAGTATTGCTCTTTCAGCAAGTTGATCTGAATTAAACCAAGTATTACGGTTAAACATAGTAATGAGATAAATTCAGGTTCGCCACGTTTAGACCGTGGCGAACAAGCTAGTCTTCAGGTCATTACCTAAACGTTATGCCCGAACCGCTTTTGCTATATGTTCTGCTTGAGCTTGTGACATTTCAATATCGGTAGATTCAACCATCACGCGGATAAGAGGCTCGGTACCCGACTTTCTCAGTAGCACACGGCCATTATCAGCGAGTATGGCTTCTGCTTCTATCACAGCTTGCTTTACGGCTGCTGACGCTAAGATTTCATCAGCATTGTTAGCGGTTAAGCGAACATTAAGCAGTACTTGAGGTAACTTTTTCATACCCGATACTATCTCAGCTAATGACTGGCCAGATTGTAATACTGCTTGTAATACTAATAATGACGCCACAACAGCGTCACCAGTAGAGGCATGGTCAAGGTGCAAAATATGACCAGAACCTTCGCCACCAATGCGCCAACCAGTGGCGGTTAATTGCTCAACTACATAACGGTCACCAACTTTGGCGCGCTTAAATGGAATATCCATTTCTTTTAACGCTATTTCAAGGCCAAGGTTAGACATTAATGTGCCGACAACACCGCCACTTAAAGTACCTTGTTGTTTTGCTGTTTTGGCCAGAATATATAAAATTTGGTCACCATCCACTACGTGGCCATTATGGTCAACAAACATCACTCGGTCAGCATCACCATCCATCGCAATACCTAAGTCAGCTTCGTGCACCATGACTGCAGTTTGCAAGCTATCTAAATGTGTCGCGCCGCAATGGTCGTTAATATTGGTGCCATTGGGTTTGTCATTGATACTAATGACTTCAGCACCTAACTCACGATACACATTCGGTGCAATATGATAAGCAGCGCCATTAGCACTATCGACGACGATTTTCAGCCCTGCTAAAGTTAAGTCTTTAGCAAAAACACCTTTACAAAACTCAATGTAACGACCCGCAGCATCAGTAATACGGCGTACTTTACCTAACAATTCAGATGAAACACATTCCATCGCATTATGATTAAGGGCTTGATCTAACAATGCTTCAATTTCAAGCTCTTGCTCGTCGTTAAGCTTAGTGCCAGAATTTGAGAAAAACTTAATCCCATTATCATAAAAAGGATTATGCGATGCACTGATCACTACCCCGGCATCGGCTCGAAAGGTTGATGCTAAATATGCCACTGCAGGCGTAGGCATTGGACCAATTAATGCCACGTTTACACCCGCAGCAGACAAACCAGCCTCAATAGCAGACTCCAACATATAACCACTGCTACGAGTATCTTTACCGATCAATACTTCTTGGGTACCGGTTGAGGCTAATACTTTGCCCGCAGCCCAACCTAACTTCATAGCAAAATCAGGCGTAATAGGAAATGTCCCCACTTTTCCACGAACACCATCGGTGCCAAAATACTTACGAGACATAAAACTCCAATATAAAAAATTTAAGTACCTAGGACGGACTACGTCCTGGTAGGTTCTAGATTCTAGGAACTCGCAGGCTCGCCAGAGAGCGGACTGCGTCCTGTTAGGGACAGCTTCACAGCTAAGATTGTATAGCATCTAACCGCGAAGAGTCCTAGCAGCCGCAGGCGCCCTATTCCTAACATCTAGCAGCGTAGCGTCCTCGAAGACCGAAGGTCGTCCTAGCAGCGCAGCGCTCTAGGCTTTTAGCCAATTCAAAAAAACAAAAAACCAACTACGTAGAGTTGGTTTTGGTATTAACAATAAATCAATGTTTACTGTTCAAGCAGAATTTTTTCAACACTTTTTTTGAAGTCAGCGCCCAACTTAGCATCGCGTAAGCCATATTCAACAAAAGCATTCATGTAACCTAATTTATCACCGCAATCATGTGACTTGCCAGTCATGTTGAATGCTTCAACAGTATCTTGTTCAATCAGCATATCAATCGCATCAGTTAACTGAATTTCGTCTCCTGCACCAGCTGGTGTTTTAGCAAGTAAACGCCAGATCTTTTCAGATAATACATAGCGGCCAACAACCGCTAGATTGGACGGGGCTTCACCAACAGCAGGTTTTTCGACCATCCTCTTGATTTTAGCTGAGTCACCCGGGGTTATCTCAACACCATTACAATCGGCTATGCCGTATTTATTGACATCACATTCAGGTACTGGAGCAACCATAATCTGGCTGGCAAATGTCGCTTTGTAACGCGCTATCATCGCAGCTAAGTTTTCTGTTTTTTGATTAGCGGTATATTCATCCAACACAACATCAGGTAGCACGACCGCAAATGGGTTATTACCGATACAAGGGTAAGCACATAATACCGCATGACCTAAACCTTTCGCTTCGCCTTGACGCACATGCATAATGGTCACATCTTTAGGACAAATCGCTTGGACTTCTTCAAGTAGCTGACGTTTTACGCGTTTTTCTAAAGTCGATTCAAGCTCGTATGATTTATCAAAGTGGTTTTCAATCGCATTCTTACTGGCATGAGTGACAAGCACAATTTCTTTAACACCGGCAGCCACACACTCATTAACAATATATTGAATTAACGGTTTATCAACTAAAGGCAACATCTCTTTCGGAATGGCTTTGGTTGCCGGCAACATGCGGGTACCAAGACCTGCAACGGGAATAACTACTTTCATTTAAAATCCTTGTAAAAAAGAGTCTAATCTCATGTTAGATTCAGGCTAACCCTAGATTAGTTAAGATAAATTAATGGGCCAAGAAGTTCTGGAAAACAAAAACTAAGATACAAGGTTAATGACTTTCTTAGCTGCTTCGGAGTTTTTAGCTTTTTGCTGATAAACTAAATCGCAAATACCATCTGTCGGCGCAAAACCTGTAGGCGTTTTAAGTAAAATATCGCGAATGGCTTCATGGTTAAACTGATGACAAGCCAAATCTAAACGGTCTAAAATCACAGAATACTCAGCCCATGTTAAATACAACTCATTTGCTGTCATGATGCGCTCATGTTCAGTGCCAGTGACGTCATCGCCAATAAGTAATTCTTCGTATAATTTCTCGCCTGGGCGTAATCCACTAAACTCGATAGCGATATCGCCCTCAGGATTTTTCTCACTTCGGACTTCATAACCACTTAAGCGGATCATTTTTTTAGCTAAATCAATAATTTTTACAGACTTGCCCATATCTAGTACAAATACATCACCGCCCTTACCCATAGCACCAGCTTGAATAACTAACTGGGATGCTTCTGGTATCGTCATAAAAAAGCGGGTAATTTCAGGGTGAGTAACCGTTACAGGGCCACCATTAGCAATTTGAGTTCTAAACAAAGGCACAACCGAGCCTGATGAACCCAGCACATTACCAAATCTAACCATACAAAAACGGGTTTTATTATTTTCTCGTGACAATGCCTGTAAAACGAGCTCTGCCATACGCTTAGTGGTGCCCATTACATTCGTTGGACGTACTGCTTTGTCTGTTGAAACCAACACAAATGTCTCAACCTTTGCCGCTATAGCAGCTCTAGCGGTATAAAGAGTACCGAATACGTTATTGCGAACACCTTCAACGACATTGTGCTCTACTAGAGGCACATGCTTATAAGCTGCAGCATGATAAACTGTTTGCACGCCAAACGACTCCATAACAGCTTGCACACGATTTTCGCGCTGTACTGAACCCATCATAGGAAGAATTCTGACAGCTAAACCGAGCTCTTTAGCCGTTGCATTTAATTCACGATCGATGGCATACAAAGCAAACTCAGATAACTCAAAAAGGACTAACTTTTTAGGTGACTGTTTCAAGATCTGTCGACATAACTCCGAACCTATAGAGCCTCCAGCACCAGTGACCATAACCACTTTGTCTTTAATATTGGCAGACAAAAGATCTTCGCGAGGATTAACGGCATCACGACCAAGTAAGTCATCAATTTCAACGTCCTTGATATCACTATAAAGTTTAGTACCGTTTACAAGATCAGACATTGCAGGAATAGTGAGTACCTGAACGGCTAAAGGTTCAAGACGAGTCAATATCGCCTGACGTTTAGCTCGAGTGGCGCTTGGCATGGCAAGTAGCACTTTTGTGACTGATTTTTGCTTAATCAACTTACGAATAATGGAAGGAGAATGAACATGAACCCCTTGAATAACCGTACCATGTAAAGACACGTCATCATCGACAAAAGCAAAAGGGTGATATTCATGACTTTGAACCAAAGACGTTAATAATTGGCGGCCACTCACGCCAGCACCATAAATGATCACAGGCTCACCAGTACGTTTCATTCCAGAACCGACAATAGAGCGAATTATTGTTCGTGAACCACCAATAAAAACTAATGAAAATGCAGCGTAGATTAACGGAACGGTGCGAGGGATATTAGCTTCAGCATAAAAAGAGACTAACACTAATGTAATGGTTGAAACCATCACCCCAATAACAATGGCCATAAGCGCTTGTAAGCCCATGTAACGCAATACTGCTCGGTAAAGGCCTAATTTGGCGAATAACACTAAACTTATGGGCAGAACGATTGAAATGACCAGCCAAAAGGTCGCATTGCTCAACACGCTGATATCATCGAGTCGAACCAAAAGTGCAGTCCAAAAAGCACAAACTAAAAAGAATGAATCAACAAAAAGACTTACCATGCGTTTCTGAGGACGAGGTAAAGAGAAAATACGTTGCAGAAAATCCATTTCACGCTCCAAATTAATAACATTCATAATAATAAAAAATCTTATCTACATAAAAGCTTGTATAACCAGTCAAAACATCGAGTTTAACACGAGTGTACATTATTGATAAAAGTTATATGATAGTGACAAGACAATATCAGCACAATATTCAGTAAGACATTGGCTGATATAGGCTTGATCATGACAAAGCAAGAAAAATTGATGAGACAAATCACCTAGTAAGTAGGATACATTGAGACAAAAAAATATCATCGTAGACTTAAAATCAAGGACTTATAGAGTGTGTACGAATAGATAGACCTATTTTACTGCATCACCAGAACCACTACCTGTCACAGTCATTAAGATGTACTTGAAATAGTTTTTGATATTCAAAGTATCTATCATGTGCTTATCAGTTTCGGCTAAAAGCTTTGGCGTCGACATATCGATATTTTGTACTTGGGCAAGACCAGTCACTCCTGGTAACACATCATATACGCCAAGTGCATCACGCGCATTAATCAATTCATCTTGATTAAACAAGTTTGGGCGAGGACCAACAAGGCTCATTTCACCCTTAACAACATTAATTAGCTGTGGAAGCTCATCAATTTTAGTTTTACGTAAAAATGCACCAAGTTTAGTAATAGAAGCATTATTCGCTAAATGACTTGCCACGGATTTAGTCTCGACCGACATAGTTCGAAATTTAATGAGTTTAAACGGTTTTTGATTTCTGCCTACCCGTGTTTGTATAAAAATAGGTGAGCCAGTATCAAACAAGCCAATAATGGTGACGATAAGTAAAATCGGCCAAAGCAATAATAAGCCAAAGAAAGCAGCCAGAAAATCTAATAATCGAATCATTTTTTTCTCTCTGAAAGTGAAGCCATTGCTTGCTCCATTGTGTAAGGAGGACTCCAGCCCAAAACTTCATGAGCATTAGATGAATCAACTTGTAAGTTACCCAACAATTGCTCTGCAATTGATAACTTTCCCACAAGACGAGCCCCTAACCGCATTAAGCTAATTGGAACAGGAAGTTGAATTAAAGTTTTATTTAACCCTTTAGCTATCGCGTTAGTAAACACTTTAATAGAGACGGTTTCACCATCTGACGCTAAGAATGTTTGCCCAGCAGCATTTGGATGATTGGCGCAAGTAATTAATAAGTCAGCCAAGTTTTGAACAGCAATAAAATCACGCTTATTGTCAGACAGACCAAAAGGAAGAAACGGAAACTTTTTAACTAGCTTGGTAAGTGAACCAAAATTGCCTGGTGCATTAAGGCCATAAACTAATGTAGGCCTAACAATCACAACTTCAAGACCTGTTTCCTCGGCAATTCTTTTTAAACCTACTTCAGCATCATATTTGGACTGAGCAAATGCATTATGAGGGTTAACATCTGAAGTAGTAGAAAAAGACAATTGATTTGTTTTGGTTCCATTGACCGCAATAGAACTTACAAACACGAAACGCTTCACACCTGCTTTAGCTGCTTCTGATGCAAAATGAAGCGAACCGTCAACATTTACTGATTGATAATTTTCAATCGTATAGGAATTAGAGTGAGCTAAACCAGCAAGATGTATAATTACATCTACGTCCAAAAGTTTCCCACTCCAATTAGTAACACCTGTAATATTCGGAACTATTATTACCGATTGTGAACTATAGTCGATATTAGAGTCATCTTTAGACCTGAATGTTTTTAATACATCTGGATACAAAGAATGCAAATGACTTCCAATAAATCCTGATGTGCCTGTAACCATTATATTCATCTTAAATATTTTACCGTTCCATAGTAAGCGTATAAAGAAAATGTATATAAAGATTTTATATACCCTAATTTTAGAACACTTCTGTAGAATTCCCATTGATATTTCAAGACAGAAAATTTGTTTCGAGTCATACCAGTATCAATTCGATATTTTGCTAATACTTGCGGTACACATTGAGCAATATATCCTCTATCTAAAATACTTAACCAAAGCCCTAGATCTTGTCGCTTACGTATTGACGGCATATAGCATTTACCTAAAATACTAGTATCGTATATAGCAGTCAGACAGCCAATTACATTATTATAAAGTAAAAGATCGTAACTAGCCGTCATAGGTGCCTCTACAGTTCCACAATCCCCATCACTTGTAAACTTATCATAAAATGAGAAGCTAAATGGAATCTTTCTTGATAACATAAATGGTATTTGCACAGTCAATTTTTCATTTACCCATAAATCATCAGAATCTAAAAAAGCAATAAACCGACCATTAGATTTTTCAATTGATTTATTCCTAGCAACCCCTGCTCCTGAATTACAATCGAGGGTATGAACTTTTATCCTAGAGTCATTTTTCGCAAAGGATTCAATTATAAATAAAGTATTATCTGTTGATACATCATCTGTAATAATCAATTCCCAGTTTAAATAAGACTGTGATTGTACACTTTCAATGCTTTCAGCAATTGTCGCTTCAGAGTTGAACGAAGGCATGATTATCGATACGAGAGGGAGTGGCATTCTTAAAATTTCCAATTGAATTATACTAGATGAATTCAGATAATACATTCTATCTTAAAGCTACAACTAAGTAACTGTATTAGCATATGCTTTGCTGATAAACTAAACGACCATACTTATAACGTAATGAGAAAATACAGGTTTTAGACGTATATCTAACATTTTTCCGACTCAAAAATACTATTATAGTATTCAATAATTATTTACTAATTTGACATGTAAGCTACGAAGATATTCGTCATATAAGCTATGAGATAAGATGTTAATTTTAATGTAATATCTGACTCATTATATTTATAGCAAAATATTCGAGTTTTTTCACTAAATCTACAGATTGCTAGAAAAAATGCTTTAATCAGATCCAAACAAATCTCTGGTGTAAACCTTATCTGCCACATCTTTAATTTCATCAACCATACGGTTTGATACGATAACATCTGACATAGCTTTGAACTCTTCAAGAGACTTTATCACTTTGGAGTGAAAAAAATTGTCTGCATCAATCACAGGCTCAAATACAACGACCTCAACACCCTTAGCTTTTAGCCGTTTCATTACTCCTTGAATACTTGATGATCTAAAGTTATCAGACCCTGCTTTCATGATTAAGCGATAAATACCTACGATATTAGGATTACGTTTTAGAATGGCATCGGCTATAAAATCTTTACGAGTCGTATTTGAATCAACAATTGCACTAATTATGTTATTAGGTACATCAGCATAGTTTGCACGAAGCTGTTTTGTATCTTTTGGCAGGCAATAACCACCATAGCCAAATGAAGGGTTATTATAATGGTTACCGATCCGAGGATCTAATCCGACCCCTTCAATTATTTGACGAGTATTTAAGCCATGAGTTTCCGCATAAGTATCCAGCTCATTAAAATAAGCTACACGCAGTGCCAAGTAGGTATTTGAAAATAGTTTAATACCTTCAGCTTCGGTTGAATCTGTAAACAATACATCAATATTTTCTTTTGCTGCACCTTCAACTAATAAATCTGCAAATATTTTAGCTCTCTCACTTTGTTCACCTACAATGATGCGAGAGGGATAAAGGTTGTCATGCAACGCATGACCTTCACGTAAAAACTCTGGGGAGAAGATTAAGTTGTTAGACCCGAATTTTTCTTTGATAAGAGCAGTATATCCAACAGGCACGGTAGATTTAATGACCATTACTGCATTTGGATTAATAGTGATCACATCTTTAATAACAGCTTCAACTGAAGAAGTATTAAAGTAATTGGAATGTGGGTCATAATCCGTTGGTGTGGCGATAATAACATATTGGGCATCAGTATAAGCTTCTACCTTATCTAGCGTTGCTGTAAAATCTAACTGTTTATTACTTAAAAAGTCTGTTATTTCAACATCTACAATCGGAGACTGACCATTATTTAATAATTCTACTTTTTCTTTGATGATATCAACCGCAACCACTTTATGGTTTTGTGCTAACAACATCGCATTTGACAGGCCTACATAGCCAGTGCCGGCAATTGCAATTTTCATGTCTATCCTTAAAAACATATCAAGCGATATGAATAAAATTTGTAAATTAAAATATAAGTCAAGATGTTACATAATATTATAAAACTGTCTTAACAGGGATAAAGGTTGAAGTAAAATTAGAGTGAATGTACATTGGCTAAAAAAGTATCAACATAATATTTTGCATTAACGATATCACTAGACTCGGCATAACAGCGAAGCTCAGGTGCATTACCAGATGGGCGTATATGTACAACATCATCATTATCAAGCGTCAATCTTAGACCATCAGTGATATCAACATTTATAATAACCACGTCAGGAAAACCTAATTTTAAAAGCAACTGTTCAGGTTTTACCTGACCACCTCTTAACAAAGCTAAACTTTTTTCAGTAGGAAAGTTTTTGGCTCGATCGCTGTAAGTCACACGCTTTGGTAAGGCATTAACTAAATGTGAAATACCATTATCTCCAGCGGCTGATAATAACATCAGCGCAGGTAAAACAGCATCACGTGTAGGTAAAGCTTTAAGTACACTACCATTTACGTGAACATCACTACCAAGCAAGTAACCTCCATTAGCTTCAAAGCCTGCAACTGAAGCATATTTTTTAGCAAGAGCATCAAACTCTGCGATAACATAAGGAGACCCAATCTTAGTTCGTTCAACATGTCTAAAGACTTTTAAACTTTCGATAATTGTATTACAACTCACAGGCACGGCTAATGCATCAATCTTCAAAGCCTTTGAGCATAACAAGCCAAGTGTATCTCCCCGAAGCCATTCCCCGTTTTCATCTGCGACTAGTGGGCGGTCACCATCCCCGTCAGTTGAAAATATGGCATCAAGCTGATATTGCTTAGACCACTTTAATGCCTTTAACTTATCTGCATCAGATACAGCTTCAGTATCAATGGGAACAAATTCATCGCTGCGCTCTAGAGATATAACTTCTGCACCAAGGTTAGTGAATAATGGCGCATATAAGTCTCGTCCGGCACTAGAGTGTTCATAAATGCCAATCCGCTTACCACTCAATAAAGTAGCACCAAATAAATCAGTGTAGCGTTGTAAATAAACTATAGAAGCACGAGAGTTAACTGTAAGTTTAGGTAGGTCAGTAATAGGTTCGAATTTTGTATTAGCGCTTAAGATTGCTTGTTCATCAACTTTGCTAATTTCACCATCAGGGCGATAAAACTTCATGCCATTACGATCAAACGGAATATGGCTACCTGTTATCATGATACAAGGGATATTATCCTGCATTGCAACATAAGCTAGCGCTGGTGTAGGAATAACGCCATAATAAATAGCTTCTAGCCCAATTTGCTCTAGTGCTTTAATACAAGCCCGTACCATTGCAGGGCTACTTGGTCGATTGTCAATTGCAAGTGCGACTTGTTTAAACTGAAACTTCACTTGCATACAATTAATAAATGCATAGGTGAAAGCCCCACAGACATCAGCTGAAAACTGCTCCACCAAGCCACGGGCACCACTGGTTCCAAACTGAACACCTGAATTTTTTATGACTGTAGAGCTAACCAACATAATTTATCTCATTTAATATAACGTATTTTTAAAAAAAAAATTAACAGCATAAAGTTAATAACACTGTCATTGAAGCTTGACTAATTAAATTAGACTAGGCCCTACCATATCGGTCTTCAAAACGAACAATATCATCTTCGCCAAGATAACTACCAGATTGTACTTCGATTAACTCAAGAGGCAACACACCAGGATTTTCTAATGCATGAATAACACCAGCAGGTATGAATGTAGATTGATTTTCTGTGAGTAGAAATATTTCATCACCATTAGTTACTTTGGCTGTACCTGCAACGACAATCCAATGCTCAGCTCGATGATGATGCATTTGAATAGAAAGCTTTTCACCTGGCTTGACTGTAATTCGTTTCACTTGATCTCGTTTACCAAAATCAATAGAATCATAGTGCCCCCATGGTCGATAAACTTGCCTATGAATATCAGCTTCTGTTCGCCCAAGGGATTTTAACTTTTCAACTATCTTTTTAACATCTTGTACGTTATTTTTATTAGCAACCAACACGGCATCTTTAGTCTCAATAACAACAGCATCTGTCAAACCAACAATTGTAATCAACTTTTGCTCTGAGATAACCAAGTTATTTGAAGACTCATAACTTAAAATATCACCCTGAAAGACATTACCTTTTTTATCTTTTTTACTAATTTCCCAGATTGCTGAGAAGCTACCAATATCATTCCAACTAGCGTCTAACGGCACCACTACAACAGAGTCGGAATTTTTAGCTTTGCAAATGGGTTCCATAACTGCATAGTCAATTGAATCATCTGGACAAGTAACAAATGCATCTTTATCAACACGAATAAATTCCATGTCATTTGAACTTTGAGCAAGTGATTTCTTACAAGCATCAAGAATATCAGGTCTAAATTTTTTCAGTTCTTCAATATAACGTGATGCTTTAAACATAAACATCCCTGAGTTCCAATAATATTCACCTGACTCTAAATACTTTGTTGCTGTTGTTGCATCAGGTTTCTCTACAAAACTATCGACCTGATACCCAACACTTTGCCCTTCTGATTCATCTCTACTTTTTAAGTTAGTTCCTCTCTTAATATACCCATATCCAGTCTCTGCATGAGATGGTACGATACCAAAAGTAACAAGCTTTCCATCTTCAGCTAAGTAAATTGATTGACTTACAACTCTTTGAAACTCAACTTTATTTTCTATTACATGATCTGCAGCCAAAATCAACATGACAGCATCTTTTCCTTGCTCAGTCAGTGATAAAGCAGCTAATGCGATGGCGGGAGCTGTATTTCGTCCAACTGGCTCAAGTATAATCTTGCCGAGCGAATTGATCTCTCGCATTTGCTCAGCAACAACAAACCGATGTTCTTCATTACAGATACAAAGTGGTGGCTCAACATTAAGGCCGTTTAAACGTAAAACAGTCTCTTGAATCATCGTGTGTTCTGAACCAATTTTCAAAAACTGTTTTGGCATTAATTTACGAGATAATGGCCACAATCGACTACCGGAACCGCCAGCCATAATTACAGGTAATATCATAATTTTTCCTAAAAATAAGGTATGATGAAAGAATGGTAATTTAAATTACCTTTATGAAAAACCACTTACTATATTAATGCACATTTTGTGCGTGGGCAAAGTTTACATTCCTATACTTTATACGAGACAGAACCAAAGTTAAGTCTTATATATATTTACTGAAAGTAAATATATGCGTGATCAAGTAAAGTTTTAATTTAAGATAAATAATAAAATACATTGTAAGTCAGCATGATAGACTAATAACATATGAATTAAATCTAAAAAATAGATTATGACAACGGACTAATAAGTTAAAGAAATCAGGAATAAATACAAATCAGTAAATAAACTAACTGGTTAAACTATTTAATAGCAAGCCATTTTAAAAAGTCTAAATACACATCAGAACCTGGTTTCAAAACAAGATTTTGAGAAAATTCATTTATAAGCTTAGGCTCCATTTTTTTATGATCAAAAGAGCATATCTCATCAGCCATATTTTCTATTGAATTACAAATATGAAGATATGGATAACCATCAAGTAAGGATTCGATAGCATCATTTTTGAAACAAAATATAGCCTTACCATATACTAATGCATCGAGAGCAGTTGCCGAAGCAGTTGCACGATAATCGTTTTCATCAAAAAAGTATAAAAATATTTGAACATCGGCTATAGCGTTCTTGAATTCATCATCTGAGTATATTTTATCCCACAACCTATAATTAACAGTTGAATTATCATCAACAATAAAATCACTGTGTGATCTACCTATAGCATATAAATTCAATGCTCTGTTTGATTTAGCTAGATCATATATTTTATTGCAATTTTTCTTATCATCTCTTAAAAGCCCCACTATTGCAGAATTCAACTTTGAACGTTGAACTTGCTTTACGGGGTTTATATTAGAAATCAAACTTTGTGGTATAGGGTGAGGTATATAGAAAAATCTTCCATTAGTATCGAAGCACTCCAATTCTTTTTTGATATGTTTACTGAGAAATAAAATGTTACAATTAGAGTTCCGTATAAAGTAGAAAGCTAATTTGAATATTTTTTGTGCATAGGTTGAATTTTCAACTTTTATAATAGATTCTGTTTGACCGTGAAACACCCAAGAAACATTAGTTCTAGTAATAAAAAAAACAAGTGAAAGAAAAAAAGATTGTAAGTTACTTGCACCTAATATGACAAGATGCCTACCTGTTACAATGGATCGAAGATAATATCCAAAGAATACTAACAATTTAAAAAACTCTCTATTAATAATCCTCAATAATTTCCCTTTAAACATCGAGTCCTTGAATAAAAACCCACTTTTACCACCAATAAAAGTAGCATGAGATTCGTTCAATAAATATATAGAATTAGTTTTTAAAAAGAAATCAACAAAAGCTTTGTTAATCATTGAATGTTCAGCAGAATGAGCATAGATGTCAGCAATTAAATATTTCTTACAATTAGTCATCTTAAATAACCTTTAAATGATATGAGTATATAAAAGATTTAGTTTCTTTTAATGGTTTTCAAAATTATAACCTTTAAAGTCCAATATGCCATGGTTCTAAATATATTTACATTTAAAAAGACATCATGCCTACTGACAAATGCATGCTTTAAAGCACTAACAAATTGACCCGATAACAAAAGTCTCTCGTAAGTGCTTTTTTGAATGAAATGGTTTCTAGTATTACTTGAAACAATACCCTCTACAGATTTAAAAAAATCGTTTACAAGAGATTTGTTATTTATACTTCCAATTCTATCATTACTATCAACATAATAATTTGTAAGCGGCTGAGAGACTAATGAAAAGTGTACCCCTAAATCCCATGCTCTAATCGCAAAATCCCAGTCTTGATATTTGCGTAAATCATTATTAAACATTACTTTTTCAGCAGTTTTTTTATGACATAAAATAGTACTTGTTTGAATGTGCCCCTTACCCAATAACAAATAATCGGCAATATTGCTTGTTTTAAATTCAGTGGGTAACACAGCAGTATTTTTTCTCACTTTAGAGTTAACCTTGGAAAACTGTGAAAAAACAATAGTATTGTTTTCCAAATAAGAAAGTTGCTTTCGTAACTTACCATCAATCCATTCATCATCAGAATCTAGAAATGCCAAAACATCGAATTTAGATTTTGTAATACCAAGGTTCCTAGCATAGGCCGCATTTACATTACTATCATATTTAAAAACAACAAAGTTTATCCTTTGGTATTGATCCTGTATTTTTATTTTAGAAATATAATTATTTAACTTTAAGCTTTCACTATTAGTACTGCCATCATCAATGATAATTATTTCGCCTACAAACTTTATATTATCAAGCAATAAAATAGATTCTACAGCCCTACATATCGTATGATACCTATTAAAAAAAGGAATTATCACAGAAATCTTACTTGTCATTATCAGATCCAAAATAAATTAAATTAAAACACAAACACAAACACAAACATAATATTACTTTCATTTTATGTTTATTTTGATATATTTCTAAGTGCTTAATATAAACTGCCCTATAGAAATATCCTTCGAAGTAATTCTAAAAGTTATACAAAAATAATTATTTCTTATAATCAATAATTTCACTTTTAATATTTTTCAAAAATGTCAACTGCATAAAAACAAATAAGATTAAAGGGTTCCAGATTGACAAAGAAAATAAGAATATATTAATCAGTGAAAGAACCCTACTATCTTTCATTGAAACAATGGCCTTGTGAGCTTTATAGAAAATAATTGTGACTAACAAAAAGTATATTGCACCATAATGTAAAAAACCTCTAGGAGTATTATGTAACCCATAAAACATACCAGAAGATATTTCATCCAATCTAAAATCATTAACCTGTAAAAATTCATTTTTGTTCTGAACAAAACGGATAATAGACTCACGTATATACGATACATAACCAGAGCCAAAAATATTAGCCAGTATATTTCGATCTGTTGAGTTAATAAGTTCAATAATTCTAACTCGAGGTGACCATGGGATACTGGCGAAGTCAGAACTACCTAAAACCAGAAAAATTTGTGAAAATTTGAATGCAACTCCACCTGAAAGTCCAATTGTATCCTTGAGAAAAGAATACACGTTCTGGACTTCTGCATTCGAATAAATAATGGCTAAAAATAAAATCAAGAATAGAAATGAAGTTTTTCTTTTATATAATATAAAATAAATAATTACAGCAACTAAAACGAGCATTACATCTTGACTACTGAAATAGATTTGCCCCTTAATAAAGAGTAAAATATAAACTGCAAGGTTAAACAGAGATAGTAATTTAAGTTTAAATGAAGGTGCCATAAGTAACAAGATAAATGAAATAGAAAACTGGTAACTAAAAAAAACACTAATATCATTACCCGTAAATATACATATAGCTTGTCCTAATGATATCAAAATTGATACACCAAACATACAACGAAGGTAATCATCCCCGCCATATTTCAAGCAACTGAAAACAACGATGATAACAACAGGTATTACAAAGCCCTTATAAACATTTGTTTTCAGATAATACAAATATAACAAATCAATATTTTCAAAAAAAGATATGAATATAGTTATAAATAAATAACAAAATAAAATAGTTATACAAAAAATTGCTTCTTTATTTAATGTGAATATTCGACGATTTAATAAGAAATAACAAAGCAGACCGGAAAAGCTTATTATACCACCAAAAGTTAAATCGGCACTCGAAAAAAAAGCAATGAATGCACTTGAAATAGCCAACCTTTTATTTATAGGATATAGGATAAAAGATAACAAAGCGCCTATTGGTACGCTTATGCTAGAAGGTATAAATTGAATGACTACTGCATAAAATGATAACAAAAGCCAGAAAGGACCAATATTAGAAAATGTATATCTAATTTTCGGTCCATTAGTATTAATATATTCCAACGTGTATTTTTACCTGAAACTTATGATGATGGCAAAGGCAGCCTAAAAATGAGCTTGATTTATAAAAGCAACTATATCTAATTTCATTTATTATGATATATAAATGTTCAACCTCATTATTATTAAGCCATCTCAGTGTTGATATCCATTTATCTGAAATGACCATTTATATGTTCACTAAAAACTGACAACTGATAACTGATAACTGATAACTGATAACTGATATATAAGTTATATAAAAGTAAAACTATTTGTAATTAATATTGGAATCACTTAACTTTTCTTTAATATGAACAAAAAACACTATAATTGATACTAAGCCAATAACCGCATTTATCGATAAACTAACAAATGGAGAGTGATTGTAGCTAGGTAAAAAAATATGAATAATTAAGTAATATAAAACAATGGGAGGTAACATAACTCTCACTGACATTAATTGACGCAAATAAAACTCTTTAGAAGAGCTTACAAAGCAATATTTAAAAAGGATAAAATATGCTTGAACATAATTAATACTAAAACCAATAACTAACGCATAAGCAACATATTTAATTTCTCCAATAATTATTCCAGTAACAATTGCAGTCACATTAACAACCGCGGATATTAAACCTGATATGAATAATAAACGTGGCTGATTCATTACCTGGAAGAACGATCCTGATGTTGATAACACTGCTTGTATTGGAATCATAACTGAAAATATTTTTAATAATGGATCTATCGCAAGCCACTGTTCACCTAATAGAGTCAAAACTATATTACTACTGTTTAAATAAATAAATACAGCAATAGGCAATGACATGGATAGTAATATACTAGTTAACCGGTTATGTTCCCTAATAATCATTGCTTTTTCGTTTCTAAATTTAGTCAATATTGGTTGAATCGCGGGTGTCATAGCAAATGTAGTAATCATCAACGGATAGCGCATTAATTGGTAGGATTTCTCATAAATACCAAGCGACGTCATACCAAAGTATTTAGCAATAAGTATATTATCTAAATTCCTTGAAAAATAATTGATAAAGTTAAATCCAAATTGATATAGTGAAAATTTAAGTATTGATTTAATATGGTATAATTCAGAACCGAAACTAGGTCTTCCCAACTCAGTTTTCCTTGATAAAAACCAGATTATTAAAAATTTGACAACGGCTTGTGTGGAATACCTTGCAGCTAAAGCTAACAAACCAAAGCTCATAATGTATAATATGTATACTACAAATAAAGAGAAGCATTCTACAAAAACATCTACAAAAGCAAGATGGATAAACTTTGTATCTTTATTCATAGCCGTCATAGGGACAATATTAAGAGAATAAAAAAATATTGCAGCACATACAAATGTAGCAATCTGTTGATATTCGTATCCATTATAAAAACTATTTAGTGCATAAGAAAAAAAGAAAAAAAGAACTGCAAGAATAATACCAAATATTGCAGTTACTGTAAAAACCCCGTTGCGTTTATTACTCTCGAATTTATCTTCATTGATTATCGCAGGTCCAATACCAATATCAGCTAACATTTGAAAGAAAATTACAAACACCTGAATTGAAGCTATAACCCCAAATTCTTCCGGACTAAATAATCTCGCGTAAATAGCTAACGAAGCTAACTGTATTATATAAGTTAATATCCGTCCAGACACACTTTTTATAATGGCCTTATTAAGTTTACGACTCATTTTTCAAGTAAAAGTTTACGTATAAACTTATGCCTTAAAATTAGTGGGTTTTTAAAAATCGATTTTAATTTTAACTTTAACTTTAATTTCTTATCGGTTGAGTACCTCGATAGAATTAGCATGTACTGTAAATCAATTGAATTAAAACTAATTACATTACTAAATAGGGTCTCCATTGTATTTTTACTTAAGACTTTCGATAACTCTTCTATAGCATGTTCTTTTGACTCAAAGGAGGCCTCTTTATTTATATTACAAGCAGTACTAGCAAACTCTCTTTTAAATATTATCCTGTCGAGCATTAAAAACTCAGCTCCGTCTAAAGAATATTTTATCATTGATGTCATATCAGACGGTGTAATACTATTTCTCATAGGAAGAAAGCCACCATTATTCAAAAATGATTGTCTACTATAACAAGTTCCTGCAGGTGTTATACCACCTTTTTGAAAAAGTTCTTGTGCTGAAATTCCAGAAACTATATTATTAAGCTCACCAACTTGTTTAAAGTTATTATAAAAATCCCTAAAAAAGCTTCTACCAAAACAGACTATTTTCCCAGGGTAGTTATAACAAGAAAGAGCCAAATCAATTTTTAGAATAGCATCAGAAAAAAGAGTATCATCTGCATGACAAAAAACAACATAATCTCCTTTTGCTTCTCTTAAGCATTTATTGTGATTTTCATATAAAGAACTGTCTCCACTGTGCTTAATGATCCTTACTCTATAATCTTCAGAAAACTCTTCAACAATTTTAATACTACTATCAGTTGAGCCATCATCACTTATAAGTAATTCGTAATCTATAGTTCCTATTTGGTTCAAGCAGCTATTAATAGCCTCTCGTATTGTCCCCTCATTATTATATGATGGAATTGCAATTGTATATCTCATTTACCTTTACCTACATTGAACTGTTGTAAAAAACATTCAAGCTTTTCAAAAGCATTTTCAATGATCAAATCCATATTGAAATACTTATATTCTGCCAACCTTCCAACTAAGAACAAATTAGAGTATTCATGTGCTTGTTTTTGATATTTACTAAGTAAATTTAGGTTGTCACTAGTGATTGTCGGATAGTATGGGACATTACCGTCGATACTTTCAGGGTGATATGGAATAGGGTGTTCCGCTACAACAGTTGTATACTCTTGATTCCTAACTTCATAATTAAACTTCCTATACTCAGTTTTTCTTGTAAATGTATGCTCTTGTGGATAAGAAACGAAATCTGAAGGTAGTCTATCTTTACCTTTAAAACTTTCTGATGTGAACCTTAATGACCTATAAGGTAGCATCCCTTGACGATAAGAAAATAGTTCATCAATTGGACCAGTAAAAACTATAGACTCTATATATTTATTTTTAAATAAAACTTTATCACCGCTAAATTTTATATAATCCATCGCATCTTGTTCACATTCAATATCTATATTTTTATGATTTAGAATGTTTTCAAAAAGTTTTGTAAAACCATGTTTAGGTAAAAACTGAAAATCTTTATTTAAATAGCGATTGTCAAAATTTAGAGAAAATTTAACTCTATTTAGAACACTCCTATCGATTTGCTCTGTTGTTAAGTCCCACTGCTTCATTGTATAAGGTTTAAATGCTTTTTCAAATAACAAATTAGCAAACTCACTAATTTTATTGTTTTTACTTTCTAACAGAGTAAATATTGAAACTCTATCTTGACCTGGAAATTCGTTCCGCATTAACAGATAAAGTTCTTCGGCCTTGTCAATTGAAAGTAAATCTTGAATAGTTTGAAAGTTATAAGGTAATTGAACATAATTACCATCAATTACACTTTTCCCTGAAACTGCGTGAGGTACTAACTCACAATATTGTTCCAAGTATTTAATAATCCAAGCTTTATCGGTATTAAAGAAATGTGGTCCATATTTTTGGATGAGTATTCCGTGTTCATTATATTCGTCATACATATTACCGGCAATATGAGGTCTTTTTTCGACAACCAAAACTTTTTTATTATATTTTTCTGCTAGTTCTCTTGCAAAGATGGCACCAGAGAACCCGCTTCCAACCACTACTACATCATACTCTTTCATAACGATGTTTCCTTCTGTAACCAATTTGCAGTTTTTAATATTGACTCTTCAAAATTTGACGCTACTTCGTAATCAAATTCTTTGTAGACCGTTTCCGTATCAATTAAATTATAATCAATGGCATTCACATCAGAAAAAGAACCGAATTTTAATTCTATCGTTGGGTTGAGAACATCTCTGACTTGTTTCACAACATCTTTAAATGTACCCGGGTGTCGGTTACCTAAATAGTACGAAGTATCGCTTAATGTATGTGATGTCAGTAAAGACAGCATATCCACTACATCATCAATGTAAACCCAGTCGTAAGTGAAGTTTCCTTCCACTAGTTTAGGTGACACGTTATCCATAAAGTTTCTAATTAAAATATTCTGAACCATGCCAGAATTGTCACCTGGGCCAAATACTGACGGCAAAATAGCAGTAATAAACTCGCAATCTGATTGTTGCGCCAATGTCTTTCCAATTAACTCTGCAGCAATCTTCGCCGTACCATAAATGCACGCAATACGAGGCTTAGCTTCTTTATTATATAGGTAATGATGGATCTCAAACGTATTAATAGTAGTCACTAAGACAAAGCGACTGACATTTGATTTTGCCGCCATTTGGTAGGCATCACACGCATAAATTGCGTTCTTCAGCTGTTTATCATAATCTGAAAAAGCCTTTCCCCATGTACCGTCCCAAGCAATATGATAAAAACAATCGGCATTTTTTATGTCATCGCAATCTAGTGTTCGATACGATGATAGAGATGCTTCTACAATCTTCAAGTTACTGTGGTGTTCTAGTTCTTTTAAACTATCCACTGCTCTCACGATGGCTATGACATGATGACCTTCAGACAGTAACTTCTTACACAAGGCCTTACCAACGAATCCTGAAGCTCCTGTAATGACAATAGTTTTATTATTCATAATCAAAATTCACATCGCTGTCTTTAAGCAACGGAGCATTTTTATCTTTCTCGGATAAAATTGGAGTATTAATGCCCCAGTCAATAGCCAACTCAGAGTCGTTCCAGCATATGGCTCTATCTAAATAAGGGTAATATAATTCATCAACCTTATATGTGACTTCTGTGTCATCTTCTATCGCAAGCACTCCATGACCGAACCCAGCAGGCACCAAAACTTGCAACTTATTTGTTTCAGATAGTTCAACCATTATCCATTGTTTAAACGTCGGTGAATTTTTTCTCAAATCAACAATGAAATCTTTTACTTTACCTTTTGTGCAGCGAACGAGCTTAGTTTGTGCTTTAGGGTTATTTTGGAAGTGAATCGCTCGTAATGTCCCTTTCATAGATTTTATATGATTATCTTGTACCGCGTGAAATAAAATACCCGCGTCCTCTAAGCTTCTTTCTGAGTAAATTTCTGAGTACCAACCTCGGTTATCCCTATGCACTTTCGGTTCAATAATCAAAACTCCATCTAGTTCTGTTTTAGTTATTTTCATGAGTAGTTTGATACCTTTGAATTAGTGAGATGAGATTTGCTTGTTTTTGTAAAGAAGAGTACATGTTCACTCTAGAATCGGTGTTTTGTGTTGCATGGTAAAAGTGTTTTAAAATATTACTGAACTGATTATCACGGACAAGGTGCTGTTTAACTTCATTATTTACTGTCACCTCAATTTCAGTATCAACATTACTTGGAGCAGTGAATATTCTATTTGAAACAATACGCCCTTTAGTACCAATCACTTCAACACAACACTTATACGCATCGTTCATGCCAAAATAGATTTGCCCTAATACTCCTTTTGAATCAGATAGTACTATCAACCCATTACTATCTACATCAAATCGTTTGTCTATATTAATAGCGGCATGCTGTAACTTTACACCATCATCCATTAGTAAGCTCATCAGTTTAATCGGGTAGCCGCCACAATCTAATAAAGCGCCCCCTCCCATAGCCTTGGAGTAACGAAAATCTTGCTCACCTCTAAAAGGGAAGCAAAATTGGCTATTGATTAATCGGACTTCACCGATTTCTTGTGATTTTAACAACTCTTTAATTAGGTGAATTTGCTTGTGAAACTCGAACATATAGTTTTCTATCAAAACTAAGTTTCTCTCACGTGCAATCTCTACCAGTTCGTTGGCATGCTGAGCCTCAATAACAGAGGGCTTTTCTAAAAAAACGTGCTTGTTTGATAACAGCGCTTTTTTAGCCCAATGGAAATGCATACTAGGAGGAAGGGGAATATAAACCGCGTCTACCTCATCAGAATCAATAACGTCCTGATATGAAGAAAAAACTTTCCCACCAAATTGAATTTGAAATTGCTCAGCTTTAGATGGTGTATTCGATGCTACACCGATATAACGAATTGAATCGACAGAATCCAAGGCAGGCATAAATCGATTTTTTGCTATATTTGCGGCACCTAATATGGCAATATTTAATGACATAGTTAAATTCTCAATAGACTGATAAGGTTTCTTAACTGTAGGTTCAATATATTATTAAACTGAAGCAATCGATTGAGAGTATTAAACGATACCCATACGTACTCTTTGGGTACTTCAATCACTTCCAATTCCTTTGCATTCACATCAATAATAATGTTTCTGTTTTGCTCATGGTAAAAACGACCACCTTCCTCAGACAACAACACGTCATGTTGCACATTCGTTTTTTCATCCAGTAATTTCCAAAAAAGTCGCTCAATTGCGTTGGCAGAATCACCACACTGATTAGCCTCTTTTTGAATCGTTGGACCCAACTCTACAAAATCAAAACAGCCTATCTCTTGCGTCAATTTAATTAAAAATTTTCGTTCGTGATTCATTACCGTCGTGAATAAGCCCAAGATAGCAGAGCCAATAGCCTCAAACAGGGGCTGATGCCATCGAGTGACTTCTCGCCCTTCAATCTCTATTTCAAATAAACTTACTTTAAATGGTTGATCAAAGCCTATAACTTCCGATTCTTCGATTGTCCAACTATTCAAATCAGTTAATGGAACCAACTCTTTCTTACTTTCTGAGTACATTTTTATATCATTGAGCCTGCGGAGTACACTTTTGACTTCATCATCATTATTATTGCATACAGACTTGTAGAGGTACTTATCACTAAATAAATGTGCCAATTCACTATTTTGAACCAGATGACCTTGATAAGGCACACATGAAATAACAGTCCGTGTATCCATACTAACTAGGTTATCCACAGCCATTAACTCTTTAATTTGACCTAAAGTCATAAATCTAAAGTTGTCATTAACCTCAATATCTTCGGATGTAATAACAATAATGTTTCGATTTCGCTTGCCGTAAAAACGAGAGGATTGCTCTGACTGTATTTGGTCATAGATAATATCTTCATCTGTCACATGGGAGAAATACTCCAAATATAGAGGTTGTCTGCCACCATGTTTTTGCTGGAAATTACTCTTGGTCGCTTGGATTGTCGGCGACAATTGAACCTTATTGATATTTCCCGGTTCAATTTTAGCTTGCACAAGGAAATACAACTCACCATTGATAACTTTGCATAAAAACCCTAAATACCCAATTTCTTCCTGCAAAATTATAGGTTGTTCAGCGATTATTTTTTTATCAAGCGTCTCTCTGATGCCAACAATCTTGAAAAAAGAACCTTTGTTATTTTTTATTTCACCAAGCCTTTGTTCATAAAACCAATCACCACAGTTTTTAAATGAGGTTCGTGCTAACGAAACCTTAGTTTCTTGGTTGAGAGTTTTTATCCAGTCAAGATGTTCGGAAAGATTTGAAGATGCGGATTCTTTCAAAGACCATGAACGAAGCAGTAACTTCGTCAAAGTATCATTATCATAATTTATAATAGTCATTGTTTTCAGAGTCATCCGCATTTACCAAGTTCAAAAGATATTGACCATATCCGTTTTTTGCCATCGATTCTCCTGCATCTCGAACAGCTTCTTTTGATAACCAGCCATTTCTCCACGCGATTTCTTCAATACACGCAATTTCCTGGCCTTGCACATTCTCTAGTGTTTTAACAAATGAAGATGCTTCATGAAGACTGTCAAAAGTCCCCGTATCTAACCAAGCAAATCCACGGCCCAATATTTGCGTATTTAATTTGCCTTGCTCAAGATACATTTGATTCAGCGTGGTTATCTCAAGCTCGCCGCGTTCTGAAGGCTTCACCTGCTTTGCCATATCTACAACACTGTTGCTATAAAAGTAGAGACCTGTGACTGCGTAATTCGACTTTGGATGTTTAGGTTTTTCTTCTATTGATAATACACGTTTATTTTCATCAAATTCAACAACACCAAATCGTTCAGGATCTTTTACGCGGTATCCAAAAACAGTGGCACCAACATTTGTTTCAACACTATTGCGCAATAGCTGGGTAAAGTACTGCCCAAAGAAAATATTATCACCCAGAATCAAACAACAACTGTCTCCATCAAGAAATTGCTCTCCAATTATAAATGCCTGCGCTAAACCGTCAGGTGATGGTTGTATTTCATAAAAAAACCGAACACCAAATTTAGAGCCATCCCCCAAGAGACGCTTAAAAGCTTCGTTGTCCTCCGGATTCGTAATAATTAAAATATCTTTAATACCCGCCAGCATAAGTGTCGAAATAGGATAATAAATCATTGGTTTGTTATAAACAGGAAGAAGCTGTTTAGAAACTCCTAGTGTGATGGGATACAAACGAGAGCCTGAACCACCAGCTAGTATTATACCTTTCATTTTTTATGTTCCTGAGTTTATCGGCCCTAGTTTCAAGAATATTATTGAACTGAAACCTTAATATAATAAGCACGTGAAGATTGGTTTAGTTAATACCTAATCGTTCTCTTTGATAGCTACCGTCCTGAACGTGCTGACACCAGGTTTGGTTGGTTAGATACCATTCAATCGTTTTGCGTAAACCGGTTTCAAACGTTTCTTCTGGTTCCCAGTGCAATTCATTCCTCATTTTACCGGCATCAATGGCATAACGACGGTCATGACCGGGTCTGTCGGTGACATAAGTGATTTGCTCAGCGTAAGGAGTCTCTTTAGGCACTAGGGCATCTAAAATACTGCAAATGGTCTGTACCACTTCAAGATTCTGCTTTTCGTTATGGCCGCCAATATTGTAGGTCTCACCGACCTTGCCGCTTGTGACGACTTTATAGAGTGCCCGTGCATGATCTTCTACATAGAGCCAATCGCGAATTTGATCGCCTTTACCATAAATAGGCAGCGACTTACCCTCTAGCGCATTGAGTATAACGAGTGGGATCAACTTTTCTGGAAAGTGGTAAGGGCCATAGTTATTAGAGCAGTTGGTCACAATAGTCGGTAAGCCATAGGTACGTAACCATGAGCGAACTAAGTGATCACTAGACGCTTTAGACGCCGAATATGGGCTACTTGGTGCGTATGGCGTTGTTTCGGTGAATAAGGTTAACTCGTCTTCACTTTGAACCTCATCAGGATGTGGTAAATCACCATAAACTTCATCCGTTGAGATGTGATGAAAACGAAATGTTTTCTTAGCTTCGTCAGACAATTCGTTCCAGTATGTACGAGTCGCTTCAAGCAGCGTATACGTACCCACAATATTCGTATGGATAAAATCTGATGGACCCGTAATTGAGCGGTCAACGTGAGATTCTGCAGCAAGATGCATCACAGCATCCGGTTTGTGTTGTTTGAATACGCGTTCTAGTTCAACTGCATCACATATATCTACTTGTTCAAATGCATATCGTTCATCATTTTCAACGCTAACTAACGACTCAAGATTGCCCGCGTACGTCAGCTTATCAAGATTAATTACGCTATCTTGCGTGTTTTCGATAACATGACGAACAACTGCAGAGCCAATAAAGCCTGCACCACCGGTTACAAGAATTTTCATTTTTTACTACCAAATTTGATGAATTTAACCACAAGAAATGATTATCTTTGAGTGACAAATACTGAAAGGTTACACTTTAGAATCTCAGCCTTACAAACCAAGCTGAGACACTTTTTATCCGTTTTGAGACAAGTTAATCTTCGATAACCTGCATAGAGCCTAGGTTTTGTGGTTTTTCTTAAAACAGTCCCAATAGGCAAGAATTTTTTTAATCTTCTTTTCTAACAAAATATCTAATTAATACCAACATGACACCCAACATACCACCAAGCATTGTGCCTAAAACACAGATTAAAGCTCGCTTAGGTTTTGATTTCTCTTCTGGTATTAATGCTGGATCGATCGTTTTAAATACATACTCATCGCGAACTTCAGCAAACATAATTGTTTTCGCTTGCTCTTCTATTAACTTATATAAAATTGAGCGAATATCTGCAATATTTGTTTGTTCGATTTGAGATTTTAAAAATGTTGTGCTGCGAGTCGCTTCTGCAACATCGCGGTCTTTCATCTCTTTATTAATGTCTTGTACTAACCAATTAACCCATTGATGAGCGACCGCCGGTGAAATATGTTCGACAGAGATGGTTACCATGCCAGTTTCTTTTGCAGCATTAACGGCAATAATTTTACTGAAAACCTTATACGCTTCCTGCATTGATGGTTCAGGCCTAAACGGTGCTTTGACAATACGAAGCCACGTTTTGTCAGCTTTATTATATAACTCACCATCGTAGCTAATTGTGTTATCAGCCATATTCCATTTTTTTGCCGCCATTAAGTCAGGCAAAATATTATGTTGCTGAATAAAGTTACTGGTAAATTGACGAGACTTCATTACCTCGATAGCCATTTGGGTTTTATCAACACCACCGCCACCGCCTAAGTTGATGCCTGCCATGCTTGCTAAACCACCAAACTGTCCTGCAAGTGCAGCTAAACCGCCACCACCTTGCTCTGAGTCTGCAGGCGCTAACAGCGCTTCTGATTTGTAGATATTCGGCTGGTTGATGGCAAAAATAACAGCTCCGATTGCAAACACCGCTGTAATGGCGATGATTAACCATTTACCTAGCCAAATAACTGCAAACAGTTCACGAAGATCAATTTCATCTGAATTATTGTCAACTGAGCGTGCTGGAAACTGAGCATCGGGATGGTGTTTAATTTCTGTCGGCATTTAAGTTGACTTCTCTTTTTTGTTGATTACAAGTGCAAAGACTGTATGACGGCCAAAGCAGGATAAAAATTAACTTAAGCCAAGGCATTATCGCTATGAATTGAATAGCTGAATTGTCATTATTCAAATGCACACTAAACAATTGACTTTTTATAAGACGGATAAGAAAAAGTGAGCTTTATTGTTCATACCATTTTTATTATGAACTCAGTAAGTTGCTTGGTAGAAGCTCTATTTTTCAATATCTACATTTAGCCGCATATTGTCATTTACAAGGTTGCGACTGCAGCAACAGCTATGGCGCTGTTATATATAATGGTAGTGATCTGCGACCACAATGTCAGTTTGTCTTTGTACTCAGTGTCTAAAGGAACAATAATTGTGTCGCCTGGCTCCATTTGGGCACCATTTACAAACCAATATGACTCACTTGGGAGGGCGACTGAACCATCGGCTTTGATGATATAAACTCTATCGCTATCAGCACGTTTACGCGGTCCACCAGCCATTTGTAAGTATTGCTCGTAAGAGACACCTTTTTTGAAGCGATGCGTACTAGGATGTTGTACTTGCCCCATCACAGAAACAGTCTGATTTTTATGCGGAATATAAAGTTCATCTTTATCTTCAAGGTCTATATTTGCTTCTTTAATACCGAGCTGTATTGCCGTCAAATCAATTACTAATCGACCGACAACTTTAACATTTTCAAGCTCTTTTAGCATTAATTGTGCATCTGCATAACCTATTACTGGTGTATCTTTTGTGAGTGCTTTGGAAGCAATTTCACGACGTAATTCATCAGAGACTTTAGCTAATTCAAGCTGTTCTTTTACTCTAATTGATTCACGTAAAAATATAGCGCTTTTTAATGCTGCATCAGTGGTATAGCCACCAGCTCGAGCAACAACATCTTTGAGCGTTTCGCCTCGTTGAATTGAATAAGTACCAGGGAATTTCACTTCTCCTTTAACAGTAATCCAACGTGCATCTTGCCAATCAGGTAAGGTCCTTACTGTTAAAATGTCACGACTTTGTAATGGAATATTCGACTCAGCGTTATTCATAACCTCAGTAAGACTCAGCTGCTTATGCTCAATGGTGAGACCGTCGGTTTCTGAAATATTTTGACGTGTCAATTCTGCTGATAATGTGTACGAACCTTCTTCTAATCCACCTGCTGCGATCAGTAATTCTTTTACATTGGCATTAAGTGTTAATGGGTATTGCCCAGGGAAACGTACATTACCATTAATACTAACCAATCTAGCTGCATCGCCGAAACGGCTTTGATTTTTAATCTTGCTGATAATTGGTTCTAATAGGGCTTCGCGGTCTTCATAATCGAATACTAAAATGGTATCGCGTGGTTTCAATAATAAATTATAAGAGGAATTAGGATTTGCAATTGCTTTACCTAGTGCTATACGTTGAATTTCGATATCACCACGTTGGTTTATTTCACGTACTAGTAATGAATAATCAAGATCTGCTGTAATAGTTAAGTTGCCCCAAACAGAGGGTAGCAAGTCTGCCACTTTTGTTTGATTCGTCCATTGGTATTTACCTGGACGAATAACAGCTCCTGCAACTGTAATTGCATTTTCTACTCTTGTCGAAGCAGACTTTACATTGAGTAAATCACCATTCCTAACCAGTGTAGATAATCCACTGTCTTCAGTTAAGTCTACGTTAACAACTGTTTTTACAGCCTTATCGCTATAACGCTCAACAACACTTGATTTAGGATAAGCTCCCGGATTTAAGCCGCTAGCCATACTCAGTAAATCAGCCATGGTTTCGTTATGCTTTAATTCATATATAGCTGGGCGTCGGACTTCGCCCATCACACTCACACTCGCCCCAGCTGTAGGAATAAATACTACATCACCAGATTGCAAACGCATATCCCCTGATGAATCACCGCGCATAAGTAAATCGTAGAGGTCTAAGCTACTAACTGTTTCACCAGACCGCTTTAATTGGATATTACGTAACGAGCCTATTTCATTAATGCCACCGGATACGAATAAAGCTTGGGTGATGGTCGATAGACTAGAAACCGTATAAGAACCTGGTTGGTAAGCATCTCCAGCAACGAAAATGCGAATTGAACGTAACTCACCCATTGTAATACTTGAATTTATGCCAATTATGCTCTTAGCAATTTTGTCTTGAAGTAATGCTTTCGCTTCTGAAAATGACAAACCGACTAATGATATAGGGCCTAAGTCGGGAAATTGCACGGCACCATCACGACCAACGATTAATTGATAGTTTTTATTTTCTTTGCCGTATAATTGTACGTTGATATTGTCCCCAGGACCGATCATATACTCATAAGGAACAGGTACGTCACTTACTGGTGCAAATGTAGTCGGTGAACCGGCAAACAGGTCATAACCGAAGCGCTTTAATTGCGTTTGTTTTTGATCATCGATAGCTTCAGTTTTTGCTATTGTTTTAGTGGCCTGGTTAGTTTTTTCATCTTCAGATTGATCAACAACTCTATCATGATTTGATTCGGTTTTTGAATCTGTATCACGAGGGGTTACAATTTGTGGGTTGGTAACCTGGGCTTGGCCATTTGTTGAACCGGAAAGCATTGATGGGTCTATACCATACTGTTTGGCTATGCGTTCTTGTTCTGATTTAGGCAACTGCTTAAATTGCTCGATCATTTGCGGAGAAGGAGTAACAGCTTGCGCTTGTATGGTTAAAATAATAAAGGCCGATAAGCCAGCTAGTAACACGTTTTTGGTTTTATGTAGCACCAGATATCTCCAATATTATTTTTGTAATGACAATGGTCTAGGAACTCACAGGCTCGCCAGAGGACGGACTTCGTCCTACTAGTGTAGCTGCGCTAATAGGGACAGCTTTGCTGTTAAGAATCTATAGCATCTAGCAGCGAAGCGCTCCGCATCTAGACTTTTTGATTTTAAGACACGCTACCGATCCGCGTGGCGTCCACTTAACGTATGAAATTGTTCATTCGAAGTCTTTTAGACACGCTACCGCCCATGGATTACGGCTTCCAATATGCCCTTCGCTACGCGAATCGTTAATTTTTTATTGGCTGTGAACTATAACAACCGTTAATCAAGCGCAGAATTATACTCAAAAATCAGCTTAGATGCTTAAGTAAAACCCTCAGAACGTTTCAAAATTGTTGCAAAATAGCAAAAACACCATTTAAACGTTCAATATTCAACCTTTACGGTCAGAAATAGCCCTTTAAGTCAGCTTGATTTATTTTATAAATGGACAATATCCTACAAAGACTATCGCTATTATCTGACAGCTTAGTTATTTAGTCATATTAGCTATTTATGTTGTTTGGTCATTATTTGGTACAGCTTGTAAATTCGTCAACTCAACTAAAATCCGTTTTTGTTGCCCCATGATGTTAAATAACACATGGCAACGCTTATCAGGATTATTCTCGTCGAATATTGCTTCAAGGTCTTTAAACGGTCCGTCGACAAATTTGACTTTATCGCCTTTTCCTAACGGTTTTACCTCTTCTGGTACATAACCTTGAACACGCCTTTTTAGTGCTGAAATAATTCTGTCGTCAATGGGAGTCATATCTTCTCGGCAGCCAACAATACGATTCGCACCACGTGTATTGTGGATTTTGCTGACGCTGGTGATGAGAGGATCAAAATAGATAAACAGGTAGCTAGGGAAAAGTGGTGCCGTAACCATTTGTGGTTTATTGCGGACCATTTTTTGTTGGGTGATCATAGGTAAATAACTCTCGACTTCTTGTAAAGCCAAGTTTTGCTGTGCACGTATTTCATGACGTGGTTTGCAATACAGTAAATACCAAAATTTCATTATTACTCGCTTGTTTAAATTTGCTCATCAGTTTGAGCAAGTGACATCCCATTCACGGCTTGGGATATTAACAAAATTACTTAGCTTTTAGAATGAGTTTTTAGGCCTTAGTGCCTATAAATACAGCGTTTAAGTCATCATCTGGTTTTATATTAAGCAATAACACCATCATTTATTATCTACATTCAGAAGTAACTAATTGATTTATCGTTCGACATTTACTTAACACCTTTAGCGCACGGAACTCCGTTAATCTTACTTTATGTATAATAAAAAGTTCTTAGTAATGCCAATCTGCATACGTTAGCTGTTAAAGATGGTAAAAGTACTGTCTCAACATGCGTCAATATCCTGGAAATCTCAACAGATTAAACAACATATTGACGATCTTTTATATCATGTTATTTCACTTCCATTTAAGACAATCACAATCTGACTTTATCGATGTTTCAATTAATGACTCCATCGATAAATTATTGATAAATGTTAGTCATAAAGGTCAATTTGAGGCGATATAGGTATTTCTAGCCTACATAAAACAAAGCCTCGATAAACGAGGCTTTTATTAGACACTTTATGTTGCCTTAAAGTTTACTTATTTGGTTTGGGCGGATAATTCATCATTACTGTGCCAATTGCTTGATTGATTGTGCTAATTCGCTCTTCTGGGGTGCTTTGTTCACGTACGGTATCAGCAACAGTACCACGCCAAATTAACTTACCCGTTTTGTTATCAACTAAGTCGACCATTAATGTGCCAACATCGTATTCACGCACGGTGGTTTCACTATGAAGACTGCCGCCTAATCCCCAACGAGGGCCGTAATATGGGTTATAACCGTAGTGACTGTTAAAGGTATCGATATTGATTTTTTTATCGACTTTAGTGATGTAGTTAACTAATAAATCTGCATTTTGTTTGTCGGCTTTGCTGATGCCTTTTTGACTTAATTGAGTTTCGATAGCAGCACGGACGCGTTGATCCATAAGTCCGTCTAAATGATAGCCTGCATCGTCATTTTTTTTCTCTACCCATGAATAGGTTTTATATTGATCAAATGATACCGATGGGTCGAAGTCTGAAGTAGATTTCAAGGTACTACATGCGCTCAATGCTAACACTGCCGCAGCGATAATTAAGGTTTTCATACAGGCTCCAAAAACAAGACGTTAATGTTTATTAGCTTATAGAGAGCAAAGGCGTTGTCAAGTTAACAAGGTTTCATAACAAATGATAACAAACGGAAATAGTGTTAAAGAGCGATGACATGCAAAAACGATAACGAACGGTATAAGCGGAATAACGATGGCAAGCGAGACCAGCTTGTCATCGCCTGATATCGCTTGTCATCTATTACCATCGCCTGTCACCGCTCTTTTACATTGCTTATCCACACGGTTTGGTAGGGTTGCAGTTGCATGGTTTGGGTGATGTCTTCTATTGGTTGTCCAGTCAATAGATCAACCCAGTGTTCTGCAATAATAAGATTAAGTTCATTAATGCGAAGATCGGTGATTTGGTCTGATACGTTGCTGATACAAAATATACTTTGTTTACGATTACGACTTTGACGCCAAAAACCAAATAACTGTAACCCTAGATGTAAGGTGAATTGTGTCGCATTGGGATGAAATGCAATTTGCTGTGTTCGGATATTGATTAGATTGGTCAGCTCGGTTAGCACTTGGCTATGATCGCTGTTGGCATCATTTAGTTGTTCCGTTAATTGATTGAGATCCCAACGATGGCGGTTTATGGCGCGATTATGTGAAGTATTGGCCAGCTTTTGATAGTCGTTGCGGGTTCCCAATAAACTATGGATATAAATTCCAGGAATACCTTCGAGCGCTAACATAATGGTATGAGCGCACACAAAACGTTGCATCCCCCACTGGTCTTTACCTTTAGTGGTGCCTTGCAAGGCATCAAACAGGGCAATGTTCATTTCATAAGGTTTTTGCAGGCCATCTTCTGTGGTTCTGGATGATATTTGGCCGCCAAACTGTTTCATGGTGTCGACCAGAGCATTTATCTCATCTTCGTCAAGCAAGCCCTCTGCCGGGCGTAAACCAATACCATCGTGAGAAGCTATAAAATTAAAGTAGGTGGTGCCGTCTTGAGCGGGCGGCATACTCATAAGCCAACGCTTTAAGTATAAGCAACTGCCGGTAATAAGACTGTTGATCAGTAAAGGCGGCAATGAGAAGTTATAAATACAATGTGCTTCGTTAGCATTACCAAAGTAAGTTAAGTTTTGGGTGTTGGGAATGTTGGTTTCGGTAATGATAATGGCGTCTTGCTGAGCGTGTTCAATTAGTGTCCGTAATAAACGGATAACTTCATGGGTTTGCGGTAAGTTAATTGATTTATTACCGATTATTTTCCATAAAAAGGCTACTGCATCGAGGCGAAAAATACTCACACCCGCATCTAAATACTGACGAATGATACGAACAAACTCGATTAATACCTGTGGATTACGAAAATCAAAATCAACTTGATCATGACTAAAGGTACACCACACATGTTGAGTGCCGCTTGATGTCTCTGTTGGTCTTAATAATGTTGACGTTCTTGGCCGAACCACCGCACTTAAGTCATCATCTGGCTCGGCAGTAAAAAAGTAGTCATGGCCCACGCCCTCACCTTTGCAGAAGTTCTCAAACCATAGGCTCCGACTAGAGCAATGATTGATCACTAAATCTGACATCAATCGCCTTTTACTGGCAATAGCACTGATGTCTGCCCACGACCCAAGGCCTTCGTTAACACTTGAATAGTCGATAACCGAGAAACCATCGTCAGAACTGTAAGGGAAAAACGGTAAAATATGCACAGCATTGATGCAACTTAAATAGCTGTCGATAAATTGTGCCAGCGTGGTGAGTGGCCGCTCACCTTGTTGGATCACACTGTCGCCATAAGTGATCATAATGATGTCTTTTTCAGACCAATGATTTACAAAGGGTTCGGGCACTTGGCAATACTCGGTGATACGCATTATATCGATGAGCTGTGCAGCCAATGCTGGCACACTTATGTCAATGTCGACATCGTTGTAAATACAACTAAGTTGTTGCTGCAGTTTTTGCTGTAAGCCATCCATTACTGACATAGGGTGTCCTCTTGGTCGATTTTGATGTTAGCTAAACTCAGCATTATCGGCTTCAACAGCAGCTTTAAGCTGTTCGAGTACGTCGGGCATGGCACTCACGACTCGGCTCCATGTTGGCATAAACGGGGTTTCCATTGGATTATCTAAAAAGCGTTGCCCTGCTGTGACAATATTTTGGGCAAACATTTCAACCGCTTTTTCTTCTAAATGTATATCGGTGGTTAAGCCGTTCATTAATGCATCATTATGATAGGTTTCGACATAATCGAGGGCGACACGGTAATAAGTAGCTTTGAGGGTTCGGAATGATTCAGTGCTAAAAGTATGTCCTTGAGTGGCTAATTTTCGGAAAAAGGCTTTAGTGATATCAATCGACATTTTAGACAAACCCGCGTCTTCATTATCCAATGATAAATCTTGATGTTTATGATCGTAATTGTCAGCGATATCGACCTGACAAATACGATTATGGGCATAGTTACGCTGCATTTCTGACAGCACACCAATTTCTAAGCCCCAGTCACTTGGAATACGTAGGTCATTGAGCACGTCTCGTCTAAATGAAAACTCACCCGCCAATGGATAACGAAAACTGTCCATGTATTCTAAATATTCGTTGTAACCGACCACTTTTTTAAGTGCTTTAATCAACGGCGTAACCAATAGGCGCGACACTCGACCATTAATTTGTCCATTAGAAATACGTGCATAGTAACCTTTACTAAATTCATAGTTAAACTGTGGGTTAGCGACCGGATAAAGCAGTCTAGCGAGTAATGATTTTTCATAGGTCACGATGTCACAATCATGCAGTGCAACCGATTCTGTTTTGCCTGAAGCCAAAATATAGCCCATGCAGTACCAGACATTTCGGCCTTTACCCAGCTCTTTAGGGGCTAGGCCTAACGCTTGCAGTTTGGCATCCAGCGCTTGTAAGCGTGGCCCGTCATTCCATAATATTCGATGATGCTGCGGTAACTCACCAAAAAAGCTTAGCGCGTGTTTGTACTGTTGTAGATCGGCTCTATCTAATCCAATCACAATTTCTGATAAATACGGCACCTGTTTTAATTTACTAACAATATCTTTAAGTGCGGTGCCTTCTAGCTCTGAATACAGAGATGGCAAAATTAATCCTAACGGGCGCGTTTTTGAAAACTTGATTAAGTCTTGCTCAAGCTCTTCATGGCTACGTCGGGTTAGATTATGCATTGTGGTGACAATGCCATTTTGATAAAAGTCGGCCATGTTACGCCCCTCCAAATGGTAGTTGGTTTAGCTGCGATTCAGCCGATGAAGACAATAGAGTTTTCTTAATGCATTCAGCCCAACCCTTAGGGCCGCATTCATTGCTTTTAATACTTTGTTTTGGGGTTGTTAATATGGGAAATGGGTGAACAGGTGACTTAATTTGTATTGCAAGGTCTGCTGCTTCGAGCATTGCATTGTCATTACCACTGTCACCTAGTGCAATGGTGGTCACAGGAGCGTTATATTGCTTGGAATAGACATCGGCTAACCATTTCATTGCTTTGCCTTTATCACTATCTCCACCAACATGTAGAAAACGTCCACCCTGCAGGGTATTTGCACCAACGCGTGTCATCAACTCAATAAAGGCTTGTTTATTGGCTTCATTGCCTTGCCAAAGTACTGGCTCTGCATAATGCCTAATCAAAGCTAGCTTGGCATTATCTGGTGACAAATCGGTGAGCTCACATAACGCTTCAACCGATAGAGATGAAAAACCAATAAAGTCATCGTTAAATGCTTGTGCATGTTGGTTTAATAATTCAAGCCAGTATTGCCGCGGCTTACAAAACTCTTTTACCCAATAATATCCTTCGGTAAACGTCCCCTCTGGCTGTTGGTCAAAGTAGCCAATTGGGATATAAACAACTGCGCCATTTTCAGATATAAATGGTGAGTTAAAACCGATAGTTTGTTGTAGCTTCTCCATTTCGGCAAAGGTTTTACTGGTATTAGCGATAATAGGAATATGGCGTTCATTCAATGCTTCAATTACTTCGATTGCATCACTAAAGCTATAGTCAAAATGGTCCAGCAAAGTGCCATCGATGTCGGTAAAGATAAGTGGTCGTGTTGTCATATCGTATCCCTTTTCAATCATTGAACGCTGACTATCAAGAACAGTATCAAGCGACACAAAGCGATAACTAGCGGTGACGAACGATAACAAGCGGTGCCAAGCCATAAAGAACGGTGACATGCGTAAAGCCTAGAAGCTAATTCGCTGCGCGGCTAGATTCTATAAAAACTGAAAGCCAACGTTCAGCAGTTTCTGCACCATCCGTTTGTTATCGATTTTTATTGCCCTATTAGTAAGTGAACGTTTGCTTGTTACCTTCTTTCATCATTCTATTTGTAAGTGCACCGTTCGCTTGTTATCGCCCGTTAGCGCTATTTCCTTATCGCTGTAACGCTATTAACTGATTAGGTAGATTCAGGATATGTGCCAAACGTAATAATGTTGCACCTTAATGGCACAAAAATACTTTAACCATTGATATAGTTGGTTTTATTTTCATAACAAAAACGATAAAGTAAAAAGTATATTGAATAGGATCAAAGGACATGCGCGACAATGAATAAAAATTGCACCGTTTTGGGGCGGAAAAGAGGATGGCAAGCGGTAAAGAGTGGTAACGAGCGATAGAAAGAGATGGCGAGCGATAAAAAGCGATAGAGCCTAGATGCTAGATGCTAGAACGCTACGCTGCTAGATTCTATAAAATCTTAACAGCGAAGCTGTCCTTAGAAGAGAAGCGCACTATCTGCGTAGCGACCTAGCACTTAGGCTCTAGATGTCTGGAACGGTACTGGAATCTGGTGACTAAATCTTAGCAGCGAAGCTGTTCCTAGAAACCAAGCGCACTATCCGCGTAGCGGCCTAGTACTTAGAATCTAGATCACTAGAGCGCTACGCTGCTAGATGCTATAAAAGCTAAAAGACCTAGTAACTCGAACGGTACTGGAATCTGGTGACTAAATCTTAGCAGCGAAGCTGTTC
>TARA_R110002167_G_scaffold188380_1_pt1 | contig 83941 bp, 73 predicted proteins | sample TARA_R110002167 | Tara Oceans TARA_R110002167 (sample SAMEA4398238) | marine metagenome | biome: Polar Biome; feature: [MES] marine water layer (ENVO:01000295) within the mesopelagic zone...; material: water (ENVO:00002006), including particulate matter (ENVO:01000060) such...
GCTAACAAGTTAATCTAAAGCATACTTATCATAATGCGAATAGTGAGAGTTAGAGCTTAGGCACTAACACGATTTGTGAGTCTTAAAGAGCCGCTGAGTGTAGTTGTATCAACCATATTGTTAGGAGTGACAGTATCGAAACTTGAATCTATGGATTCTGTTTTTGAGAGCAACAAGAGTTTTTTCAAATAAACAGTTATGACTAATCACAGAACCAAAGTAACGCATACTAAAACACACTGACAATCAAACCAAAAATATACCACAGGATTTGAAAAAGTCAGGTGGTATAAACTGACAACAAAAAGCGCTCTGAATAGAATATTGCACCGTAACAGGGCAAACAAATCGTTAATATCAATATAACCATCTGATTATAAGAACTATAACGCCAAAGTCACGAAGTGAGACAAAACTCATTTGGTATGAGAAACCACAAAAGGCGGCAAGTTAGTTAGATTACACAAACACCCTATTTAACATAATATACATTGTGCGCATGCGTACATTAGACGTTATGTTCAATACTAAGTCTTTGTAGGCATTGATTGCTCATTAACAGCCTAATGTAGCTTTATGTGCTTTTTATCATCGTGCTGAGATTGCATGCTTTAACTATTTGCGGCTTATGCCTGCCAATTATTTAATCTCAGCAAGATGATTTAATGGTTTGTTGAATGCACTTTGATGTCGTTCAGTTTGTGTGGTGTGTAAATACTGTGATGTTGTGTCGATGCTCTCATGACCGGCGTCGGCCTGGACATGTGACAATGGTCGACGGTTGATATTGATGTCATGCGTGATCCCAGTGTGACGAATATTATGCGCACTGAGTTTTCGCATAAGTTGGCTGTCGTGTTCAAAACCATCTTTAGCTGCATTGTCTGCAGCTAAGTTAATCAGTTTATCTATTTCGTCACGTATGTGCCGAATACCAAGATTGGCGTTGATGATTCCAGATTCACGTCCATGGGCTGCTGCTTTGTGACGGACAAATATAGGATGTTGATCGTTGATGCTAGGCAAATCACTGAGACGCAGATAACGTCGATAATCAACTAGCCCAGCCAGCAATGCTTTTGATATGGCAATATTACGTGCTTTGCCACTTTTAGAAAATGGCACGTGAAAATACCAGACACCAGAATGTGGATCTTGTCTAAACTGGCTCATGATGGGCGCGTAACCTGCACGTGCACTGATCTCGGAGATTCGTAAGTAACAGCTATATAATAGTGTAATGAGGAATAAACTGCGTTGATGCTGCTCTGGTTGAGTGTCTGCAAGCTGGCTTACGGTGCTTATAACATAAGACCATTGTAACTCTGTAAAGGCATGATGGTTGTTGTCTTCGTCGATGGTAAATTTACGTTTAATAGCAAAACGACTGTGTTTTAACCATAACTGAGCCGGGTTACGCTCGGTATATTCTTCACTGATTAGGTAGCCATAAAATGATGATAATATTGCTATTTTAGTCTTCAGCGCATTATCACTCAGTTGATATGGTAGGCATTTCCCCAGGTGCTTTTTACCAATAAATGGCCGCCATTGTGGGTTTGGTGAACGCTCCCCAGTGGCTTTATCGAGTTTGAATTGCGCTACATTGAAATAGCCTATTAGTGTTTGTGGCGGCGATTGGCAGTAATCGATGTATTTGGCGATGTCTTTACGCGTTACCGCAATTGGCGATAATGCGACTACGTCAAAACACCAATGCAGAAATGTGGTTAACTCACTGCGGTAGGCTTTATAGTTGTTTTCTGACTGCTTTTGCTCAAATAACCAATCAGCACAGTGCTCTATAATGAGTCCTGCATCGGCAACTTTATCTATTGAAATTCGGGTAATGTACTGATTAACGGACGCATTACCTTGTAATACATGCTCTGCAGCATCAAATAGTGGTAATACTGGCGGTAGTTCATCAGTGATATTATTGTTCATATGATTAAATATAGGTTATTGATTATATTACCTTATTATACTATTTTTTGCCTGATGCCGATAATGTTATTTATCGGCATCAATCGTACCGATTTTAGCGATGTGTTTTGGATATGTTGATACTGCAATATCTTTGTCTGTTATCAATTGTTGCATGCAAAGCTCTACTGCAGTTGATGGCATACATGCTTGCTGACACTGCTTATTGTGACATGTCGACCTTTTTTGGCAGCTCCATAAACACAATTGCCAAACGGTTTGCTTGCTTGCCCTGTCTAGGCATTGTAAGTCTGCAGCACATAAATGACCTGCTTTAATTAATTGGGCCACTTTATCTGCATCGATAGACACATTTATTCTGTTCATGTGTGCTCCTTATTTCACGCTACTCTTTTTCATAACGTTATTGCTCTATTCCCTACTCACCCTGGAAAGATGAATGCTGTAGCTTAATAATACATTAGTGAGAATAGTTATCAATTGCATTGTGACTGTTCTAACCACTTCTGTGCTGTTGATCATATATAAGCGCATATAAAGGCTCACTTGAAATGTTTAATCGACAAGTGCTGTTGAGCGTTAATGCAATATGATGCCAGTACTAGTCATAAGATTCGAAGTGAAATGACATATAGACAGTAGGAGTGAAGTTTTGACGGGATGAAACTGAAACTAACCATAATGACAATTAAATAGGCCTATTGAAGACCTTTGCTATAGTAAAATGAAATGCCTATAGCGATTAAATTACCTCTGCCCTAGCCCACAAAGGTATAGTCATCTGCATATATAAGTTAGCGATAACGTTAGTTGTTATCGTTATCGGCTAAGAAGTCGTACATTAATGTCCGTGGCTGTTGTTGGTAATCAAATGAAACAAATACTCGCCATACCATATAATCACTGCTGCATGAGCCAAAAATCAATGGTCCTTGATAGACATTATCTTTTATTTCGGACAATGAAACTGGGATAATACCCATGAACATGTCGCGCCCTTCTATTCTAATTGAAATATTAGTGATCGCTTGATTGCTGCTAAGCGTAACTATTAATGGTTTTTCGCTGGGGGTATTGACGGGATCAATCAATAAACCGACCTGCAAGTCGGCTACTTTTTTGTAACATTCTCCAACAGAAAACTGACATAACGTTTTATCAATGGCTAAATTAGCGTGTTCTTGTGTTTGTGGGTTGTCACAGGCTACTAAAAACATTAACAAAAAATTTAAAATTATAATTCGGACAAGTTTGTGCACAATTATTAACCTTTATGGTTGAGTGAGTAACATTATCTTTCACAGATTGATCTAGATCAACTTTGATACCTTTTGCTAAGTATCTTTTTTGACTTAGCTCAAGTATCATTACACCGCCTCATGCTAGAGAGAATTAACATGAGGTAACACCTTGACAAATGGCATTAAAAACAGCATTAATTAGTTTGTTTTATGACCACTTGTTAATCTAACTGGTAAAGCTCGCTTTACTAAATATTAAAAGTATAAGTAATAAGCCGTGGAAGCATTATGATGAACCATTCCCAGTCTACAGGCGCTGATTACAACTACACTATTGTCCGCCAATTCGCACTAACCACAGTTTTGTGGGGAATCGTTGGTATGTCAGTGGGTGTATTGATTGCGGCTCAGTTAATCTGGCCACAACTGAACTTCGACACTCCTTGGTTAACGTATAGTCGTTTACGACCATTACACACCAATGCGGTGATATTCGCGTTCGGAACATCAGCTCTTTTCGCTACATCCTACTATGTTGTGCAACGCACTTGTCAAATCCGTCTCTTTGCGCCCAAATTGGCCGCATTTACGTTCTGGGGTTGGCAAGCCGTTATTATTGCAGCTGCTATCACTTTACCAATGGGCTTTACCCAAGGCAAAGAATATGCAGAATTAGAATGGCCTATCGATATCGCGATTGCGATTATTTGGGTTAGCTATGCAATTGTATTTTTTGGCACAATCGCTAAACGAACGACGTCCCACATTTATGTGGCAAACTGGTTCTTTGGTGCCTTTATCATTACTGTTGCAGTACTTCACATTGTTAACTCAATGGCAGTACCAGTAAGCTTATTTAAGTCTTACTCTCTGTACTCCGGTGCAGTCGATGCGATGGTTCAGTGGTGGTACGGTCATAATGCGGTAGGCTTCTTACTTACTGCTGGTTTCTTGGGGATGATGTATTACTTCGTGCCTAAGCAAGCTGGTCGTCCAGTGTATTCATACCGTTTATCAATTGTCCATTTTTGGGCGTTGATTGCGTTATACATTTGGGCCGGTCCTCACCACTTACATTACACTGCCCTTCCTGACTGGACTCAGTCATTAGGCATGGTAATGTCATTAATTCTATTCGCACCTTCTTGGGGCGGTATGATTAACGGTATTATGACCTTGTCTGGTGCGTGGCATAAGCTTCGTACAGACCCTGTATTACGTTTCTTAGTTGTTTCATTGTCTTTCTACGGTATGTCTACCTTCGAAGGCCCAATGATGGCAATCAAAACAGTTAATGCTTTATCTCATTATACTGACTGGACTATTGGTCACGTTCACTCTGGCGCGCTAGGCTGGGTTGCAATGGTGTCTATTGGTTCTTTATATCACTTAATTCCAGTGCTATTTGGTCATGGTCGTATGTACAGCATGAAGCTGGTTAACGTCCATTTCTGGTTAGCGACTATCGGTACTGTTTTATATATCGTGAGTATGTGGATTTCTGGTGTTATGCAAGGTCTTATGTGGCGTGCGGTTAACTCTGATGGAACACTGACTTATAGTTTCGTTGAGAGTTTAGAAGCCTCGTACCCATTCTACTTTGTACGCTTTATTGGTGGTTGTTTCTTCTTAACCGGTATGTTTATTATGGCCTATAACGTTATCAAAACCGTTAAAGCGTCTAAAGATTCATTACCTGCTATTGCAGAAGCTTAAGGAGCAGATTCGATGAAATTTAATCATGAATTAATTGAAAAGAATGTCGGCCTGCTTGCTATCTTCACTGTTATCGCCATTAGTTTTGGTGGTTTGGTGCAGATTACTCCACTGATATTTCAGAAAGACACTACCGAAGCTGTAGAAGGTCTTATTCCTTATACTGCTTTACAGATTGAAGGTCGTGACATTTATGTTCGTGAAGGTTGTTACAACTGTCACAGCCAAATGATCCGTCCTTTACGTGCTGAAACAGAACGTTATGGTCATTATTCTGTTGCTGGCGAGTCTGTTTGGGACCACCCTTTCCAATGGGGTTCTAAGCGTACTGGTCCTGATTTAGCCCGTGTTGGTGGACGTTACAGTGATAAGTGGCACGAAGTGCATTTAATTAATCCTCGTGACGTTGTACCACAGTCAAACATGCCTGGTTTCCCTTGGTTAGCAGAAAATAAGCTAGACGGCGAACTCACTGGTGACAAGATGACTATTCTGCGTAACCTGCATAAAGGCGGTTACAAAGGTAATGATCTTTACACTGATGAAGAAGTTGCTGGCGCTAAAAAAGCGGTTGAAGGCAAGACAGAAATGCAGGCGCTGATCGCTTATTTGCAATCTTTGGGTCACGCACTCAAATAGGAGGCAATAATGGATTATGGTACTTTTCAAGGTATTTTAACCATAGTTGTTATGGTGACCTTTGTAGGCATTTTCTTTTGGGCATACAGTAAGCATAGCAAGTCAAAATTTGACGAAGCGGCTAACTTGGTGTTTACAGAAGATGAACTTGCAAAAATGTCAAAAGACTCGGGAGATCAGAAGTAATGATTATGAGTAACTTCTGGAGCATTTGGATTTCTGTACTGACGATTGTGGTCATTGCTGGTTGTTTTATCCTTCTAAAACTGGTTAATAATAATTACACCGGTGTTGAAGAAGGTAAATCAATGGGCCACAGTTTTGATGGTATTGAAGAACTGAACAACCCACTACCAAAGTGGTGGGCGTACATGTTCTATTTAACCATCGTATTCGGTGTGATCTATTTAGCTCTATATCCAGGCCTAGGTAACTACAAAGGTCTGTTTGGTTGGACAAGTTCTAACCAAAGTATTGGTACTGAAAAAGGCATTAAAGCCGACTCAGCTGCAGCGCTTGAAGCAGCAAAAGCTGACAACCGTTTATCTCAATATGACCGCGAAGTGGCCCATGCTGACGAAAAATACGGTCCAATTTTTGCGGCATATTTAGCGACACCGTTAGAAGAGCTAGTAAAAGACCCTGAAGCATTAAAAGTGGGCGGTCGTTTGTTTTTACAAAACTGTTCACAATGTCATGGTTCTGATGCTCGTGGCTCTAAGGGCTTCCCTAACCTTACCGACAGTGATTGGTTATATGGCGGCGAACTAGCCACTATTAAAACCACTATCATGAACGGTCGCAACGGCATGATGCCGCCAAAAGGTGGTTTACCTATCGAAGACAGCGAGATTAAAGGTCTTGCTGAATACGTAGTTAAACTTTCTGGTGGTGAACATGACGAAGCGTTAGCTGCTCAAGGTCAAGGTTCATTTATGAAAGGTTGTTTTGCGTGTCATGGTATGGATGCAAAAGGCAACAAATTCATGGGTTCGCCTAACCTAACTGATAACGTATGGTTGTATGGAGGTAGCCGTGGTGTGATTGCAGAATCTATCACTAATGGCCGCGCAGGCGTCATGCCAGCATGGAAAGACATTCTTGGTGAAGAGAAAGTCCATGTCGTAGCTGCTTATGTTTATAGCTTATCAAACAAATAGTTACATATGAGTAACAACAAGGCCTCGAGATTATCGAGGCCTTTTTTTTAAGTGATTATTAAGCCATTACGGGGTAAAATAGCCCCCGAATTATTAACACCATTTTAGGACGTATTATGTCGGATCAACTCCCTTGGTATAAGCAGTTTTGGCCTTGGTTTTTAATCATCTTGCCAATGTGTGCCGTTATTGCCAGTTTAACCACACTAAAAATTGCTCTAGATAATTCTGATTCATTAGTTGCCGAAGATTATTATAAGCAAGGCAAAGCGATTAACATGGATTTGCGCAAAATTAAGTATGCTCAGCAGATTGGAATGAAATTTTTAGTGACTGTCGATGATCAAGAGTTAACTATCACTCAACACGGTGGCCCTGAATATCGCGCTGCGCTGAATGTACGTTTTTATCATCCGACTATTGAAGCTAAAGATTTCAGCCTCAATGCAACGGCCGATGCTAATTATGTTTATCACATCCCATTAGATGCTGCGATTACCGGCCCTTGGGAAGTGCGCATAGAAGGATTTGATGCTAAGTGGCGTATACAACAACGTATTGATATTAAAGATGACGTTGAATATTGGCTAAATTAATAGTAAATCGATTAAGTCTTTGAATGATGACATATTTAATTAAGCTGGTATAAATAGATGACATCTTGCTTTCATTGCAATGAGCCGGTGCTAACGGGTGAACAGTTTACAACCGTGATTAATGGGCAACCACAACCTATGTGCTGCCCAGGTTGCCAGGCGGTTTCGCAAGCGATTATGGATGCTGGCTTAAGCAGCTATTATCAATTTCGTAGTGAGCCGGGCAATCGTCAAACTGCTTTGATACCTGAGCAATTGTCGCAATACAGTGCTTATGATCTACCTGAAGTACAGCAAGACTTTGTCCATAAACAAGGGGCTATTGATTCGACCTCTTTGTCTATCGACGGCATTACCTGCGCCGCTTGTGCATGGTTAATTGAGCATAAACTCAAACCCATTGCTGGTGTCACCAATGTATTGGTTAACTCAACTACACAACGCGCATTAGTGAGTTGGGATAGTCAAATTATTCAGCTCAGCGAAATTTTACAGATTATCAGTAAAATTGGTTATCAAGCCGCGCCCTACCAAGTTGATGAACAAGAAAAACAATCAAAAGCAGACAGTCGTAAATTTTTACTTCGTTTAGGACTTGCAGGCTTTGCCACCATGCAGGTGATGATGTTTGCCCTCGCCTTATATACTGGATACTTTACCGACCTAGATGTCGAGTTTCGCGATTATTTCCGCTGGGTGAGTTTAATTTTTGCCGCTCCAGTGGTGTTGTATTCTGCTCAACCCTTTTATTTCAGTGCGCTTCGGAGTTTATTAAGTGGCAAGCTTAATATGGATGTCTCTGTCTCCATCGCTATTTTAGGTGCTTATATCGCCAGTTGTGTCGCGACGATTCAGGCCAATGGCGAAGTGTATTTTGAATCGGTTTCCATGTTTACCTTCTTCCTATTACTCGGCCGCTATTTTGAACAAACAGCAAGACAAAAAGCCTCTGTTAGTTCGAGTAATTTACATAAACTGGTTCCTTTAACCGCACATTTATACCGTGATGGCGAGATTACTGAGATTGCTGCTAAACAACTCGTCATTGGCGATATTATTTTGGTCAAACCAGGTGAAGTCATTGCAGCAGATGCTGAGGTGGTTAATGGCCTATCAAGCGTCAATGAAGCCATGCTAACCGGCGAACAAATGCCAATAGGTAAACAAATTAATGATACCGTTTATGCCGGAACCATTAATGTCGAACAACCTCTGCAAGTTAAAGTCACTGCGTTAGGCCAAGATCAACTCGTGGCTGAAATTATTCGCTTACAAGAACTTGCATCAAACAACAAACCGGCTATTGCTTTGGTGGCCGACCGTTTAGCTCGATACTTTTCCGCGACCATATTATCGATAGCAGCAATAACTTATTGTGTTTGGTTATTTATTTCTCCTGATGATGCCTTTTGGATCACCTTGTCGGTATTAGTTGCCACTTGTCCATGTGCCCTCGCCCTTGCTACGCCGACAGCAGTGACATGTGCGACGGCTATTTTTACCAAGTTAGGTGTGATTCCGCGCAAGGCCGGCATTTTTGAAAAACTGACTAAAATTGATCATGTGGTGTTTGATAAAACAGGAACCTTAACCTGCGGTCAATTATCGATTGGTGAAGTGCAAACCTTTGGCGAATACTCATCAGAGCAAGTGTTATCGTTGGCCGCAGCAATTGAGCAAGGCTCTTTACATCCCATCGCACTAGCATTTAAACCTTTTTATGATAATAAACACCTTGTCGAAAAAGTTGATCATCATATAGGTTTAGGCATTTGCGCGAGTATCGGTCAACTGCAAGTTTGTATTGGTACGGCCCAATTTGTTACCCCAGACGCAAATGTAGCGGCTTCACAGGCAATTGAAACCCAGTGGATATATCTGTCTGTCGATAACAAATTGATCGCTAAAATTGAAATGCTTGATGAGTTAAGAGTCGACAGTTTAGCCACCGTGAATTCGTTAAAAGCAGCCAATATAAAACTCAGTATTGCCAGTGGTGATAATTCGGGACATGTTGAGTTTTTGGCAAGTAAACTCGGTATTTCAGATGTACATTCAGGTTTATCACCGCAAGATAAGTTAGCGTTAGTGAATCAATTACAACAACAAGCCAATGTGGCTATGTTTGGAGATGGCATTAATGATGCACCAGTACTTGCCGGAGCAAACTTGTCTGTTGCAATGGGAAGCGGCAGTGCTATTGCCAAAAATAGTGCTGACTTAATTTTACTAGGCGATCACTTGTCACGTTTTAATGATGCTATTGATGTCGCTAAGCAAACACAGCGCATAATTCATCAAAATTTGTTATGGGCTTTTGCTTATAACATGGTTATTTTGCCATTAGCAGTTACCGGACATGTAGCCCCGTATATTGCCGCGATTGGCATGTCGGTTAGTTCACTGATTGTGGTGAGCAATAGTTTACGCCTTCTTAGGATAAAATTATGAGTATCATTTACGTATTAATACCTATTGCGATGTTGTTTGTATTGATAGCAGTCTCTATTTTCTTTTGGGCAGTAAAGTCTGAGCAATTTGATGATTTAGATAGACAAAGCGTGTCTATTTTATTCGATGAAGACGAAAACAGCATGAACAAAAACAGCAGTGCTAATGCCGACTCTTCCAACGACAGCTCTGCAACTAATGATTTTCCAACTAACAGCTCTCCAATTAACCGTTCTGCTACTACCGATGTTGCCCAACAAAATACTGTTGGTTCTGCTGCTTCATCTACTACTCACACTAAACCAGAGTAAACCCAGTGATTGAATATAATGTTGGTGGTGCATTTATTGTTGGTTTAATGGGCGCTGCACATTGTTTTGGCATGTGTGGCGGATTAATTGGGGCTTTTTCGGCAAACATACCCACCAATGGACAGACACGTTTAGGCACGCAACTGACATTTCTGTGTGGCTACAATTTTGGACGTATCTTTAGTTACACTGTGGCTGGGGCCATTGTCGGTGGTAGTGTCTCCGCTCTCGGTCATTTATTTGATGTTGATAGTTATTTAATTTTTCTTCGCATTTTTGCGGGCACCATGATGATTCTTACCGGCCTTTATATTGCTCAGATATGGTTTGGAATCGTTCATATTGAAAAAGTTGGCAAAGTGTTGTGGCGATACTTACAACCTTTAACACGTAAATTTATCCCCATTACTCATCCATTCCAAGCCGTTATGGCGGGTATGGTATGGGGCTGGCTCCCCTGCGGCCTGGTGTACAGTACATTAACTTGGTCTGTTGCATCTGGTAGTGCATTACAAGGTGGCTTGATTATGTTCGCTTTTGGTTTAGGAACTTTACCCGCTTTATTTGCGGCGGGATTAGCAGCTAAAACCTTGGCCCAATGGGTACAAAAACGAGCAGTGAGATTATTCAGTGGCGGACTTTTGGTGTTGTTTGGATTACAAACGCTTTACATTGCTTTTAATCAACTCACCTAGTCAATTACTTTTAAATATGCCTATATTAATTTTAAGCTAGAGCAGATTTAAAACTACTTTACACAGATTTGTTTAATGAATTTTATCCTTAAAATCAATGCTTATGAGTTAAGCTGTTAAGTATGTAGAATGTTTTTTAGATAGGTATTAGTTATAAGCGATTATATCTACAATGCGTCGAAGCGAAGCGAGTTACAATTGCACTTTAAAATGTCATTATTACAGTGTCTGTTCTCTTTATTTAGTAGGTAAGACTCTGGTGTCGAAGAGTACCTTATTAAGGCAAAATGGTATAACATGATAACGTCTTCATAAATTGAGAATGGGTATGTCTTCAGATTTGATTAAACCTCGTCGTCCATCAACTAGCGGTTGCGCCATTCATTGTCACGATTGCAGTATGGAAGCCCTGTGTATCCCTTTCACGTTAAACAATGATGAGCTTGATAAACTCGACAGCATTATTGAACGTAAAAAACCCATTCAAAAAGGTGACCTTATCTTTAAGTCTGGTGACGTGCTTAAGTCCCTCTATGCAATTCGCTCCGGTACAATCAAAAGCTATACCATCACTGAGCAAGGTGATGAGCAAATTACTGGATTCCATTTGGCCGGTGACGTCATTGGTTTTGATGGTATTCATGCACAACGCCATCAAAGCTTTGCCCAAGCGCTAGAAACCTCAATGGTCTGTGAAATCCCCTATGAAACCTTAGATGATTTATCTGGATCGATGCCTAAGCTGCGCCAGCAAATTATGCGTTTAATGAGTAATGAAATTATGAGTGATCAAGAGATGATCCTCCTGCTTTCAAAGAAAAATGCCGAAGAACGTTTAGCTGCATTTATCAATAACCTGGCTAATCGCTTTGGTAATAGAGGTTTCTCGCCTCATGAATTTCGTCTGACAATGACTCGTGGTGATATCGGCAACTATTTAGGCCTAACAGTTGAGACTATTAGCCGCTTATTAGGGCGGTTTCAAAAATCAGGTTTAATTGAGGTCAAAGGTAAGTATATTTCTATTATCGATCACTCGGCATTAAGTACCCTTGCAGGAAATGCTCGCATCGCCACTTAAATTTGATATATATGATCTATCTCAAAGTTTATTTATTAGCAAACGGTAATACTATCAACAGGTAATGTAAATAAAAACTCAACAGCTTTGGAGGTTATATGAAGGATTATAAAAAGATATTAGTGGTGATTAATCCTACAACGGATCATCAACCCGCATTGGCACGTGCTGTTGAATTAGCGTCAAAAAGTCAGGCAGAGATAACTGCATTTTTATCTATTTTTGACTTCTCTTATGAAATGACCTCAATTTTGTCTAGTCAAGAACGTGAAGCAATGCGCCAAGGTGTTATTGATCAACGAGTCGCTTGGTTAGAAAATGCCATTGATGGTTTCAGTAAACTCAATATAAAAATTAATACCGAAGTAGTTTGGCATAACCGCCCTTTCGAAAGTGTGATTAACCATGCGATGAAAGGCAATTATGATTTAATTGTTAAAAGCACCCACGTACATGACAAATTAAAAGCCGTTATTTTTACACCGACTGATTGGCATTTAATGCGTAAATCTCCTGTTCCTGTTTTATTAGTCAAAGAACACGATTGGCCAGTGGCTGGAAAAATTATTTGTGCGGTTAATGTAGTGACTGAAGATGAAGATCATCAAACTCTTAATGGCAAAATTATTAATCACGCTCTCGATTTGGCCAAAAAATTCTCTGCCAGTGTTCACTTAGTTAATGGATACCCTGGTACGCCAGTCAATTTGGCTATTGAACTGCCCGACTTTGATGCCAATGTGTATAACAATACAGTGCGGATGCAACATGAACAACGAGTACAATATTTAGCGCAAGCATATAATATTCCACTTGAAAATTGTCATGTTGAAGAAGGTTTGCCTGAAGATGTGATTCCAGAAATGGCGGCGAAATTAGATGCCGAACTAGTGGTACTGGGTACAGTTGGTCGCACTGGTTTTTCAGCTGCATTAATTGGTAATACTGCTGAACATGTCATCGACAGCATTAATTGTGATTTGTTAGCGATTAAACCTGATGGCTATAAATCACCTTTAGAAGATTAGTCTCCAATAGAATAGGTTAACTACTTTACCCTGACCTCGAATACTGGAATAATACGCGCCCTGAAACACTTGGTTACTGGGCGCATTTTTATGTCTGAAGTTGATACAATCGCTAAACAAAATATTACTCGTATGAATAAACTGCAAAAGCGTCTACGACATGAAGTCGGTTCAGCCATTGCAGACTACAATATGATCGAAGACGGTGATCGTGTTATGTGCTGCCTTTCCGGCGGCAAAGACAGCTACACCATGCTGGATATTTTATTAACCCTTCAACAACGTGCCCCAATCAAATTTGAAATTGTGGCTGTTAACCTAGACCAAAAGCAACCAGGTTTTCCTGAGCACGTTTTACCTGCTTATTTAGATAAGTTAGGCGTGGCTTATCATATTCTCGAAAAAGATACGTATTCTATCGTTAAAGAAAAGATCCCTGAAGGCAAAACGACATGTTCACTTTGCTCTCGCTTACGTCGCGGCACTCTTTATGGATTTGCCCAACATATTGGCGCAACAAAAATTGCTTTAGGTCATCATCGTGACGATATTATAGAAACCATGTTTTTGAATATGTTCTACGCTGGCAAACAAAAAGCAATGCCGCCTAAACTATTGTCTGATGACGGCGCTAATATGGTCATTCGTCCATTGGCCTATTGCCGTGAAAAAGATATTGAAGAATATTCAACTCTAAAATCATTTCCTATTATTCCTTGCAACTTATGCGGCTCACAAGAAAACTTAAAACGTGGCGCAGTTAAAGACATGTTACAAATGTGGGATAAGCAACACCCTGGTCGTATTGAAACTATTTTTACTGCAATGCAGAACACCTCACCTTCACAAGGTGTTGATCGCGAGAATTTTGATTTTATATCATTAAAGCGTAATCCCGATGCTGTTAACACCGGTGATGTAGCCGACGCTGACTTACCTGCTTTTGATTTTGTTGATATCAGTAATAATGGTCATATCAATTTAGACATTAGTAATAGAATCGATGTGGTAGCAACGTTTAAGCCATAATCAATATATTAGATGTTAATAGATAAACAAAAGGCGTTGATATCAACGCCTTTTTTACTATTATTTATCCCGAGTTCAGGTTACTGAGAAACGAAAGGACTGACAACACTGGGTTTGTGAGTAAATGAAATGTTTTTCAGCTGAGTGATTTGTTCGAGTGTTAAAGTGAATTTCTCGTTAGCCATTGATTCAACATCATCTATAACAACTTTAATTGTTTTGCCATCAGCTTGTATTTCAGCAAACTCAAACGTGAGTCCATTAATCGGTTTTCTAAAATACTTCATTGGAAAACCCTGTAAGCCATCAAGTAGTTTATTCATATCGTTAGTTAATGCTAATAGTTCTGTTTGAGTGAAACTTTGTTTAGTTTCTTTAGCGCGAACTTGCATGGCAATTCCACATTGAGCAGCATCACCCACCACATTAATATTCACCAAGCCGCGGTCAGACTTAAGCTGTGGATCGTAAGGAATAAATAAACGTTGTTGCTTGGTATATGTTAACGGAAACTGTTCTTTTTCGGTGGTAATACTGCCTGATACTATGGTGCAATCAGGTGTTATAGGAACACTAAAGGCTAGCTCAACTAGTGGATAGTTTTGCTTGTTGACTTGCTTTAATCGATCATAAAAGCCGTTGTACTCTAAAGAAACAGTTTCAGCAAAACTGCTATTCACTATAAAAATAGTCGATATAAAAATAAATCCGTTAAGTAGCGTACGATTACGCATTAGCTTTGTTCCCTTGTAAATAAGGCTTATTGTGTTTAAGCATTTCGAGGAGTTCATCAATGTACTCATCTTTTCGTTCTGAATAATTCATTAACCCATAAACCAATTTCTCGGCTGTTGGTTTAACTTTTTGAGCCCGTAAATCGGCACGAATAGAACGAAATAAACGATACGCGGAATTGGTGTTTAAATTGATCATGTAAGCAATAATGGAATCTTTGGGTGAATCGAATACTGCAACTTCATGGATTTTGCCATCAGCTCTTGCTAATGGCACTAAACCACAGCCCTCAATAAAACACCACTGGCCAAAAAAGTTAAACCCGTCGACAGCAAAACGTGAACTGCCCCAACCGCTTTCATTGGCCGCTTGTACTAATACCATATCTACTGGAATAATATCGATACGCTTTAATAATGGCGTTAACGTTATGCGAGTAAATGCTTGAACATCATATTGATATTTAGCAATAATAGATGTCAATCTATCATTATCATGTTCACTTAACCCTAAACCATTATCAATTTGCTCAATAACGGCCAGTAAAAATTGACGATCGTGAATAATTATCTGATTTTGTGCTTCAATGGCAGGACGTAAAAAATCAAAAAATGTTTGTTTTTTAGTGGCAACATCTTCTATTTCAGCAAACATTGGCACTTTACCTAGGTCAATATTATTCAGCTGACGCGCACCAGATGATACTGATACTTGACTAGTATTAGGAAAAATGAACAGTCGCATCGCTAACAAAGCAACAACGGCTAAACCTAATGCAAATGTCACCTGACCTACATTGCCTATCTTCAATATTACCTGCCTTATCAAAAATTGATTTTCAACTTATTAATCTTACTAATTATAACCTTAAAAAACGATGGGATACAGTAAACCCCTTTTGTAGATTGCGTACTTACCCGTAATGGATCACGGTATGTTAAGTCATCATCCACAAAAACAAAAATTAATTACACTTTAAAGACTATATCCAGTTAAAATTGATTATATGTGATTACGGTGCGGTCTTGTATTGGCTGCTTATCGTCTTATTCAACAACTCAAGGACTTGAGCACAGATTATGTTGAATCATAAACTCAATAATTATCACCATGTGGTAGCCATCGGTGGCGGGCATGGGTTAGGCAGAATTCTTGCTTCATTATCTTTTTTAGGCCCAAGATTAACGGGCATTGTTGCAACTACGGATAATGGCGGTTCTACCGGTCGACTTAGGCAAGATCAGCAAACTATTGCATGGGGGGATTTACGTAATTGTCTTTCTCATCTTGCACATCGACCATCGTTAGGTTCAATGTTATTTGATCATCGTTTTACCGGTGATAATGAACTTTCTGGGCATAATTTAGGTAATGTCGTATTACACGCACTTGATCAACTTTGTGTAAGACCACTTGAAGCGGTTAATCTAATTCGTGGCTTACTTAAAATTGAAACACAAATTATTCCGATGTCAGAGGCTTCGACTCATCTTGTAGCACTTACCCACTGTGGTAATAAAGTGTTTGGTGAACTCAATGTTGATGGCATGAAGGAAGCACCGATTGCGTTATCTTTGGAACCTGAAGTTGAGGCGACATCAGAGGCATGCGATGCATTAGTAAAAGCTGATTTGATTATTATCGGTCCGGGCAGTTTTTTAACCAGCATACTGCCACCTTTATTGCTGCCACAAATTGCCAAGAGCATTCGTGACTCAAACGCACATGTCATGTTAATTGATAACTTAACGGCTGAGTACTCCCCTGCAAGCACTTTTAGTATTGAAGATAAAATTGCTTGGTTTAACCAGGTAATAGGCAAAGAAGTGATTGCTGATGTTATTCAGCATGCAGATGAAATTAAGCTGTCTTACTCCAACATTAATGGTGTTCGTTTTAATCACTTTCCTTTAGTCAGTCAACACCATCCGGGATTACATGATAAAACCGCATTAGCTGAAGCGATTAGCCAAGTTTGTGACTTATACCACACGCCAATTGATATGGCACAATACCGTCATTGCAATATGAAATAAGCTTATCGATGTTGGGTTATATCGACGCTCAAAACGTTTAACATTCGTTATTGATTTGGTTTATAGACAGACTGCCCACTGAAGTGATTTTTGATTTGATGAACACTTGGCTATCATTGTGATTTGTTAGGTATGAATATTGAAATGGCAAACAAAAAAGGCTGCATATTGCAGCCATTTTTGTATCACAATAGTAAAACTAAATCACTTGAGCTATAGCTTTACAAACCGCTGGAATATTATTTTTCGTTAAGCCTGCAACGCTAATACGACCCGAGCCGACAATATAAATTGCGAACTCATCTTTTAAACGTGCAACTTGGCTTTTGTTCAAACCAGAAAAGCTGAACATACCATTTTGACGAGAGATAAAACTGAAATCTTGTTCAACACCTTCAGCTTTTAGGCTTTGCACAAATAAACTGCGCATCTCAGCAATACGTTCTCGCATTAGTGTTAATTCTGTTTCCCATTCTTGACGCAGTGTAGCATCAGCTAAAATGGTACTAACTATTAATCCACCATGCGCCGGAGGATTGGAATAGTTTGCGCGAATAGTTTTTTTAATTTGGCTAAAGCTTTTTACTGCATCATCTTGATTTTCAGCGACGATGGTTACCGCACCAATACGTTCGTTGTATAAACCAAAGTTTTTAGAAAATGAATTTGCAATCAATAACTCTGGTACCACGGCTGCAACCGCTCGTAAACCTTGCGCATCTTCATCAATGCCGGCACCAAAACCTTGGTAAGCAAAATCAAATAATGGCAACAATGATTTTTCCAAACAAACCTTGGCAACTAATTTCCATTGTTCAATCGATAAATCAATACCCGTTGGGTTATGACAGCAGCCATGAAGTAAAACAACATCACCGGCATTCGCATTGGCTAAATCAACCAACATTGAATCGAAATCCATGTCATGTGTTTCAGCTTTGTAGTAGCGGTATTCTTTAACGGTTAATCCTGCTGTTTCAAAAATATTCTGGTGATTGGCCCAAGTAGGATTACTAACCCAAATAGTTGTTGATTTAGTATTTCGGACGAGAAACTCTGACGCTACCCGTAATGCACCCGTTCCACCGGGTGCTTGCGCTGTTACCGCTCGTTTATCCGATATAATTTGGCTATCAGCTCCAAAGAGTAATTCTTGAACCACTTGGTTGTAAGCTTGTACACCTTCAATACCGAGATAATTTTTGGTCTTTTCGGTTTCAAGTAAAATAGCTTCAGCTTTTTTTACTGAAGATAATACCGGCGTTTGCCCAGCTTCATCTTTATAAATGCCAACACCTAAGTTGACTTTGTGAGAGCGAGTATCTGCTTTGAAAGCATCTGTTAAGCCTAAGATGGGATCTGCTGGAGCAAGTGTTACTTGAGAAAAGATCATTACAACTATCCTAAGTGAGGTGAATAGACAAATTTTGCTTAGTTATACCACTCTATGTCCCTTGTGAGTAGTGAGTTTTTTGATTGTTGAGATAAAAATACAAAATTGATAAAAACAGCGCAAAATATTTTAATGCTCTGGGCATTCTCATGGTCAAAATACATTTGGATAAACAGATTATTTGTACTAAGTGTGCCGAATTGAGTAACACCTAATCATTAATAATCTTTCAAAAAATGATTTGTCGTTTAGTTGCACTATTCAGTGCTACGTTCATAGCTTTATTCAACTGCATTGCCGCTGACTCGTATTGAATGTTTATATCATAAACTCAGTCTTGTATAACATTGGCAACCACAGCAACGTTTATCTTTAAAGATAAACAGGCCCTAATCATCATCAATTTTATGAACACAGAGAAAGTGCTCAAATTAAGACAGTTTTTTGGGAGTAAACAGGATAACTCAATTTATTAATAATACAGGTGGTATAAAAAAAAGTATAAAAAAAGGAACCCGAAGGTTCCTCTTTTTAAAGCGACAAACTAATTACTTAGTTAACGCTTCTTTTGCTTTCTCAACTAAAGTTGCAAAAACAACTTTGTCGAAAACAGCGATGTCAGCCAAAATCTTACGATCGATTTCAATAGACGCCTTTTTCAAGCCGTTAATGAAACGGCTGTAAGACAGACCATTTTGACGAGACGCTGCATTAATACGTGCAATCCATAACTGACGGAATTGACGTTTTTTCTGACGACGGTCACGGTAAGCATATTGACCAGCTTTAGTTACTGCCTGAACAGCAACACGGTAAGTACGGCTACGAGCGCCATAATAACCTTTAGCTAATTTTAAAACTTTCTTGTGACGAGCACGTGCGGTTACACCACGCTTAACTCTTGGCATTTTCTAAACTCCTAAATTAAGCGTATGGTAGTTGACGCGCGATTGCTGGAACGTCAGATTTAGCAACTAAACATTTAGCACGTAAGTGACGCTTACGCTTAGTGCTTTTCTTGGTCAAAATGTGACGTAAGTGTGCTTGCTTGCGCTTGAAACCATTAGCGGTTTTCTTAAAACGCTTCGCTACACCCTTGTCTGTTTTCATTTTAGGCATTTCTAAAACTCCGCATTGGGACGTTAATAAACGTAAGGCGAGCAAAAGCCTCAAGAGACTTTTGCTACTTTAGGGTTGCCCTACTATTTCTTTTTAGGTGCTAGCACCATAATTGCTTGTCGACCTTCCATTTTCGGGAAAGATTCAACAACCGCATACTCTTCCAAATCAGCCTTGATACGGTTCAAAAGATCCATACCTAGGTTTTGGTGTGCCATTTCGCGACCACGGAAACGCAGCGTAATTTTCGCTTTGTCCCCATCTTCTAGAAAACGAATCAGGTTGCGTAGTTTTACCTGATAGTCGTTTTCATCAGTGCCAGGACGGAATTTAATTTCCTTAACCTGGACCTGTTTCTGCTTCTTCTTTTGTTCTTTTTGAGCTTTCGCTTTATCAAAAAGGAACTTACCGTAGTCCATTATGCGACAGACAGGAGGCTCAGCATTGGGACTGATCTCTACAAGATCAACTCCGGCTTCATCTGCAACGTTCTGAGCTTCTTTTATACTTAATATACCAATTGGCTCACCATCTAAACCTGATAAACGGACTTCAGGTACACCAGTGATTTCATCATTGATTCTATTAGGGGCTGGCTGTCGCCCTGCTGTTCTTTTGATCTTTATGACCTATTCCTCCAACAATTTGAGACTACGGAGCGAAATCTGTTGACGTATCATCGCGGCGAAATCTTCTAGTTTTAACTTGCCTAAATCGATACCGTCACGTGTACGCACCGCTACTTCCTTATTTTCCATTTCTTGATCACCAACGACCAATAAATAAGGCACACGTCTTAGGGTGTGTTCGCGTATTTTAAAGCCTATTTTCTCATTCCTCAAGTCAAAAGATGCTCGAATACCCTGTTCTTTGAAGAATTTAACGATTTCTTCAACATAATCAGCTTGTTTGTCGGTAATGTTCATTACAACTACTTGCATTGGAGCAAGCCAAGTTGGGAATTTACCGGCGTATTCTTCTATCAATATACCTATGAAACGTTCTAAAGAACCTAAAATAGCACGATGGATCATTACTGGCGTCTGGCGACTGTTGTCTTCTGCGACATAAGTGGCACCCAAACGAGTCGGTAATGCATAATCGAGTTGTACTGTACCACATTGCCATGCACGATCTAAACAGTCATGCAAAGTAAATTCGATTTTTGGACCATAAAACGCGCCTTCACCCGGTAATATTTCATATTTAATATTATTATTGGCAAGAGCTTGCTTTAAAGCGTCTTCAGCTCGGTCCCACATATCGTCGTCGCCAATACGCTTTTCAGGGCGAGTTGACAGTTTAACCACGATATTATCGAAACCAAATGTAGCGTATGTGTCATATACCATTTGGATACATGCACTGACTTCTTCTTGTACTTGATCATCAGTACAGAAAACATGAGCGTCGTCTTGAGTAAAACCACGTACGCGCATTAAACCGTGAAGTGAACCAGATGGTTCGTTACGATGACAGCAACCAAACTCTGCCATACGTAATGGTAAGTCACGATAAGATTTTAACCCTTGGTTGAAAATCTGTACATGACCAGGACAGTTCATTGGCTTGATCGCGTATTCACGGTTTTCGCTATTAGTAGTGAACATGGCTTCTGCGTATTTATCCCAGTGACCAGAACGTTCCCATAACACACGATCCATCATTAGTGGGCCTTTCACTTCTTGATAAGTGTATTGACCTAACTTTTGACGAATGAATTTCTCAAGTTCTAAAAATATGCTCCAACCATCGTTATGCCAAAAAACCATTCCTGGTGCTTCTTCTTGCATATGGTACAAATCTAATTGTTTACCAATTTTACGGTGATCACGCTTAGCCGCTTCTTCTAAACGCACTAAATGAGTTTTAAGGGCTTTTTTATCGGCCCATGCTGTTCCGTATACACGTTGCAGCATTTTGTTATCAGAGTTACCGCGCCAATATGCACCAGCAACGCTCATTAACTTAAAGTTCTGACAAAAACGCATGTTTGGCACATGAGGACCACGACACATATCGATGTATTCTTCGTGGTGATAAAGCGCTGGTGTTGCGTCTTTACTGATGTTTTCATCTAAAATAGCAATTTTGTATTCTTCACCACGACCATCAAATGCATCGCGGGCCTCTTGCCAAGATACAACCTTTTTAACCACATCGTAGTTAGTTTTGGCTAATGCAAGCATACGCTTTTCTAGGGCTTCGATGTCTTCATGCGTCAGCTTATGGTCTAAGTCGATGTCGTAATAAAAACCGTTGTCGATAACCGGGCCGATTGCCATTTTGGTTTCTGGCCACATTTGCTTGATCGCGTGACCTAATAAATGCGCACAGGAATGGCGAAGGATTTCAACACCCTCTTCGTCTTTGGCCGTGATGATAGCTAATTCTGAGTCTGCAGTGATTAAGTCAGTTGCATCTTTTAATTCACCGTTTACCCGGCCAGCAATACACGCTTTTGCTAAACCAGGGCCGATGTCTAATGCAACATCAAGAGTCGATACAGGATTGGCAAACTCACGTTTGCTGCCATCAGGCAATGTAATAATAGGCATGAAATTTCCTTTTCCAGTGGTGACCCACACGTAGGGCCACATGGTAATTAAGTATGTTCTTTTTGAACGAGAGCACGTTAATGAAATCAAGACAGTACAGGAGTCTTAGTTACCCAAAAACGTAAGTCTCTATTCTATGTGATAAGCGGATTATTGCGCAACCATCATGCGGTCAATAACTGCCAGAAATAGCATGTTTAAGTCAAATTAATCACGTGAGTTGACTGTATTAGTGAGTGATGATTTTAGGCGGAGACTGTATTGACAATGCTATGTAGGTTCTAACGATTTTGATTTAACGATACCAATTTCATTGAATGAATTAAACCGTCAAGATAAAACATTGATTAATAGTGATAAAATTATAGATTGTAACGCATTAACTTTATTGAGTGAATTATATTCGCCACAAATAGAATCATTCTTAGGGATGATCCAAAATATAAAATGCTCACTATACTTATTTAAAAGGAGTCAGTGAGGAGTATTAGCTATGAGATTACTTTCGCGTGCCATTTGTTGCCCACATTGCGGACATCATCAATACGTCACTTTAGATGCAAGTTCTGGAGATCAAGAGTATTACGACGACTGTCGTATTTGTTGCAATCCGATACACATTAGAATGCACCTAGATGATAACCGTCGTACAATTGAACTTCATATCGGTTCTGACGATGAACAAATTTATTAATTTCTAGCTCGCCTGCTTAAAATTCGAAGCAGGCAAGTTAATGTTCAATATTCAGTTGGGTGATTAGGCGAGCTGCTTTTTAGCTAAAATTCGCTCAACAGTATCAACGATCACTTGTGTTTGACTGTCTATTTCGATATTAATTTTGTCACCAACACTGTAATGATTCAAATTGGTCAACTTCAAGGTTTCAGGTATTAAATGCAGCAAAAAACCACTGTCACTGACTTTTCCTACTGTTAAGCTGCAACCGTTTATTCCCACAAATCCTTTATAAAAGATGTAGTTCATCCACTGTGGCTCAACCTGCAGTTCTATATTGTAATGTTCGTTGGTGTCACTGACGGCCTTAACAGTTGCCAGAGTGTGTACATGACCAGATAATATATGCCCACCAATCTCAGTCCCAAACGTTAATGAACGCTCAATATTGACCTTGTCGCCGACACTGGTATTACCTAGGTTAGTTACGGCTAATGTTTCTTCCATTACATCAAAAAAAACCTTATCATTTAGTATCTTGGTTACGGTAAGACAAACGCCATTATTGGCTACGCTAGCGCCAGTCACTAATCCTTGTGTTAACTCTGGCGTCATTGCGACTTCAAAGGTTTTAAGACCAGCTGCATTGTTAATCGATACCACTTCACACGTGGCTTGGACTATACCAGTAAACATATTTCTCTCGTTCCATTATAGGTTTTTTAATGAATAATACAGGTTTTCAGATTTCACGCTTGATAAAATTGGCGCTTCCAGTGCTGATAGCCCAAGTGACACAAACCATGATGGGTTTTATTGACACAGTGATGGCTGGCCGTGTGAGTGCAGTGGATATGGCAGCCGTCGCCGTTGGGACCAGTTTGTGGCTACCTGCTATATTATTTGTTCAAGGCTTATTAATGTCCTTTACCCCGGTGTTTTCACAACATCACGGGGCGAATAATCAACAAATCATTCCATCACTCATTTTTCAGGCGGGTTATATTGCCATAATTGGCGGTATTGGGGTGATGTTGTTTCTCGCATCTTCAACATATTTACTCGACTTTATGCATTTAGAACCAAAACTGCATGCATTAACCGTGGGTTATATAGATGCAATCTTGTGGGGAGCACCAGCTTTCGTTTTGTATCAGGTATTACGCGGTTGCAGTGAAGGGATTTCTTATACCATGCCGACAATGGTCATTGGATTTATCGGGTTAGCCGTCAACATACCCGCCAATTACGTGTTTATTTATGGTGGTTTTGGTATTCCCGCTATGGGCGGTGCTGGTTGTGGTGTTGCAACCGCATTAGTGTTTTGGGCTATGTTAGCCGCCATGATTATATACATGTTAGTGGATAAAACATTTAAAGAGCTCGCGCCATTCAAGCAGTTTTTTCGTCCTCATTTAGCCAGTATGTGGTCCATGACCAAATTGGGTATGCCGATTGCGATGGCATTATTTTTTGAGGTAAGCCTGTTTGCTGTCATCGCATTATTTTTAGCGCCATTAGGCGCTAACGTCGTTGCAAGCCATCAAATCGCCCTCAACTTCTCATCAATTATATTTATGTTGCCCTTATCAATTGGTATAGCAGTATCTATTCGAATTGGCTATTACCTTGGCCGTGGGCAACCAGAAATATCGGCCTTAGTTGCAAAAGTAGGTTTAGGGTTATCATTAACGCTAGCCATTTTTACCGCGATACTAACCGTCACCTTTAAGCACCAAATCGCACTGCTATATAATGACAACCCTGAAGTCGTTGCATTAGCTGGCAGCCTAATGATGTTAGCTGCGTTCTATCAGATATCAGATTCTATTCAAGTTGTCGCAGCTGGCGCATTACGCGGCTATAAAGATACTCGAAGTGCATTTTACATTACCTTGTTCTCGTATTGGGTGATCGGCATGACAACGGGTTATATTTTAGGGTATACGAATTTAATTGTTGAACCTATGGGCGCACACGGTTTTTGGATTGGCTTAATTGCAGGTTTAACCTCTGCAGCAATTTTGTTTGCTATTAGATTGAAATACATTCAAAAGAAAGGATTTGAGTTTCAACAGATTGGCTAATCTAATTGATTTTTTACAAGCTTAAGCGACTCACATTGCTTAAGCTTGAATCAAGTTGCACAGCAAATCACCGTTTAGTCATAAAAATGTTTTTTTTGCTTGCATGCAATAGCCTATCCCCCTTAAGATAGCGTCCGCTTTGAAGCAAAAGTATTTAAAGCAAGCGTTAACAATACACCCGTAGCTCAGCTGGTTAGAAAGAGTCGCACTACACTCTTCACAAATGCAAATGGCAGGTGTCGGTATTCTGTTGAAATAATAGAAGTCCACTCGGGTTTACCACTCTTCTCAAAGAGTCTAATAATTGAAATTGTAATAAATGTAAACAATACACCCGTAGCTCAGCTGGTTAGAGCACTACCTTGACATGGTAGGGGTCGGTGGTTCGAGTCCACTCGGGTGTACCACTCTTCTTACAGAGTATAAAAAGTAAAAAACTAGTAAAAATAAACAATACACCCGTAGCTCAGCTGGTTAGAGCACTACCTTGACATGGTAGGGGTCGGTGGTTCGAATCCACTCGGTTGTACCAATTCTTGCTGTAACTCCTCGTTTTAAAAGCCTTCTGTATTACCAAATTCTCTACAGTAAAAATATATCTGTGCCAAATCGTATCAACCTCGTGCCAACCAGTCATTTTTCGAGTCCATAAGACACACAATTTCATTCTTGTTAAAATCAGTCTATAAAATATATAAAACTCACAACAATAGACAAAAAACACCAAAAGGGTGTTTTGTGCCCATTTCGTGCCAAACATGTTGGCACAAGTAATTTTTGAACTTCAAAAGTATGACCACTATACTCTCTGGCATAAATAAGCGTTTGGACCAGAATCGATACTTTAATCCACCCTCAACTCTTTTTATAACAATGAGAGTATCTTGAATATTTATGATTACTTACAAGCCAAATCGTTACCTATAACCGCTCGATATCGATGTTTTTTGCTTTGTTGTAACTTTACGAATAAGCTATTTTAGATACTAATAAATGAATATCTTAATTCATTTATTCACAAACTCTTTTCGTAAGTCATTGGGCGACAATACATCAATTTTGGGCGTTCGAACTGAACGCCACTTATTTTGCGGGCAAAAAAGTTTGTAAGATTTAGGTGGAAATGGCATGTTAAAGTTTACTAACTTTCTAGTTTTGCTAAGCGTTGCAGCTCATTGCAAATTTCAACATTAAGATCGACAAAGACGCTCCAGGAAACCACTGAAGACAGATTCGTTTGATAATAATCTTCTACGCGGCATACCAATGGACGCTCTTCATAAATAGTACAAAGGTGTGTTTGTTCATCTAAATGACGACAAACACCATCGCTACGGTCGAGAAAAGCCGTTTCAACACTCTCGTTCACTCTGCGGCAACAAAGTCCACACGCATTACATGGAAACGGCTTAGGTACAATCAGAGTCATCATTACTATATGGTTGTTAGCAAAGTCTGAGCTCTCATTAAAGCAACACTATTTGCTTTTTCTTGCTCGTTAACAAAGGTTTTCGCTGACTCTACTTTTTCCAGCATTTGTTGAAGGACTGGCTCCAGTTCCTGACGCAAAATCTGATTCATGGCGCGCTCAAACTGCTCCCCCAGATCTTTAGCTGTATCTTCAACCTGCCGCTCAAATCGTTCACGTTCCTGCTGAACTTTTGCTGCATGTTCACGCATGTGTTGATCAGAGGAGTCTTCAGAAAATAAATCGTAAATAGAAGAAATAACAGTAATCCCCGTACCTACGTATGGGATCCACTTACCGATAACTTGGCCAGCCCATTTTTCCATTGTTTTTGGCCCTATTCCTTTCATTAATGAAGGTGCCCAATCTTTAACCAATTTTAATCCACCAACAATATGCTCTGGTTTCGCCATTTTTGCGGCAGAGCTCGCCGCATTACCCAAAACCTCTTTATCTATACCTCCTTGATGATTAGGATTCTTAGGTTCTGAAGCGGAAAAGTGTGGAATGTCATTAATATTCGGCCCTTCATGCTGGGCATTTAAGACCGCTGACATTGTTTCCACATCATCGTTAAATTGGTTCATTAAATACTGCAACTCCTCATCCATAACGGCGACAACCGCTTTCCCCGATTCTTCAAAAACTTGTTCAAGCACTGCAAGACAACCTTCGGTCTGTTGATACATTGCAGATTTACTTATAACTGTAATATGCTTACGATTGCTAGCAATCTCTCGGTAAATATTATCCCGGCACTGACTTTGGTTGGCGATCAACTTACGACATAATTCTTTATAGTGACTAACGAGTTCATCACTCCCAGAACTTGTTAATTGCTTAATAAACTGACTCAAAAAAACTTTCAGAGAATAAGCCAAACGACTATTGATATCTTCTGGACTAATCGCAGAAAAATAACTATCAAGTGAACTCTCAAGTTCCAAGATACCACTGTGTTCTACCAAGCCTTGCTGTATCGCCAACTTCCCTTTTAAGGCACGAGCTGCATTAACACACAAAATAGGAATTTCGGCCAAAACCTCACTAAGGCCTTGAGCAACTGCAAGAGACTGAAGCCGTGTGCGGGTATCATTTTTTAGGCGAATAAAATCCTCTTGAGAAAGCGGATTTTTTTCATTGAATACTAAAAATACCTTTTTCCTCTTATGAATTAAGTCAATAAGTTTACCAAGGGTTTTTTCTTCTTCCGCGGCTCCAGATGGATTGACAACAAATATCACTGCATCAGCCAGCATCATTTGCTCTTTAGTTACCTGTTCATGTTCTAATGGCGCATCAACCCCTGGTGTGTCTAGAATACTAACGTTATTCCATTGATATTTGCTAACTTTTGCGGTTAAAGGGACATCTCCTGTAGGAGCAACCTCCGAGCCAATCAATGCATTGATCAAGGTACTTTTACCAGCATTATAAATGCCGTATATCATGACATTCAGTTCAGACGAGGTATTTTTATCTTCAAACAATATTTCAACATCTCTAAATGCTTCCTGCATATCGGGATATTCAACAATTAGTTTTTTCGTTTCAGCATAGGCTCTATACAGTTCTGCACTCGTATTCATCTTAAATACCCTTGTTTTCAATTTTTTGCAGCGACAATGCTTTCAGGCTTAATACCCGCTCGTTAACCTCACGCAGTTCAGTGGCAAGAAGTCGGGTCACAGTCCTCATTTCAGCCAATGCATTTATAAGCACTTTTTTCGATTCATCCTCGATAACAGTCTTTACAACACTCGCATAGTTATCGCGTAGCTGTTTTTTCAGTGACTCTAGATTATCGCCAACATTTAACTCTATCGTTTTCGTCCTTAATTTGGCATCAGTACCAAATACGCTACCTGCAGCGCCACCTACTCCACCGGCTAACGATGCACCTAAGGCTGCGCCTGCAGGGCCGCCTAACAAGAAACCGGCGGTTCCGCCAGCAACGGTACCGATTAACCCACCAAAACCACTATTACGCTTTTTTGTGCCAGCGTTATAACCTGTTGGGATTTGCTCTGTGACTTTTTCTATCGAGAAATTCGGCAACTCCATTGATGCGGTAAACCAAGTTTTATCCGCAGCATGTTTCAACTCATTGGATAGCTCCGCTAATCCACTTTCTAAAGCGTGGCCTATGACTTGTTGAAGCTTAACATTCCAACTTCGACGTGCCTTCCTCAACTCTTGATTCATCTGTTCATCATCATCACGATGACTCTCTAACAAGTTAAATGTGTCATCGATTATCGCGAACATCTCTTGCTGAGCCTCTCTCGTGTATATCGTCATCACCTTCGGTACAGAGCTTTCTAAATTAGCAATCAGTACATCTAGGTCATTTGTCAATTTTTTATAGGGCTGCAACTCCTTTTGACACTTGTCCAAGAAATTACTGAAATTGGTCATTGGTACAGCACGCTTTATGTGCACGCCTTTGTTTTGAGAAATAGTATGTAAACGACTAAAGAGTTGAGCCATGCCACTGTTTTGCATTTCTTTAGGCTCGCTTAAGTGATCTTGAGCGTAACGGGCAGAGTTAGAAAGAATATCTTTACTATCAATGCCTTCTAATTCTTTAGCAATGTACTCTCTCTGTTGTTGCTGTGTTTCTTTCGACTTCATTTGAACTCTGGTAACAATATCTCCCAGTTCATCGTCCCAATCATCTTCATTGAAATCACTTCCGGTAATCAGAATGAGAGTTTCCTTTCCCTTGCTTTTGAGATCTCTTATTTCCTTTAAATCGCTTGCACGACCAGGAGCATCTGAACGCATGGTATAAAGAATTAAATCTGCGTGAGCAACGTACTCTTGTGCGAGTTTACCGTTAATATCATTTACCGAATGCAGCCCTGGCGAGTCTACCCAAGTTAAACCCGGAAGGCGAAACCCTTGAATGGAACTGGTCGTTTCTGTCGCTCCCACACGAAACTCTCTACGAAGCCTAGCTTCATCATCTGCATCACCGTTATCAGCTTTGGTATTCTCACCAGCAAAATATTCAGGCTGCAAGTCATTTGGGACATTACTTTTTAAATTTCCCGAAGGGTCAGTATGCCCCCAGGCCATATAGTTACCCAAAGAGCTTTTGCCTGATTTTACCTTGCCAAATACAAACACCAACAAAGAATCCTGGAAGTCCTGACGAAAACTTAGCCCTTTATCATATGAAGCCAAGTTTTCCCGCCACGCTTTGTCTGTATCACTGATAGCAGACAAAATACCATCAATTTGACTACTGAGAGGGTTCCCCTCTGGTAAACGTTCCTTTGCTTGTCTGATATGCGATTCCATACGTACCGCAAAAAACTTTTGAGTCTTTTGAAACTCGCGGTCCAGATCTTTAGCATCGACCAATGATGCCTCAAAAGAACTTTTCAACGTCTGAAATGACGTCAACAACTGTTCACGTAAAATAAGGTCTGACATCCTTTATCTATCCTTTTAATCCATTTAAAGGTACTTAAAGCTTTTCGCGTAACGCTTTTAATTGAGCAAGCTTTTCGTCAATTTCTTTTAGCCTGACAGGAACCTGCATTAATTCTTCTTCCGGTTCGAGTTCCACATCATACAAAGACTCCAATTTAATCAAGTAGTCCTGTGTTTCTTGAGGTAAAAACTGAAGGTCATAAACCTCCACGTAGGTAGGATTAACCAGATTATTAAACTCTTCATCTTCATCTTCATCTAAAGTAGCTTTAAATGGTTTATCGCCAAGCAAGGTAACAGTTATTTTACCATCTAAACTTTGTTGCAGATCATTAGCTCTCTGCATACCTTCTTGGACAAACTCTACTTTCATGCTCTCCAGTTTTTCTTTGTGGGCACGCGCATTTCGTTCCTGCTCTGCCCGTTCTCTACGACGACGCTCTTCTCCACCATCCCCGCTACCACCAGAGTCACTATCATCACTGAAAGCAGAGACCGCTGCTGCTCCAAGTGCAACTACTGCTGCACCAATCAACCAAGGTAACGCCATATTTTACTCTCCCCGTAATCTTTCATTCAGGTATTCGGTTCTTTTCAATGTCATGCTGAGATCTAAAGAGAGCATGGCGTCGTTAAAGCTGGCAAAATTCCAATACAAATCATCTTCTAATTGCAGCTTTTCATCATTGAGCGCTTCTTCTGCAGCCGCGATATCCAATAACAATCCATTCTGTGCTTGACGTATTCTTTCTTCACGAACAGCCCGTACATCAATCCCCAAAGTTTCAATATGCTGCTTAAGTTCTTGTAGGTGACTGGCTTTTACCAAGCCATCCTTATGCTGCTGAATTCCTTTATGAAAACGAGCCCCTGAAATAAGAAAACTTGCAGGGACGAAATCCAAATGAAGGTGACATTGCTCAAGCACTTTTTGCTCAATTTGTTCAATCTTATCTAGGCTTTCGGCATCTGCTTTACTGATGACAACAACGATATTCTTTTCAGCATGATCGCCGAATGTTTCATTCAACTGCTTAAGGAAATCAAGTTCAATCTTCTCGAGTTCTCCTTGAGGCTGGTGCACAAAAAGCACCACGTCTGCTTTTGCTGCGCCATCCATCGCAACCTGATCATCAGCATCATTAGCATCCAAGCCAGGCGTATCGAGAAAAATATAAGACTCTCCCTCAAACTGCCTTAGCTTAGCGGTCTCTCGGACGTCATTAGTTGGAAAAAACTCTGCGTTATAGTGCTGGGTGAGCATGTTCAACAAATAGCTTTTACCTGCATTCATCATCCCCCAAACGGCGATTACAGGCTTATTCTTGACCTGCTTTCTCGCCAATATATCTGATGCCTGTTTCAGCAATACATCTAAATCTGCTGAGGCTATCGAATCCTTAGCCGTCATACGTGTTCCTTGTTAAGTTATTAGTGAATTGTTGCTGCTTGTGGCTGAAAAGACATAAGTGATTCAAATTGAATCATCAGCGACTTATGAGATTAGTCATGGCAACATCCTAAAAGTAGTTAACACTTTTACTATTGCCAAAATCATACCAAATAATAACCTATTGATTTATTGGTAAAAGAGTAATAGATCACACCACGCAAGGTAACTAAAGCAATTATTATGTAAGATAATTTACTTATTTTGTTTATATTTACAAAAATTTATGACATTACACTCTATCAGGCTTACTTCATCTGGCTGTTGTGCAATAATTGCATCGTTGGTAAGTTTATTGGCATCACATTTCTTGTCATTATCTTGTGCTAACAAAATATCTTGGCAGTAATCCATCATGTTCACAATAGGCATAAATTTTTGAGTTTTATTTTTTACTCGCTTCTTTTGAGTATTGAGATGAATCGACAAATCAGTACGCAGATCATCTGTCAGCTCATTAAGCCCCTGCTCTGCCAACGTTTGGGTTACCCATAGCGCGGAATCACTAATATGGCCGCTAATGCTTAAGTCGGTATTTTTAACCCAATGAGTAACCATGTTCACCTCAGATAACTCACTTAATAGCATAGCAATCTCACTATTTGGCATGGCGCGCAGTTGCTGCAAGGTTTTTGCAAATGAGTATTGCCACTGCATTTGCAAGCGTGCAGCTAATTCATCCAGTGTTAGCTTGGTATCAACCGGAATAAATACAGTAAAGCGGCTGTTTGCTTCACAGGCAATGATGGTTTTATGACGTGATTTGTAGGCATTATCGATAATGTGCAATTGCCAGCAAAATGTTTGTACGTCAGATTCTAAGTTATGGACGCCGACTCTCTGGCCCTCCTTCGTAGGCAAGCGAGGTAAGTCGGTTTTAAGCCATTTGTTGAGAGCATTGGAGCCAGCGAGTAATAATGTCATCTTGTCTTCGATCTGTTTAAATTATCTAAATATCTAAATATCTAAATAATGTTTACTTATCATCTCTTTTAGGCAAATAAATATAAGTACTCGCCCGATTAGCTAAGGTCGCACTTCTCTCTAAATGATTCATCCATTCTTTATCATCTAGTTGCTCAAGCCAATGTGCAATATAACTAATAGATAATGCTCTTACCTTTTTATTTATACCAAAACGAGCACACAAGAAGGAAGACCCTATTTCGGCGACTAATTCTTCAAATGCATACTTATTGTCGCCAAAAAGTCCGAACTCACGATTACAACGTGTTTCATGGCCAGTCCAATGTACCATCTCATGTAGTAAGGTTGCGTAATAAGCTTTAGTACTATCTTTTGCCTTAAACAATTCTTTATGAGGCATCTTAATCATATCGTCATCATAATAGTAAGCTGCATTACCATCTTCTTTTGAGTATTCGATATTAATTGCTAATTCATCAATACGGCGTGACAGCACAGATATATCTCTTACTTTAGTGTTAGCAAAATTTTTACCTGTGTAACCTATCACTTCATCTGCATTATATACGATGGATATTTTTCGCCCAAAAGTACTTTCTGTTCGATGATTATCATCATTGTCAAACTCGTCTGCATTTTCAACTTTAAAGTAATGAAAAACAGGTGCTAACTTTGCTCCTTGCTTTAGTTCATAACCAAGTTTTTTCCATTGCTGCTGTGTTGCCCACAAATTACTCTTATAACCATATACTTGGGCTATTATTGAGAGGAAAAACCACGAATGAAGCGATTTATATTCCCTATGACTTTTAGCATTGTAATGGTTACTTGCGTTAATCGTTGAGAGCCATTCCGGTAAAAATTCTTTGTTATTTTTTCTTAGACCTCGATTAATATTTGCAAACACATCGGCGTCTAACTCCCAATTAGCTGTTGTAATTTGAACAATATCAACTAAGCGTTTCAGTTGTTTAAATAATGGTTGTTCAAGAAAAACTAGCAAGTCTTGAGCTGACTCAAAATCGTGTTCGTGTATGTCTAAGGTATTTAAAAAATCACACCACCAATCAAATTCTTCTAATAAAGACTTTACACCACCTTTCGTGACATTAGCCCACTCTTCATTAGGCGATCCGTTAAATAATTGTTCTAGGCTAGAGGTATTATGCTTATAAGCTAGCGCGCTTAATATCTCTGAATAAGGCAATCCGAGCCATATTTCTAAGCTAGCAATCTTTTGTGATGCTTGCCTTAAACCATTGATACTAGAGTTTAAACATTGATCTTCATCTAACCAATTAATTGGATTTGAGGTTGATTGTGTTTTATACAAGAAAGAATTGAATTGAGTATTACCATGTAATTCAGCACTTCGAGTTAACAGGCTTTGAACCGAACGCCCTGTTGCCAATGCATACTCATGTTGTAAAAAAAAACTTTTCCTAAACTCAGCAAGATTAACCATACTTTTAAAATTCCATTTATTATTGATGCATAATACTTAGAGTGCTTACCAGTTCTTTAATTTGGTATTATTTCGACCAATTCATCATCTGCCCAGCTATATGATATAAGTGTTATTTCGTACAAGCTCATATCGCAACAGTTAATCACTTCTACCTTCATATCATTTAACTGCGTTTCAAAACAACCATCTATAAGCTCATCATTATCGAACTCTTCTGCTTCAAATTTATAACAGCGTTTCAAATAACCAGAGAAGCCAATTTGATTATCTGCGGTAATTTTTACATCATCATCAATCATTATATCGATATCTGATTGCGAAAATTCCGTTTGCACTTCATGCTCAAAATTTTCGTGCATGGTAGGTATATCACCTTCAGCATCAGCTAAATCCTCTGATGTAAATTCATGCGTTATCACCAGCTGAAATTGAGCCATAATTTCAAAAACTGCACTATCTGACATACAGACCTCCTCGGCTTGATATTGTATAAGTGGCAAAAGCTCGCCAAAAGCTAAATTGAACAGCCTTCGCCCTGACCTGATCTTGGTTTGCCAAACAACGTGAGATTGAATATTTCGAGGAGTTCAGTAGACCTAATAAAATTAATTCAATAATATCTGAACGTTCAAACATGCCTTCCGCAATGTTACTTATTATTTGTACATCCATAAAAATTACCATGTTAAATTTTTTCTAATACGTGGTCTGTTGCATTTGCTAGTTCATCAAAAAATCTTAAACATTTAGCGAGTTCTTCTTTTTTTATAATTTGAGGTTGATTAACTTCTACTCCAGCTCTGTGCACGGCCTCTCCTCGTTTACTTATCCAACGATTCAACTGCTCTCTTGCATCTTTTGGCATGACATTGTTCCATTTCCAATGTTCGGTAACATCAATATGAAAAAATTCTTCAAACAAGTGCTTCGTTTTTTGAGAGTTAGGGTTATTAAAAAACTTCAAACGTTCTTTTAGTTGCTTCTCAGCAAATGCCCCAAGAGGCGACCCTTTTAATAAACTAAATTTACTTTCAAAAAGCTCAGCAATGACATCTTCAACATATGTTTCCCATGCAGTGAGCGTCAAAATTAAACATGCTTTTTTTAATGAAGATGGAGTAGATAGCTCTGGATGGCTATTCAGCACATCATAACAATCAGCCAACTCACGGGCTTCGCTTAAAGATTGGCGAAAGATTTTTAATGAATGAGTCAAGGTAATGTCCTTATCTAAATATTTCTAACCATTGATTTTATGTTTATGCTGCAACACTTTAATTGTTAGCGATTTTTAATCATTAATGACATCATTTTGCTTTAACAATATTGACTTTGATAACGCGGAGTTACTTAAGTAAGGTACCTTGCCCGATGGAACTAAATTAGCTGCAGCATCTAAGTGAACGTCCTGGTCATCAAAGAAAATATGTGGTCTAAAGGCTTTCAATACTTTAGTTTTTTCTACACCACCTAAGAAAAAAGCCTCGTCGACATAAACTCCCCAATGTCTTAATGTTTTAATTACTCTCATTTCAGATGGGCTATTACGAGCGGTGACTAGTGCAATTCGTATAGGTGAGTATTCAACACGGATAGGAAGTCGATCTTGCAGCCGCGATAATTTATGTAGCAAACTAGCGTAAGGTCCTTCGGTCATAGGAATGTTTTGCTTAGCATCTTCTTGCGCATGAAAAGCTGCCATTCCTTCAGTCTTGTAAACCAATTCACTTTCATCGGAAAACAATACGGCATCACCATCGAAGGCTATGCGGACTTGACCCTCGGGTATTTCTGGCGCATCCGTTGGCGGTGCTTTTAATATTGCCGCGGCACAGTTCTTGGAATCAATCACCTGCTGAGCATCTGTAACATTGGTGGTGAGAAACAGATCCACATCAAAGGCATCAAGGTAATCAGCAACGGTTTCACCTGCGGTAAAGGCTGAACGGGTAATATTGAGCTTGTAGTGACGAATTGTATTAAGCACCCGAAGACCAGTATCAGGGCTATTTTGTGACATCACCACTACCTCAACAAGAGGGCCATTGCCCTGCTGATATTGATTAAGGCCAAGTAAAGCTTTAATCAGAGGGTAACCTGTACCTGGCTTTAGCGGCTCATCTTCGTGTTCCAGCATAAACTCGCGGTATTTTTCAATAGCAGTATCAGGATCTGATTCAAAGGTTTCCCTGAAAATTTGGTCAGATTCCGCCATATCGAATAGGGCCGTGGCTGAAATACCAACGACTAATGTATTAGAGAGATCTAGTGGCATAAAAACATCCTTGTTTCAGAGACTTGTATTCAAGCATGAAGCTTTGCTTAACTCAAACTTTTTTGACAGTAAAGTAAAATAATCATGACAAACACTGCTTAATACACAGCATATCCATTTAATGGAATTCCGCTTGTTACCTTTGTTTAATACTAATTAAAACACGAGTCATATTAACCCTTTAACTGCTATTGTTAGCTGATTTCGGTATCCCGGCTAGCTGTTTTTGCTGATTGGCACTTCATAGGTGTCGCTTTAGGCAATGTATACTAGCAAGTTGATGGCGTTGATGATCAAAATCACCATTAACAGGGTTAACAGTAACAACAGCTTGGACATTGTTCATACCTTTTCAATAAATGTATGACAACTAAAGCCAAAAACACGCCACAACTACGATAATACCAACTTTTATAAAAAAACTATATTTCAACAGCTTAAAATATAAATCTCATCACGGGAACCATGGGGAGGTAATAAATATCAATAATAGGTAATTATTATTTTCTGTAGTCTCTCAGCTACACTATAATTGCTACCATCAGTTCACCCATCCATATACTGCAGCAATCAATCCATTTCGAAGGCCGCTTTGATTAATATATTGTCTGTTAAATTAACCTGACACATAATTATGAACACCCTCGCGCAAAGGGGCTAAATATCTCGAGCTGGATAAGGATCACCTGGCAAAATCGAATTTCCTATTGCAGGCGATTTCAAATAGCTTTTCCAATGCTCAGACTTGTTATGCCCTATCGTGTTATCTGTTTTATCTTGTAGACAGGCATCAAGTTTATGCTCTGCAAGGTATTTGCGCTCTAAAAATGAAGCCAACTGGTCTTCATCGAATGAGTTGGCGAGATAGGGGAAATTAATATTCAGTGTTACGTCACCCTCTTCTTTTAAAAGGCGATTAACTTTGCCAAATAACCTATCGATACGACCTACACGTTGCTCGTTGTCACCAGCATTACCTGCTATACCATAATGATGAATATTATTGCATTGCATATGAAGGTTCACCCCCTCTTGAAAAACTGAGGTTGCGACTAACACATTTGGATAAAATGGTGAGTTGAAGCCAAGAATTAATCGCTCACGGTTACTCGATTGACCGCTTGCATAACCTGCCGGTGAAGTTAACGATTTTAAACTTCGCCACTCGTGAGTATATTTATTAAGTGGAATCCGTTCGATCTTATCGCATACTTCTTCAAATGTTTCGATTGCTTGATTGAAATACCAAAGCAAACATGAATCATCTAACTTGGGCTTAACAAATTTAAGAAATCGCTTATAGCGATTTTCTGCGGACCTTTTCTTTTGTTTCTTATCAAAACAAATATACCATTCAAAAATCTCGATCATTACAGGACTAGCAAAAAGAATCCCTGCCTTGAGATAATTAGCAAAGTTCTCAACAATACGAATATCTTTTATTTGCCACCCCTCTAGCTTCAGACGGTTTGACGATGCTAATAGCGGAATAATTAAGCCCCACACTGTCTGTACGTCAAAAAATTCTTTTTTTTCCGTATCTGAGTTCGATTTATCAACATATCGGTACATCCGAGAATCAAATGCTGCTGTCGAATACAAAGAACGAACCTTGCCATTCGACTCATGTGCATAGTAATGTTTGTAGCTAGCCAATAAATGGTCGCTGCCAGGCTCTAAAAATAATGAGAAAATATTTTCTGGTTTCTTGAAACGAGAAGCCACATTAGTACAAATTGTATTCCTGGTTTCTTCAATGCTTCCAGAGCCTTTTCTCTTGACTACAAACAACTCAGCAATTCGTGATCTTAACCTTTTATCATCTTGGTTATCGTCGACGGCACTTGTATCTTCCTCTTCATTCTCTGAGATATCGTCGTTACCAAAACGTATATTCAGCCAACGTCTGCTCCAGCCAGTATCTTTCCACTCATCCCTAGAGGCTTTATTCATATCGAGAACTTTACCTAACCGATGGCCCAACAGATCATCGTATGCCTTATTCACACGCTTTGTTAACTCCTTAACTGATGGAATGCGGCGAACGAATACTAAATGCTTGCAATCAGCCAAGTCATCGTGACTCAGTTCTTTCGGCGAAAAGCTATCTACGAGAGCATTGTATTTAGGGTGTTCAGGGTAAGTGTGTTTACACTTAAAATATTCCTGGCTTAAGCCATATAACAAGTCGCTATCTGCAGCTCGGCTAAAGGAGTCTTTTGATTTATCTATTTCATCTTCATCTGCTATCTCAGTCGAGTCGCTCTCATCTTGCTCACCAAAAGATTCAAAACCTTCTAAATACCCATAGAGATACTGCTTATTCGAATGCCCTTTTTTACGAGCTTCTTTTAAACGCTTCACTAATTCACGTTGATATAGACCAAAAAAAAGTTCGGCATCTGGCTGACCTTCAAAAGTGACTGGCATTACTGTTTCTTGACGATAGTCATGCTTTGAGTAAAACCGCCCTTCTCGCCCTTGCATTAAACGAAATCGTCTTAATGCGTATTCGCTTAGTAAAGTTTGGGCATCTTTGCCTTCTAATTGCTCAGAAAGACAAAAATATCCTAAAATATTGGCCACATCATTTTCAGAAGAGTGCGTGGGCGTTGCAGTCATTAACAGTACGCGCTGCGCAATTTTTTTACTCCCATCACCAAAAAACTCTCGGGCAGCAGCAACCTTTTGGGAGCCTCCATGAATACTACGAAAATAATGAGCCTCATCAATAACTATTAAGTCAAACCCTTGATCCCCAATATCAGCAAGCACCTTGTCATGTAGCTGAGAAGCAACCTGCTTGGCATAGTCTACCTTGTTCACATCTCCACAGTCTAAAGCTAAACCACTAAAAGAGTGAACCGTCGTAAAAAACACATTGGTGCTTGTACCTGTAAGCGAGCTGGTAAGATTATGTAAGTTACTCTCTGATGCACTAAGCTTTGGCGTCTGTTCAAACATACCTTTCCAGTGATTACGAGAAAAACTATTAAACTCCCCATACCAATGATTACAAATATTCTTATTTGGTGTGATAACAAGCACTTTAGCATTGGGCTTTTGCATTAACATGCAAAGAATAACCCCTATTGCCTGAAATGTTTTCCCCATACCGACTTCATCGGCTAAAAATGCCACCTTTCGTTCACCAAGTAAATTCCAAAGGTAAGCAACTCCCTCAGCTTGCTTATCCGCCATAGATATAAAACTTTGATCATTCCCATAGCACCAATCAAATTGGCCTTTTTCAAATGTCATAAAGTTAGACACCTGTAACGCTGTCATTTTTTGCCAGTTAATGTTTGCCATAACCACACTTTTTATTTACCAGATTACGATAGCGCGCAGAACCTAACTGACCGTGCTCATGATCTTGCTCATATTTAATAATCAAACCATGTACGCGCGATTGAAGTTCAGAATCTTCAACTTTTTTTGCTAGGTGAGTCACTAACAAATTAAACTCTTGTGTCATAAACCAAGCAAACACATTTGTATGTCCTTCTAATTGTTTAGCTATTTTTTCTTTTAATTCAGCTAAACACCCTGGTACCACAAACGCGTACTGAGCAAGAACACAATCTGACATAACCTCATCTAAACGGATTTCAAATTCAGCTAAAGCTTGAAACATTCGAAAAAAACTATGAGACGCGCGATGTTGCTCTGTACTCACAACTAAACCATCAATCTCTTCAGCTGAGTCCTGATCTGTTTGTCTAAATTCATTACGCAATATCGTATTAGGGTTGGAATCCAAATCGGCACCAGAAATTAGGCTTGTGAAAATATCATCAAGAGTTGAAAATTGCTCTACCCTTCGTAATTCAGCCTGTTTCTCCAGAATAAAACCTCGATAAACTAAGCTAGCGCCCTGTATAATTTCATAAGTGTGTTGCACTAGCAGGGCTTTGGGATCTTCAATACATACAGTGAAAAATGGTGGTAGTTCACCTAACATGAGAGCCTCATCAATATCAGGTAGTTTCAATGTGTAGCCCAGAAAAATACTCGGGTCATCAACACCACCAATTTCAACAATATAAGACAAGCGCCCCCAGTCAAAACTAACTTTAACCTCAAAAGGTAGTAAGGCTGGAATTTCAAGCGCATGTTCTGCTAGTCGACTCGCGGTCATGAAATCTGAACTATTTGCAGTAAAAGCCCTTCCCAACTGTTCATCAAAGTTTTCACAGTGTTCGAAAATAAAGCCAGCTTCAACATTGACACCATGCTCATCTTTTCCTAGCAACAAGTTTGAGCCCGGTGTAGTGAAATTCCAAGAGCCAATCGCCAGCTTAGTTGGCGTCATCCATACCTTTGCATGACAAAGCTCACTCAATTCATGCTTTTTGAGGGCATTATTATAAAATGCCAATGTCTTATTGGCTTGCAGCTCGATAAACGCTTCATTCCATTGAGTTCGAATTTGTTTGTTTTCAAATCTGTCAGGAACAATATGCAAAACCAAAGGTAGTACACTGCCTGTTTGCTTAGCGATTTCAACATTTAGTCGTTTAATAAATTGAGGGAGGTCTAATGGAAAGTAAGGTGACCAAACTGCCAAATCATGTTGGTTACTAGGTTCATAGCCTGAATACAACTCAGTCAAAAAAGGCTTACCTGCAAGGCTATGCACAAATCGCCAACTTACATCTTCATCTTTCCAAAGCTTGGTAGCTAATTTAATGTCAGAGTCTGTGTCACCAGACATTAAGGGCAAGAAAAAGGAATAAAGTGAGGCTTGTTGCTGCTGACTTGCCACCTTACGAAAGGTAAACACTTCTTGATTTCTTGACCAACCACTTAACGTCAAATTAGCACTACCAGTGCCTAAGATAGCTTGTCCATCAATATCCTCTAAGTAGATAACTTTAGGATGAAACAATGTGGTAGTACCAAAAACATGTTGAACATCTAATTGAGTTGGATTAATGGCAATAACATCAATGGCAGTTCTCTTTAAGTCTCCAGCATCGTACATTCTCTGATCGGCAAAAACCTTCACGTCGACTTTATCTTCAAAACGTATTTTTTGGCCTTTGCCCGCATTTGTGATTTTGCCATTAAGACGTTGCTGCATTAACTCGAAGTCGATACGATTTCTAGGCTTGTCCATCTCAAGCAAGGTAGATAGAACGTGGCGTTCAAAAAAATCTAAGTTTAAGTTAAACGTTGTAAACCAAGCCTTTCGTAAAGGACCTAGCTCTTTTAACTGTTCTTCTAACTCTTGGAGTAATTTCATGTTTGCTGCACTGTCTGAGCTTGCCCTTCCAACCCACTAATTAACTGATGAAACTCGTTAATGTAGTAGCGATGATACCAGGTATTAATAGGTGAATTTGACTTGTTTGGTTCTTTTGCCAATTTGATATTGCAGCGAAAGTTGCCTTTATTATCTTGCTCAACCCAAGTACTTTGCCCGCGACGAATCATAATCTCTGCATGGTAACGGAGTAAGTGTTGCACCACCTTGATAAAGCCGTGTTGATCATCTTCTGATGGTAATTGGGCAAGCTTTAATAACTTCTTATAACGGCCATTTGCAATCCCAGTGAGCACTTGCTGAATAGCTATTTTGTCGACTAGTGAAGAGGCAAGATTTGGCAAGGTATCACTTGTTCGGCCTAACTCTAGATACTTTTCATAAAGATCCTCGCTAGATTGAATCCGCTCACTCATAACTAATCGAAACAACATCTCACATTCTGCGAGAAATGGCTCCACATCGATTATTTGTTGTAGCTTATGTTTCTCTTCTTTATCTTCACATTTTGACAGAGCGATATTAAAGAGCTGTTCAGGCTTTAGAGGCTGCTCACTATCTTGCTTATGTGCTTCGATAACATCATAAAGCGTACCTGCTGCGCCCTGATTTAAGCCTGTGATCGATAACCAAAATTCTTTAGTCAAACTACCCACAACCTCTGGAGTCGCAAAGGCTAGGGTATAAGCCTCCTTTAATGCCGGCATCACATCAGAAAAACAACATTGTGGCTCTTTGCTATCAGTACTGAGTAACACCTTAAAATGCTGTTTTAAGTGCTCTTTAACCTGCTTTAGTGCTGGCCTACTATCAACCAATTCACTGGCAAGCCGCCAAGAAGGCTCAAAATTGGGATGCTTATATCGATACTCTTTATCGAAAAACTGCATTTCAATAAAAGGAGTCTTGTATCGACCACTGACACCTAACGTAAGCTGGCGTACCAATAAATTACTTTTTGCTGTATGGGTGAAGGTTAAAGTGGCATTGAACTTACCGTCACTATTTTGTTTTTTACGCCCTTTAGAAGCGCCTAGTATTCCTAAGGTCCCCACCTGCTTATCTGCTTGATTACTGCCTTCTAGCATTGAATAGACAAACAAATTTTCAGCATGTATTAGGCATGCTTGCTTAAATGACAGTGAATCTATATTGGGGTATAGATTTGACACTTGTCCAGTTAACCTAATACTACTATCAACCAGTTCTTTAATAGCAAGATGATGCACTAGGTTAAGGGTGTAATTGCGCACATCGTTGGAGATCGAACTTACACGATTTTTAAAAATGCGTTGACCCAGTGCCGACCAAATCATCGTCATGCCTAAAGGGTCAATATTTAGATTTTGTGACAACGTGTCATCATATTCAGTAAAAAATTGGCTTAAATACATGAAGGCTCGATATTCATCATTGTAGTTTTGGTAAAATAAAGCTCATTTATAAACCCTGATATTACAGTTACATTTGTAGGCATTTAAACGTCCTTGTTTTTAACTATTAGAATAAGTCTTACCAAAGGTAAGGTGCTAATCATGAGAACGCCATATTTGACCAACTAACTTAAAATCATCACTTTGCTGTGCTGTATTATAACTTTTGGCATTACTGACGAGCATTCCAGCAGGCATAGGACTTATTGGTGTTAGCGTTGCACGTTGGGCGTGGTCATTTGGCTCTTCAAATCCTCTGTCATAAATTAAGCCACCTTTTGCAGTAAACATTCCCCGTTGATGAAGAAATCCAGAGCCTCCATCGTCTGAGCGATACCAAAATAGGCGAATATTTACGGGCATTCTTCCTGAAAATTCAATAAGAGCTTGTTTACGCAGCCCCCAGTCACTCTTGCCATCCTCTTCTGAAAAAAAATGAAACTCAACTTCAGCTTTTGTGCAAAATCGCATCATTTCTAGTAAGGTTTTCTTATAGCCAGCCTTGGTTAGACAAATAAAGTTGTCATGGAGTATGACTTTCTCTGCATCTATTAGCAGCGCTTTACCAGCTTGAGCCAATGAACTTGCATCTCTCGGAAATTGAGTTTCAAAAATAAAATCAGCATCATCAAGTTCATTTATTGAGGTGACTAAAGTAGGGAGCTCGTTAAACGTATTATCTACCGCACGATGAAAAGGAACAATTGCATGGCTGTATCTCGCGGCATTGGCCCAGTCAACGCCTTCATACGGCCTTCCGAATGCGACTAACCTAGACCTTTGAATTTGTCTTAATCTCTCAGTCGCTCTATCAAGTTGTCCAGGCTGTAAGTTAGACTCTAATCGTTCTGATACTTCTCGGAACCATTGCTTTGGGAAGCGCGATAAAAATGCCCCCTTATCGAAGCCTAGCCTAGCTTCCAACAAACTTAAGTCTGCTACGCTACGGATTTGTTCAGGCGAAACCGCAAACTCTAAGTGGAGCATTAGAATAGCTCCTTGCGTCTTTCATTGAAAAAGCCATTAGGCCAAGGTGCATCAAACTCGCCTTCATCAGTCGTCTTGATGGGCATTAGTCGCGTTCGGCCAGCCTCTTGCTCACAGAAAATAATTTGAATATCTTGCTTTAAACAACTCAATTCTTGATCTGGAAGTATTTCACCACCTTCACACTCACTTTCTGCAGTTTGCCGTCTGCGTTTAAGTAGCCGCAGCATCAGATGTTCACTGTGGGTTTCAACTAAAAATATTCGAGCTTTATCCTGATTACAGGCTCGAAGCATCATATCACTGAGGCAAAGTTGCCACCTTGGATGAACATGTAGCTCAGGCTGTTCACAGGAAATGATTGGACTGTTATCTAGGCATGCTGCGACAACAAACGGGAATACTTGTGAAATTCCTACTCCTACTTCGGTAGGTAATAGAGAGAGCTCGGATCCAGCTTCAGTTAAATAAACTCGCTTCTCCTTATGTGGCTCTTCACCATATTCTGCCGCACTGAAGTAATAGCCAGTATCGAGATTTTCAGCTCCGTGAAACACTCTGTTCACTTTGTATTGGAGGCTTTCGCTACCAAAACCAAATTGTTCCCATCCTGCAGTACCGTTATACCAACGATCTGTAGTTGATTGCCTATTCAATACGAAGGCACGGTTGGCTACGACCCGCAGTGGTCCTATATGTATAGTGACTTTAACTTCTTGGCTAACAGTTTCAATGGTGCCAGAGATGCTTGAGAAAGTGTAGCTTCAGCAAATAGCTGACCAGCTAATGGATTCTCTGGTACCACATCATCCCAATTAAACGGCACTTGTGCTAATTCTAGCCTTTTGTTGATATCTGGAAGTGCATCATTAGCTTGAATTGGGATTGGTTCCCATTGGCCCGTATGAAAGACATTTTCTATTTGAAAAGCATCTTCAACTCGCCAGTCGGGTAACGCTTCATAGAAGGTAATGTCTGAGTCTGGCTTTCCAGCCCGAGTTTCAAATTTGAGATATGTACATCCTTTACTTGAACATTCGAATCGACTTATAAAGACCCGTTTTTTCAAGTTATCCCATTTAATGTCTACTTCGAAACTAAACAGATCCGTTGTAGAGTCGGGAGTGAAACCTAAATGCTTTTCTAAAAGCCAACGTTCTGAATCCGAGATGTAATCGTCCCAAACATCTACCGCACCATCACGGAAATCTAATGTAGCTCCCAAGGTAATCGTGCCATTTAAATTTTTGCCATGCACCAAATTATGAAAACCGCCAAAATACAATTGTTCTCCAGCAATGCTACTGTATTGGGGATCAAAATTACGTTTGGCAATAACCTCATAGAGATAAAGTAGTGCATGTAATACGGTACTTTTACCTGTGCTATTAGCGCCAAAAAAAAGCGTTATAGGTGCAAGCGGCAATGTAGCTTTTTGCGCTATCCCCTTAAAACCAGCAATGGTGAGTGAAGTGATTCTCATCTATCGATCCTTGCACTAATAAGTGCCCTGCTCATTACGAAATAGTTTGGAATAAGCTGGCCAATTCATTCTTTTATGAGTCAATTAGCTTAACTTGAGCGTCTAAGGTTTATTTCCAAATTTTTGTGTTTGTACAAAGCCCATAGAATAATAATTTTCTATGGCGATACAAATATTTTTAGTTCGACATCATTGCTATGTGCAGTCGACATCCAGCTTTGTATTAGCTGATATGCTTGCAATGACTCGCTGCGAGCATTATGCCCTCTAGATAATTGTCTTTCAAAATCACTAGCTGAAAAGCTATTTGCAGCGACTATCCATACTTCTTTCTTTACTCTGCTAGAGCGCCTTCTTTGAGCAATAACTTCCCATACCTCAGTAGTCTTCACTTCTCTTTCATTATCATCTGCCGCTGTAAAAGATAATCCTTCAAACATTCTGATTCTTTCGTGCATGAGTTCAACAGCACCGTTTTGTGGCCATGGACCAAGCAAGCGATTCCAATTAGCAGCCTTTAGATTTCTATCGCCGCTAATCAACATCTCAATATTTTTTATTGCTTGTGAGCCAACCTCAGCAAGTGCCCCAGCAGATGAACGTGGGTTCTGTGATGAACCGCATTTCACATGTACATAAACTAACTTATCAGATGAAGAGATAATAAAGTCGGCAGGTTCGGTTCCCATATCAGTATTAAGTACTAAGTCAGCCGCTGGAATATACTGATTGAATGGACCTAAATCACTAAGTGTTGGGTTAGCTAATGAGTTTGCTTTAAGTTGGTCTAATAGATAAAAGATAGATTCATCACTAAAACCCTGATTAACTACTTTATAAACATTATTGTCCAAACCTTTTTCATCAAGATTTTCACCCACTAATGAATCCATACCAACAACCACGCTTGATAACTGCGAGTTGGCAATCTCAAATTCATTTTCTACAGGTAGTTTAAGTTCGAAGAATTTCCCCTGCGAATAACCCACACCATTTTCCAACAAGGCTTTGTGTAATCGCTCTGTTAGTAGTTCAACGAGGTCAAGATGAGGCTCCACTCCACCTTCTAATGAATACAATATTTGCGCATCCGTGGTTAAAACTAAAAATGGCGCTTCAGTCTGCAGGCTAGCTGTTACTTTGCTCTGTTCAACGCCTGAATTTAACAAACATCCGTTATCGTACTCTCTATATATAAATTCATTTTCTAGAGTAAAGTGCTCACCATCTACTAGTACGGTGATAGCATTATCAAACTCACTAAAGTCAAAAATTAAGCTCTCAATATTCAAATCGACATTTACAGGAATAGGCTTGGAAAAAGAGTGTACTAACCTACTAGTTATTGCGGGGTTGCCTAATATCATAGCTTCCATCCCCTCTAACCAGTCATTCAGTTCTCTTAGACTAAATGAGCTTTCTTTTTGGTCGGAAATTCGACCAGAATCAACACCGACGTAATAACTGCCAGACTTTTGCTCAAATTGGTTATATGTTTCACACCTCATAGTCGCAAGCCGATATGCAGCATTACTTTGTAAGTCAGACATTTCCTCTAAATTCGCCCCTTTCACTGAAATACTTTCAGGTCGCCGTCTTGTGGTACTAACGGACTTACTGCTTGCCTCTTTCATTTTGGCTGAGACCCCACGTGACATCACCTTTACTAGTTGATCTTGTGTCACCGCTGAGCCTAAATTTAAATCCTTATCGCCATTAAATCTACGGCCTCGGCTGTCATAAATAGCGACAACATTTTGAGCAACCTCTTTAAAGAGAGTGATCTCCAGTGATGGCTCAAAGAAAAACTGATCAGCTAGAAATTTAGAGCGATTAAATGCAATAGAGACAATAACTTTGATGCCATACTCAGTATCTATCTTCCTTGCTAACTCGCCAGCGTTATTACATCGCCAATACATGGCATCTAACATAACCTCAATATTAAAATTTGCTGATTGGTTTAGAAAACACACTGAGGCAGTTGGAATATTAAGAGAGGTTTCAGGGTTAAAAGTATTGAGGTCAAATTTACTTAAGAAACGGTTTCCATAGTAACTAGCATCAGGAAAAGCCTCTAAATATAGCTCTATGAGTCTATTTACATCTAATGAAGCAATGAACTTAGTTGCTGCACTTTCATCGTTAAGTGATGAGTCAAATATTCGGTAATTGCTCCACATCTGTTCATTCGCATTTTGCCCAAGCTCTAAAACCTTTGGCTGAACGTCGCCGAACAAACGAACTACACGCCCTATAGTTTGAACTAGCTCCCTACCACTACTCACCGCATAGGTTAAAATCAGTAACTTTGCTTGAGGAATATCAACACCTTCATCAAGCTTACGCTGATGAATTATGACTTGATAGTCTGATGTCTTCAGGCTAGCAGGTACCGATGACTTAGCATTCTCACGTGGATCACCAGTAAATTGCTCATGAATTGCCAGTATATTAAATTCATCATTTAATTGAGCGTAATACTGCTCTATATCACTAAATTTATTGCACTTAAGAATGCACTTGGTACCAGGGTTATCAACTAAAAACTGACGAATAGATGCACTTAAGTCATCAGCTTGGATTGATTCAAATTCAGGTTCTTTCAGCACTCCATCTTCAAGTGCTTTTTCAAATGTATAGATGTAACTAGCATTAGCATCTATATCAAACTGAAATAGGTCATTTCGGTATGGCGTTGCGGTAATGACTATTTTATGTGCATCAATATTTCGTACCAAATTACGCCATACTGGCGATGGCTCCGCATGACCTTCATCAATAATAACTAGTTCAATATTTTGCTTTAGCTCATCTAATTGTGCTTGATTGAAAGTTTGTAACTTTTGAAAGGTTGAAACATATATGCCATTGGCAGAAGTGTCATCGACATTACTAAAAGCTGACTTCAAGGAAATATCTTCCCCCTGGGCACGTTCATTAAAAAAATTACCTTTTATGTCATCAAGAAGCTGGTTACATACAGCTCTGCGGTGACATAACACTAACACTTTTTTTTGTGTTGCCTTGTGGCAAATAACACTAATGACCCCAGACTTCCCCGCTCCTGTCGGCAAACTGATTAAGCAAGATTTAGCGTCATCGTTCAGAGGCCTTCTCACGTAACTTAATGCCGTTTTTATACTACCTTGTTGGCAAGCTCTTAAGCCATTCCAAAGAACATCATTTATGGTGAAACCACTAATATTCAAAACTAAACTTCCTTGTTTTTCGTTGTTATTCTTGTTAAAGCTCGCCAGCGAAGGCTTTTTGTCTAAGAGAATTAAATGAATCTGATAGTAAAATCTCACTTTTTTTAAAGTTTTTCAGTTTTTCATTGGTACTTTTTACTATTGACTCAAAATTATCTTGTAACTTTTTTGAAGGTAACATTATTTCTATATTCTGCAATTCCTGGGCGTTAATGTTTGCCATTCCCACAATGCTTTTACACATACCAACCAGAGTTTTCTTTCCATGAAGTGAGTTCAAATAACCTGATAGATAATAATTATTACCTAATTGATTTGGACGAACCCTTACTAGATAACCAGCAATGGCCATAGGGATGTCTTCTTCAAAAACCGCAGTCTTGCCAACTAGCTCTTTGCTATTCGTTCTGTTGAACAATAAGTCACCTTTTTGGGCTAGATACTTAGGTTTATCTTTGTCACTTAAATCGATATATTTTAAGCTAGAAAAGTTCCAGCCACCTTCATAAGTAATATTCCCCATTCGCAATATAGGGAACTCACCTTCGGTTTCAGACGCTTTACCAGATGAACCATAATTCGCCGTTTCAACAAAATCACGAATTGTACCAATAGGAAAACCTTTTGGGTTGGTGACTGGGTCGCCGAACATGTCGAGGAAGACGCTGCGGAGGAAGTCGTCGGCAAGTTGGATGGCTTGCTTACGTTTGCGGCGGATGGCATCGGCTTTATCTAGAATCGCGGCAATGCGTTTTTGTTCGGCTAATGGAGGGAGTGGGATTTCTTGCCTAGAAATAGTTTGATGCCCTAAATGCTTTTGAATTCCACCTTTCATCTGATCTTGAAGAACATTTTGAAAAACATTTGAGGAAAGCATCAGATATAAATAATTTCTATCTACTACTTTTAAATCAAAGGATATTTTAAACAAGTTATTGCTCAGAATACCTTTTTTTCCTTTAAATACGCGGCCTGGGCTACCTGTATTAGCCATCACCAAGTCATTTTCTGTAACTTTTTTATGATCAAAAACGTCATCTACAAAGCTCAATTTCTTATTGCTAATAAAGTCAGCTATATATAAATATCTATAACCACCATCATAAGCTTTATCTTTAGTATTCGCTTTTGTAATTTGTACACCTTGTGTTGTAGTACAAATATCAGCTAACTTAACTAACGGCCAACTCACAGCATTTCCTCCAGTGCTTTTAGGTCACTTAAAATGTCATTTTCTAACGCCATAAGCTTACTTAAAATCACTTTAGGTGCTTCGTAGCTTTCTTCCTCGTACACCACTTCTTTGTAGCGGTTTATCGATAAGTCATATTTGTTCGCCACGATATCGGCTTTGCTGACCCAAAATGCTTTTTGGGTTTTATCATTTTTATCAATGGTCGCGATGCTTTTATCACGGGCTTTATATTCTGCGACCAAACTGGGTAAGTCGTTAGCTTTTATTGGGGTACGTTTATCGTCTAGTGAGAAACCATCAGCTTGCACATCATAAAACCATACGTGATCGGTGCTGCCACCTTTGGTGAAAATCAGGATAGCGGTAGACACGCCAGCGTAAGGCTTAAAAACCCCACTTGGTAATGAAATTACCGCTTCAAGCTGATTACTTTCGACTAATAATTGACGTAACTGCTGATGGGCATTGGATGAGCCAAATAACACGCCGTCTGGCACGATGGTGGCAGATTGACCGCCAATTTTTAACATGCGCTCGATTAAGGCAACAAACAGCAGCTCAGTCTTTTTGGTTTTGACTTTACGCAGCAGCTCAGGGCAAACATCTTCTTCATCTAAACTGCCTTTAAATGGCGGGTTAGCAAGAATGATATCGAAGCCTTCTTTTGAATCTAGTGGAAAGTTTTCACTAAAACGTTGGCTAAGGGTGTCTTGATAATGCACGTCGGGTTGTTTAATGCCGTGCATCACCAGGTTCATTGCAGCTACCCGCAGCATGGTGGCATCAAAATCAAAGCCGTGAAACATGTCGGTGTCTATGTGTTGGCGTGCTTGTTGATCGATTAAATCACCAGAAAATAGTACATTTTCAAGATGCTGCCCTTGATTGTCTAGAAGCGGTTTACCGTCTTCATCAAATAATGGTTCACGTTCTATACTGCCTTTTGAGGTGTATTTTTCGAGTAGGTATTCGTAAGAAATTGATAAAAAGCCACCGGTACCACTCGCTGGGTCACAAATACGGCTGGTTGTGCTTGGGTCTAACATTTCGACCATGGCGCGGATGATATGGCGCGGTGTTCTAAACTGGCCGTTAATGCCGGCGGTGGTGAGTTTACTTAATAAATACTCGTATAAATCACCTTTGGTATCGCTGTTATCAAGTGGCAAGTCATTCACCATTTCAACCGCTTTTACCAACAAGCTTTGTTTTTGGATCATTAACTGGGCATCTTTCATAAACTCAGAAAATAACGAGCCTTCGTTGCCCTCTTTTACTGATGCCGCAGAGCTAGAACCAAAATACGGGAAAAGTTCATCTTTAACCGTTTTGTATAGCTGCTCTGCACCTAAATGACGAATATTTTGCCAACGCAGGTGTTGCTGCGCATCATTAAAACGACGGTTAAACGCTTGGCCAGTTCGTGCACTTCGCTTTTCGTCAATTTGTTCGTTCATGTCGAGCATGCGGGCGTACATTAAAAAAGTAATTTGTTCGATAACCGTTAACGGATTGGTAATGCCGCCGGTCCAAAATTCTTCCCAAAGTTTGTCGATTTTGCTTTTTAGTTGACCTGTGATCATGGTGTACTCTTTGTGTATAAAACAGATTAGGACGCTAAAACATCATAAGTTTTAATGAAAAAATAAAGTTAAAATGAAATTCGAATTTATTGTGTGATGACTTGTTCTATTGTTTGTGTCTTTTGACCTAATTGAACATCAAATTGAGCAATAAAATCTTGAATCACATCGGCTTGCTGCTCGCTAAATACCCCATCTAATCCCATATCATGAACTTGAGTAAATGGTGCATCATAAAGCTGTGATATTTGTATCGAGCCATAACGAATTATATGGTTTTGTAACATGCCAATAAAGCGTTGCTGCTTGGAATTCATATAAGTGTGGGTTTGTTGAACAAACACGGTGAACTTTGCTTCTATGTCTTGTTTATCCATACCCACTATGGTGCGTAATATTTTGTCTAATGTGGCAGTAGATCCCGGGAAAAACTCTTTAAGGGTATTTAAGTCTACGCTTGGATTTTGGGTATGCACAAGTGAGTTTAGTTTAGCTAAATCATCTGCTGTTACCGGTTCGCCTTTACGTATTTTTTGCAGTACTTGGTCAGTTGCAAATAATGGTGTAAGGGTTTTTTCGACCTCTTGGCGGAATATTTGATAGTCGATAGAGACAATTTTTGTTGGCCGTGTTGTTTCGCGTATTTCACTAACTTGTTCTTTTACGTCAATAACATAATCAACCGTTGGAGGTTGAGCAGATTTGTCGCGTAAATGAATGATACTGCGCAATGCTAAACGGCTTTGTTCTAATGCATCAAAGGTTAACAAGTCCCAGTAGGTATTGGTTTGAATGTTGGCAATATCTTTCGCTTTGGCGCGCACTTCATTCAAGTGCATTTGTAATGACTCTACCTTACCCATTACACCTTGTTTAACAAAATCTATTTGATTCGGGTCGGTAAACATTAGGGTTTGAATGGTGACGATTTCATTATCCAATTTATAGGCTTCTGATTGCCCCATAATGTTACGCCATTGCATCAGTGGCGCTATATGCTCGAACAAGTTAGCTTTTGTTTGTGGGGCAAATTGGTTAAGCGTTTTTTCATCTTTACAGGATTCAACCACTTGCCAGTTATCGCGCACCGCAATAGTGTTCATATCAAGTGCTTTAATGTCTTGATGGATAAGCTTTATAACGGCATCAAAGGTCGTGATGTCTGCCTTTTTAAGCGCTGTTTCAGCCAGTAGCAAACGGCTTTCAAACAGTTTTTGAGTAAGAGATTTAGCCTGTTTTACATCTTCTTCGCTGGGGTCCATATCGAAGTAGTCGAAGTTTTCCCAGTGGTCAAAAATTAAGAAGTGGGTTTTATCTTTGCCTTTACCGTAGAGGTCTTTGCATAGGCGTGTGCCACGACCAATCATCTGCCAAAATTTGACTTTTGACTTAATGGGTTTGGCAAATACAAGATTGACGCATTCTGGAACGTCAATTCCGGTGTCGAGCATATCTACTGAGATAGCAATGCGAGCACTGTTGACTTCATTCGATTTAAAGTCATCAATTAACTCTTCTGCACGTTCATATTTTGAATGGATAACGCGACAAAAGTTACTGCCTAATTGAGGATACATTTCGCCAAACAGCTGCGCCAGTAGTTCGGCATGAGCAATGTTGCGGGCAAATACTATGGTTTTACCAGGTAGTTGACCGTCACTATCACGCAGGCCCTTTTCCATTAAATTACGTAAAATAACGCGATTGGTGTCTTTATTTTTTACCGCTTCATCGACTTGTTTGGCGTCAAAGTTTAACTCGTTAGGGTCAAAGCCTTGATCTTCTAATTGTGCGATTTGTTCATCTGTGAGGTTATCTTTTTTGATACCTTCGCGTAAAAATTTAGTGGTTAAACTAACAATTTTATAAGGTACTAAGTTACCTTCTTCAATCGCCTTTTCTAATGGGTAATTAGCGGTAGGCAATTTGAAATCACAACCAAACAACTGACACGTTGAGCGCGATACCATTTCAACAGGTGTGGCGGTTAAGCCGACCTCTAGTGCATCAAAGTATTTAAAAATATCACCATAAATATTATAGATAGAACGGTGAGATTCATCAGCGACAATTAAATCAAAATAACCAACATCATATTTTTGATAAATACTCATCATGCCAGGATAAGTAGCAATGAATACCCTTGAATTTGTCGCTAACTCTTTTTTGGTTTTACCCACGATGTATAGTGGCTCGTTGGTAAACTCATTAAAGGCATTACCCGCCTGTTTACGTAACTCTTTACGGTCACATAAAAACAGTACGCGTTTGGCCCAGCCAGCATCGAGTAGACGTTTAGCCAGCGCAATAGATACCCGAGTTTTACCTGTGCCGGTTGCTTGTACGATAAGAGATTTGCGATGTTTATCGGCGAAACGTTCACATACACGAGTGATTGTTTCCATTTGATACAAACGGCCTGCGACATTGGTATCGATTGGTGTTTGATTTAAATCTTTTTTAAGGCCTCTCTGTTTAATTAGATATTGCAGCGAGTCTTTAGAGTAATAGCCGTAAAGTTTACGACTGTTATAGCCTTGGGCATCGTCTAATATACGGATGTCGTAACCGTTAGAGTAAAATATAACCGGTCGTTGATTGTACTGTTTGTGGAGTGCATCGGCATAAAGCTTAGCTTGTTGCCTGCCTTTTTCGACAGATTCACGAGTCCGCTTAGCTTCTATTACTGCGAGTGGTTTTCCGTCATCGTCCCAAAGCACATAATCTACATAACCTATGCCTGTACTGGTAGGCTGATCAGTTACCTGTACTTCTTTACCTACTTCATCTGTGCTTGTTTCATCAAGAGACACTTGCCAACCAGCAGCCCGTAAATCCATGTCAATGATCCGCGCACGAGTTTCTGCTTCGCTAAAGTTAAAACTTGCAGTGATAAGTTTGTTAAGCGCCTTAACTTCATCTACTTTTGCTTCATTTATCGTTTGCTTGAGCCTTTCGGCTTCTTGTTGGGCTTGTTTTTGTGCTTGTTGAGACGCCTCTAATTCTTCTAACGCTTTTTTGAGCCGAACTTCATTTTGACTCAGCTGTAGTGCTAATTGTTTATTCTTTTTAGTATATTCAGCGTCACCTTGATTTAAGGGCTGCTTTTGTTCAGGCGCAGTAAAATCTGGGCAATCAGCTTGTTTCCCATTTGCGTAAGCCATAAATAGATAACTGGCAACATAATAGCTTTCTTTTAAAATCCAAATAGCTTGTTGTTGATCGACTCGACCTTCGTGTGCCGCTTGATTACCGCTTTTGCGTATTGCGTGAAGTTTATCGGTAATTAAATTGGGGACTACGCTAGTGAAATCATCCGAAGTGAGCTTGTCATAGATATTTGAATTGGGAAAAGCAGGCAATTGAAGTTCTTTATATAAATAGCCGACAACCTGTTCAGCAAAACAGCGAAGTTTAACCAATGAACTTTGGGGATCTGATATCGCATACTCTTCGGCAAATGCTGCTAATTGATGGAGATGTGGCCACTTTGTTTGAATATGCTCAAAATTCATTGATTGCTTCATTCCGTGTTGTTCCCTTTATATCCCTATTGAGCAATGATAATGCCAGTTATGCTTCGATGCTTATTTGTCTATGTCAATCTGCAAACGTTTCATCCAGTTTGTTAACGTTTGATGATCTTTTAATCCAAGCATTTGTGTGGCTTGCTTTTTAACATTGCCACTGGCCTTTAACGCGGCTTTGACGTAGTTTTTTTGAATCTCATCAGTGAGTTGAACTATATCAACTTTATCATTCATTGACATAGTAATATCGTGTGTAACATCATACTTCTGTCGGTTAATTAGGCTGTTACTAATATCATATGGATCTATTATTGTATTATCTGACCACAAAAATGCTCTGTTTAATGTGCTCCAAAGCTCACGAATATTACCTTGCCAAGATTGACTACAAATAAACTTAATTCCCTTATCGGAAATTTGTTTACTTTTGTAGCTTGGGTGCTTTGAACTAGATTGATTAATTTGATCTACAAGTTGAGTGACGATATCGGGTATATCTTCAATGCGGTTGCGTAAAGCAGGCATTTCAATGATACCGACAGCTAATCGATAAAAAAGATCTTCTCTAAATTTACCTTGAGATACTAACAAGGATAAATCTTGGTGTGTTGCTGCAATAATACGAACATCAACGAAGATACTTTTGGTATCACCTAGTCGAGTTATTTCACCTTGTTGCAGGGCTCGAAGTAATTTAACTTGCACACTGAGCGGCAACTCACCTACTTCGTCTAAAAAAAGAGTTCCGCCATCTGCTTGTTCAAATAAGCCTGGGTGATCTTTTTCAGCACCAGTAAAAGCACCTTTTTTGTGGCCAAATAATGTCGAGTCGACAATATTTTCTGCTAATGCACCACAGTTAATAATTCGAATAGGCTTGCTGGAACGAAGGCTACCGAGATGTATAGCATTGGCCATTAACTCCTTACCTGTACCTGTTTCACCCAAGATCAAAGCCGGCACTTCTGAAGCGGAAATTTTCTGCGCTTTGGATACGGTTATTTTCATTGCGCTTGAATGGTTGGTTAAATTATTAAACGCTGGATGAAAGTTAGGTTCAGATGTTGCTTTGAAGGCAATACTTTTAGATGCTGATTGAACATAGGCTTGGGCAAAATCCAGCGGTATTTTGACTAGAATAAGTTCATTACTGGGCGTTGCTTGTAAGAAATGCGTGTTGGACTTACCTTTGCCAATGAGCACTGAAAGTGTTGTCATTGCTGGCGTACCAGAGGTTAAGTTTATCGATAGTGTGTCAGCTTCATCGCTTAGCTTAGAAATCCATTTATCGGTGACTTTTGCGATAGATTGGTAATCAATCGGACTATCGATATGAGCTTTGTGTACTTGAATATCTTGATCAGGACGATTAGCAATTGCCATACGTTTTTTAAGAAAACGTTCGAAATGAGACCATTTGTCTTCGTCTTTGTTTGACAAGATTACAATTTTATCAAAGGGTTGTTCAGATTTAGCTGCAATTGTACTGATTGCAGCATTTGTATCATTAAGCATGTTGTCTAGGTCTTTAGTGCCTAGCCAAGTAAGAAGAGTATGCATCCATGGGTACTCATATGAAGAATCAGTAAATAAGATTACATTAAATAATTATTATTACTATGAACCGTTTTCAATTACTCCTCAACATACTCAATAATATCGTCTACTTTACAACTAAAATACTGACATAGTGAATCGATCGCTTTTGTCGTTGTTGAGTACTGATAGCTCGGATTCATCATCTTAGATAACGCCGTTCTATTCACCCCAGCCGAATCAGCGACCTCCTGCAAAGTGATTTTCCTTCGTTCTTTAAATTCTTTTTCTGCTATTAACTCTTTGATTTTAAACCTAATCACTTTATTTAACCTCTAAATGAGCCAAAACAACACAAAATGTTCCTTGCAAGAACAACAAACAGATGCTTTAATGTTCCCACAAAGAACAAATAAAACATTTCAAGAACATAATGAGGTTTATATGAAACAAACATTACTTAATGCGAAAGAACTTTCTCAAAGAATAAAGTTTAGTGCGGCATATATCAACCACAGATTGAAAGATAATGTGTTCTTTGAAGGAGTTCATTACATTAAGCCTTTTGGTGGGCGAAAAGTTTTTTACATTTGGGAAGAAATTGAACGAGAGCTTTTTAGGAAAACAGAACCAAATAGATTAGTTGTCCCAATGGCAAGAGGAGGTGTTTGCCATGGGTAATATAAGAGCTCGTGAAGGAAAACTATTTTTCGATTTCACTTATGAGGGGATCCGCTGTAGAGAGCAAACAGTGCTGATTGATACCCGTTTAAATAGATCAAAAATGACGAGTATTTTAAATACAATCGAAGCAGAGATCCGTCTAAATCGATTTGTGTTTAAGTCGTACTTCCCTTCAAGTTCACGATGTTGTCAATTCTCGGAATTTGACCTAAAGGTGCAACAGCACTTGGTTGAAAATGTTCAACCTTTGACCGTAAATATTATGTCTAATATTCCAACTTTCGATGCCTTTGTTGATGAATGGGTATCTGAAAATAGGATTCAATGGAAGAAAAGCCACTATAAAAATGTGCTTATGATCATTGAAAACTATTTAGTACCGGTGTTTGGTCAGATCAGACTAAACGATATTACACGGCCTCATTTGATAAAATTTCGCGCTTCAATTTCAGAGCCTAGACGAACTGGGGTAAAAGATAAACTCAGTAACGATTGGATAAATCATGTTATGACGCCATTACGAGGAATTCTAAATGAAGCAGCATTGCGTTTTGACTTCCCTACTCCGTTTATCAATATCAAACCTTTGAAAATCGATAAAACAGCTATTGAACCTTTCTCTCTAGCAGAAGTTCAGCTTTTCTTGTCGAGAATTCGTGATGACTTCCACAATTATTATACGGTGAGATTTTTTACCGCAATGCGAACGGCTGAAATCGATGGACTTAAATGGCAATTTGTTAATTTGGATCGAAACGAAATCCTAATTCAAGAAACGCTTGTGGATGGCAATGTTGAGACACCAAAAACATCAGCCTCGTATCGCAGCATTCAATTATCACAACCTGTCGTTGAAGCACTAAAAAAGCAACGAAAAGTGACTGGTAATAAGACATATGTATTTTGTAATGCAAATGGTAATCCTCTTGATCACCGTAATGTAACAAAACGCATTTGGTATCCGGCGTTAGACGAAATGCGCTTAAAGAGAAGACGTCCTTACCAAACAAGACACACTTGCGCGACGTTATGGCTAGCAGCTGGCGAGAACCCTGAATGGATAGCGAAACAAATGGGACACAGTACAACAAAAATGTTGTTTGAAGTTTATAGCCGTTATGTACCAAATGCGACTAGACAAGATGGTAGTGCATTCGACCGACTCATCGAACATGTTAATTTTGATGCTACTCTGGAGAATTTAGATGAATAAACCAATATTTGTGTGGATAAAAAGTATTAAATTCAGTGCGAATATCCCTACCGCAAGCTGTGAATTTATTTCATCCAACGTCTTGATTAGTGCTATTACATCAGCAGAAATAGCAAGAGTTTGCCATGTGAATTATGGGCTTGCTCAGATGGTGATATCTCACGACTACCAAGGAAATACAGTTGTTTGCGCGATAAAACCCATATCAACCAAATGTACTGAACAGCAATATCGTCAAATGGTGAGTTTTGTTCATGAGTACAAGGAAGGCTTGGTCGGTCGATTTCTTAGGCTACTCAGCTTCGTGACGATTAATGAGCTTCAACCTTTTATCGATTTCATTCTTGATAAGGAGGAAATCCTAAAATTATTTATGCGTTCTGAAGCTAGCTTTAAACACCATCATTGTTATCAAGGTGGTTTGTTTGAACATAGTATTGAAGTGGCCGAAATGACATATCAAAATGCTAAACATCTAGGACATTCTGACATTGAATGTCAAACGGGTCTTGTTGCTGCACTATTCCACGATATCGGTAAAATTTATCCGGCTTTACATATGAACAGTGATAAATACATTGCTGGTCCTCATGAAAGTTACACTTTTGCCCTTTTAGCTAAACCATTAGGGCAACTTGGAACACTGAACAGCCGGATATTTTCTATGTTGAGTGACCTCCTAGCAGCAAAGCCATATGGGCATAAGACACGTTATGCCATTGAACATGTGCTAAAGCAGGCTGACCGTAGTTCAGCTGAGTCTAACTTTACCAAAACACAATTTAAAGAGCTCCCATCGCATTATTACTTCACTAAAGTGAATGGTAACGTGATGTATAGACTCAATAGTAATTAGCATGAGAGGCTTAAATATTGAACAAGTTTGTTAAACGTAACCTGCTTTTACCTTTGACTTAAATTCATTTTGTATAGTAAAAATACCGAATATTTAATTTTTTTACATTAACTTTAAATTTTAAAAAACAAAGCTTCCCCATATGGAAAGTCAAAGCAGGCACGTTTTGGGGCCCAAATTGGTTAGCCCCTAAACCCATTCATGAATACAACTTCTAAACCGCAAAAGCCCTGTATAACACTATTGACAGGCAATGATTTAAACTTAAAAAAAAGACGCATCCCAGCAGACAGCTAAAAGCTGAGTTGATTTGTCATCTAAACAAGCATGCTAAGTTATATAGCAATATTATTTTTAGCAATTAGCTATTAGCTATTGATTAATATAGACAATTTAAGGATTTCGGTAACTCTGGTATAAAGATACCCAAAAACCGTTCTGGAAGTAATTTAACATGCGAGTTCAAATTGAATAATTCAGATTTCCAATTTAGTAGTGATAATTGGTGGTTAAACGAAATCCCTTGTGTTCATCGAATTTACGATACCCTCCCCCTAGATGGAGCTCATGGTATTCAGAACAGTCTTGGGATGACGATATCTCTTAAGTTACTAAACCAGAAATTGGAGCAATTATCTAACCATGTTCATGAGTCAAATATAGGGAGTAATTCAAACAAGAAGGTATTGGTAACTTTCGATGATGGCCATAAAGATGTGCTTAAAACATTGCCAATGCTGAAAAAGTTTCCCAATATACAACCAATACTTTTTATCACAGGTAAACAGTTGCGAGGTGATGTTCAACCATACCCTTTAACAGCCCTCTATACTTGGTGTGCTGCCCACAATAAAAATCCAAATGATTTAAAAGATGAACTGGGGTTTGATCGAAAATTTCTAAAGCTGCAACCTGAAGAACATCAAAGAGCTTTATTATCAAAAGCAGGAATAGATTTAAATCCACGTATCGAACAAATGGTAAATCTGACAGATTTGGATACCCTCACAAAAAATAGCTGGCTTATTGGTTATCATGGTAGCCAACATTGTGATCTTCGCATTCATCAACCTCATAAATTAAAGCCATTCTTTATTCAGGATTATAAGCTACTTATGGACCTAGGATACACGCCATGGTTTGCTTGGCCTGAAGGACGATGGAACAACTCTTTGGCACTCATGGCTAAAAGTGTAGGCTTTAATGTTCAATTTGGATTGAGGGGTGAAAAAGGTATCGACAATGAGTGCAGTATTCAAAAGCTACTGGGGGTAAAAATTACCGCTTCAACGGTCTTTGACCAAGTTGAGCGGGTTTGTAATGATATTTACCCTGTGTACCAGCAGCTTTTTAATTTAGCCTCAGACGCCGAACATTATTATCTTGATGACACGACGCACCGCATTTTAGAGGCTAAACCGGTCGAGAAAGCCGTCCGCAATAGCGATAAAACCCGACTGCGTAGCGGTATTTATACCTCAGGTGTTATCGCCACACTGAAAGATAATAATAGCATCGTCTTGTTTGAAACAAACATCGGCCACGCAGGTGAATTCATTGACAGCATTTTGCATAAACGCAGTCAATCATGTGGCAAGCCCGTTATCATGAGTGATGCATTACCGAGTAATCGTCCCACGGCAAGAGAGGCAACAATGTCACTGTGTAACAGCCACGCCAGACGACAATTTGTTGATGTGATAAATCACTTTCCAGAGGACGTTGAGCATGTGCTTACACGCTATGGCGAAATTTGGGTGAATGATGACTATGCCAAAAGCGAACAGCTATCTCCTACGGCTAGGCTTGCTTATCATCAGGCTCACTCATTGCCCATCATGGAAGACATTAAATTATGGGGCGAAGCGCATATAGCGAATGAAACGGTCGAAGAAAATAGTGGTCTGGGCAAAGCAATCCGCTATTTCCTTAAACACTATGTTGGCCTCAGTTATTTTTGCAGCATGAAAGGCGTGAAAATCGATAATAACCGTATAGAATCGATGCTAAAAATCATCGTGCGAGACAGAAAAAATGCGATGTTCCACAAAACATTACTGGGCGCAACGATTGGTGATGTGGTGACCTCAGTTATCGCAACGGCAAGTGAAGCTGGCATTAATGTCTTTGATTACTTCACCACATTACAGCAGGAAAGTGGGCAGGTAAAAGCCCATCCAGAAAATTACTTACCGTGGAATTATATCACCAAAAGTTAAGTCAATTAGATAAACCCAACCTAAACAGATTGACTTAGGCTTAACCGCCTAGGTCAAGCTGTACCTGTAAATTGATGATGTCACGCTATACTGCCGTAAGCTCACCCTTTATTACAAAAGACAAACACGCTGCCGTCGGTGACCTGTAAGGACAATTGCTGCTCAACGATGATGGCCAAGCCATTTATTGATTTACGAAAATCCACGGGCTCTCGATGCAGATAAACACAAGGAAGCTGTTGAAACATTAACATGCTTGCAGGCCTTTGATGATTTCAAGCAGATAACTTGCAGGTAACGAGCAGGGAAAAGTCCATAATCCTGTTTGATGCTGTAAGCAGATAGTCTGTTGAGGCTCGCTAGGTTGAGCTTGGGTTATAACCGACGTTGGCGTTGCCACTGTGGCTTTAACAAAAGGCGTAACCGATTTTATTTTAGCCTTGTTAGCTTTACGGGCATAAAAGCTACTGTTACTGAGCTTATGCTGACGACAAAAAGCGGTGATAGTCAAGCCGCTAGCGGGCTGCTGTTTTATCAAAGCAGCCCAATCTTCATGCGAACGTTTAGGCATATTAACTCCTGATATAATAGTCAGTCGTTAAGATAGGGGATTAGTAAGAGCAGCTGAAGATGTACTTGCCCGGACGCTTACGGTTCGTTGTTTGCACTGGCAAGGTTGAATTAGGCTGATACTCAGCCAGTAAAGCGCGCTGTTTATAGTAAGTGGTGATAGAGACATTATGGTGTTGGCAAAATTCGATATTAGTGCCACTAAACGAGCCGCGTTGTTGAAGTAGCATCTGCCACTGAGTAGTTGTTCTGTATGTTTTCATCACCTGCTCCAAATTTATCATTGAGCAGGTATTTTTAGACAATCAGAACATCGATGCTAGGTGTACTTCGCTAGACGCATACCTTCATCACCCGCGTAAAGGCCGCTTGTTCACATTTTGGCTACCACGACATTTGTAGTGGCTAAGAAATATTGGCCACCACTTTAGAAGCTAGTGATACATTTTCTAATCTTTTGAGTCTAAATTAGGTTGATGACTCTAAATCGTTTCTGTCCAGAAGATAGCTAGCGAGAGATGAATTCTTAGTCGTAATAAAATTACACATCATAATTATAGGCAACTAGAGACCGCTCCGATTTGTCAGACTATGGGTATATTTTATGTCAGAGTATGGTTATATATTTTATCTAATCCATTGAAAGTTGGATGCCGCTTATGTCAGGCTTTGGTTTCAGCGACAACTACTATCTAGCAAATGTTTCATGTCATTTAATCTACTGATAATCAGATTTTTCCTTCCATCTCTACATAAGTATCCATTGCGAATGAGATTATTCATCAATGAAGAGGTTGTTTGACGAGTAGTCCCTATTAGCAGTGAAATATCTTCCATGCTTAAATCACATTCGAATCTGAGTCCGTCGGCAGTTTGCTCACCCGACGCTTGTCCCCATGACAGCACAAACTCGATTAATCGATACCTGGCATCATGAAATATTAGACCTTCGATGATATCCAAAGTACTGCCTAATACTTCCCCTAAAATCCCAGTCATCACCATTGAGAACTCTGGAAATTTTGTGATCTTATTGCGAAATATATCAGCCCCCACAAGCATCAATGTCGAATCCTTGCATGTTTCCAAAAATGCTCGAGTATGTGTACTGAATATATCTCCGGGTTCAAGAAAACAGAGGGTAAACTCCCGGCCTTCGTAAGACAGATATACGCGTATCCGACCAGAAGACACAATAAATACCTCATTGCTTCCCATACTCGGTATACTAAATAGCTGTCCTTTTGGAAATTTTTTACATCTGAACTCATCTAGAAAACCTTCATATTTAGGCTCTTTAAGCTTCTCAATCGTATTCATTCGTAACATTCTCATTTTTGATTGCATGTCGTGATCTCCTTATTACTTGCAAAAGAATATTCTATTAAAGCCCTATCAGCCCGTTTATTTTATTCATCAATAATTTGTTTAATTGTTGACATCCAAATCGAAGGGTCCAGCACAGCAAATACCTTATAGCTAATATCAACTTTTATATACTCAACTTTAATTGTATCCAATGAATACATTTTGAATCTATTCATTAGAATAGCAGAACAGACTTTAATAGACATCCTCCCCTACCTTTCAGTACAGGAAATGCAAGGATCGATACTGTTTACAATCAAAGATACGTCAGACACTTTTTCTCCCTTCATCATCACATGTAATGCATCCCAATTAGGATAACTTGGTACCCGCCACTTCATACGCTCAGGTTTGTCACTGCCATCGGTCTTCAGATAATAAAGAAGTTCTCCCCTTGGCGCCTCGCTTTTGGCAATAGCTTCCCCGGCGGGAATTACTGGTAATCCGGTAATGCTAATCGACCCCTTTGGTAATGACTTCAGACATTGCTCAATCAATGACAGAGCCACCACAACCTCATCAAAACGAACCATAGCACGGGACCACACATCACCATCTGGACGACTCTGAACCTCAAAATCTAATTTATCATAAGCGGCATAGGGTGCATCTTTTCTAACATCGAGAGATATGCCTGATGCCCTAGCTACAGGACCAACTAAACCAAAATCCAATGCTTCGGCCTTGGATATTACCCCTATACCTTTGGTGCGCATTAAAATGAATTTATTGGTGGTATAGATCTCCTTAATCTCTTCTATCGGCTTCTTAATTCGTTCAATTTGCTTTAGTAAGTAAGCTATTTTATCTTCGTCGAGGTCATATTTTACTCCGCCAATACAAATTGCCCCCAAGTCCATCCGATTACCGTACACAGTCTCTTTGACATCCTGCATTATTTCTCGAGTCTCAAGCACATGCATAAACAGCGAGTCATATCCGATAATATGTGCCATGATGCCGATATTAAACAGATTCGATGCCACTCGCTTTATTTCATCAGCAATAACTCTGAGATACTGGCCGCGTTCGGGTACTTTTATGCCAGCAATTTCCTCTAAAGCCATGCAATACGTCGTCGGATGACTGTTGGAGCACAGCGAGCATAATCGCTCTGTCAGAGTGATGTTCTGATAGAAGTTTCTCTTCATAGCAAGGTATTCGAGCCCACGATGTACGTGTCCGGCAGTAATCTCAAGTCCGATTATAGTTTCGCCTTCAACTTCTACCTTGAAATACATGGGTTCTTCCAATGCAACATGTATTGGACCTACAGGTAATTTATAACTTGTCATTTGGCTGTCCTCTCTTGTCCATTATATTTTCCCACAATGTTTTGGTACTGGCGGCATTAACCATCGCTGAATAAGGAATGAAGCGTTGGAGCACCGCCGGATCGATAGACTCATCGATGAACAGGCGTCTGGGATCTGGATGCCCTTCAACTTCTATGTCATACAATTCCATAAATTCGCGTTCATTCCAGTCAGCATTGCGAAAAATAGGTGTCAAGGAGGAAATAGTCTTGTTGTCACCGATCAGCTTTACCGTTGCAGTCAGCGTAGATCCGTGTATATCAAAATGATAGGCAATTTCATGGTCCTCAGAAGGCAAATTCGCCTTCAGCTGATAGGCTGTAATTGTACTTAGGCGGCCACCAAGATCTTTAACAATTTGGGCCATTAACTGTATATCTTTTACTTTGTCTACCTTACACCATAAAGTGTGCACTCCTTTGTCGTTGATGCGGATCGTCAGACTATGATCCCCCTGAATCGAGGTGTGTAACATAGTTTGGAAACGGCTAATATCATCATTCATAATGACTCTCCTTTTATCAATAGTTTTGCCGACAGCTCACGACGGCAATCAGGGCACATCCGTCCCAATCGCTTAATCATTTCATTTGAGCCCTTATAGGCAACAGTATTGAGTTGTTGACTGGTCGGAATTATTTTTTTACTGCACTGCACGCATTGAATCAAGGCAACTGTTCCGGTTTCTGTCATGGTGTATTTATCTTCTTGTTTATGTGCTAGGTGCCAATCCTCAGTAAGCTTTATCGCTTTAGGCACACAATAGTGCTCACACAGACCGCAGAAAGTGCAGGTGTTATGCCAGAGAGTAAATTCCAGACCATTAGGTGAATCATGAAAGCGAATGGCACCTCCTGCACACACGTGCTCACACATACGACAACCAGTACAAGCTGTTTCATCGAAACGGATGCGGGCTCGGAGCCCCTTTGGAGTGGAGGTTTCACCAAAAGGAAACGGATCCGTCGATGGGCCCTTAATTAAATTCTGTAATAATACTTTTAGCATTTTCATCTCAGCCTCCTACAAACGTTGCTTCCAGATCTCTATAGCCATTGCAATACCTTCAAGAATGGCTTGGGGGCGTGGGGGACAACCGGGAATATTAACATCGACATCAATATATTTATCTATTGGACCTTCAATAGCATAGCTGTCACGAAACACCCCTCCAGAAATAGGACATATACCCACTGCAACCGTAACTTTAGGATCAGGAATTTCCTGATATACCTGCAGTACTTTATCTTTAATTCTGGCCGTCAGTGGCCCAGTGATCAGAACGATATCTGCATGTTTCGGAGTGCCGCAATACTGGCATCCGAGACGCTCCACGTCATAACGTGGAATAAGTGCAGTTGTTGCCAATTCCACATCACATCCATTACAGGAGCCTGCATTGATCCGGTAAAGCCATGGAGAACGCACGGACACTTTCGATAAAAAACTCATTTGCAATCACCCTTATCCTTTAAATACGACCAATAATAATCCCACGATACCGAGCAACTCAGGCCATTTGAAATAAAACAGAAAAGCCTGATCTATGCGCATACGCCCTACCGAGGCTCGCAGTAGACTTTTAGTCAATAAAAACAAAATTAAACATTTGAATACAAATCCAATCAGCGCCATCATCCCGGTCGCATTACCCGGTATGAACATCACGATTCCCAGTGCCAATACCACCATGGTTTTCATCGTCGACATGATCTTAAACAATGCCAGAGCGGGCCCAGAATATTCACATAGGGGGCCCTCAAGTACTTCAGACTCAGCTTCAGGTATATCAAATGGTGGGATCCCAAGGTTCGCCGGAATAATACTCAGATAAGCCAACACCGCGGGCCACATCCATGGATCAAACAGAAATGAACCATTGTCTTGCTGGTAGTGCACTATATCCATCAAGGAGAAGGTAATCAGATCGCCCTGAGCCAGACCCGTCTTCATGGCCACTGATATCAGCACCAATAACAAAGGACCTTCATAGGCGAGCATCAATGACATCTCCCTAGAAAAACCTATTGCTCCGAAGGTTGATCCGGATGCCGAACCGGCCAGCATGAGTACAATTGCCGGCACCGTGAGTAAATAGAGCAACACGATCAGATCGCCAAACTGGCCATTGGGTTCATACACCCCCACAATAGGCACCAGTGCTATCGCTAGACACATGCTACAGGCACCTATCATAGGCAGAGCCAAAAATAGAGTCCGTGGTGCGCCAATCGGCACCATTGATTGTTTGGACATGAGTTTTAAAATGTCGAAAAAGGGCTGTAATAACGGCGGTCCCACTCGCCGTTGCAGCCTAGCAACGACTATTCGGTCAGCTCCCTTGAGCAGTAGACCGAATACCAAAACGGCAGCGGCCACAGGAAACAACACCAAAGGTGCCAACACTGCTTTGAGTATTAACGTATTCATTACTTCTAACATCATCGTCTCCTTATGCCTGTTTCTTGCTAAACAGCAAGGTATGGATCAGTTTTTTCGGCGCTTCATAGAGGCTAGAAGCATTGACATGGGCATCTGCTGAATCGATATCAGTCACACCACAGCTGTGCAAGTGGATATCGACTATTTGTTGGTTACTCAAACGATAGAAGAGCCAGCCAAATACACTTAGCAGGACTAACATCAATGTCAGAGTTATTGGGTGCCAACTTCCGGGACCAGGTAATGATCCAAACCAAGTAACATCAATACTGCCAAGCCCCATGGAAGACATTATTTCTGAGATAGGTACCAGTAAAATCCCAGGAAATATACCCACCAACAGGCTCATTCCGGCCAGGATAAACATCGGGAAAAGCATACTGAAGGGCGCTTCCTTCACCTTCTGCGCAGCATCAGAAGCTTGACCTAGGAACGCAACATGAGTGAATTTCAAAACGGCGGCTAAGGTAAACATGCTCGACATCAGTGCGCTAAGCCCAAGTAAAAAGTGCCCAGATTGGAATGCTGCCTGGTAAATGAGCCACTTGGAAGCGAAGCCATTAAGTGGTGGCACGCCAGATAATGACAAGCCTGCAAACAAGAACAGTCCAAAGGTATAGGGCATCTTTCGCCCTAAACCACCGAGCTTATTTAGGCTCTCAACATGAAGCTGGACCAAGATACAACCCGCCGCAAGAAAGAGGGTATTTTTCAAAAACATATGATTGACTAAGTGCATCAGACCTCCGGCGATGCCTAGGGGAGATGATAATGCCAATCCAAGCATGACATAACCTAATTGACTTACCGTACTATAAATAAGCAATCGTTTGATCCCTGTCTGGATCATTGCCATTGCACCGGCATACAGCAAAGTGATAGAGGCTATGACTGCAACTGCATACATCAAATTTGACAGTTCACCACTGGTTCCTAGCCTGCCAAAAACAGCCGCACCACCCATCAATGCGAAGAATTTGAGTACACCATAGGGCCCGCTTTTCAGTAAAACGGCTGAGATATAGCCGCTGACCGGAGTGGGCGCTGTTGGTGGGTGCATCTGGAAATCAATACGCAAAGGTAGTTGAGCAGCTTTCATTAGCAAACCTGCCAAAATCAACACTAATGCCGTACCTAACCAAGGTAAAGGCATGAGCTGCGCAGCCTCAGCAATCTGACTAAAATCAAATGAACCGCTGCGGACCGACAACATCACAACTCCGAGGAACATGCAGCTGGCACCGATAAAGTTAAAAATAAAGTACTTAAAGCCTTCGTTCAGAGAATCCTGGGTTTCTTCATGGATAATCACAAAATACAGCGTCCAGCTGCTCATAATTTCCCAAAAGGCAAAGAAGTTGAATAAGTCGTTACTTGCGGTTACCCCCAACAGGCCACCAATCATAAAGACAAAGAAAAAGAAAAACCTATTCTGAGCGTGTCCATGTTGCATATAGCCGATGGAATACAATAGGTTCAAGATGCCGACACCTGAAATAAGCAGGGCGAACCAAAATGAAAGCAAATCGTAGCGCTCCGCTTCAAACAGCACAGCGCCTAACGCCAATGCCATTACAATCATCGAAGTAACTCCTGCACGGGTTGAACTAGACTTGCCGACAAAGTAAACCAGTATTGACCCTCCGCAGGCTATGAGAGCACTCAGAGACCAATTCAGGGTTAAATCGGGTATGACAATCTGCCCCATTACTCCCCGGCTGGCAAAAAGCTCCACTACCGGTTTCACTAATAACATACCGGTCTGCGGAAACAATCCACCTAATATGACCAATGAGGCAAGTGTGGCGATAGCCAGACGCATAGACACCGGCGCTTCAGTAATCTCGGGGCCATCATATTGTTCAAAAAATAACACTCTGAGAATTCGAACATAGTATATTGCGCCAATGATGCTCCCGAGCAAAATCATAACAGGCAGTAATAAGTTTCCGGTTTGCACAGCAGCATAGACCATCATAAATTTGCTGAAAAAGCCGCTGAATGGTGGTAAGCCCATAATCGCCAAAATCCCTATAGCGAAACAACAGCAAGTGAATGGCATTCTGCTGCCAACCCCTTTCAAGTCGACAAGCATCTTGCTTTTCATTCGGAAAATCACGGCTCCGGCCGCAAGAAACAGTAAACTTTTAAATATGGCATGATTCATCACGTGCATCATTGCACCAGCAGTACTTAGATGACTTCCAATCCCAAGAATAGCGACAATTTCCCCAACCTGAGCCAAGGTTGAGTAAGCCAGTATTCGTTTAAGATTTTGTTCTTTCAGCGCCTTAACCTCGCCATAAATAAAGGTCAACCCTCCCAATGAAGAGACGATTAAACCAACAGAAAAACCTCCTATGGCAGAGCTTAAACTTGCTAAAGCTCCTGTGCCAAAGACAACAAACAGCACCTTAGCAAGGCCATAAATGCCCGCTTTGGTTAAAATGGCTGACATAGGTGCAGAAATCGAAGATGGCGCGACAGGATGCGCATCAGGTAACCAGCTATGCATAGGAAATAAACCCGCTTTTACCCCCAAACCGATAATAAAGGTAGCTAAGACCGTTAGCGCGACTTGGGGCGTAAGCTGATTAATCCCCTCACCAATCACATCCATCTCGAAACTACCGAGATTGGCATGCAAAACCAAAATACCAAAATGCATGATATATGCACCGGACACACACATCAGGAAGTATTTCTTCCCCGCCTTTAGCGCTTCATTAGTCTGTTCATGAACCACCAAGAAGTATGAACTCCAGGTCATTAACTCCCAAAACAGATAGAAGTTGCCAAAGTCTGTTGCACTGGCAACACCTAGTAATGAGCCTGTCATTAGGAACAAAAAGAAATAGTAGCGATTGCATTGCTCATCACCGCGCATGTAAGAAAGTGAGTAAATAACTACAATCAAGCAAATAAAAGCAAATATTAAGCCGAACAAGTACGACAGACTGTCCACACCTTCGACATTGAAGGCGAGTATCAAAGTAAGACCAGAAATAACTACAGCAAGGGCATTGCGCAAAGTTGGAGAATAGCGACCAACTGCAAAAAGTATAAATCCGCCCAGATAGGGCGCTAGCACCAATGGATTCCATGGAGATTCAAATTCAGGTAACACCACGTTACTCACATCTAACGATAATGACTCAACAAAATGCAGAAATGGCTCAGGGAATAGACTCATGAAGATGGTCAGGACTGTAAGACAAAAAATGGTAGATATTACCAGTCTGGCTTTCGGGACGGAGAAATCAAAGTTTAACTTATTATCTGATTCTGCCGGTTTTTCAAGGCAGACTCGCTGTATGACAATAAGATAATATACCGACGCAATAATACTGGCTAATGTTCCCACTAAAGCCAGCAACCACTGCCCCTGTTCTACCGCGCCATAAAGAATCAAGAACTTACTAAATGAGCCTTTAAACGGAGAAAGCCCCATCACAGAAAAGAGTCCAAAACCAAATATCGTCGCTACGACCGGCATTCTATGCCCACTGCCAGCTAACTGACTAAGACTCGATGATCCCGTCCTTTTAATAAGATACCAAGCCGACACATATACCAACATGCGCATCACTGACTGGAAGCAAAGGTGAAGCATTGCACCTGTTTCTGCTGCTTCATTTCCCAAACCGAAACCCAGCATCACATAACCAAGTTCCGCTAAGGTTGAAAACATCAGCATCTTTTTGAGACAGTGGACATTTCTTAATGTCCACACCTCGCCAAGCAGCAGAAGCATCGCTCCTCCCCAAGCTAGAATCGAATTATCAAGCATGTTATTCCCCGTTATATTTGTTTGATAGTGAATATAATTCGGGACAAATTTAATTCAGATAGGGGGGAGGATCTGTCGCCTTGCTGACAGTAGAGTGTCATTAAATTTCGTAGCATAGCTTTACATTAACAACTGGTGCGATAAAACAAGCAAATCTACATTATTTTACTATCAAAATAGTAATAAATATTATATTCAACATATTGAATAAAAACAGAAAAATAACATTTACCTCCACTAGTTTTTTAGGAGGGGAAGTTGATACAAGTAGTTTCAAAGAAATAAATATGAATTCGCAATTTCATGACATGACGCACTGTTAAGAAATTTATTAAATTGGAGAACACAAAATATGACGTCGATTCTTTTACTCGGATTTTTATTAGGAATGCAGCATGCGCTGGAAGCTGATCACTTGGCAGCCGTATCTTCAATTTCAGTCGGTGAAGCCTCTATTCGTAATATTGTTACCCATGGCGCCATTTGGGGGATGGGGCATACCCTTACCCTTATGCTGTTTGCCGGAGGTGCGGTACTACTTGGGCTTGAATTCAGCAAGTCGATGACTGGTTTATTAGAGTTTGGTGTTGGCATAATGTTAATCTATTTGGGTTTTTCTGTGCTCAGAGGGGTAGTTAAGAATAAAGTCCACATCCATCTCCACAAGCATGACAATGAGCCACATTTACATGCCCATTCTCATGCCCTAGATACTGGATCACATGACAGCAATATGCACCGCCATTCCCACCCGCCAAGAATACCAATGCGAACCTTATTTATCGGTATGACTCATGGCTTGGCCGGATCATCTGCGTTAGTCATATTAGTGGCCTCAACAACCCCCTCGCCATTAATTGGCTTATGCTACGTGGTTCTATTTGGACTAGGCTCCATTTTAGGTATGGCCTCATTGTCAGCGTTGATTGCAGTACCATTTTTAAAAACAGCCAACCAATTAAATACCAAGATCAGCACCGGTCTACGATGCTTAATCGGCCTAGGAACCTTAGTCTTGGGAAGCCAAATCATTTATCACAATAGCTTGGTGCTTTTCGCTTAATAATCAGGTACCAATATTTGGCTGGCATATGCTGGCAAAATACTTGCGTGATTAATCAAGATGGTCGTATTCGAACGCCTCAATTTTTCCCACCTTTGGCAGCCAGCAATCTCTGCGCTAGTCATAAGAAATAGAATATAAAGGAGTCTAGATACAACGCTGCCTTGTTAGGTTCACATCCAGCCTAATTTCCACAAATAGCCGATTACAGTACAGCGGCTTTGCCATCAAAGAGGCCAACGATTAATCTTAGCTGGCCACGACATGCTAGCGCTTAGAAAGGCCGACAGATGCAAGAACGCGCTAAAGTAATGGAATTGAGCTACGGATATTTATCCATTCCCTAGGAGTTCCAGTAACAAACAATGAAACAGAGCACTTAATACCCGCTAGGGTAATCATGAGTAATACTTATTATGGACCGGTTCTAATAACGGCCAATAATTACCATATCGAATGCTATCCGTTGTTGATACCGCTAATAAGCACAAGTTATCGCCGCTCACTGTCATTAACAATATTGTCAGTGCCGTCATGAAAACACACTCATATATAGATGTGTTTAAGCTTGGGTGGGGTCGAACCGTGGAATATAAACTCACGTGACCATGCAGGATTTATAGCGGAGGTCGAGCTGGTGCTCGATGAGATGAGTTGCGAAGCAGTACAGTACAAACAAGGGTTTTAATGGGGTATCTCCTTATAAATCAAGGCCTATTCAATGCAATAAAAATCCGACCCTTCATATATTGTTGTATTTAGCCAGAACTGATACTTAAGTCTCAATTATGCATATTTTATCCTATTAGTGTCATCTGGCCGACAGATTTTATGTTGGTGCTACTGCAAAATTTTCATAAGCTAAAAAATAATCAACTGTTTAACTATGGGCACCTAAATGCATGAAGCAACAATTACCAGTGCACTGGTCAAGACTTTACTTGCTGAGGCCACACGCCATGGTGTGACTCACGTAAAGCGTGTAACCGTTAAAATCGGCATGCTAAAAGCGGTAGAGCCACAGGCGCTAAGTTTTTGTTTCAACATGTTTGCCGAAGGCACAATTGCAGAAAATGCTGAATTGGTGATTGAACATCTTCCACCCATTGCGCGATGCAGGGGATGCCAAGTGCAGTTTAAGGTACCGAAATTTAAATTTCGTTGTCCTGACTGTGATGATACAAATCTTGAGATCATTCAGGGTGAAGAGCTATTTATTGATAGTTTTGAAATATAGAAAAAACTAAAAGGCCGACGTTATGAAAGAGCTGGAGAATGTAATTATCTATGCTGACGCTCAGAAGTGTATCGGGTGTCATAGCTGTGAGCTCGCCTGCGCAGTGGCACATGGGGGCAAAGGTGGGCTTATAGGGGCTGTAATCAACAAACAACCCCTGCATCCGCGAATAAAAGTGGTGGAAGCCGATGGTGTGATCATGCCAATGCAGTGCAGGCAATGTGAAAATGCACCATGTGCCATGGTGTGCCCAACAGGAGCTTGTCGCCAAGAAAATGGGCAGGTGATGATAGTCGAAAGCAACTGTGTTGGTTGCAAGCTATGTGTCATGGTTTGTCCATTTGGAGCCATAACAGTAAGAAGAGATAGTTTTAAAGATGATGGCTCTTCTACCAACCAGGGAGTGGCGCTTAAATGTGATCTCTGTACCTCTTGGTGTGCTGAGAATAACAAAAAAGATACGGCATGCGTGGAAGCCTGCCCAACTAAAGCGATCAGTCTGATCAAGATGCAAGAATATAGAACTGCACTGCTTCAGGCTAGGGCTAAAGAGCTCGCTCAATCGCATAAACATATGAATATGACACTGAGGAAACTGTGATGAATAATAGAATTAAAACAAGTGATCCAGCAGTAATAGCCCTATGCTCTGTGGCTGAAAGTGAGGGGATTGCTACAGTATTTGATCGCTATCAGGCACAGCAACCTCAGTGTGGGTTTGGGTCTTTGGGCTTGTGCTGCCGAATATGTTGGAAAGGCCCCTGCCGAGTAGATCCCTTTGGTGATGGTCCCCAAGCTGGTATCTGTGGTGCCGATAAACATACGATCGTAGCGCGTAATGTCACTCGTATGATGGCCGCAGGTGCCGCCGCCCACTCAGAACATGGCCGTCATATTGCCTTAGCTCTGCAGAAAATTGGTAAGGGACTTTTGCCTGCTTACCGGATACGTGATGAAGCTAAACTTTATCGTATTGCTACATTGCTCAATATTGATACTCAAAACAAAGAAATGCTTGAAGTAGCATACGATGTAGCAACAAAGACACTAGAAGACTATCAGAATCAAGACCATCATAAAGGGTGTCATTGGATAAGTGCGACTCTGCCTAAGAAACGGGTTGAACTTCTGAGTCATCTTGGGGTGCTACCGCATAATATCGATGCCACCGTATCGCAGATCATGGCAAGAACACACATAGGTTGTGATGCCGAACCCAAGAATGTGTTCCTAGGCGGCATTCGCGGCGCCTTAGCAGACTTTAATGGTATGTCTCTGGCAACAGAGTTGTCAGATGTGATGTTTGGCACCCCAAGCCCGGTGGTTACTGAAGCCAATATCGGTGTTATAGATAAAAATGCTGTCAATATCGCTGTCAATGGTCATAACCCCATGCTCAGTGAAGTCATCTGCGATATGGCCAGAGAAATGAATGATATTGCTAAAGGGGTTGGGGCTCCAAAGGGGATAAATATTGTTGGTATTTGTTGTACCGGTAATGAAGTGATGATGCGCCATGGTGTGCCTTTAGCGACCAACTATCTTTCTCAAGAAATGGCGATACTGACTGGCGCGTTAGATGCAATGGTGGTTGATGTGCAGTGCATTATGCCATCTTTACCTCAGATAGGAAATTGCTTCCATACAGAAGTCATTACGACCATGGATGAAAATAAGATGCAGGGTGCACGTCATATTAGCTTCCATGAAGAAAATGCAGTGGAAACTGCACGGGAAATCATTCAGTGCGCAATAAATGCCTATACACGCCGGGATCCAAAGAGGGTCAACATCCCCAATATTAAACAAACTGCTGTGGTGGGGTTCAGTAGCGAAGCCGTAATGGCTGCTCTTTCTAAGATCGATGCAGATGATCCGCTAAAACCTTTGGTTGATAACATTGTTAATGGAAATATTCAGGGCGTGGCTTTATTTGCTGGCTGCAACAGTACCCAAACAGTACAAGATGAAAGTTATCAGGTCATCGCTAAAACGCTTGCTGCAAATAACGTTTTGATGCTTGCAACGGGTTGTGGTGCTGGAGCATTTGCCAAACATGGGCTGATGAATCAACAGGCAACGGAGCAGTATGCAGGTGACTCACTCAAGGCCGTGTTAACTGCAATTGGTCAGGCCGCGGGGCTCGGAGGTCCCTTACCACTAGTGCTACATATGGGATCTTGTGTTGATAATAGCCGAGCGGTGAGTCTGGCGACGGCATTGGCTAACAGATTAGGTGTTGATTTGTGTGATCTACCTTTAGTGGCATCAGCACCTGAGGCGATGTCCGAAAAAGCAATTGCGATTGCTTCATGGGGCGTTGCCATCGGCTTACCTACTCATCTTGGCACTATGCCTCAGGTGACAGGTTCTGATGTGATTACCGATCTAATGCAGGAAGGCGCTAAAGATCTATTTGATGGTTACTTTATTGTCGAGACTGATCCTAAAATTGCCGGTAATAAACTGGTGGATGTCATTAAACAAAAACGCCAAAAATTAGGTATTTAACTAAAAACAACCCCGGTGAGTCTTCATATATCCACCGGGGCTGATTAAGAGGTCAATATGAAAATAGCTATTACTGGTAAAGGGGGCGTCGGAAAAACGACTATTGCAGGATTATTAGCACGCTCATTTGCTTCGCAAGGACGAAGAGTATTGGCGATTGATGCCGATCCCGATGCAAACCTTGCGTCTGCAATAGGTATTCCGGCTCAAAAGTTAGCGGGCTTACAGCCTTTTTCTAAAATGAAAAACCTTGCCAAACAACGAACGGGAGCAGATCAGAATAATGGCGGTCTATTTGTGCTCAACCCCAGAGTCGATGATTTACCTGATAGACACTGCGTAGAGCATGCTGGCGTCCGCCTGCTGATGATGGGAACGGTAGAGCATGGTGGGTCTGGATGTGTTTGTCCTGAACATACATTGCTGCGGAGTTTGATGAAGCATCTACTGCTGGATAGAGACGATGTATTAATAATGGATATGGAAGCCGGAATAGAACATTTGGGTAGAGCAACCGCAGAGGCAGTTGATGTACTCATTGTTGTCGTTGAACCCGGAAGTCGCAGTCTGCAAACTTCAATTCAGATAGAACAATTGGCAGGTGAAATTGGTATAACCAGAATTGTATACATTGCCAGTAAAGTAGCAGACGAGGCTGATTTAACTTATCTGCAACAGTCACTTCAGAACAAAACCTTGTTGGGGCATCTGTCTGTAAGTGAGGCAATAAGAGAAGCGGATAAAAATGGATCTTGTGCTTTTGATATGCAAGGCGAATTCAAAATTCAAATTTCAGATATTATGACTGCACTTAGTGCTTTTCTCGATGATGCCTGAATTAATAATCCCATTGATGCATGAAAACCTGGAGATAGGCAATGTGTAATATCAAAGTTAAATTAATTTCCAATGGTACTGAAGAGTTAATCGATGATGTCACTCAGATCGAATTTTGCACTTCAGACATCTTAGTAAGCACTTTTTTTGAACAGGACAGGGCCTTGTCAGGCTACAAACCTGTATTAATAGATTTTCTTCAAGGGCTCGTGGTTCTCGAACGGCAAACTAGTCCAGGTCAATTAGGAGTAATATGATGAAAGTCGATGTAAATATGCAAAAAACTGAAGCTGAAAAAATTGCAATCGGTCAAACGATAGCAGAGCGATTAAAAGTGCTATTACCCCACTGGAATCATCATAACGATGAACATATTACCCAGCTTAATAACTGGCGAGAAAAGATGATCGAAGAGGAGCTTAACGAACTTGCGGAAACAATTGAGAGCGCAGTATTTCATATGAAGTGCAGTGGAGAATTTTTGTCAAAAGCTTTAAATAGTCTTAATTCAGAACCAGAGAATAGCGTTCAAACTCACCATTCCTGAATATAATATTGCTAAGAGTAACGGAGTTAAATATGTGTAATACGTGTAACTGCAATATAACCGACGGTAACCGTCACCTTCTACAAGAAGGTGCAGAGTATGCTAACTGTAGTGATGGAAGCAGATCGATTGAAGTAATAAAAAATTTATTGCATGAGAATGATCACCAGGCTGAGCATAACAGAGGTTTTTTTAATGACCGTGACATCTTGGTTATCAATCTAATGTCGTCCCCAGGCAGTGGTAAGACACGCCTTTTGGAGGCGAGTATTGGTGCATTAAAAGAACGCGGTGTTGGTGTTGCCGTTATCGAGGGCGATCTGGAAACGGAGAATGATGCTGACAGGATCCGTAAGCATGGGGTGCCCGTTATTCAGATCACTACCGGCATGGCTTGCCACCTAGATGCACATATGATTGACAAGGCAATCATAGAGCTTGATTTAGAAAAGGTCGATATTCTGTTTATTGAAAACGTGGGCAATCTGGTTTGTCCTGCAAGTTTCGATCTTGGCCAACATCTGAACGTTGTGCTTTTATCTGTAACAGAAGGAGATGATAAACCCTCTAAATATCCGGTAATGTTTCGAGAAGCCAATACAGTGTTACTGACCAAGGCCGATCTATTACCTCATTTTGATGACTTTTCAGTAGACAATGCAAAAAGGGCTGTGTATGAATTGTCGGATAGAACCGATATCTTAACCTTATCCGCCAAAAGTGGGACAGGAATGGATGAGTGGTTAACTTGGCTACAAGCATCCCTATTTCGGTGCCGCAACAATGAACTTGCTTCGCAGTTCATTGGCTCCCAAGATACTGCCTAGCCTAAATGAATCAATTTAACCTTTAGAATGGACTGTGAAAAATGTGTATTCGGTGTTTAATATTCAGTTAGTCATTCTGAATTATTAATACTGAGGCTGGAGGCAAACTAAGCCTTGCCTAGATTAAGGCGCCAGTGTAGTGGTAGAGTTATTTTCCCACTCTTTTGTAAGTCAATCAGCTACAACTTGGCGCCTATAATTAGATAGACTTATACCATTAGCAATAGTTTATAACTGACAAAGGGGATATATGAGTTAGCAATTTTATCTTTTCTCATAGCTTAGGATGAGCAGACAATGTAAAAAGCTAAAAAGACTTTGATGTCGTTGTACCCGCTTATAAGCATTATTGACCAACGCAATTTCTAGAAATCCGTTTCCATCATGTTTCCCTAAGAAGCGCCCTTCACTCTCACTCGCAACGACAAAATTAGTATCACTAAATCCATAATCGGTGATAGTTTTTTTCCATCGACTTTGAATTCGTTGTGATTGCTCAATAGTCAAATTTGCCCGATGAAACTTGAACTTTAAATGCCGATCTTTTAGACCAAGTAGCTGACAAAAACGTATAAACATTCTTGAAACTTTTGAGTCTGGGCACCTCAAAGCATAATCCTTTCCTGGAACGGCGTAATTTAATATCTCCATACTCAATCTAAGATTGGCTAATGTTAACGGCTCAACTCCGATACTTTTATCGAACTTATTGCATAGATAGATAAACACTTTGCTTGATTTGGCTAGATTGGCATCAGCTTCAGCAATACTCGATAAATTACTTAACCTTGGGAAGCTAGGGATTAATGGAAAATGCTTGCCTACTCGTGGGTAGTGTTGATGTACTTGCTCTGCATTATTAAGCAGTTGCTGTAATTGTTCTATAGGCACATTAAAATGTTTAGACGATTCAATGACCGAGCTGACTTTCAAAGCATTGAGTGCTTTAGCCCACGTCAGACTACTGATGTTTATGTCAGGTTTTATGTCCATGACAAAATTAGATAATGTTGGAGTCAACAATGATGAAGTTAATGGTGCAGGGTTAATTGCCAGCTTTGCTTCAGTATTGCTAGTGTAATAGTTAAGCCTTTCTGCCAGACTTAACCCTGGTTCGGGTTCAAGCAATGATGCACGGCCAACACATTCTGACGTAAAGTACTTGGTCAATGTAAAACGCGGTTTTAACTCAAGGTAATACAAGATATCTTTGAGATGAAGATAACTATTCAGCGTTGATTGGACATCTTTATGCCCCATTAGATGGGCTAATATAAACATCTTTTTACGAGTATTAATATTGTATCGTAATCTGGTTCGCAGTTGTTTCAGATAGTCATTATTGAATATCTCATGGTCGAACATCTTTAGCTGCGCTCTTCCCTGATTGATAATCTTTGGGTTTAAGCGACACCATGTCCAATTGGCAAAACTATGACGAAGATGATGAACACGTAAACTGTAATCCTGAGTATAATGACGGATTAAATCTGTTATTAACTCATAAGCTTTGTTTACTAATTTAGCATTATCAAACAAAAGCGCTTTTTTGCTTGCTCCCGAGTTTTGATGAATTTGGTGCCGTATTCGTAATTTTTCTGTAGACGATTTTGGCCAAAGTGCATCAAGAGGTAACTCACGACGAGCTGAGGTTGTTTTCAAAGTACGATGTTGATTTGGTCTTACCGAAAGCTGTACATAATCAAATTGATTATCGCTTGGAGCCTCTATTGCAAATGAGAAATCTGCCCAGGTTAATTTTGCTGATTCATTTCTGCGCAATCCACTAAAAAAGCAAAAACATAACAAATAATATGCGTATTGATAAACTGGCCCCTCTTCAACATGCTCGATTAAATAATTCAACACTTCATCTATATGAGTGGCTGAAATCAAATTAGCATCGACTTCACTGGAACTACCAACAACATCAATATCTGATAGGCATAAGTCACGAACTAGATTTGTCTCTATTAAAAATTGTGCAAAGTAATAGACATATTTTTTTCGTTGAGCTGAAGTAAATAATTCAGCTGCCTCATTCAACTTATTGGCCCAATCCTCACCTGATAGCAATCCTATGTCACAGGTACTGAATAGTGTAAGAAACGGTTTACTGAGACTTTTAACGTAATCGACAATGGTAGACACTTTTAAACGTCGCTTATAGGTCCCTCCATTTTTTAACAGTGAGAATAACCATGAACTCAATAACCAAAGGTAAGGATTGGCTTTTACTTCTGATGATTTAAGCTCGTCGCTCATGGCTGCTAAACAATTTGCGCGCGTTTCTTTGTTTTCATTGAGCTTGAGTAATTTTACAAAGATATCATCTAACTGTTTTGATGTAATATCGATAGCGATGAAGCTCTTATTTTCGCTGATGACTTTTCGCCATGGCATAAATACATTTGCTCCCTCATCACTCGTTTCTAAAAGGTGCGGTTCTGAATAAAGACATGCTTTGTTGGTTAATACACGCATGAAAGCATGTTCTGGTAACGCCTGACTGACACTGGGTAAAAAATACATCTGATACTGTACTGGCCCATAACGTAAAACGTTGTCGATTTTTCGTAATGTTCTCAATTTAAGGATTGATAAATCAGACCAATTGAATTCAGAAGTCGTGTTTAAATACTTGATAATACATGCGGTAATTTTCAATGGTTTTCTTTCTTGTAGGCTGGCCCATTGTTGTAGCGCCATGACCGCGACATCACTCAGTATAAATCTGGTTGAAGCTGTTTTATTCTTTTGGGATTGCCAATAGCAAATGCCCCCGACATAAAAAATATCTTGTGGATATTCAAGTATCGAAAGTAGCTCCTGAGTTTTACTTACGTTGACAGTGATATAAACAAATAGCGCAGCACGACCTAGTTTGGCATCTAGAGAGAGCGTTCTATTTGGTGTGATTAATTCATTATCTAATAAGGTGTATAACATCTCTACAATGGGTAATTTCACGAGATCTACCGGCGATAATATTGGTTTATCACGCTTTAATGTCACAATGGACGGTATGTTAGGTGAATTTATCCCATGATGCTTTTTGGCATAATTGAGTAGAGACTGCAATATCAATAATTGCGCTTGTTTATTCAATACCGCAGGCTTTAATTGAGCAATTAAAGCCTCTAACTCTTCAGGTAATATTTTTGTTTCTGACAGTATGAATCGTTTATTTAAATGCCCGAGTAAGTTCTTATAGGATACAAAAAAAGCCTCTTTATTCTTATTTTGTATTTCTTCGTCAATCGTATGGTCGTTTTGTTTTTCGAAAGCATCAAATACCTCACGGTATAAAGGATGTTGATTCCCGTAGTTCATGAGCTCATTTATGAAATCACGGATTTTAGTGGTAGCCATCCAGCCTCTTTAAATAACTCATCAAGCACTGGAACGATATCGTTAATCGCTTCTATATGGCTTAATGCAGAGTAATGCCCTAATGGTACTTCACCTGCTTGCCAATGACCCATTTGAAAATTAATTAGCTCAGGAGCAATATTTTTCTCAAGTAAGTTAGATTTCAACCAATGTCTTCCCGCATTGGATGGAAGTACTATTTCATTTTTACAATAGTTAACGAGTTCTGAAGGAGATAGATTCTTAGTAACAACACTGGTCCCTTGCTGATGAAAAAAGAAAAACGGGCCTTGTTCTTTACGAGAGTTCCTGATGACTTTGTACCATTGTGAGGCCTGCGAGTGATTAAAATTCAACACGTGTTGATCAACCTCCACTATTTTATCAATCGTGCTGCAAAGTTTGGGCATCAACACGCGTAATAATGCACGTAAACACCCCAAATGACGTTTATATTCTTTGAGTTGTGATGTTAAAACATTTGGGACTGCAACTATCCGAGAATGGCTGAAGTCTGAATCGTCTTTGTCACTTATTCCCATTAAATTTAACGATGGCAAAAACAAGGCAAATGTCGGTAACGGATTCCAAGCGGCTCGATAACCCGTTCCAAATAGCAACATCCAGGCGGTATGAGCCGTAAATGCATTATGATATTCAATGATATCAACTAAACGATGATGAAAACTGGGTTTAGATGACGCGACTCGTTGAGTTAAAGAGTCGATTAATGTGGATACGGCTGTTTTTGTTGGCGTAAATGACGAGCCCATAAATTGGTCAGCTTGGCAGAAATAGCGCAGGTCAAATAATGAGATAGACAAGGGTTTTCCTGAGTATCTTTCAATGTCGTGTTCAACACTTTGCCACAGTTTATTGAGCTGTTGACTTCGAGAATGGTCACTCACATTGGCATAACTTCTAGCAACGCGAGTAGTATACATATTCACTGCATAGCTATAGTCGATAAAAATAGGATCGATAACATCTGTGGAGTTGAGATAATAACTCATAAAGTTAACTAGGCGTCTGACACTTAAACGGCCCGAGCCATGTCGGTCTGATAATTTCTTCAGTTTTTGCACAACGTTATCGGTAATAACCTGAGTATTCTTTTCATTAATGATTGGCCCATCGGCTCGTATTCCAACATTTGCGACAATCATTTTGAGTAAAAAGTCAGGACATGCCGTAAAAACGTCTTCTTTGACATCCCTTAAACCAACACTATCGAGCTTAGATTTTGCTGAATGGCTAACATAGAAAAACCACCAGCCTTCTCCTACCTTATCAATGTACAAACCTTGTTGTTTTTTAGTGAGGTCGGTAAACACGACTAAGCTTTGTATCTCTGCTATCGATTTGCTCAATAACATCATAATCCAAATCACAATCGCAGTTTCAAGGTTGGATTGTTGATTACCTAGCTTTATTAGTTTGCTAATGAGGAAATTTAGTTCTTCTGGCATTAATAATTGGGTGTTTTGTAATCCCATATTGTGAGAGCGGCGAACACTCGCGGTTACATCAACGGCAGTTCTATCTTGGACATGTTTATTGAATGGGATTGCGGTATCTAATAACTCTGTTTTATCGCGCTTAGTATTGACGTCACGATTATTGACAACAAATGTCAGTGCTGCATATTGGTCATCTTCATCTAAGCCTTCACTATTGGGTATCAATGGCTCGTCGGGAATCAAAGCGAATATGTCATCGTGAGCCCCAACAATGGGAACGGCAATGGGATCTGCATACCGTTTTGGTACTCGATCGAAAGGTGACCGTTTTCGAGTAATATGTTTCGGTGCCTTCCAGTCATTTGAAAAAAAATGACACAGGACTCGTAGATAATTTTTATGCGCTAAATACGGCCAAGTCTCTTTGCTATTAAGATATTGGTCTATTTGGTTAGCAATAGACATTGGTGTATCAAATGTTGTTTTGGGTATAGCCTCTCGAACGAAATTAAACTCAGCAACATTCGTTTTCATAAAAAGTCTAAAATTTGCGCAGGCTTCCTCTTCTCTAGTCGATGACTCTCTTGCAAGGTCTTTATCTCTGAGGGTATCTAACACTGAATAGTAGTGCTTTATAAATGCGGTCAATAACTCACAAGATTTTATCGTGAGCATATACTCATGAGATTTCAGCAATACAACATAGAATGGGTATTCACTACACCAGCCTTTATGGTAACTAATTCGATGATATTCGTTGTGGATAGACTTATCGTCAACTTCAAAACTAAATTTGTGCAAGGCATCAAAGATGTATGGGGCCCAGTGCAAATCTTTCATTATCGATTCTGCAGAATGGAATGAAATATTCCTGACGCGAACTATCAACTGAATAAGTTGTTTAAACCCTCCCAATGATTGTGGGGCAAATATTCGTTCAAAAAGTTCTTCGAAATCTTCTAGTACTTCATCTTTACCAATGCCCAGCATATATCGATCACAATAATGACATATGTGCTCGTATAGATGCTGTTTGAGTGTTGTCACTTTAACTTCACCGTCTTTGTGCTGATGTGTAACCACTCACACAACTCAGTTTTGGTTTTTATCATTGGAAACAACGATTGCCATTGAGGCGAATTGAATACTGATGGTTGCTCATTTGAAGTAAACCACGTTGATAGTGATTGGGTTATTGTATCGCCAGTCACATCAACAAACTGTTTTAGTAACGGCCTGACAATATCATTTAGCATCAATAAATGGAGGATGTCTTTATTTGGACGTCGAGATAAAACGATACAAGGCGCGAAAGCTTTATCATCACCAGCGTATATTTTACAGAGCTTTTGATACGTCAATAAACCAGAAATTAATCGATAGTATCCAGCCTCAGTTTTACTCACCAGCATTGGGGCTTGATATGAATCGAGTAATATTGATGCTGGTGATTCGTTGCTGTCATCCGAGCTGGGTTTTAATGTACTAAGAAGATTAAACGATTCACAAAAGTCTTTTAACGATCGATCAAGTTGAACTTGATTAAATTCCACTGTCTCAAGTTTCACATCGACTAACAACTTTTCTAAACTCTTCTTGAAATGCTCAGCATGAATGTTCATCACTCACCTTTAACTATCGATAGTGGTCAATTTTGACATTTACAGCTTGTGCCTATTTTGCGCCTTAATCAAGATATAAAAGCCTATATATTTACTAAAAACATCGAATATATTAATGCAAAGTATAGTGAAAACCCTTATTTCATCTAGCTTTTTAAGGGTGCAATTGAGGTGTGGGCGTTAAAATAATTAGGTAAGCAAACGTCTTGACATGGTAGGGGTCGGTGGTTCGAGTCCACTCGGGTGTACCAC